>Ga0196963_10001593_pt1 | contig 14942 bp, 17 predicted proteins | sample S1_5metaG_FD_148600 | JGI IMG/M metagenome (GOLD analysis project Ga0196963, IMG submission 148600) | Soil microbial communities from Anza Borrego desert, Southern California, United States - S1_5 | ecosystem: Environmental > Terrestrial > Soil > Desert | place: USA: California | collected... | reverse complement strand
GAATGACGGTCTTGATTTCCAGCTTTCTACCCTCGCGCTAGACGATGCGCTTTATCTTGACGCCTCCGAAATGTCCTGCGTTAAAACCAATTTAACGGTTTTAGTCGCGGACCATTGGAAGCTTCCGATACCTCAGACGGTACGTGATGAAGCGGTAAAGCTTCTAGACAACGTACGAGATAAGTACCTGCAAGCAGAGCTTGAGGAAATGGAACTGCCGGATGGTTTGGTTGCTCACGGCAGAGCGGATATCAGATCAGGATGTTAGTACCAATCAATTTAACTGGCCCTTCTTCTGAAGGCCGGTCTAAATTCCTATCCAATCAGAAAACCCTGAACCTCTACCCAGAGGTGATTGGTAAGAACTTTGTTCTTAACTCGTTTCCCGGCCTCGCGTCTGGTTTTTCGACTGGTAACGGGCCTTGCCGTGGCGCGTTCGAGCATTTAGAAGTCCTATATCAGGTTTCAGGGGAATCGTTGTATACGATTGACACCTCTGGCACCCGCACTAACAGAGGTTCTATCCCCGGTTCAGGCAGGTGTATTTTTGCAGGGATAGGAACCAATATTGTTATCGTCACGGGCGGGAGAGCATTTTACTGGAATGGAACAGCGGTATCCGAGATAACCGACGCAGACCTAGAAGATCCGAATTCTTGCGCTCACCTGAATAACCAGATTCTTTATGATGGCGATGGTGGGAGGTTTGTTTCTGCTAATGTTGGCGATGCAACCACTATTTCGGGGCTTAATTATGGAACCGCTGAGAGTAACGCCGACGACCTAATCCGGGTTTTTGTCTACGACCGTCTGGCTTATCTCTTTGGTGATAAAACCATTGAACCATGGGAGAACACTGGAACCGGGAATCCTCCTTTCTCGCCAATAATCGGCGGCGTAATAGAAATAGGTTTAGCGGCTTTATATTCGGTTGCTGCAAACGATACCGGTGTTTATTTCCTGGGAGATGATAAAAGAATTTATTTTCTTAAGGGAGTCTCAGTTCAACCAATCTCAACCATCAATCTCGCGAATGAAATTGAAGGGTTTTCGGTTGTTGACGATGCGGAAGGACATACTTTTTCAGTTCAGGGCCAGAATTTTTACGCAATCACATTCCCGACAGAGGGCAGAACCTTTTGTTTTAGTGAAAGTGTTGGCGTAGATAATGGTTGGTTTGAGCTTTCTTCTGGAACCTCAGAGACAGAACGCTATATTGCATCCTCTTTCGTCTACTTCAACCGCAAAACGTACGTTACTGACGTAACAAACGGCAATATTTACGAACTCAGCAAGACAACTTTCGATGAATTTGGGGAAGAAGTCTTAAGAATTAGAGATTCGGCCAATTTTCACGGAGGTTTGATTGGTCAGCCGGGCAAGTTAGTCGTCATGAACCGGTTTGAGTTGATTATGGAAACAGGGGTAGGGTCTACCGCCCAGGTTTCATCCAATGATGGCCCCTTTGTCATGCTTCAGTTTTCCGATGACGGCGGCAGAACGTGGTCAACGGAGCAGATGGCTTCCGCAGGAAGGGCTGGGGAATTCATTTGGAAAATGGAATGGTTTGGCTTGGGATCATTTTTCAACCGAATTATGCGCGTGAAAATGTCCGATCCCGTTTACTGGTGTATTCACAGTGCGGCAGCCGATATCGAAGTTGGACTTTAAAACCCGCTTCGTAACTTCCTTTCGGGATATAGAAATCGTCCTCCATGACCCGAGCATTATTAAGTGCCTTGGGTACAAGGTTGATTTATCGACTCTACCAGACATGACCCATATCGGATGTTATATCGATAACAAAATCATTTCTCTTCTGTGTGTTGAGAAGAGCGGGAAATCACACTTCCATTGTTTAAAACCCTATCGCAAATGGGCTGTAGAAATTGCCCGTGAGTCGATAAGCCTCGCTCCAATAGGTATTTATTTTCGAGTTTCCAGTAAAGCGATTGAAAACTTCGGCAAGAAGGTAGGGCTGGTAAAGCGTATGCGTGCAGATTCACTTCAAGCCCATTCATGGGTGGAGGATTAAAATGGGTTTAGGCGGCGGTCTTTCATCGCTTTTAGATAGCGATAGCTTGGATGGTTTTGACTGGTCAGGCATGGACATGCACAAAGGTCTAACCGGCCAGACGGCTGCGGAGACTTCTCAGAGAGCATCTGAGCTTCAATATCGAGCCTCACAGGATGCGATCAAAGCGCAAAAAGAGTTCCTTAAGACGATCAGGGGAGATCTTGAGCCTTATCGTGAGTTTGGTGGCAATCAATTACTGAATTTAAATAAACAGCTCGGAGGATTTGAAAAATATGTTTCCGGCATGGATAACCGGATATCGAATCTAGACAGTTTTATTACGAATCCGAATGCGCAATTAAAGTTTATAAAAAACAACCCATTTTATTCCGCACTTGCAGATGACGCGCAAAACAGGCTCATGAATGTTCAAGCCGCGAGTGGGAGACTCGGAACCGGTGACACCCCGGCAGCGCTTCAGAATCAACTACTTCTGTTGGGCAATAATCTTGTTCAACAGGCTATTGGAAACCGCCAACAGTCGCTTGGTAATTACTTTAATGCTGGAAATTTAAGACAGAATTCCATCACGAATCGTCAAAATGCTGCTTCTCTTGGACAAAATGCTGCGGCAATGACCGGAACAGCAACCCAAAACACGGGTAACGCCATCACAGACCTCATGACTGGAGGGGCCAACGCCAGGGCGTCCGGTTTAGTTGGGGCGGGGAATGCTTTAACGCAAGGCACAAATAACATGGCACAGGGCGCATTAACTGCCCTTGGAATATTCCTCTCTGACAGACGCTTTAAGACCGATCTTGAGCAGGTTGGCATATTAGATAACGGAATTCCTGTTTACAGCTTCCGTTACATCTTCGGACCAGAACGGGTAGTAGGCGTAATGGCTCAAGATGTTGAGTCGGTTGTTCCTGGTGCGGTTCTTGATGTGTTTGGCGTGAAGTTTGTGGATTACAGCGAACTTGAGAGGCATTCATATGCCCATTAATCCACTTATTGCTCTACAGACACAAACCCCGGATCTAGGGCAGACAATCGGAAATGCGCTGACCGGGGCCGCAAACATTAACGCCATGCGGGAGAACCGACAGACCGCGGGCCTGAGAAAACAGGCCGCGTTAACCGAGGCGGATCAAGCGCGATTGAAGTCAACGGCGATCACCGCCGCGCAGATTATTCCGCCACTGGAAGCCAACGATATCGAAGGAACACGAAGCATCTTAACTGGCCGCAGGGATCAGTTTAAGAAATTGGGCCTTGATACACGCGATATCGATCAGGGGTTGGTGATGCTGGACCAAGATCCGGTGATGCTAAAGGCGGTGGCGAATAATGTCATTCAAATGGTAAATATGTTTGATGGCAAGAGCACGGGCGGCGGTATTGGAACGTATAACCCCAGAGACTACACAACAGATTCTTGGGCGAAGTTCGTCATGAACAAAGACCCATCGACGTTAAAGAGGTACGAGCCGCAAAGAAACGTAGAGATTGGTGGGGTTCCGCACGTGTTTGATCCTGAAAGCGGCCAATACGTCCCAGCAAGTGTTGGCGGTGGTTCGGGTGGGGGGGCGAGTAAAACGAAGCCAATCACCGCTGATGATGTTGCGGCGAATCAGGCAAAGATCAAAGGAGCAGAGGCCACAGCGAAGGCTGAAGCGGAAGCGCAAGCCATCATCGACAAAAAGGCGGGCCAAGCGGATTCGCTTGAAGGCATCTTATCAGAGGCCGATAAATTATTTGATGATGCGAGCGGAAGTCTTGCCGGCGCGGCTGGATCAGCTATCAAGGGCGCTGTCGGTTATTCAGATAAATCAACCCAGGCAAACGCCAAATTAAAAATGTACTCCGGCTGGGCACTTAGCAATGTCCCCCGCATGGAAGGCCCGCAAGGCGAAAAGGATGTGGAAATTTACAAAGAAATGGCTGCAAAAATCGGAGACCCAACAATTCCCGTTGAAGACAGGAGAGCAGCATCAGACGCGTTGCGTCAACTTAACTCCAAATACAGAACGGCGGTCGGCTCAGTATCAAACATCGGCCGTTTTAAGGTCACGGTGAAAAAGTAATGCCGATCTATCAAGTTTCCGACCCTCAAAGCGGAAGGGAAATAGAACTAGAGGGTGATTCGCCCCCGACCGAGCAGGAATTAGAGGAAATATTTTCCTCTGTTCAATCCAGTTCGGCTCCGACTTTTCAAGGTTCTGCGGGTGGCGGAATGCCTGCGAATCCTGCTAAAGATATTTCCACACGCGCAACCCGTGAGCTACCTGAATTATTTAGCTCTGGAATCTTGAATGGTGAAGATCCCGCGCAAGTTGCAAAATTCACCGCAATTGCAGCAGTCACCCCTGACGAATTAGAGCTTGGCAAAATAGCCATGTCTCTCATGCCGAATATTGGGTTCCAGCAGGATGAGGCTGGGAATGTTCTTTTGGCGAACAACAGAACGGGGGCGCGGGCAATCGTAAACCGTCCAGGGGTTTCCGGTACGGATGCTGCTCAATTCCTCGGACTCGGTGGCGCTTTCGCCCCCGCGAGCCGCATAGGATTGGAAGCAGGAATTTTAACCGGCAAAGGGCTTTCCCAGTCCGCAAAAGGTGCGGCTGCGGCCAGTGGCACTCAATTAGGAATAGAGGGCGCTCAAGCAGCCGGAGGCGGTGACCTTGATCTGGCGAACGTCATGGCTGCTGGTGCTCTTCAGCCTGTAACACAAGCTGGTTTGAATAAGATTGCAGCACCGGTAACGGGAAGAGGGCGGGTTGTTGTGCAAAATGACACCAGCCAAATCACCGAGCAAGCCTTAGCCAAGATTGATGACATTTTCAAAAACGGTGGTTCGCCCGATGAAATAAACGCGGCCGTTTCAAATGAATTACAGATTTCCGGAGTTTTGACACCCGAGCAGGCGAAGAACTTTAATCTTTTTGCAAAACGCAATGTTCCCCCACTTCGCGCAAATGTTACCCAGAGTACGGATGATTTTCGACAATTGCAGGATTCTATTAAACGCTCAGGGGCCGTTTCTGAACGCGTCGCGGAGCAGGATGAGCAGCTATTCAAGATAGCCAGAGATGGCATAGAAAACATCGGCCCAACAACTCAGGACATAGTAGAGACCAATTCAAGCCTGTTTAAGGTAATTGATGGCCGTGTATCAGAGCTGGATAACATCGTATTTGAAGCCTACTCAAAAGCCCGTGACGTGGCTAAAGGCCAGCCACGGGTAACCCTGGATAATCTATCCAAGGCGATCAGTGATAGCCGTGGTTCTGAAAACATATCGGGTGGAGTTATCAGTGCCGTTCGTGGCGTCCTGAAAAATAAAGGCGCTTTGCGAACCGGTAGTGATATCGATATCAATAAACGCGGCCCCCGGATCACTGGCGAGGATACCCGGAAGCTTACCGTTACTGAGGCGGAGGAGATTCGGCAGAACCTCAACCGGTTCTATGAAAGCGCCTCCCCCGAAGGCCGAAGGATCATTCGAGAGCTTAAGAACGCCCTGGATGATGACGTTGCTTCCGCAGTCGGCGAAGATATATTTAAAGACGCCCGCCAGGCCAAGATTAATATGCAGGCGGTTATAGAGCGGGGCCGAAGGAATAAATTCGATAAAACAAAAGGCTCGTTCCTGGAAGATGTAATAGATAACAAGATTCCAGAGGAAAAGATTATCCCAAGGCTGCTAACTGGTCGTGATGATGACTTTACCGCGTTTAAGCGGTTCCTGTTGAATGACGCGGGCCCGGAAGGAATTCAATCCTTCAATAACATAAAGGCTCAAGTCTTAAGGGATGCTTTGGATAAAGCCATCACTCAAGGCAAGGGCGAGGGCGGTCAGGCGATATTTAGTGGCGCAGGTTTTCGGAATGCACTTAAAGGCATAAAGCAGACCAAGAAATATAACGAGCTTTTCAATGCCGATGAACGTGAGTTGATTGATGACATTATCGAAATCAGCCGTTTGAGAGTTCCGAATAGATCGGTGGCGCAAGGGTCCGGTCCATCAGGCTTTGCTATACAGCAGGCTAAAAACGAGATTAACCGAGCTATCTTCAAACAGATCCCTCTGATTGGAGAAAAAGCGCAGGCTATTGCAGATGCGATTACGGCGTCGAGCAATGCTCGCAGGCAGCTTGACCCCCTGAGAGAAACCCGGAAGGTTGTCGAAACAACAGGCGCTCAGAAGTTCGCGCAGAATGAATTAATCCCGGATCTTGAGGCGGCTATCCAGTCAGCGAGACAGACTGGTTCATCTTCACCGCCCACCAACTTCTAACCAAATTCCAATTTCTCTTATTGACCATTTGGAGACCTAAATGGCGTATTACCCTATTTGTTTGTTTCCTCCTCAATGGCATGTTGACGGTGCCCCAGCTTCCGGCTACGTCCTAAAAGCCTACCAAGACGGCACAAGTACCTTATTGCAGATGGCAACGGATAACACGGGCGCTACCTTGGTTAATACCATAACGCTCAATACTCAGGGATACCCCTCGGTTTCGGGGAACATAGTTGTTCCTCATGTTGATCAAGCTTGCAAATTAGCTTTGTATCCTTCACAGTCCGCCGCTGATGCGAATAGTGGGGCGGTCTGGAATCCAGACAACCTTGTTCCTTATAACGTCAGCAGTAACCTCTCATTCTCCGGGAATACGATTGCATCCACTAACAGCAATGGAAACATCATTCTTGATCCAAACGGAACGGGTGAAATACTTCTAAATGCAGTTACAAATATTCAGACTCTCGAATTGGCGGGGGTCGAGGTTGTTGCCACAGCAGCAGAGATTAACTCCGCTTGCGATGGATCTGCTTCAGGAACCTTCACTGGAACGCTAACCGGCATGGCAAGCGCCACTACCGGAACTGTTCATTATCGAATTTCAGGGGAACTCGCATTCCTTTGGATCCAATCAAATATTACTGGAACTTCAAATTCCACAGCACTGACGATGACAGGATTACCTGCCGCCCTCCAGCCTGCCGCGACAAGAGCGGGAAGGCCATGCGGCAGAATAGTTGATAACGGCTCGACGTTCGTAGGCGGGGCAAGCGTTACTAACGACACTATAACTTTTTCATTGCTCAGGTCATCTGGGAGCAATTATGTATTGAGTACGTCTGTTTTCACTAACTCAGGGACCAAGGGACTTGAGGAAGGATGGGGTATCAGCTACTCCATTAGATAAATTATGGACTTCATTCGTTTTTTTGATTTTAAACCGGGGCAGACGCAAGAGCAGTGGAGAGACAAACTCATTAGAGGGCTGAACGCACTCTATGATCGACACCGTAAACTCGATATCGTTTCTGACCTGAAAAACGCCTCATCTGATTATCTTCTCTCCATCAACGAAACAGCAAAGATAACCATAAGCTCGGCCTCCACCCCCCTGAACATCGAGGTTCAAGATGGATGGTATGAGATGCGAATTCAATTCGATCAGGGCTCTTTTGCAGCCGATCAAACCACACAGTTAAATCCCAACAATACAACTTATGTTGGCGCTTTTAATCGTCTAAATGCGATTTTTGATACCTCTATTGCAACGGACGAGCTTGATGTTTCCACGGCGTCAGAAGACTACGTTAATTTCGGCTCTTTAAGTGCTCAATACATTAAGTGTGAAATTCTAGTATTTGGTGACGAGAGGTCTTTTAGTTGGTCATCAAGGGGCAGTAACTCGGGAAATGAAAGACTGCTCAACGGTGTAACTCAGTGGAACAGTACTACTGATTACACATCTCTCGGAACGCTTGTAGTTGGAGAAAGCGTTACCGGCATCTGCTACGTCAAGCGGATCGCCTAAAAACAAGACATCCATTTGATTCTCGTGCTGGCGTTATTCCGCCCGGCACCCCTAACCCTATTCAATTCTTTTCAGGTGAAGGCATGGCTAAAAGCAAGCTACAGCTTTATTTTACTGATCGCAATGGTAACGCCTTAAGTCAGGCGTCGGTTTCGATAAAAATTGCAGATACCTCTACAAATGCCTCTACCTGGACCGACAGGGCTGGGACAATCGCCGGAGACAATCCGATATTGACCGATACCGATGGCGAGATATCGGTCTATGTGGCTCCAGGTCGTTACGATATAACCGCAACAAAAAGCGGCGCTTCGCAGACAATCAACGACCATATCGTTGTCGATGAGAACACGATATTTGAATCGTTTGTAAACGTTAGATCATACGGCGCTATTGCAGACTTCAACCCTTCAACCGGCGCAGGCACAGATAACTGGCAGGCATTCAAGGACGCCATTGCTACCGGCAGAAACGTTTATGTCCCCGCCGGAGATATTATCAATTCCACTACCGGACTCAGATACGGCTACCGAATCGCCACGAAAGAATTGCTTCTTAAGACGAAGGGCCAGATCCTGTTTGGCGATGGTATGGGTTCTTCGTATGGATCAAATCAGGCCAGGGATCATATTTCTGTCTCTGGGTTGTACTTCACTGGAACCGGGCAAACCTATATTCACACACGGAGAAAAGCGCGTGCTGTGGTTGGTGATCCTCAAGACGATGCAATCAGTACGGCGATTAACATTGAAAACGAAGGTATCGAGGTCCGGGATCTTTCCGTTAACCTCTATTGCGACTACACAAACACCAGCGCAAGTAACTTAGGTGATGACTGGGACGTTGGTATCTTCATCGGTTGCGTGCCACAGGTCAAGTTAACCAATGTGCGAGTAATTGGATATTTCAGGGTTGCATCTGTTTATTTGGACGGAACCAGAGCTTTCAATCTGCCTGAGCTTGTGGACGCGGATGGCGTGGCCTATCCCACGGCCTCCTATCAAGGCGGATTTGATCAAAATTACTTTACAAATGTATTCACGGCTGGTGGTCATAAAGGCCTGTTCATCGCTGGGCCGATCTATAATACGGCCAACTATTACGACCAGCAGCAGGGACTTGTTACAGATGTTCGTGGTAGAGCTGGTGGGGCTGACTTCCATTCCCTGAACTGCAATTTCTTTGGCCCGGATCACCACTCACTGCAACGTCGAGTTGATCCGCTTGGCCCACTTAATTTCGCCAATGAAAATTTAGAAACCTTGGCCTGCGGTCTGGCGATTGACGCCGCAGGCCAAACAGATTCCAGCCAGCCAGTTAGGCGGCTTATGTTTTCGAACTGTCGTGTTCAGACCTTTGAGATGGTCCGAATCGCCATCAGAAATGGGCAGGAGGTTTATTTCAGAAATTTACACACAGAGCCTTTCCCCACTTTCACAGTAAAAAACACTTCTGGCGTTGTTATTGACCATGACGACACAACTACTCATGACTATGGCTCAATAGCGGTTAAGGCAATAACGAACGATGCAACCCTTAATAGAGGCATCTTTATTGATGGAATTAATTTCCGCGTACCAGAAACAACCTGGTTTGACGATATTCTAACTGCCGCCGGGTTCCAAATTACCAATATATACACCAGCTCCAAGACAACCGGTGTAGCTAATAAGTTTGATAGGTCTGCTTTCCATGAAGATGTAACAATTAATGACGACCTCTCGGTAGTCGGCAATGTTTCTGTTACCGGGAACTCGACATTAATTGGTAATGTGGTGATTCAGTCAGAGGATGCCGGAGCATCAGAAGGTCCGCTTCTTGAATTGTACCGGAATTCCGCGACTCCAGCAGCCAGCGACATAATAGGTTCGCTGCGGTATACGGGAGAAGATAGTGCTGGAGTAACAACTGTATACGCTAGCATCAGGGGATCTATTCTTGACACGACCGACACTTCTGAAGACGCAGAAATAAACATTCTTACCAGAAACGCCGGAACCACTTCGACAAGAGTAGTAATAGGGCAAGGATTGAGGGTTGGGAGTCCTACAGGAGGCGATAAGGGAGCTGGGACAGGAAACTTTACGGGCCTTTATATTAATGACGTTTCTGTTGACCACACTCTTGGGACCACACAAAACTCTACGTCCGGAACATCTATTTCTTTTACTGGCATCCCGTCAGGCGTAAAAAGCATTATCGTTCAATTCGAAGGATTCTCTACCAGTGGTACGGCAGTTCCAAAAATTAGATTAGGGGACGGTGGCGGTATTGAGGCTTCTGGGTACGTTGCATCTGGAGCAACTTTTGCTAACGGTGCATCTCCGGTTGTTGACGGGGCAAGTACGGGAGGCTTTTTGCTTTCGGGTAATTGGGCCGCCGCAAACACCTATTCAGGCGCCGCTATTTTGTCGTTAATGGATTCCTCCACTAACACATGGACCTGTATCTCAAGTGGCGCTGATTCTGCGGCTGAAAGTATGTACAGTGGGACTGGTACTAAATCTCTGTCTGCCGTTCTTACGCAACTTCAGATCATATCGGATGGCGTTGACACAATGGATGCCGGAAGAATTAATATTTCCTACTCCAGATAGCTACCGCTCCTTTATCCACTCATCTTTAAGGTGCACCCCGGGCGCAAGGCGACATAGCTTCCAGCTTTCGGTATGGTTATTACTTGTTTCGTGGAAACAAGTGAATTTAAACTCGCTATCTGGTGAGTAACTGTAGAACTGTCTTATTACACGCGGGTCGTCCTTGTGGTTTGCTACCGCAACTCCTGTTCCTCTTGGAACTTTTGTCCAATCAGCTTCGGGCGGACTCGTTCCTTCGAAAATGTCATAAGTAAAAAGGGCTGGATAATTATCAATATTATATTCTTTGCCATCGTTGGTATACGAACGCTCACCCGCTAGGATTCCATCACTACTTATCCGGTGCACTCGGACCCATCCATCACTCCTACTAAATACCCATTTTCCCTTCTGGATCTTATCTGCCGTGGCTACGTGCTTTAGTGGATTTTTCCCTAAGTGGAATAGATTTTTGTGCTCTAAAAAATCCCCCTCTATCAAATACAAATAACCGACTATTCGGCGCGCCATTAAATCAATCTGTGAAATGAGGTAATCAACATCGTCCGGCTTCGCGAGTTCGAATTCTTCCAACAGGACTTCTTTTACATTCTCGAATCTTTTCAGAAACTCTTTTTCCGTCATGGACCTTATCCCTGATGTATTTTTACTTATTGTATTTTATACCCCGTGGGGCAGCAATTTGTTCTGCAATCTGTCTAAATAAGCCAAATTGCATATTAAGGAATAACCTGAGCCTGTATTAATTAGACAAAAACACCTTAAGTTTATGATTTTTATAGGAATACCCTCTGGCTTTTAACCAGTTGGTCGCAGGTTCGAATCCCGCACGGCCCACCAAATCAAACACTTACACACCTCGAAAACCATTCTGTCTAAATAGAATGGTTTTGTCTAACAAAATCATTCGTTCGGAGTGATCACAGGCACGCCACGGCGATAGTGTTTCCTGGTCGCCGCCTCCGTGTTGCCAAGCAATTCTGCCGCAGATTTGTCGCTCCGCCTCTCACTCGCAGCCATAGCTCGTATATCGTGATATGTGAAGCGTTCGCTTAATTGCGGCGCTATCTTCCGCATCATCCGCTGCCATACTGATTGGAAGCCTGATGAGGTGTAGCGGCCACCTTTGCGGCTCGGTATCACGTAATGGCTGATGCTGCCCTTTAAAATCAGTTTCGCTTGGTCAAGGGTTGCTTTCAACGACCGATTCATTTGAAAAACGATCTTTCGCTTATTCTTATTGGCTTGGTTGAATAATCCCTCATTCGATACATCAGCCCACCGCAATTTCAAAATATCCCCCTGGCGCATCCCCGTTATCCTGGCAAGCTCCATTGCAACCTGAATACTGACCGGCGCCGCAAGATACACGGTTATATAGTCATCCAGAGTTACTAATAGAGTTCTTGGGGTTTCCTTGTGCCGCTGGACTTTGGACGCGGGATTGTCTTCAAGGTCGGCCTCGCCCCATCGAATACCCATACTAAAAACATGTCGAATCACCTCTAAACGACGATTCGCGGCCACTTTCGCAACCCTACCGAAGGCATCATGCGCCTTCGCGATATGGTGAGGTTTTACGGATTTAGGGTGCATGTGGCCCAGTATTGCAGCACAGTCGTTGAGGTATTTCTCTTGTGTCTTGATGGAGGTTTTGGCCTTTTTCGGTAAAACCTCTTCTTTGTAGCGCTTGATAAGCTGATTAACTGTGTCGGGTAGGGCGTGTTCTACACTGACTTCAGAAAGTCGCTGATACATTTCCTTTAGCGTCTTTCCCAGCGGCGTCCAGATATTTTTCCGAACGTAATAGAATTGTCCGTGTTTGAAATACACGCACCTAGGCAAACCATCATTTTTGTACTTTGGTGCCACAGATTGCCTCTAAGGCTTGTTCGTTGATAGTGGGCTGGATATCAGTTAAACCGGCAGTCATGCGCTTATCGTAGTACCGGCGGTCAACCTTTGGCAAACCGTCCGCGCCTTCCTCGAATACCCATTCATGTTCAGCCAGCCAGCGACAGATCCGGCTAGGCCGCTTCCTGCCTGAAAGTTCTTGAAGCTCATTTAGTGGCACAAAACTCATTCCCACCTCTCCCCCGTAATTTCCTGGACGATCCGGGAAATCAGAATTGCTTTATCCGGGTGACTTTCACCGTCCTCGGTTCTGGGTTTTCCGGGTTCATTGTTGAGTTTCACTGCGACATACCAAGGCGGTGAGGATGTCGGGGTGATTAGCCTCCGCAACGTACTTTCCGGCAGTGTTCTTCCAGATCACATGGTACTTATCGCCGGACCTGTCGATATATATGTCATCGGTCATTTTATAAGCCGCCACAATACAATCCAGCGCCTGTGCGCGCTCTTGGATTGATCCGGTTAGGCTTGGCTTAAAATGGCCTACACCTGAAACGAGAAGCCTCCCTTCGTCACCATATCGGCTGAATGCCATTTCGCGGCCCTGGTAAACCCGCTCCGCAATCGCCTTCAATTCTTCCGCTTTAAACATCACACATCACCGCCTGGGTTGGTTAAATACAGAGGGATGGAGGACTCAAAGGCAACGCAGCGCATTAACAATATTCCTACTGGCGTGTCGCACATGAAAGTCGTTACCTGGCCTTCCTTCCTGCGCGCATGGAACTGGTCGCGTGTTTTGCCGAATTCCCACCCGCCATTTTTCTCATCCATCAGCGCCAGCATAAGCGCGTGGGCGTCGGCGGGGTTGGTGAGGGAGTTGAACCTGAAAGTTAACATGGTTCTTGGTTTTTCCAGATCAACGGAAACGCAACCATTTTCCTCGCCGTCATATTCCCAGTCCTTTATCTTTGGATAAACCTTTGAGGCAGCAGCAACAATCAACTCCGGATTAACTCGTTTCTCGGTCATACCTGCTCACTTAGGAGTTCGGAACAGAGGGATTCGAGGGCGGCAGTGTCGCGCTGTGTTAGCGCAATCAGGAAGCTGTCTAGCCTGTTAAAGCGCCGGGCACCAGCAGGCATTTTTTCAATCCTGTCAGCCAGCCATTCAACCAGCGCTAGGGCTTGAAGTCTCCCATCCTGATCCGAGAATGACGGGAACCAGTATCTTTGCCATTGGGTATCAGTATGCGCGGGGGACAGTATCGTATTCAGGCCAACAACCTCGTAAGGTATTTTTGTTACCGCCCTCGCCACTTCCGCCCGTTTCTCGATGCTTAGGGTGCTCATAATGGTTTAGGTCCAAATAAATTTATCTGATTATCAATTCGCTCTTGGCCGGTGTAGTGATATGGCCCGAGTTCGTTGTCGGGTTTGAGACGTACCTTTGATACCTGCTCATCCCGGATAACCCTATCCCCATACCAGCTATTCCCGTTCGGCCGCATCATTTCAATGATCGTCCCATCGTGAAGCTGTATGTCATACATATCCTTGTATCTGAATCCGGTGTAATCGAACCAGATGCCTTGCTCATGCGGCTCATGATTTCGTTTACCCACGTCCCGGTTCCTCATTGGTGGGTGGGGAGGGCATTTCAATCTCTTCGCCAAATCGTGAAGCAACAAACGCACGCATTGCGGCGATTAGGGGTGTGGGGCCTTCGCTGCACCCAACTTGGTCGAAGTATCCGGCAAACCAGTAGCCAGCCACGCATTCCACACTGATCCGCTCCCTCTCGATTATCGTGCCTCCGTGCGCCCAGTCTATTGAAGGCTCAAACCTGGAGCCGTTAACCAGTGTTCCTGCCTTATTCCAATCCTTAATTCTGCATACCGGGCTGTCGGACTCAGTGTATTTCCCAATTTCGGCGACATGCCCGATTGCCACCGCCACCGCATAATCCAGCTCCGCGCCTACCAATTCAGCTACTCGCTTTTTCATGACCGTCTCCGGGTGTGGGGCTTAAAACGGCAGGTCATCGTTCGGATCTGCCTTCATTGCGGGCGGATTCTCGGCGCGTTCCTTTCTTGATCCATCCTCCACGCTCACAGACAGTGACATGAATTTTCCTTTGTTGCCTTCGCGTATCCATGCTGCAAGTTTGTATTCCTTGCCCTCCACGTTAATTTTTCCGGTGTAGTCCGGTTGCTTTTCCTTTTCTTTGCGGTCGTTCTTGAATAAGGCCCCACGGTTTGTATTGTCGTAATTGCTCACGCTGCTATCCTCTGTTTAAATTCATCTCGTTTAATTGCCAGTTTCTTGCAAAACTCTGTTAAAGCCCCCTGTAGCGCATCCAGCTCCTTTTGAACCTCCTTGCGCTCAGTTCGAATCAGCAACGGTTTGAAGTCTGGGTGATACACCAGGAAGTCCCACCAATCGCGGCCAGTCACGAAAAGGCTCCCGATCACCTGGAGTTTGTATTCCAGTGGAATGCGGCCCTCCATGACGTACCCGACCATAGTTCCAGAAAGGACAGACTTAATCTCCAGACCGCCATCATCACCGACAAGGGCGTCAGGGCTACAACCTGCGTCCGAGCTATCCAGCAGACAGAAGCCGATCTTTTTGGGTT
>Ga0196963_10001592_pt1 | contig 14946 bp, 24 predicted proteins | sample S1_5metaG_FD_148600 | JGI IMG/M metagenome (GOLD analysis project Ga0196963, IMG submission 148600) | Soil microbial communities from Anza Borrego desert, Southern California, United States - S1_5 | ecosystem: Environmental > Terrestrial > Soil > Desert | place: USA: California | collected... | reverse complement strand
GTTGAAGCCGGACCACTTGATCTTGTTCTCGGCGTTGAGTATATGTGCCGCGAATATCTGGTTCCGCACCGTGACCACGAACTTACAGATCGGTGGCGAGCCGCCTAGGGTGGAAACCGTGGCCCCACCCGCCGCGATATCGTAATACTTGACCGGGTCGGCGAAGTTAGTCATGATGGCGCGAGTACCGAACTGCGTCATCGACCAGATGCCCGAGGCATTCTCGGTCGCGTAGGCCGCGTCCGAGATGTCCGTCCACGTGAGATCGGTGCCCAGCTTGTATAGCTTCGTGGCTGTGCCGGCGATGGTTGTCAGGACGGCGTTGCGGAGCCGAAAGGTGCGTGCACCCCTGACGCGAGCGTTCATGGCGTCCGTGACTGCGGAGAGGGCCTTCAGGGGTTTAAATCCGTCGGCACCGCCCGGCAGGCAGTTCTTGGCGTCGAACAGAGCCTGATTGTTGTAGAACGCGAGGTCGGGCAACCACTCGTTGGCGAGGATAGGCTTCACAGCGGCATACCTCCGCGAATGCGATTGGTGCCGCTCTTCTTGCTATTGCGAGCGAATAGCTCGTTGAGCCAGTAGGCCTCCCAGTGCGCCGCCATCGCAGCCTTCTGGACGTCCTTGTAGCGACCTGGACCGTAGATGATGGTCTGCGCCGAGTACCTAATCAGCTGGAAGGCTGCTGGATCGGTCATCCACTTGTTGTCTGCCTCGCCGTCCGAGGCAGGTCCGGCCAGACGGTAGTGACCCATCAGGCGAGCGGTGCGCGACGTGGAATCGGGCTTCGGGTAGAACCAGATGCCGTCGGCGTATCGCGCGTAGCAGTAGGGCCTCCCGGACGCGGCGCTGGAGTCGCTGGCCAGCCGCTCTATGACGGCCGGATCCTCCTTGTCGAGAGGACCGTAGTTCTGGCTGTTCTCGATTATGATGACCGCGTCTAGCTCGAAGAAGTCGGCTATGGTCGGTGTTGATGGAGTATAACTAGAAGAGCTAGTGTAGCGATAAGTGCCATCCACCAGAGTGAGCACGCAATCTCGAGTCTCATTGAAGTGGAACCTGTGGCCCTGATACTTCTTGATCGCGTCGTCGATAGCCTGTCCGATGACCGTGTCGATATCCGACCGGATCAGATCAGTCCTGATCTGCGTTATGAGAGCCGACTTTGTCGTCATCGAGCATCTCGGAACCCGAACCTGAGTCTGTAGCCGGAGGCAGTCTGAGTGGGAGTACCGGCGCAGGTCGCAGCGACGTACACGCTCTTCGTACCTTCCTTGGGTTTGAGAATCATGCCGATGGCCGTCTTGGTGGCTACCTTCGCGCCGCCAACGTCCTTCCAATCCCCAGCAGCGAGCGAGACGCAGCCCAGCAGATGAACTGCGTCAGTGTCGGAGATGCTCGGCGCGGAGTTGGCCGCGCCGAATGTCACGTCGGACGAGAGAAAGTACAGATCTACCGCAGCCGCAGTCTGATCATCCTTGTCGATGACGGCCAGACTTACGAGCTCGACAGGCTCACCGAAACCCTTGGCGGCGTTCGGTATCTCAGTCTTGTCGAATAGTGTATCGTTCGCCGTGTAGGCGTTCGTGTCGAGAACCGGCGTGACGTCGATATACCGAAGGCCGTCCATGGGAACCCCCTATTACTCGCCGCCCGAGTTGTAAGTCACGAGCAGATGGGTGAGGTCGATGTCGGTCGAGGCGGCTGTCGTGGCCGTGACTAGGACGTACAGAGCCTCGTCAGCGGCGATGACCTCGGTCTGACCGGTGACGCCGAGCTCGGACGAAGTGATCTTGGTATCCGCAGTCAGGGTGCCGACGTTGTCCGTGGCGATCTCAGCGTCGGTATTATCGGCCGCAGCATTCGTCTGTTTGCGGAAGGACATCGTCATTGTGACGTTGCCTCCGGCTGACTCCACCTGTCCACCTATCGCGACGGCCGTGACCTTCGCTCCTACAGGAATAGCTGGGAGGGGACATACGAGCGTGGAGCCGGTCTGCGAGGCGGGAAGCGTGGCGTGGAGCTTGTCCGTGCCAGCGGTGATCACCCAGCCAGCCGTCGCGCCGACCTTGCACTGACCGACGATTGGGACAGACACCTGAACCGTGTCGTGCAGAATGCCGTCGATCTCGACGTCACCCTCTATGTAGGCGTCCTCGTCGCCCACGGTGCTCCCGGCAGTGCCGTTGCCGACCTTGAGCTTGCCGATATGTAGTTCGTCCTGCTGCCACTCGGAGTTCGTCCCCATGACAGCGAAAGCTGGCCCCGCCGACAGCAGTAGAGCCAGGAGTGAGGGCAGAAGCCACTTCTTCATAAATTTTCTCCGTTGACCTGAATAGGGAAGAGGGGGCCGAAGCCCCCTCCGACTAGCCGTCGTTGTCCGGCAGGAAGCAGATAATCACCTCTCCCTCGCCAGTAGTGGCGTCGGCCACCGACTGGACGAGAGTGCATGTGATAGTCGTATCCGCCGACACGGTCATGTCCACAGCCTCGTCCAGAGCAACGAACCCGATGGACGCCAGCGTGAGATCGGTGGCGTACAGGTCGTCGTCGGCAGAGGTGCCGATGTCGAGCAGATCGGTGCCCGAACTGTTGAAGGCCACGTCGACGTGGACTCCAGACATCGTCTTGTGGATGAGGGCTCCGCTCGGTAGAATGCCGACAGTCAGCGCACCATCCCCGAAGTCGTTGAAGGTGATACCCTTCCGGAGATAGTGAACCATCTGATACGGATACTGACGAGCAGTGGTTCCAGCAGTTCCAGTGACCATTGGTCCTCCTTACGCGTGAGCCGCAGCGTAGGTCGGGATGACGATCACACCGAAGTCCTCGGAGTTGAAGCGACACTTCTTCAGACCGAAGATGGCCTGAGCGCTGATGCCCAGTTCCCTCTTGTAGTCGAAGGTCTCCTCAACCCACTCGTAGTCGGTGGGACCGCTGTCGCGACCAAACGCGATGACTGCCGCCTGAGCTCCCAACAGTAGAGCCCGCCGAGTATTGGACACCGCCGCGCCGGTCGAGCTGTTAACGCCGAGAGTGACGTCGAAGCTGCGACGGAGCACGACGTTGTTGTACTCGCCGAGTGCACCGTTGTAGATCGGGTTGCCGCTGATCTTGCCGCCCTGCATCGCCGCCTTGGTGATGTCGAGCCACTGGCCTGTGGAGGTGTTCGTGCGGAGGTCCGTGACCTGTATCTCGTGCAGATACATCACGTACTTGTCCGAGCCGTTCACCTTGATGGGCCGGATCATCGGGGACGCCAGACGAGCCTTCTCCACCGCGTAGTCGACGAGGTTCAGGTTGAACTTGTCGGCGGCCGCGAGGGACTGGTCGTTGGCGACGCTATTGGGACGGAAGATACGGTTCGTGGAAGCCGCCGTGATGGCGTTGAGACCCGCATACTTCAGGCGAGTTTCAGCCGTATTCCCGCAGACGTGGTTGAAGAACGTGACGGACATCCTCTTCGCCCACCAGTCGCGCAGGCGATTCTTGCCTACGGTGCGAACGTTGTAGAGGATGCGCTGATTGTCGATGGCGGTCTTGTTCTTCACGCGGACCGCGTGCATCAGCTCATTGATGAAGATGCTGTCGTCGTAGGTGGTCAGAGACTCTTCGTTACCCTCCTGGGTCTCGTTCTCAGTCACACCATCTCCAGACAGGAGAGTGTTGAGGGCGTAGGTGATCTTGTCACCAGCCGCCTTCTTGGTCTCGCGCTTGAAGATGATGATTGAGTCGGTCTCTTCCTCCGAGTCCTCTCCGATGAGCGGGGCGATTTCAGTCGCCTTGAGAGCCTCAACAGCGAGAACGCGGGACCACAGCTTGACAGCGAGGGCGTCGTTGACGCCGAATCGTGTGATTGCCATGGAGTGGATACCTCATCCGGGTTGAACGTTACGAGTGCGATGACGGCTTAGACTGCCGAAATCACGGTCATATCGTTGACCGGATGAGACGTTGCTCGTACGTGAGCGAACGAATGGTCGGAATTGTTACACTACTCCGACCATCCTGACAAGTGGTTAGGCGGCTCCCGTCATTAATTTTTTTAGTCCACGAGGATTTTTGCGGAGCCACTTCTGAAAATCTTCCTCGGACATCCTCGCTACGTCCTCGGCGGAGCCCGGTTCGGTGGTCTTGCCGCCGCCCCCGCCGCCGAGGGACTTGAACTTCTTCTGCCCCTCCTTGACCTTCTCGAGCTTGCTGGAGGTTCCCTTCTGGTTCCACTCCTTGTACATCCCCTCCTTGTACCCGAGGGATTTGGCGAAGTGATACAGATACTGGCCGGGGTTGATCTTCTGCCTCAGGCACATCATCATGCCATTGGTCTTCTCTCGCTCGATCATGCCGGGAATTACAGAGTCGTCGAAGTTGAGCATCCGAAGCTGCTCGAACCTCTTCTGATAGGCGTACTGGAACGCCCCAGCGTAGTCGTGCGGATCCTCCAGCGAGCTAGCGAACTGATTAGCGAGATTGTTGCCGAACTCAATAGCTCGGTTAATCTCGGCCTGCTGCTTCTGCTGCTCTGCAGTCTGCTGATGGTGCTGCTCGACGCCGGCGAGTCGGCCGTCCAGAAGCTCCTGCTTCCTCTCGAGCCACTCCATGTACTTGAACGGCTCGGTGTGTTTATCAGGAGCCGGGCCGAGCTGATCCTCTACCGAGGCCTCTCGATCTCCGGACTCCTGACCGCCTCCCCTCACTAAGGCGAGCATATCATTGAAGCGGGCCGACAAAATGTCCAACTTCTGCCGAGTCTCGGCCATGGACCTCTCGGCCGCCTTGCGCTTCTCGCGCTCCTGGTGGAACGCACCGTGCGGAACGGTCTTCTTGGAGGGGTCCCGCTCCTGCTTGGGCTCCTCGGTACTCTCTTCCTCCTCGGACTCCTCCTGCTCTTCCTCCTGCTCCTCGTCAGGATCAGGCTCGTCCTCTACAGTCGGACCATCGTCCTGCTCGTCGCTCTCAGGCTCCTCGCCCTCGAGCATCTTCAGCTCAGACTCACTGAGCTCCTGGTCGCCCGTTATCTTGCCCATTACTCTTCCCTCCTCCGCTCATCGCGGTCACTAGTGATGTTCCTGCGTCTACCAGATTCTTAACACCCGACGTTTGCTTCTCGAACGCCGAGGCTTCCGTCATGTTGACGTCTGCCTGCGCCTTGGACAATTCGATAGCAACCTTCTTAGCCTGCTCGGGCGACTGCTGCTGAAGCTGCTTGAGAGCCGCCTGCAATTTCTCGATAACCGACTGCGGCAGAGGCGCGTAGGCGATAACCTCGACGACCACCGGAGGCGGAAGCTCGGGCAGCAGGGGTGCGACAAACTGCCAGACCTTCTCCTTCATGTGCGGACCCACCGGGGTCTCGTCCACGAAGACGTCGAACTTCTTGTCCTGCGCCAGAGCGAGCGGGATGAACTGCGCCATCCCCTGACCCACGACCCTTATGAGTCTGCCGTCGTTCATGTACCCCATTATCAGGTCCAGCATGTGCCGCCCCTGAGACTTGCGATACATGCGAAGGCTGTCGAACAGCGGTGCCAGAATAACGAGCCCCGCCTGCTTGCGCTCCTGCTCAATGCCAATGGGCTGTATGGCCGCCCGCTGTCCCAGCATTTCCAAATTCACGCCAGTGACGTCGCGTATGGCGTCGATGGCCATGGCGATGAAGTTGAATATCTCCGCCGGAACCGTCTGGGTATACTTCGGCTTGATGCGCTCAGCCGCTCCAGGATTGACCCACGTGACCGTGTCGGCCGCCGCCCAGGACGTCTCGAACGCTCGAGGATCCTCCACGGCACCGCGCTCTGCAAAGACTCCACCCTTGGCGGTCGTGTTCGAGATGTGCATGGCGTTGCCGAGCCACTTGTTCGCCATGGACTGAGGATCGCGCATTGCGCGGACGAGACCGTACCACGTCCCCTTCGTACGATCCTGGTAGCCGGTGATGCACTTGTACGGGAACGATTTTGTCGGCAACTCCTCCTGCTCTAGCAGGTCCGCGCCAAAGAAACACTGCACCCAGATCGTTATCTTCTGCTTAACGGCCTCCACAGGAGGCTGTCCGCCTAGCTCGAGTCGCTCCTGAAGGGCCTCGAGCTCCTCGTCGTTCAGCCACAGCTCCTTCTGCGTCTGAGGGTCCTGCATTCGGTGCTTATAGACCCTCTTCTTGTAGACGCAGTGCACGATGGTGACCATCCTGCTCTCATCTTCCTCGGTCTCGTCGCCGTCAGGGCCTCCACCCTGCGAGTTATTCTTGTTATACTCGTCGGCCTTGTCCTGATCGTGCACAGTGTCGTCCATCAGGTCAACCTTGGCCCAGTCGGCGTGAAATCTAGAGTCCTCGGCGCCCTCCAGGTCCGGAAAAAGGTCCCTCGCGGCCGCGAGAGTCATCTGGCGCACTCTCCAGATGCGAGTAGCGTCCATCAAGCTCTTCTTCCTGGCATTTCTGTCCCAAAACATCTCGAGACAGCTGATATGGTTCATCAGGGGTGCGCCGTCGGGATCCTCCTCGTAGTTGATGGAGGTCTCCGTCCACCCCATTCCGGTGATGCAGGCGTCCCGAAAGGCCTCCGACTCAGCGTCGTCGCCGTCGGACTGATTTCGAAACCACTTGGCGGCCTCCGTAAGCAGGTCGTTGGGCTTGATGTCGCCCTCCTCGACCGGGAAGTAGCGTATCTCCTGCCTATTCTGGATCTCGTTGCCCACGATGGCGTTGATGACGGTGGCAGTTCGGTTGTAGACCACCATCGGGCGGTCATTTTCCTCGTACCAAGCCTTGTCGTCGTCGCTGTACTGATCGCCCTCGACGAACTTAAAGTCCAGCTTGGCCTGCTTGCGCCAGTCTTCCGAGAACTGCTTGTCCTGCCGGAACAGATTTTTGGCCGTCTTGATGTCCATCAGTGACCCATCCTGCTATATCTGGGCCGGTCGGGCCGGCGAGAGCGCCGATAACGGGCCTCGCGTCCGTCCAGGCTGGGGAGCGGTGCATAGTCCGGCAGCATCGCCTGTCCGGTGCGAAGAGCGTCCGAGGCGTGCGAGGTCCAGTCGTGAACAGGAGCCGGATCCAACGTGCGCTTGTTCTCGTCCCACTCCCGGCGATACATCGTGAGCGCCTTGAGACCTTTCTCGGTGCGCTCGAGATCGAACCAGTAGCGGTGAAAGTTGCGGCGAACCAGCGAGATGCCGTCCATGACGCTGTGCTTCGGCACAGTCGTCACGGGAATGCCGAGACGCCATAGCATCGCCCTACGAGATTCACCAGTAGTAAGTTCATGCACTTCGACGTCATGTGGGAAGAAGCACATCTGCTTAGAATAGACAAATCGCCGCTGCTCAGCCTTAGTGCGAAGGACGGCGGCGTAGTGCTCGAGGCCGACGTTGTGGGCCTCGTAATAGTCAATGAATCGCACCTGATGTCCAACAAGCTGGAAGAACCAGATTGCGGTAGAATCAGTATAGCCAAGATCCCACATAGTGCCGACTTCGACGTGCGGGTCGGGCGGAACATTGCCAATCCTCCCCTCCTTACGCGCCGCAGCTATGAGATCTCCGTAGAACGAGCCGACGATGGCGGCCTCGAACGAGCAGTAGTACTCCTGACGGAACAGGGCCTCTCCCATGATGGGACCCCACTCCGAGTGATACTCTCTGCGCTCCTTGACGAGCCTCTCCGGACCTATCGCGCCGGTATCGTCAACAGTGAGCAACTCACCAAACCACTCTCCGGGTGACGTTCGTGCGAGATTATATGTATCTTGTCCGTGGTTCGGTCCGCGAGGAGTATAGATGAATATGGCCCATCCATCGTTTTCTGCGAGAATTGGTCGCAGATAAGCCCATGCCTGAGGTTTTGCGAGCGCCCACTCGCTAAAGACGACGCCAATAGGAGGAGAGCCAACGAGAGAGTCATAATTGTCAGAGCCAACGACGTTCCACGTGGATCCATTCTTGAACTGAATGTGCATGTCGGTTTCACGCCAAGACTCCCTCAGTACCTCCGGAAACGCCTCGTTGATGCGCCGGATGCCGGTGTGCGGGTTGATAGCCTCCCAGATGGCCTTGCGAGCCTGCCCGTACTCCGGGAGCATATGCCAGTAGGTTCCTACTCGCTTGTGAGCCTCCACCGCCGTCGTGTGAAGCGCGAAGTCGTCCTTGCCCGCCCGGCGATGCCAGACCAGACATATCCGCTTGATGCCAGCCTCTCTGGCCCTCCAGGCATTCTCCTGGTAGGGCCTCGGTTTCCAGTTATATGGAAGCCTGATCTCCATCAGCCAGCGGCCATATTCTCCCTGAGGAGGTAGCCCTCGTGCGTCCAGATCTGCCGGAACGCATTGTCGTAGGCGTATCGCTTGCCCACCTCCTCGTCAAAGTTGCTCGGGCTCGCAGGGGTGCTGCTCCCAATGAACTTGAACCCGTTCCGCATCAGAATGATGCAGATCGTGGTGTTCCCATCTCGGAGGTACTTGACCTCGTCGATCTTCTCCTCGATGGCCTGCTCGGTGACCCTGGGGAACTCCTTGGTCTTGAGGACGGCCTGAGCCTCCTCGAGAGTGATGCTGGGTTTAGCGATGGCGCCTTTCTTCACTGTCTACCTCCTGGTATCTGGACGAGCTCACCCTTGCTGTGGATTTTAAGATCCTGAGCGTGCTGGGCGAACTGCTTCTTGAGCTGATACTCGTACTCCTTGGACCGGAGCTCCTGCTCGTGGGCGCACCGGAACTTCACAGCCTTGTAGAAGAAATACATGACGATAGCGGCGATGATGGCGGTGGCGAGAAGTATCTGCACGTTCTCAAAATCGCTAAAGAAGTCAAGGAAAGTCATGTTGACGTTCTCCTCAAAGGTCTTGGTGAACTTAGGATTCCCCCACCGAGTCAGCACTGGGCAACACCTTCACTGTCTCGGGGGTCCCGTAGAGAGGGGCGACGTTCACGGTCACGCTGGGTCCCCCCTGGATAGCCTTGCGCGAATATCGGTTCGGCCGCCGCGCCTCGAGAAGTCTCATGAGCACGCTCGCGTTGTCGTGAGCCATGAAGAACGCGAGGTCCTCGAGGTAGTCGGTCCCTGTCTCGAAGGCCGCCTTAGCCCTCTCCTGCCAGTCGCGATCAGCAGCCATGAGTTCCGCAGCCCTGCGGGGCGTGAGGCCTGCGGCGCGCGAGGCTCTGGCGTGGCTGAGGCCAGCCTCCACCATCTCACAGTACACTTCCTTTCGCGTAGGAAGTAGCGGATCGACTGGCAGGAGAGGATCGTAGGGCGCGAGGCTCTGGCGCTTCGGCGCCTTGACCTCCGGAAATACCAAACCCTTGAGCTCCTGGAGCCGCTTCGCGGGCAGGAGTCCAGGGGGCCGAGGGTGGCGGCGCTTGGACTGACCGGCGTCCTCAGGCTCGTCGCTCATTGCAGAAATGGGACCCCCGCGAGCCACAGGAAGAAGACTATCACTATCACGATTCCCAGCAGGACGGTCCCCAGCACCGTCGTCAGCATCTTAGCCATGATGGTCACTGAGGAACGGGTGTCCGCCCTGCTCCTCGAGAGCGCGGAGCTTACGATGGAGCGACATGTACCCTAGCGTGAGGAGTACTATGGCGACCGAGCACGCGCTGAGGGTGAGTGCGATGGTGATGGACAGATAGTCGAAGCTGGCGAGCCAGTCCTGGTTCTGCCAGAAAAAGAAGGGAGGAGCTCCTACGGCTCCACCTTTGACTCCAGCTTGCGCGGAGTCCTTGAGTTTCGACACGCGGGTCCCCCTCCCTGAGTTGGTCTACGGCTTTGTTTCCGGGAGGAAACGTGGGTCACCGTATATGAGCGCAACGTCGTTGACAAGGGGGAGGGTAGCAGAAGAATGTGACACTGCAAATGGATTGAGGTCACCCGCGCTGCGGTGGACCGCTCCGCGTCCCAGATTGCGAAGGCCCCCTACCTTCGCGGGTCCCCCTTTGATCTTGCACGCTCGGCGAGTAGGTAGATCTACCTAGAGTCTGGGTCTGCGAGCCTAGGCATGAATACCTATGCGTGTGTACGATGGCCTAGGTCCATCTACCTAGAGCGTAGGTCGGCGGACCTAGGTACAGAGACCTAGTGCTAGGTATGACTGCTAGAGGTCCAGGGTTGCTCTGCCCGGTCCTGCTACGTGCGCGAGTACTGTGGATGATCCGCAACCTCTCGCACGCGCGCGCGATAGTACACCTTCACAACGAGGCTACAACCTATTAGCGTATGGGGGAGGGACAACGAGTAGATGCGTAAAAGCGTCCATTACTACTCGTAGTAATAACGCTATTACAAAACCAATAGTGACCAATAGCGGCTTTTGCCAGCAGCAGCCAGCAGTTACCAGCAGCCTATTGCTTATTGCCTGCACGGTCACTAGCCCATTTGCAGCGCACCGAGTAGTGCCGCGCACACTTTTTTGCCAAAAACCAATAAACCAATAGCTATAGGCGCTTTGTAAGCCATTGTAATTGCTTAATAAAACGCCTATTAAAAACGCTATCAGCTTACCTATAGTTGTGCAAAAACCAATAGCGCAACCCTCACCTAGGGTTGCATCAAACGCATAGCAGCCATGCATGCACGCCACTTGCACGCGGCCCTAGGCCGTGCTAGATTTTTCACCATGGCGAGTGGCATATAGCCGAAGCGTGCGGGTAGTCCGCTCCCCCAACAGGCGCATCGCGCGAGGGGGCTGCTGGCTGGTCTCCCGGGCATGGGGTTCACCCCCTCGATTGTGCACCGCAACCCTCAACCTGTGGAGATTACTATGTCGAAGAAATGGAATATGTCCAAGGCTCGCCGCGCTACCATCAATCAGGACTCGCTCATCGAGGCTGGTCCGGCCGCGCCGGGGTTCAAGAACCCGAAGCGTGGCAAGGCGGCAGCTCGGTTCGCGTTCTACGCCAACCCGAAGTGCAAGACGGTCAAGGACTACGTGGAGAAGCACGGCACCACGTCCCTCATGGACATCTGCTGGGACCTCGACCACGGCTTCATCGTGCTCAAGGCTCCTCCGGCCGCCAGCGCTCCCACCCAGAAGAAGTAGCAATCCGCCCGCTCAGCCTCGCGCTGGGCGGGCTTTTTCTTTGCGCTTTTGCATCTGCCCTCTCGCCTGTACAATACTTCCCACTAAGCCTGTGGAGAAGGTCCAATGTCCGTTTTATCCGAGGACGACGAGTCGAAATACCCGACCCTCCGCGACGCTCCAGGAAGTAATCCGAACATTGCGGTTCGCACTTCCCCGTGCCATGCTTACCTAATGCCACCCTCGTGATGGCAGAACCTGTGGAGATAATCAATGAAAGTCAAGGTCACAGTCGTCGGTGATACCGACAATGCGGCGTTCAAGGCGCTGCAAGAGCTGATACTCTCGGAGGGGTGGGCGTTCAGCGTCAACCCCGTGGCGGATCAGCCCCTCACTCGGCCAGCTGTCCAGAAGCCCGCTCGTAAGAAGAACAGGCTGATGGGCGGCGTCACTGCTCGCACGATCTACCGGGACTTCCTGGTGGAGCAGGGCGGCAAGGCCACGATCCGCGCGCTCAAGGCTAGGCTCAAGGGAATGGGCTTTGCCGAGAAGACCGAGGCTGCGGTCCGGTCGTATTTCCACCGGATGGGGTACGTCGAGATCGGCGGCGACAAGGTCGCACTGAAGCGCACCCCGTCCAACGAAGAGCTTATTGGCCATCGCACCCCGGGAGGACAGCTGTGATTACAACCCCTGAGCAGCACGAGTCTGTCGCTAAGAAGATACGCGCTCTGCTGGCCATGGCCGCTCCCGGATCGGGAGCTACCGAGGCTGAGACTATACTCGCGGCTCACAAGGCCCGAGAGCTGATGGATACATACAACATCACACAGACCGAGGCGGAGCTCCGAGCTGATCCAGTGGTGGAGGATATCCGCTGGTCGCAGGGCCGCTACGACGACTACGCCAAGCTCGGCATTCCTAGCGCGGTGGCGAAGTACACCGACACGACGATATGGTACGACCGCAACGGGCGGCTCCACGTACTCGGCCAGCAGGCGGACGTCACGTTCGCCCGATGGCTGCTGGACACCCTGATGGGCTTCGTGGCTCGCGGAGCAGCGGAGTATCAGGGGTCGCACACCGAGAAGCGTAACTTCGCCATGTCGGCGGCGGCTCGCATCTGCAGACGCATGCTCGACGAGGTGGAGGCGCGGAACAAGGCCAAGCCTCAGGGCCGCGATCTGGTGGACGTCACCAAGCAGGCCCTCATCAAGGACTGGCTCGACGCGCAGGGTCTCAAGTTCCGGAAGGGCAGCAAGAAGGAGTTCGACGCGAACGCGGCGGGCCTCGCTCACGGCGACGCTGCTCGCTGGGACAAGCCGGTGGGCAACACCGACGACACGAGGAGGTTGAAGTGACTGGTTGGCAAACATACAAGACGGGGCGCGAGCTAATGGCCCTGTTGGACGGGGAGGACCGCAACGGTTATCCTCGGTCTAGCGTGATGGCCTATCTCGACAACGTACTCCACGGGCATGTGGAGGGCGAGGTACAATGGTGGGATCCTGAGGGAGACGATGGCGGTTACGACGCCATGCCCGCAGACCTGCGTGAGATGTTCTATGACCCTGTTACAGGAGAGGAAAATACGGAGGCCGGTGTCTGCTTTATGGCAGAAGAGCCTTGGTGGGGTCACAGTGCTGTCTACTTCAACAGAAACGAGGAGCACGACTATTACCGGATAGACTGGTACAGCAGCCCTCTTGACAGTGGCGTGCAGACATGGCTCAAGCTGAGGAGGTTGAAATGACACTCGCACGTTTCACATCATTGTACGATAAGCCGGTGATCGTTAATATGACTCGAGTCACCTACGCCCACGCGACCGAGGCCGCGACGTACAACAACGACGGTAGTTTCAACGCCGACGTCCAGTGCACCAAGATCTGGTTCGGCGAGGACGATTACGTCCTGGTCAAGAATACTCTGGACGATGTATGGAGTTATCGTCATGTTTAAGGAGGACAAGTTCGTCGTGGGTGAGCAGCGCGTCGGGGAGAAACCTCCCCGGCGACGCTGGACCTGCGGCGCGAAGCAGTGCGGAAGGCTCGAGCTTATCCGCGAGATGGGTCGTCAGGAATGGTCCTACGACTCTAACGATTGGTGCGAACCTGTGGAGGTGAAGTGACATGACTGAGCGTAATCACGAGGAGGAGGCGCGTCGCAAGGCCAAGGGGATGGAGGATGCTCTGAGGGCCGGAGACAAGAGGGCCATGCAAGAGCTCACCACTCAGGTGGGTGTCGCCATGATGAACGGTCTCCAGATATACAAGATGGCGACCGCAGTCGGGTCGGTGCACGACGCTGGCCTCGCGCTGGGCGCGGCGTTCGCGTTCTTCACCATGGTGTCCTCGGTCAAGATCGGTGAGGAGCACGACGAGGAGAATATGGGCCACGCGCACGAGCTCATGAAGACCATGGCGATGCTATATCGCACGACAGGATACGCGAAGGTCATACAGGCCGAGACTGATCGCGTGCGCTCCCTGCCCAGCGACGATCCCTCCCCTATAAGCGACGAGAAGCTTAACGAGGACGCGGCCAAGACCGTGGAGGACCTGCTCGCTCGTCTGCGGAGGGGGATTGGCTGACGCTTGCAGGTCACATGCAGGTAGGGTACTATAGTGGAGGCCGCTAGGTGCGGCCTCCAAACCTGTGGAGATACGAATGTCGATCATTGGTGAACCTCACCGAATATTCAGGCCCCCGTTCCTGCCCGAGGCGGTCAAGAAGGAGGATCTGAACGATCATCCCTTCGCAATCACCAAGTCGCAGCTTCGGGAGCTCAATAATCACCCCAAGCGCTCGTACGTCGCCGTCAGCTCGTGGCATCAGCTTCGGGTGTTCGACGGCGAGATGGTCTACTGCTACGACACGGGCGGTCGCCAGACCCTCGTGCTCAGGAGAGGGAGGGCAGCGGAGTGATAAAGCTAATGCTATTCGTCAGCGCCTTGGCTCTCTCGCTATTCCTCATCAGTCAGCTGTTCATCAACAGCTATCTGATAGATAGTCTGGAGAGTGTCACCGCTCGTATAGAGAGGTTGGAGGCGCCGAGATGAGACTCTCTGAGGCACTCGCAGTGTCCGACGCCCCTGAGAAGGCCAGCAACATCCAGTTGTTCATGGCTCGTCAGGAGCTCGAGACCTTCGTGAAGAACCACAGCGCCGAGGAGATATTCGTCAGCGCTGTCAAGCGCATCAAGGCCGAGGAGAAGAGACGTGGCTAAGCACTTCCAACTCAAGAGTTCTAAGTTCGACTGGATCAACTATCTGCAGGAGGAGCTCGGGCACTATGGCGAAAAGCTCAAGCATCCCGAGCGCATAACGTCCGAAGACATTCAAGCTATCCTGAGAGCTCTGGAGGTAGTGCGTGATTAGAGCTCTATTCCTTCACAAGGGCGGTCTCTACCAGGAGAGGCGGACAGGGCGCGAGTGCGTGCTAGTCGGAAAGGCCCGTCACTGGGACGATAACGACGAGTACGCTCTCGTCCGTCTGCTGGACGACAGGCGAATCATCGTGATGCCTCTCAACAGGTTCTGCCTGCACTTCAACCTGATATCGAAGATACCGGGGGTCACCAAGCCCAAGGAGGAGAGGTTCCAGGGATGAACATCACTCAGCTCGCGTCGATAATGTCCCCGGACGAGCAGGAGCGGATGATACGCCATTTCGTCGAGAGGAGGGGTATCCAGTTCGTGTTTTCGGAGTTGGCCACCGTGCTCGACAAGCGCTCCTCGCGCGAGCCGGACGACGACATACTTCGCACAGCCTCCAAGCGCATGAGGGATCTAGAGTTGTTCCTTAGGGAGAACGCCATATGACCATGACCGCGCGTAAGATGAGGGCGCTGACCATGTTCGGCCAGGAGATAGCCGATCACGTGGAGACGTGCCTGCGGAGCGACGTCAAGAACATGACGTTCGCTCTAGTGGCCGCTC
>Ga0196963_10001591_pt1 | contig 14962 bp, 10 predicted proteins | sample S1_5metaG_FD_148600 | JGI IMG/M metagenome (GOLD analysis project Ga0196963, IMG submission 148600) | Soil microbial communities from Anza Borrego desert, Southern California, United States - S1_5 | ecosystem: Environmental > Terrestrial > Soil > Desert | place: USA: California | collected... | reverse complement strand
CCCGATGACCACTCTCGACTTCACCCGCGCACTGTCGCGTTTCGCGCGAGCGCGCTAAGGCCGCCGACATGCTGAAGAAGACCTCCGCGCCCGATCTCGACGCCCTGCGGCTGATCGACGAGCGGCTGCGCTGGCTGTCGGCCTGGACGATCCACCACGCCAACCATCTTCGCGACAGCCCGGACGGATTGAAGGTCGGAGGACACCAGGCGAGCTGCGCCTCGATGACGGCGATCATGGCCGCGCTCTACTTCCACGCGCTCGGCCCGAACGACCGGGTGGCGGTCAAGCCCCATGCCGGGCCCGTGCTCCACGCCGTCCACTATCTGCTCGGCTCGCAATCGCGCGAGCAGCTCGAGAATTTCCGCGGCTTCCGCGGCATGCAGAGCTATCCGAGCCGGACCAAGGACCGGATCCCGGTCGATTTCTCGACCGGATCGGTCGGCCTCGGAGTCGCGGTCACCGCCTTCGCCAGCCTCGTCCAGGACTATCTGATCGCCCATGGCGAGATGGCGGCCGAGGCGGCCGGGCGGATGGTGGCGCTGATCGGCGACGCCGAATTGGACGAGGGCAACATCTACGAGTGCCTGATCGAGGCGGCCAAGCACGACATCCGCAATTGCTGGTGGGTCGTGGATTACAACCGCCAGTCGCTGGACGCGACCACCCCCGACCGGATGTTCAGCCGCTTCGACGAGATTTTCGCGAGCTGCGGCTGGCGGGTGGTCACGCTCAAATACGGCCGCCGGCTCGAGGCCGCCTTCGCCGAGCCGGGCGGAGCGGCGCTGAGGGCGTGGCTCGATGAGTGCGGCAATGCCGATTATGCCGCGCTCACCTATCTCGGCGGCGGCGCCTGGCGCGAGCGGCTGGCGAACGAGGCGCCGGAGGCGAAGCCGCTGCTCGACGCCCGCGACGACGACTCGCTCCACGCCCTCATGACCAACCTCGCCGGCCACGACATGGCGAGCCTCGTCGAGGCGTTCGACGCGGCCCGCGACGACGTGCCGACCCTGTTCATCGCCTACACGATCAAGGGCTTCGGCCTGCCCTTCGCCGGCCACAAGGACAATCATGCCGGGCTGATGAACCCCGGCCAGATCGCCGCCCTGCGCGAGCGCATGGGCATTGCCGAGGGCGAGGAATGGGAGCCCTGGGCGGGGCTCGGCGGCAATTCGGCCGAGGCGGCGAAAGCGCTGGTCGAACGCAGCCGGATCGCCCGCGCCAGGCGCGACCGGGCCTGGAACCAGGTCGAGGTGCCGGCGATCCCCGCGCCGGCCGGCGAGGAACAGTCGACCCAGGCCGCGTTCGGCCGAATCCTGCTCGACCTGAGCCGCGCCGGCGGCGCCCTCGCCGACCGCATCGTCACCACCTCGCCTGACGTTACCGTCTCGACCAATCTCGGCGCCTGGGTCAACCAGCGCGGCCTGTTCCGCCGGCAGGACCTGGCCGACGTCTTCGCCGCCGCGAAGATCCCCTCGGCTCAGAAATGGGGCGCGACTCGCGCCGGCCAGCATGTCGAGCTCGGCATCGCCGAGAACAACCTGTTCCTGATGCTCGCCGCGCTCGGCCTCGCCGGCGACCTGTTCGGCACCCGGCTGTTCCCGATCGGCACCGTCTACGATCCGTTCATCGCCCGCGGCCTCGATGCGCTCAATTACGCCTGCTACCAGGACGCCCGCTTCCTGCTGGTGGCGACGCCTTCGGGCCTCACCCTCGGTCCCGAGGGCGGCGCCCACCAGTCGATCAACCCGCCGCTGATCGCGCTGGGTCAGCCCGGCCTCCGCCATTACGAGCCGGCCTTCGCCGACGAGCTCGCCCTGTTCATGGAGGAGGCGTTCCGGCTGATCCAGGCCCCCGACGGGGAGAGCGTCTACCTGCGCCTCTCCACCCGCACCCTGCGCCAGATTGGGCGTACGGACGAGGGCTGGCGGGCGGGGGCGATCGCCGGCGGCTATTGGCTGCGCGAGCCGGGCGAAGGCGCCGAGGCGGCCCTGGTCTATTGCGGCGCGCTGGCGCCGGAGGCTCTGGCCGCCTGGCAGGCGCTCGAGGGCGATCTGCCCGGCCTCGGCCTGCTCGCGGTCACCTCGCCGGACCTCCTCCACCGCGGCTGGAGCGAGCGCCGCCGCAGCCGCTGGAGCGGCGCCGGCGCGGCGCCGTCGCACGTCGAGCGGCTGCTGGCGCCGCTCGCTCCGACCGCCGGCCTCGTCACCCTGCTCGACGGCGCGCCCGCCGCGCTGTCCTGGCTCGGCGGAGTGCTCGGCCACCGGGTCAGCCCGCTCGGCGTCGAGCGGTTCGGCCAGACCGGCACGCTTCCCGACCTCTACCGCGAATACCGGCTCGACGCCGAAGCGATCGTCGAGGCGGCGGCCGAGCTGTTCCTCGACTGAACAAGCGCAAGGCCCGCTTTAATCGGGGCCGAAACGATGCTAGACTGGCCTCCTTTCCACGAGTCATCGCCGGGAATTCGAGATGAAGGCGAGCGAAGCCGACAAGTATAAAGCCGTGCCGCGTCTGGCCGACGTCGTCAGCGTCGCAAGCGGAGGCAAGCATGGCCATGGCGCCGCCGGCGGCGCCGACGATGATCATGGCGGCGGGCACGCCCATTCGATGGAAAGCGTTCGCACCGCGACGCATTGCGGGCACGAGATCGTGGTCAAGACCTGTTACGAGATCACGGTCGACGGCAAGTCGCTCGCGTCGCATCTCTCCGTCGACGACGACGGCTCGGTGCACAGCCACGCTCTGCCCGAATATGCCTTCACCTCGGCGGTCGACGTGGTGAAGAAGATCATCGAGGCCTTTCCGGACGAATTCCCCTGCGACGACGACGGGCAGGGTCACGATCACGGCGGGACGGGCTCTTCCTCAGGCCGGCAGGGGCATGGTCATGGCGGTCACACGCACAAACATCCTTAACAACACCAGCGTCCGCGACAAATTCATCGAGGGCGTGCTGCGACTGAAGCGGGAGATCATCAATCCGACGCAGCAGACGAGCACCTGGGACGCGTTCGTGATCTGGCATCAGCGGACGATGATGAAGATGACTCCGCCGACCCAGAGCAGCCGCAACGCCGCCCATCGCGGCCCCGTCTTCCTGCCCTGGCACCGTTTCATGCTGATCGCGCTGGAGCGGCAGTTCCAGCGCGTGCTGAACGACTCGAGCTTCGCCTTGCCTTACTGGTCGTGGCACGCCGACGGCGACCTCACCCCGGCCAAGCAGCGCCAGTCAGCCCTGTGGAAGAGCAACTGCCTGGGCGGTTCGGGCAATCCGGTGACGACCGGCCCGTTCGCCTTCAACGCCAATGATCCGAACAGCTTCCGGATCCGGGTCGAGGCCAATTCGAGCGGCAATCTGGTGCTCACCAATCGCGGGCTCCGGCGCGCGCTGGGCCAGGACATCGCCACCCTGCCGACCACCGCCCGGGCGCGGGCGGCGGTCGCGCTCGCGACCTATGACGAGCCGAATTGGGGCACCGCCTCGTCGACCACCTTCCGCAACGTCGCCGAAGGCTGGCAGCCGAACGGGCCCGGCCTCCACAACCGGGTCCATGTCTGGGTCGGCGGCGACATGGCGCCGGGCACCTCGCCCAACGATCCCGTCTTCTACCTCAATCATTGCAACGCGGACCGGATGTGGGCCGCCTGGCAGACCAAGCATCCCTCATCCCCCTATCTGCCTCCGGACAGCGCGCCGTCCAGCCTGCTCGGCCACCGTCTCGGCGACCGCCTCGAATCGATGTTCTCCGGCACCCCGCCGAGGATCCGCGACATGCTCAACGTCTCCAGCGTCTACACCTACGACACGGTGGCCGACCTGATCTGAGGAACCATCTCGCCGCGGCGGCGCTTTGTCGGCGAACCTTGGACGGAGATGCAGGATGATTGGCAAGATTGTGGGCGCGGCGGTCGGCCGCAGGATGGCGGGGCGTTACGGCGGCGGCACCGGCCTCGTGCTCGGCGCGCTGGCGCCGGTGATCGCGAAGCGCGCTTTCGGGCCGCTCGGCCTCGCCGTCGGCGGCGCCTGGGTCGCCAAGAAATTGTGGGACCGCAGACGGGCGGCCCGGACGGCGGCCGCGCCCGCCGCCTAGCGACGCCTTCCCAAGCTCACTGGCCGTCGTCCTCGTCGACGACCGGCTCGTCGCGCGGCGCGGGCGGCGCCGGCGGCGGGGTGAGGGTCGGAGCGGGCCGCTCGCCGGGCGGCTCGTCCGCCGGCGGCTCGGCGCCGGGCTGCGCGGAGATGGTGACTCCGTTCTCGGTCACTTCGAAGCCGACCTCGTAGCCGGTGCCCTCGATCGGCACGGTGAGCGAGCCGTTCATGCCCTCGCTGGCGATCGGCGCCTGCAGCGGCGGCGCCAGGCTTCGCGCCGGCGCGGCGCCGACCGCCCGGCTCATGAAGTCGCGCCAGATCCGCGCCGGCAGGCCGCCGCCGGCGATCTGGCCGGCGAGCGGGCTGTTGTCGTCATTGCCGACCCACACCCCGACCACCAGGTCCTGGGCGAAGCCGATGAACAGGGCGTCGCGGCTGTCCTGGGTCGTCCCGGTCTTGCCGTAGGCCGGGACGGCCAGCGCCGCGCCGCGCCCGGTGCCCTGGCTGACGACGGCGCCGAGCATCTCGCGCAATTCGTCGAAGGCGGGGTCGCCGCTCGTTCCGGTCGCCCGCTGCCAGGCGCGCTGCCACCACGGCTTCTCCTCCTCCTCGAGCCCGCGCGGCCGCACCGGATAGGCGCCGGCGGCGACCGCCGCATAGGCCGAGGTCAGCTCGAGCAGGGTGAGGCCCGAAGTGCCGAGCGCGAGGCTGGGATTGTCGGCGAGCGGGCTGGTCACGCCGAGGTCGCGCGCCGCCCGGATGACGTTCTGCCGACCGACCCGCTCCGACAGCCTGACCGCCGCGACGTTGCTCGACAGAGCGAGCGCGTCGCGCAGGGTCAGCGTGCCGCGGTAGCGGTCGCCGTAATTGCGCGGCTGCCACTCGCCGATCCTGAGCGGCGTGTCCGCGATCGGCGTGTCCGGCGTCATTCCGGCCCGCAGGGCGGCGAGATAGACGAACAATTTGAAGGCCGAGCCGGGCTGGCGCCGCGCCTGGGTGGCGCGGTTGAACGGGCTTCTTTTGTAGTCGCGGCCGCCGACCATCGCGACCACCCGCCCGTCCGGCCGCATCGCCACCAGCGCGACCTGGGCCCGGCCGATGCCGGCGCGGCGAACGGTGGCGAGGGCGAGCTTCTGCAGCCGGCTTTCGAGCGTCGTCTGGACCTCCTGCTCGCCATAGCCGGCGTCGCCGCGGGCGCGCGCCATCGGCAGCACCCAGTCCGCGAAATAGGTGCCGGTCGGGACCACCTTCTCGCGCTCGACCCGAAGCCTCGCCGGCTTCAGCCGCCGCGCCTCGCGGCGGGTGAGATAGCCCTGGTCGATCATGGCGGCGATCACCACCCGGCCGCGTTCGCGCGCCAGCCGGTAGTTGCGGGTCGGGGCGAGCCGCGAGGGCGCCTTGACCATGCCGGCCAGCATCGCCGCCTGCGGCACGGTGAGCTTCTCCGGCGGCACGCTGAAATAATGCCAGGAGGCGGCGCGAAGCCCGTAGGTGTTGTCGCCCAGATAGACGTTGGACAGGTAGCGCTCGAGTATCTCTTCCTTGGTCAGCCACGCTTCGAGCCAGAAGGCGATCAGCACCTCCTGGGCCTTGCGCGCGGCCGTGCGCTCGGCGCTGAGGAACGATATTTTGGCGAGCTGCTGGGTGATCGTGCTGCCGCCCTCGCGTACTCCGCCCGCGCCGAGGTTGCGCCAGGCGGCGCGGGCGATGCCGCGGACGCTGATGCCGAGATGGTCGTGGAAGCGGCGGTCCTCGATGGCGATGAAGGCGGCCGGGACGTGCTTGGGCAGGTCGGCGATCCTGACCGGCTCGCGGATGTCGGCGCCGCGGCGGGCGATCGGATCGCCCTCGACCGAAACCAGGGTGAGGCTCGGCGCCGCGATCGGCTGCAGCGACTTGGACAGGGGCGCGGTGATCGCCAGCCAGGCGACGAGCAGCATGAACAAGGCGAGCAAGGCGAGGATCGTGCGCCGGAAGCCCCAGCGCAGCGGGTTGTACCAGGCCCGGCGCGGCGGCTCCGGCGGCGGCGGCTGGGCGGGACCCCCCGGTCCTGGATACTCGGAGGGGGCGGGCTGCCACTGGGCGGACTGATCCAAACGCATCCTTTCTTCTTAGAGCATCCCGCGCCGGAGTTAAGCCGGGGATCAGAACGACGGCGCCGGCATCAGGTTGCTCCCCGATGCGACGAGCGGAGTCGCGCCGGCGCGATCTGCTCGGGCCCGACGCCCCGTTCCGCCAGCCCCGCCGGCCAGGCGCCGCCGGTGACTATCGCCTCGACCGCCGCCGCCATCGCCGGAGCGGTCTGGAGGCCGTAGCCGCCCTGGCCGACCAGCCAGAAGAAGCCCGGCGCCTCGGGCTCGAAGCCCGCGGTCGGCGTTCGGTCGGCCACGAACGAGCGCAGCCCCGCCCAGCGGTGGGCAATGCGGCTCACCGAGATCGAGGTGTAATGCTGCAGCCGGTCGGCGGCGAGGGCGACGTCATACTCGTCCGGCGCCGCGTCGCACGGATCGTCCGCCACCTCGTCGACCGGGGAGACGAGCAATTGCCCGGCCTCGGGCAGCATGTAGAAATCGCCCGCCGCGCTGTGCGTGAACGGCCAGCCGGAGCTGTCGGCGCCGGCCGGCGGGTCGACGACGATGATCGTCCGCCGCATCGGCCTGAGCCCGATCGGCGCCACCCCGGCGAGAGCGGCGACGCGGTCGGCCCAGGCGCCGGCGGAGTCGATCAGGATCGGCGCCGACCATCGCTCCCCGCTCTCGGCGGTCGCGGTCCAGCGCTCTCCGCGCCGTTCGATCGCGGCGACGCGGCGCCCGTTCAGCACCTCCCCGCCGGCGCTCCGGACGGCGCGCGCGAAGGCGTGGAGCAGGGCGTCGGCGTCGAGCTTGAGGCCGGTCGGATCGAGCAGGCCGGCGACGGCGCCGCCCTCGCCGGTGCGCAGCGGCGGGCAGAGCGTCGCCATCGCCGCCGGCTCGACCCGGCTGATCCGGTCGGTGAAGCGCGTCATCTCCGCTTCCAGCGCCGCCAGAGCCGGCAGCGTCTCCTCGTCCGCGAAATAGAGGGAAGGAACGATGCGGGCGATCGGCGTGGCGAAGAAGCCCTCCGGCGGATCCTCGAAGAAGGGCCGGCTCCAGGCGGTCAGCCCGCGCACGGCCGCGTTGCCGATGCCGTAATGGCTGAACGAGACGCTTCGCCCCGAGCTGTGATAGCCCAGCGCCGCCTCGCCCTCGAGCACGATGGCCTTGCCGTGGCGGGCGAGGCGCGCGGCCGCGGAAAGGCCGGCAATGCCGCCGCCGACGAAGAGGAAGTCCGCGTCCATGGCGGGCGCTTACCGGCATGCGACGGCGAGGTCGATCCTCGCCGGAGCTCGCCGTCCTCGCGCCGCGGACCCCTCCCTCTCCGGCGAGGGGCGGAGCAAGGCTCAATCCCCCGGCGGGCTCGGCCGCCTCGTCTGGAGGTCGAAGCTGTCGTCGTCGGAGAGCACGTGAACCCGCATGTTGTGCATCGACAGGGCCTGGTCGGGCCGCGCCTCGGCGATGTTCGAATAGCTGATGTCGGAGCCGTCGACGACGTAGACGGCGCCGCTGCCGATCACCTTGAACCGGTCGCCCTCGACCACCGCCGCCGTATCCTCGTCGAGGCCGAGGCCGAGGATGCGGGGATTGTGGGCGATCGCCCCGATCAGCCGTCCGAAGCGGCCCCGCTCGGCGAAATGCTGGTCGATGATGACGTCGCGCATCAGCCCCATGCCGGGCGCCATGTGGAGGTCGCCGATCCGGTGGGTGACCTTGCTGGTGCCCTTGATCAGCATCGTCTCGCTCATCACCGAGGCCCCGGCCGAGGTGCCGGCGACGACTCCGCCGCGCTCGTAGAGGGCGCGGACCTTGGCCTCGATGCCGGTGTCGCCGATCTGGCTGGTGATTCGGAGCTGGTCGCCGCCCGAGAAGAAAATCCCGGTCGCGTCGTCGAGCACCGACAGCTTGTCGCGGTCGCCGGCCCGGCTTCGCTCCTCGATGTAGAGCTCGACCAGCTCGCCGATGCCGAGGCCCTCGAAGCCGCGCTGATAGTCGGCGAAATAGCCGTCGGGCCGGTGGCTGGCGACGGTGGCGATGACGAGCTTGCCGCCATGCACGTGCTTCGCCACCTCGCGAAGGATCTTGCGCTCGCCCTCGGGGTCGCGGTCCTCGCCGCCGCCGATGATGATCAGGCAGCCCCGCCGCCGCCTTTCCTGGTCAGCCACGCCGTTCCCCGCTCTTGCCCGGATCGACGATCGGGGCCCGGCGGCCCGCTTCGACGCTGGTCATCCTATTCGGCCGCGACCAGCGGGCCGCGGCCCGCGGTACGCGCCGACGCCGGCTTGAACGCGTTCACCTGATGCCAGGCCGCCTTGACGTCGGTTGGGGTGATGACGATGAGGTCGCCGGGCCGGCCCATGGCGAGCGCCGCGGCGGTCGACGCCGCCTCGCCGGCGATCAGATGCAGATGCTCCTCGGTACGCCCGGCCTCGAGCGCTCCGGCGCGCAGCAGGCCCATCACCTCGCCGCCCGGCCGGCCGCGCGTATAGGGATCCTCGCGGAAGATCAGCTCGTCGAAAATGCCGGCCGCGATCCGGCCCAGCTCCCTGATGTCCTCGTCGCGGCGGTCGCCGGCCATCGAGACGCAGCCGATCGTTCTTTTGTAGCGGTGGCTGAGGCCCATAACGACCTTGCCGAGCGCCTCGAGCCCGGCGGCGTTGTGGGCATAGTCGACGATCACCCGGAAGCCGTGCGAATCGTGGACGTTGAGTCGTCCCGGATTCTGCTCGAAGGTCGAGCTGAACTGGCTCATCGCCGAGCGGATGGTGAGGATCGGCACCTGTTGGGCGAGAGCGATGGCGATGGCGGCGAGCGCGTTGGCGACGTTGAACTCGGCCATGCCGTGAAGAGTCGCGGGTATGTCGTCCACCTTCATGATCAGCTCGCGGCGGGCATCGTCGTAGAGGACGAGGGTGCCGCCCTCCGGCCCCGCTTCCCGCACCACCGCCATGCCGCCTTCGTCGACATGCTCGCGCAGCATCGGCGACATCTCGGCGCCGCCGTTGAGCGAGAACCAGATCAGCCGGCCGCGGGCGCGGCGGGCCATCCGAACGGTCAGCGGATCGTCGGCGTTGAGCACGCTGTGGCCGTTTCGCCGCACCGCCTCCACGACCACCGACTTGACCTCGGCGAGGTCGTCCACCGTGTCGATTCCCTTGAGGCCGAGATGGTCGGCGGTGACGTTGAGGCAGACGCCGATATCCGCCTGCTCGTAGGCGAGGCCTTCGCGCAGCAATCCGCCGCGCGCCGTCTCCAGCACGGCGACGTCGACGGTGGGATCGCGCAGGATCATGCGGGCGCTGCGCGGGCCGGTGGCGTCGCCCTCGTGGGCGAGGACGTCGTTGATATAGACTCCGGTCGTCGAGGTGAGGCCGACGGTGCAGCCGGTGTAGCGCAGGATGTGCTTGACCATCCGGCCGACGGTCGACTTGCCGTTGGTGCCGGTGATGGCGATGATCGGCACCCGCGCCGGCGCGCCGCGCGGGAACAGCATCTCGATGATCGGCTTGGCGACGTCGCGCGGCGGCCCTTCCGACGGTTCGATATGCATCCTGAGGCCGGGGGCGGCATTGACCTCGATGACGCCGCCGCCGGTCTCGCGGACCGAGCGGCTGATGTCGGGGCAGACGAAATCGACGCCGCAGACGTCGAGGCCGACGATCAGCGCCGCTCGGCGCGCGATCTCGGCATTGTCGGGATGGATTTCGTTGGTGCGGTCGACGGCGGTGCCGCCGGTCGACAGGTTGGCGGTCGCGCGCAGCGGCACCGCCTGGTCGACCTCGACGATGCTGTCGGGCGTGAGGCCGGAGCGGGCGAGATATTCCTCGACATGGGAATCGATCCGGATCCGGGTCATCACGTTCTCATGGCCCTCGCCGCGCCGCGGATCGCGATTGACCGCCTCGACGAGCTGGCGGATGGTGCTGACCCCGTCGCCGGTCACCCGGGCCGGAATGCGTTCGGCCACCGCCACCATTCGGCCGTCGACGACGAGGATGCGATGGTCGTTGCCGGCGAAATATTGCTCGACGATGACGTCGCGAGTCCTCGCCTGCGCCCGCGCCTCGCGGAAGCCGAAGCGCAGCTGCTCCTCATTCTCGACGCCGATGGTGACTCCGCGGCCGTGATTGCCGTCGAGCGGCTTGACGACGAGCGGATAGCGAAGCCGCCGAGCCTCGCGCACCGCCTCGTCCTCGCTCCGCACCACCGCGCCCCGCGGTACCGGCACTCCGCTCTCGGCGAGCAGCCGCTTGGTCATCGCCTTGTCGCTGGCCAGCTCGGTGGCGACGAACGCGGTGCGGCCGGTGATCGAGGCGCGGATCCGCTGCTGGTACCGGCCGTGGCCGAACTGGATCAGGCTCCTTTCGTCGAGCCGCATCACCGGGATGCCGCGCCGCTGCGCCTCGTCGACCAGCGCCCGGGTGCTCGGGCCGAGGGCGGTGCGGCGGACCAGCCGCTTCAGCTCCTCGAGTCGCCGCTCGAGGTCGAACTCGCCGTCGAACCGCCAGAGGCGGTCGAGGCCGCTGATCCCCTGGAGGTCGGCGGGCAGCAGGGAATCGACCAGCTCGAGCGCAACGCGGCCGGCGGCCAGTCCGACCTTCTCCTCGTTATAGGCGAACATGACGTTGTAGACGCCGGGTCGGCCCCTGACCGACCGGGTCTTGCCGCGGACGACGCGCGAGCCGGCGAGAGTCTGCAGCTCGAGCGCGACATGCTCGGCGACATGGCCGAGCCAGGTCCCCTGCCTCAGCCTCTTCTCGAAGCCGCCGCGCACCTTGAGCGAGCAGCCGTGGCGGCCGACGCCGGGCAGCTTCGCGAGCAGCGCGTCGGTGAAGCCGGCGAGGCGGTCGGTCGGCCACTCCTCGAGCCGGCCGAGGTCGAGCTGGATGCGCACCATCGGCGTGTGGCTGTAATAATGTGGCCCGCGATAGACGCCGACCTCGGCGACCTCCATCCGGGCGGTGAGCTGATGGGTGCCCGGATCGCTTCGAGTCCGGAAGAAGAGGCCGGAATCGGCCTCTTCCGAGGCGGCGGTGGCGGACGGCGGCGAGGATTGGTCCGGAGGCGTCATGACCTGCGCTAAACCCGCGGAAACCGGGCCGAGTTCCTGACCATCGCGCTTATCCAGGTTAGGACCGGCGGGCCTCTTTCAGGCGGCGGGCGCCAGCCTGTCCCGGATCATCCACGCCAGCAGATAGGGGCGGGCGAGCGCCCGGTCGACGGCATAGGGCCACCAGCCGGGACCGAACGGGACGTAGACCCGGACCGGCACGCCGAGTCGGGCCGCGACCGCCGTCGTCCGCCGCGCCGGCAGCCCGCGCAATTGCTCCAGCTCGCAGGGCGTGCCGGCGGCGAGCAGCCGGGCCAGCGCGCTCTCGGCGAGGTCGGGATCGTGGGTCGCCACCGCGACCGGAGCGGCTCGACCGGCCAGCCGCGCGACCAGCTCGAGATAGTCGGCGGCGACGTCCGCCGGGTCTCCGTCCGGGTCGGCCCATTCGCCCTTGACCAGCCGGATCCGGGCCGGCCCGTCGCGGAAAGCCGCCGCGTCGGCCCGGCTCCGGCGCCAGCGCGCCGGCAAGGCGAGGCCGGTGCGCGGGAATCGCTCGAGCAGGCCCGCGGCCGCCGCCAGCGTGCGATCGGCGTCGCGGGGGGCGGGGGCGTCGAACATCAGCGCCATGCCGGCGGCCTCGGCGGCGGCGGCGATGGCGGCGAGGCGGGCGGGGTCGAAGCCCAGGGGCGGCGCCTTGACCGACAGGCAGACGTCGCCCCGGCGCCGGGCCAGCAGGCCGGCCACCGCCAGATTGGCGGCGACGACGTCTTCCGGCCGCGCCCGGCTGGACTGGAAATAGCCGACGCTCGCCGCTCGCCCCCGGCGATGGAGCGCCCGGCAGCGCCGCGCCGCCGCCGCCGCGCCCGGCCCGGGCGCGATCCGCTCGACATAGGAGGGAATGGCGTAGCGGGCCTTGCGCAGGGCCGCCCAGGCGCCGGCCATCAGGCGCCCGCCCGGGCGAGGCGCGCGCGCAGCCAGACGATCGCGTCGGCGGCGAGGGCGACCGCGCCCCGCGCGTTGAACGGATAGGCGCGCAGGCAGACGCAGTCGTGCTGCTCGCGGGTCCAGAACTGGGCGATCCACGGCTCGACGTTGCCGAGCAGCTCGAACGCGGTGAGCTGCCGCTGCGCCGCCCAGCCGATCGTGTGCAGCATCAGCAGGGTGCCCGGCGAGCAGCGTCCGAATTGCTCGTCGAAGCCGATCTTGAACAGCCAGTATCGGCCCTGCCATTCGAGCGCCATCTGCATCGCGACGATCCGGCCGTCGATGCGCATGAAGGCGATCCGGAACAGGCCCTGCTCGGCGGCCGAGCGGAAGAGATCGCGGAAGAATCGCTCCTTGGCGCGGCAGCTCGCGATCGCGGTGCCCGATTCCCGCTTCCAGCTGCGCTCCTCGACGTCGATCGCCTCGTCGAACAGCGCGTCGAACTCCGCCGGCCCCGGCGACAGCATCTCGTACGACACCTCGCCGAACTCGCTCGCCCGCCGCGCCGCCCGGCGGAGGTCGGAGCGTCGGCCCGGGTTGAAGCGCGACGCCGGATCCTTCCAGGATTCGTCCAGCTTGATCGTCGGCGCCGGGGTCCAGGGCCTGACGGACATCCAGCCCCTGCCCCGAAGCGCCGCGCCGAGCGCGGGGATCAGCGGCGAGTCCGCCGGAATCCGCTCGAGCTCGACCGCCCGGCCGCTGCGGACGATCGCCTCGGCCAGCGGGCCCGCGGCCTGCGGCGTCCGGCACAGCGCGTCGCCGGGCTCGAACACGTGCCGGGCCCCGATCATCCGCCAGCGCCCGAACGGCCCCGCTCCCCGGCACAGCGGCAGCAGCGCTTCGACGCTTCCGCTCTCCGGCACGAAGAATATCTCGACATGGGCGTCGGCGAGCAGGGTGGTGGCCAGTGCCGCGGCGAAGGCATGGCCCTGCATCGGCAGCGAGGCCGCCGTCTCGAGCCGGCGCCAGCCGCGAAGGCGCGCCTCGTCCTCGCAGAAACGCGCGAAGCTCAGCGGGGCGGGGGCCGGCGCCGGCGCCGCCGGTTCGGCCGATCGCCGGGCGGCCAGCGACGCCGCGGCCGCGTGCAGCTCTGGCGCCCAGTCCAAGGCCGTGACCCACCCCTCAATCATCCCGCCCGCCTAGCCGATGGTAGTAAAGATTTTGCATCTTTGCCGCCGGGCGGGTCCGGGCCTAGGGAGGCGGCATGGACAGCAGGATCTCCCCGCCCGAGCCGCTCGCCCGCGCGAGCCATTGCTCGGCCGCCGATTACGAGGCGATGTACCGCCGCTCGCTCGAGGATCCCGACGGCTTCTGGGCCGAGCAGGCGCGGCGGATCGACTGGGTGGAGCCGCCGACTCGGATCGCGGACTGGTCGTTCGATCCGGTCGACGTCAAATGGTTCGAGGACGGCATCCTCAACCTCTGCCACAATTGCGTCGACCGCCACCTCGCGACGCGCGCCGACCAGGCCGCGATCGTGTTCGAGGGCGACGAGCCGGGCACCGGCCGAACCCTGAGCTACGGCGAGCTTTACCGCGAGATCGTCCGGATGGCCAACGCGCTGAAGGCGCTCGGCGCGCGCAAGGGCGACCGCGTCACCCTCTACATGCCGATGATCCCCGAGGCCGCGGTGGCGATGCTCGCCTGCGCCCGCATCGGCGCGGTGCACAGCGTCGTCTTCGGCGGCTTCTCGCCCGAGGCGCTTCACGGCCGCATCGAGGATTGCGCCAGCCGCTTCGTCGTCACCGCCGACGGCGGCCTGCGCGGCGGCAGGCTGGTGCCGCTGAAGGCCAATGTCGACGCCGCCCTGGCCAAGGGCGCCGAGGTCGAGGCGGTGCTCGTCGTCCGCCACCTCGGCAACGCCGTCGGCTGGACCGACGGCCGCGACCATTGGCTGCACGACCTGGCGCAGCTGGTTCCCGACCTATGCCCGTGCGAGCCGATGAACGCCGAGGACCCGCTGTTCATCCTCTACACCTCGGGCTCGACCGGCAAGCCCAAGGGCGTTCTCCACACCACCGGCGGCTATGCGGTGTGGACCGCGACCACCTTCCATTACGTGTTCGACTACCGGGACGGCGAGCTGTTCTGGTGCACCGCCGACGTCGGCTGGGTCACCGGGCACAGCTACGTCGTCTACGGCCCGCTCGCCAACGGCGCGACGACGCTGATGTTCGAAGGGGTGCCCAACCACCCCGACTTCTCGCGCTTCTGGGACGTGGTCGAGCGCCGCCGGGTCGACATCTTCTACACCGCCCCGACCGCGATCCGCGCCCTGATGCGCGAAGGCGAGGGACCGGTGAGGAAGCATGACCGCTCGTCCCTCCGCCTCCTCGGTACGGTCGGCGAGCCGATCAACCCGGAAGCCTGGCGCTGGTATTGGGAGGTGGTGGGCGAGCGCCGCTGCCCGATCGTCGACACCTGGTGGCAGACCGAGACCGGCGGGGTGATGATCACCACCCTGCCGGGCGCCCACGACATGAAGCCGGGCAGCGCCGGCCGTCCCTTCTTCGGAGTCGAGCCGCAGCTGGTCGGCCCGGAGGGGGAGGTGCTCGAAGGCGCGGCGTCCGGCAATCTCTGCCTGGTCCGCTCCTGGCCCGGGCAGATGCGCACCGTCTACGGCGACCACGAGCGCTTCGTGCAGACCTATTTCTCGACCTACAAAGGCAAATATTTCACCGGCGACGGCTGCCGCCGCGACGAGGACGGCTATTACTGGATCACCGGCCGGGTCGACGACGTCCTCAACATCTCCGGCCACCGCCC
>Ga0196963_10001590_pt1 | contig 14969 bp, 35 predicted proteins | sample S1_5metaG_FD_148600 | JGI IMG/M metagenome (GOLD analysis project Ga0196963, IMG submission 148600) | Soil microbial communities from Anza Borrego desert, Southern California, United States - S1_5 | ecosystem: Environmental > Terrestrial > Soil > Desert | place: USA: California | collected... | reverse complement strand
GGCGGCCTTTGCCTTGTCGGTGCGGCGGCGCTTCTTCTCCAGCGCTTTCCGCCACTCCTCTTGCAGCCTGTCGTGCGTAAAGGTGCTGATTTCGGGATTCACACGAAATTTCCCCTTAATCCGTTGCCAGCTCGCTTCGAACGCCTTACGTGAAGTGCCGCAGAGGCGCGCCAATGACTCCATGTCGAGCACCAGCCATCCGCCGCGATCCCACATCGCGACCAGCAGCGTGGAGTAATTGCCCCTGTCCTCTGGCCCCATGCACGCGACACCTGCGAGGTAGTCACGCGGGAAGAGGGGCATGAACGATGAGACTTCGCCGGCCATCAAGCGTCACCTTTGCGAGAAAGAGCCGCCGCCGGGGTTCCGTCGAGATGCAGGGCGACGGGTTGGCTATCCCCAGCGGCGGCAAAAACACCCATGGCCTTGAGCGCCTGGCGCACGACCCACGTCGGGCCGCGCTCGTGAATTGCGCAATAGCGCTTAAGGGCCGCGTACTCTTCGCGCGTAAACGACACGTCAATACGCGGCTTCGCTGACTTCTTGCCAGGCATGCGCTACTCCGCGTCTCGAGACTGCAAGCCGGCGTACCAGTGGATTGGTCGCAAGCAGTCATTGCAGGGCAGCGCCAGCCCGCATTTGCAGCGCTCCACCTTCGTCTCAGGCTCGGGCAACGGGTCCAACCGCTGCACATCGCCAGCGTGCGCCAGCTCGCCCTTGAGCCGCGCGAACTTTATGTGGTCGTACACGTTCTGCATCGAGATGCCCAAGCGGCGGGCAATCTCAGCTCGCGCAAAGCCCAGGCGCACCATGGCGACCACCTGGGGGCGAAGCACGGGGACGCGACCGGGGCGGTTCAAGACGCGACCTTCTTTCGGACCGCCGTCTCGCGCGCGACGCGGCAGTTCTCCTGCGTCGCTGACGACTTCGTGTGCCCTTCTTCGTCGCAGTAGTCACAGCGCGGAACGGGCTTAACGTCGTTGCGCCACACGGGGATGAGTTGGTCATCCCCTTTGCGACGCAGGTACACCGTTCCGCGCCCACGGCTCTTGTCGATGCGATCGACGATGAACGCTTCGTCCTTGCTGATATGGCCGTAGAACGTGCCGTAGCGAGGGATGGCCTTCTCACGCACGAACGCGTGCTTGCCTACCTTCGGGGCAGTCACTTCGACCCCTCCCGCTCACGCCGCTTGCGAACTTCAGCAAGCGCACGCAGCTTTTCGAGACGCTGGGCCTTGCTCGGCTTCGCGTGGCGCTTAATCGCGTCCACGGTCAGCTTGATGGCTAGCCTCACGCGACGGTCCAGGTAGCCGGCGGGGGTCATTCGGCGGCCTCATCGGAGAGGGCCATGGAAATGGCGATGTCGATGTCGAACATCTCCAGCGCCGCAGCGTGGCCCATGTAGTCATTCACCCAGGCAGCTGGGCGAAGCTCCGAGCCTTCGGATCGATCGCCGCAGATGACAACGGCGGCGCTGTCCAGCGTCACGGCCGCAACGACACCGGTGCCGTAGTGGTAGGGCCAGCATTCCACCAGGGCCGTGACCGAACAGCACGCCCCGCCCCCATCGAAGCCAGCGCCGATCTTCCAGTGCACTGGGTCCTCAATGCGGGCGCGCGCCGCTTGCAACGCATCCGACGTCTTCACTTGCGCACCCCCGCCGACTTCTGGCACCGCAGCCACAGGGCCTTTGCGTCAGCCAGCGACAGGCCCATGCGCGTCACCTCATCGATGAACCGCTGACGCCGTGCGCGCTTGGCGAAGGCGGCGCGGACCAAGGCGCGGTCGAGCTCGTTGACGCGGGGCGCAGAGGGCTTTCGCCGTGTGCCGACGTGTGCGGCCTTGCGTGCTGAAGTGAGGGAATCTGAAGAACACTGAGACGCGAACCGCTCGTCAGGTGTTCTGACAATTTTTAAGATCCCCGTCCGAGTTCTCGCCTTATTGGCGGAACGCGGAAGTGTTCTCGTACTCTCGTGCTTCACGGAGCGCCTCCACCTTGGTCCCCCAGCGGCGCTGCGACTTCGACCCGACGATCGAAAGTTGCTTGGACCCCGCCACCGAGGGGAGTCGCAGCGCCACTGCGGGAACAACACGAAGACACGTGACAGGTTCCAAGCAGGACAATCGTAGTGACCTTGTCAACGCGGGTCAACTCTTAATTCATCCGTTCAGTATCGGAACGGTTGATTTTCTAGCTGTCGTGGGCTAGGCGCCATCCACCTACAGCGTCGTAACGCCGCTTACGCTGGCGGCGGAAACTTCTCACAGAGGGCGCGTATGATCGCGTCGTCCTCCATGTAGAAGAGATCGTCTTCGTCGCCTGCGGCGAGTAACAACTGCCCGAGGCGCAAGTCTGGATGTCGCGACCAAACCGACATGACGGTTGCTAGAATCCTGGGGATGCGCTTCGGGTCCCTCATTCGCTCGCTCCTTTGACAACGCCGTCGCTGTCGGGCTGGCGAACGAGGCCGATAGGCCCCTTGCGCTCACCGGCCTGGACGATGGGCGTAACGCTGCGCTTGTTGAGCACGGAGCGCACGGAGTCCTGCTGTGCGGCTGTGACACCCAAATAGTGACGTCTCATTACAGCCGGCGACACGCGCGCCAGTTCGCCCACTAGCACCGCGTCTGCCCCGTCGCTGATGGGCTGGTTGATGCCGCCGTGGCGCGCGTGATACGGCACCCAGCGCTCTCCGGCGGGGCCAGTGATGCCAGCCGCCTCGGCGCGCTCACGAGCCTTGCGGTACCAACTCTGATAGGTGGACTCGGGCACCGGCTGCGTGCGCGTCGGGTCGTTCACGGCGACGAAGACGTAATCACCCCGCGACTCGCGCATGCGCCGCTCGAGGATTTCCACGATGTCCTCGGGGATGGGTATGGGCGCGGTCTTTTTGTTCTTGGTGCGCAGGCGGCCCAAGTGGATCCGCCGCTCAGCGATAAAGACTTCGTTTTTCTTCAGCAGCCGCGCCTCGCCTGGCCGAAAGCCGACGCACCGGAACTGCGTGCGGGTGATGTCGGAGAACATGGGATGGCCAAGCTTGCAAATGGCCTCTGTCTCGGCCCACGTTGGCTTCCACTGGCGCCGCGTCTCATCTGGGTACCTGCGCCACCCGCTCATGGGGTTGGTCGCCAACTTCTTCGATATCTCGACATGCCACGCAAGGCAGGTCTGCGCGACGGTAAACACGCGCTGGATGTAGCTAGGTCGCGGGGCCTTCCCCAGGCGCGTCTTGCTGAGCTCCAGCTTCGCCTTGGCCAGCTCCACCGTGTACGGAGTGAGCTGCGTGGCGGGCAGGTCGATGACGGCAACCTGCTGACCGTCCACCTCGATGCGCGTGCGGGTCAGGACGACGCGGGCAACCGCGACTATCTGCGCGTCAGGTTTCGTCGCGCGCGTAGGCTCCCATTCGTTCCACAGCTCGCGGAACGTCGTCGGAGGCGCCGCGGGCGCAGGCGGCTGCACCACGGGTGCCGCCGTCGCTACGGCAGTCGTACCCCCAGCGCACCGCCGACACTCGTCGACATGCGGAGCCCAGGCGCTCTGGCAGCGCGGGCAGATCCATCCCTCAGCCACACAACCCCCGTATCCATCGATAGGTGTTACCCCTGAGAAGCGATGCGAATGAAATCACGTCGCGGTGATCATCGCAATCGGGAAAGCGCCTGACACCACTGAACATTTTCTATGGCAGGGTTACGGGTGGTGCTGGCTTACTACTTTTTGCGTGGCACAGTGCCGCGCCTGTAGATGGCGTTGACCCTGGTGACGACAGTGCTCTGACCGGCGTCCACGCGCTCTAGCATCTCGACGATGCGCCGCTGGCCAGCCAGTAGCTCATCTAGCTTCGCCTCCACGCGGTCGATGGGCTCGGCTGAATCGTCGTCATCCGTCGGCATGCGATTCCCCCTGGTGCTGCCGCCTGGTCGTGAACCAGCGCCCGCCCGTGACGGGGGCGGCAGCGGTTTGCTGCTACTCGGTCGCGGCCCGCACGACGGCTTGAAACAGGGCGTCCTTGCGCCGCTGCTCCACTGGCAGGTCGCCGTACGGCACGAAGCACGGGTGCTCCTTCTTCTCGGGGTCCTTGACGGGGCCGTACTTCCAGCCGGTCGCCCGCTTCTCTTCGAGCCACGACTCGTGCGACGCGGACGGCGGTGCACCCGGGTTGCGAAGCGTGAACAGGACGCCGTTGACGGCGCTCGTGCGCTGCCACTCGGGCGCGTCCTCCCAGGGCAGCTGCGACTCGTCGCCGATGGAGCGGCAGTAGGCGCGGTTCGCCTCGTGACAGATGCGGGCGATGCCCTCCAGATAGCTCTGTGCGTATTCGTTCATGCTCTCTCTCCTCTCGTTCGTTACGGGGGCGGTTCCCCCTGGTGATCCGTGGTCGCGATGCGGGCCATCAGCGTCCGCCACGCGAGCGCGGCTTGTTGCGGGACGACGGCGTTTCCAGTGAGACGATGTCGGTCCATCCGACGGCGAACCCCATGAGCCACTCCCGGAACTGGGGATTCAAGGGCCCACCGATCACCGTCGCGAGACCATCGCCACTGGACGCCGAGGCGCCCGCTCGGTTGTAGTCGCCCTTCACGGTTGGCGTCGGAAGCAATCCACGGCGGGCCATTGAACCCAGGGACAAACGCTTCGGGCCATTCCGTCCCTGGGAGCCCCCGACGTTGCTGTCGAAGTCCGTCGCCGTCGGCGTAGGCAAGAATGAACAGGCGTCTTCGTCGATGTGGGGCTCCTGCGTGCGCCGCAGTGAACAGGCCCCACTCCGCATCGAACCCGAGAGCGGCAAGGTCGGCCAGCACGTCACGCAGTCCGGCCGTCCGCAGCCCAGGGACGTTTTCGATGAACACGACAGAGGGACGGAGAGCATCGATAGCTGAAGCGAAATGCGGCCAGAGCCAGCGCGTGTCCCTCTGCGCCTTCCTCTTGCCCGCGACGCTGACCGGTTGGCAGGGGAAGCCCCCGCAGACGATGTCGACTCTCTCGGCTTTCCCACGGGCTACCTCCCTGACGTCCTCGAATCGCTTCACCTCGGGCCAGTGCTGCGCCAGTACTGCGCGCGCACACGGGTCGGAATCGCACTGCCATCGCACCGGGCCGAGGCCGCACATCTCCAAGCCACGTTCCAGGCCGCCGATCCCGCTGAAGAGGGAGCCGATGGTCATCGCCCCACCTTCCGTATCTCCGTCTCAATCCGATCCCGCCACTTCTCCGCATGCAACGCCGCTTCGTCACACCCAGTGCGCTCCACGGCGCGCATCTCATCGAGCACGCGGTCGACGGCGCCCTGTACCTGGATCAGCGTCACCGAGAAGCGGGAGGCGCGGTCGGCTTCAGTAGCGAATCGCTCGCGCAGCGCCAGCAGGTAGCCAGCAAGTACCCCGGCGGCTTCGATGCGCTTTAGCACCGTTTTCGCGTCGCCAAGCCGCGACACCTCGTCCAGCATAGCGTCGATGATTTCGTCGGCCGTCACGGCTCCCCCCTCCCCTGCTTCTCGTCGTCGGGGGCGGTGGCGGGCCTGCTCATCTCAACCGAGAAGCGCAGCGTGTTCAGGTCGTAGCCGCGCTGGTCGAGTTCGTAGAGGAACTCGGGCCACGTGATGAACCCGGCGAACGCGTTGTAGACTAGGTGTCCGTCGCAGCGTCGGGGCGACCAGAACTCGGCGTCACGCTCGCGCGGCACGAAGCGGACGGCGAGCGTCCGTTCCCGGTCGATGCCGCCCCATGGGCGCTTGCGGCCCTGCAACGTGACGAGTTTCATGACCTCGCCCCACGCCTCGATCGCAGCGACCGGCGGCGTTCCGCACTTGTGACACGGCAGCTTGAACACAGGCCTACCCACGGCGCCCGCCCCCCTTCGCGCCAGGAGAGGCGCGGCCCGTTTCCTCGCGCAACCGTAACGCCATCGCGCGGATCGCCTTCGCCGCCGCCCTGTCGAGTGCATGTCCCATCGCGCTCTGACGGTGGTCCATGTCGGGGGCCATCTCCGAGTACCAAGCCGCGCGAACCGCATCGAGCGTTTTGCCCTCGCCGCTGGCGTAGTTCTCCAGCCAGTCGAGAACGGCGTCGACCTGGTCCCCGCGCGGCTCCTTCAGTGGGTTCACGTTCCGCATGCGCTTGCTATCGAATCGCATCACTCCGACCCCTCCCGCTGCGGGGCCAGGGATGCGAGGAGGCGGTCGATGCGCTCCCGCAGCCAATCGGTTGCCGGCGGCTCGCCGTCCCTGCACGCGAGTAGTTCCTCGTAGAACACCGCGCACGCGGCGTCGGCGAGACGCGCGTCCACCTCGGCAACTGACAGCGTGTCCATGTCCTGGCGGTCCCAGCGTTCACGGATCGCTGCCGCCACCCTCTCCCGCACCGTCACTTCGCCTGCTCCTCGCCCTCGGCGGGCTTGGGGGTGAGGGCAGTGCGGGCGTGGAGACACGCGCGGCACTGAGGGCACGAGAGCCCGTCGTCACACCCCTCGCCGTACGGATGCCCGACGGCCAGGATGCGCTCCACATCCATCAGCGCCGCCGCGAGCCTGTCGCACGACGGGCAGCGATGCTCCGGCTTCTTCTCGTCGGTCATGCTGCGTTCCTCCACTTCTTCTGATTGACGGCGTCCGACACCGTCTGCCGAGCCACCCCGTATTTCCGAGCGAGAGCCGCGCACGTCGCGCCCTGGGCGTGTTCGCGCCGCATCTCCGCGACGGCCTCAGCGTTGAGCACGACGCCAGGGCGGCCCTCTCCCGACGCTGGCATCACGCGAGTCGAGAGCGCCCGCGCGAGTCCCCATTTCTTCAGCCGGCGGCGAAGCGTCGCGGGGTCAACGAGACCCAGATGGTGGGCCCAGTCGGTCAAGCACATGCGCCTGCCGTCCCACTCAAGCAGCCGCGTGCGGCTGGTGTTCCTTGATTGCACGTCAGCCGTCGCCCAGCGGCAGTTCTCAGGCTCGTAATGGCCGTCGTTGTTAATTCGGTCAATGGAATGCAAGAGGGACGGCCGTGGCCCCATGTCCTCGGCGAACGCCGCGAAGCTGTTCAGCCATCGCTCGCAAACGCGAATCCCACGGCCGCCATAGCGCGGGTAGTGTTTGGACGTCGCGCGGTAGCACCGGGCCTTCATGGACGTCCACACGCGATACAGCGGCGTGCGCGATATGTTGCTCACGGACGCCTCGCCTTCAGCTCGGCAAGCTCCAGCTCTGCCGCCGCCCGTGCGGCGGTCTCTTGCTTCAGCGACGCGGACAGCAGCGCGCACTTGGCCTCCAGCGCTTCGACGCGTTCGGATGCCGCCTCCCGTGCGGCGCGTTCGGCGTCGAGGCGTCGTCGCAGCCGAGCGGCTTCGTCGCGCGCCTCGTCCGCCGCCTTCTGGAGCGCCGCCGATGCGTTCCCGCAGCCGCCTCCGTGTCTGCACCACATCGCGCACACGTCATCGGTCGCCATTCGTCCGCTCCTTCAGGTGGTGCGCGCCGCCTGCGATTTCTCGCGCCAAGCCCCATGGCGTCCATTGCGACGACTTCCGCGCGTCCAGCCACGCCACGACCGCCGCGCGCTCCCTCTCCGCGCCTCGGGCCTCGGCGGCGGCGATGCACTTCACGCACACCGTGCGCAGTTCGTAATAGCTGTGCCCGCATGGTGACCGTTCCTCGCCTCGCTCCCCCGTCGCGCTCTGCTCCTGGGGGGCGGCGGTGCGTTTCTCTAGCCGGTCAATCGCCTCGGTAAGCAGCGCCCTGTTCTCGGGCGACTGCATCCAGTGCCCACGCCCCTGCGCTGGCTCCTGGGGGGCGGCGCCTAGGCGAAGGTCACGAGGCGCACGCAGGGCCGCAGCGGTTAGGTCGCGGTGCAGCTCGTTCGCGCCGGGTGCGGCCTTCTCCAGCGCAGCGGTGACGTCGGCCTCTGACAGGCGCGGCACCGCACGCGCGAATGCTTGGCAGTCGACGCACTCGCCCAGCTTCGACCCGCACCAGCACATGCCCACCCCCCGCCCCTGCGCTGGGGGTGCGGCGCGACGGTTCCAGGCGGCGCGAGCGCGCTCGACTGCTCGATTCACAGTTGACGGGCGAAGCGCGCAGTCCACATTGCCGCACTGGATTCGCCAACTCCCCTCTGTGTGCGGCCCTATGACGACAAAATCACTGCCACAGAACGGACACGGCGCGAGCGCCTCACCCGCTTCCGGTGGTGGGGCGGGATGTAGCGGACACGGGTGCTCACAGAACCCGGTGCAGCCCTTCACTTCGAACCTCGCGCCCGCGCGGCGTCGAGCGCGGCGATTGCGCGGTCCACGATGATGCCCAGCGGAGTAGTACCGGTGCCGTCGCGCCAGCCTCGCGCGTCGGCTTCGAGCTTGCGCCACGCCGCCACCTCCTCCTCCGTCACCGGCGAGGGCTGGGGGGCGGGGGGCGGACACGGCGCCTTGACCACGCCGTTCTCGTCCATGTGAATGTGCGGGACGCCATTGTGCTCGTCGCAGCAGCAGTTACCCACGGTCCACCTCCCCCTTGATCGCGGCGCGGGCGGCGTCGGCGCACAGCCGATGCGCGGGCCGCAGATTCGCTAGCGTGTTTCGCCCGCCCCGCTCGCGCGGGATGACGAAGTCGAGCCACACGTCCTGCGTCGGCACCTCGCGGCCGCAGCGCCAACATGTCGAGCCGTAAGCTTCGACGAGCTGCCTCTGTCGCCGCGCGATGCGGGCGTAGCTGGAGCCCTTGCTCACCGCCGCCCCCTCGTCGCCCAGAGCCCGCCCACGACCGAGCCCCATCCGTTCCTGAGCGCCTCAGGTGGCCCGCAGCGGGGCGGCTTGGGGGTGGTGCGCTGACGATCCAGCGTCGCCGTGAGCGCGGCGTTGTGCCGTTCGTCTCCATCCCGGAATCCTTCACGCCAACCGGGCGCGGGGCTGCACTTCCCCTTCGCCTCGCTTGAGCCACACGCCACGCAGAGACGCGTGACCGTCTTCTCCACCGTCACGCCGCGCACGATGTCCACCACGACGCAATACGGGTCACTGAAGTCGTGCCCCGGCGCGCACTGGGCGGGGGCGGGGGGCGCGCGGAACTGATCGCAGTGGTTGCACGCGAAGCACGCGGATTCGCATCCATGATGATCCAGCGCCGTACACCCGCAGACGCAGATCACGCCCTCTCCCGCCGCCTCTGCGCGCGTGGGTCCAACGAAGCGCCAGCACGCCGGCGACGCGTGCGGATTCGGGAACGGGTTCACGCCAGTGCGGCCAGTGCGCTCGTTGCGCAGGTAGAATCCGCCCTCTTCGATCAGAGTTACGGCGCCGACGTCGCCGGTTTCGAAGTAGCCCGGCGTTTTAAGCAGCCACTCGAACCGCTCCCCAATGACGGCCGTCCGCTCCCCCGCCGCCTCCACAGGCTTCGTGTGCGCCTCCACGCATACCCCGCACAGGGACGCCGGGCCGCATCCGCGCGAGCCCCATGGGCACAGGCGCTTGTCCAGATACGACCCCGCCGCCTCCACAGGCGCGGTGTCGAGGCGGGTGGCATACATGCGAACGTCGTCGACGTCCGACCACGTCTGAAAGCCGTTGTCGTACACGTATCGAACGCCGATGCCGGACGCGGTCGGGCAGATGATCGTGAACTCTCCTTCGAGCGTCGGGTGATCGGTCCACTTCCACCGCGATCCAACCGGCACCGGGTCCGCCTCCTGCGATGGGATGGGCTTAGCCCATTGCGGGAAGTGAGAGGCTTCGCAGTTGAAGCCGAAATCGACGTCATCGGCCCATCGCCAGTAGACCGAGGTGTCCGTTACGCGCGTAACGACCAGTTCCTTGCTCGTGCGGTCAGCGGGAAGCATGCAGAGCCAGCGCGAGCCGGCGGTCACCTTGCCGTCGCTCATCAGCCTTCCTCGCCAACCGTTCGCTCCGACTCAGGCGCAGTCGGCTGTGACCCCTCCCCCGCGCGCTCCAGGCGCTCACGCTGCTTGTTCGCGTCCTTCGTCTGCGACTCGATGACCCGCGCCGCCTCGTTGGTGGACAGCAGTTCGATGCTGTCCTTGCTGAACGTCCTGATCAGCCGCTTGCGAAACGTCTCGTCGTTCGTCTTGGTGCGCGTGATGTCCCGCAGGCTGCGGATTTCGTCGAGCTGCTTGTCGCTTGCCTTGGGTTCCTTGCGGATGGGCTCGCCCGTGGCGACATCGTAAATGTCGACAAGCTCAAGGCTTTCGGTCTCGTGGACGATTTCCTCGTCTTCGCCTGAGAATCGACCGTCACGGGTGGCGCCCGTGGTGCTGACAGGCGGTGAATGGGCGTCCGCCTGGTGCATCTCATCCGTCGTGACTAGCCCGCTCAGCTCTTGAGGGAACGCCTTGCGCAGCGCCAGGGCTTCGGCGCACTTGGCAATCTGGTTGTCAGCCATGTTCCGCCAGAAATGCGAGTCACCTTTGTAGGCTTCGAAGCGCGCAACACCCCAGCTCGGTTCGCGTGCGCCCATCTTCCACACGCCAACCTTCGCGGCGGCCGGCGCTTCCTTGGCCAGCCACACGTCCTTCCACACGCCATCGGGGCCGCACCAAAACGGCCCAACCTGGCCTTCGTACTTGCCCGTACGCTCGGCGATGAGGCGGAAGCCGTCAATGCCGGTCTGAATGGTCATTACCTTGCGGTTCTGCTTGTTGTCCCAGCGCTTGACCGCGTAAATCTGCTTGGCAAATGGGTCTAGTCCGGTGCGACGACATTGTTGAATGAACAACGCCAATTCGTCGTTATCGGCATCCTTGAAAATGACCCGCTTGATTAGGTCAACCTGCTCAGGTGTGAACTCCTGGCGAATCGACACCTGAAGCCCGTTGCCGTTGCGAATGGCAATTGCGGTGTCAGCCACGAGTCGCCTCCTGGCGCGGGATTTCCAATTCGAACGTGAATGGCTTGACTGGCTCCATGTCGTCGAAGCGCTTGATGAACTCGTTAGCAACATCTGGAGTCGAGACACAAACGTCCTTGCTGCCCTCGCCTATCAGCACGATGTCAAGACCGTCAACACGCGGGTCATACCCCATGCGCCGCAGGGCATTGGCAATCGGGCAGTACCGGCAGTTGTTGGTGAAGCCGTTGCGGATGTCCTCTTCGGTAACACTGACTTCGATTCGCTCGACCATCTGGATCCCTCCCATCAAAAGCACGCGTCACAGGTGCAATGCGGTCGCGGCTTAACGTCGCCGCAGTTGCGGCTATTCAGGTGCTTGGGCGCAAAGGCATCCCCCGTCGGTGATTCGTACCAGCAACGGCACCCTTCGCACCCCTGCACGATGAAGCCGATGCCCTCTAGATGGGCGATGCGCACCGCCTTCTTTTCGGCCGGCGTCATCGACGAATCGCCTCAACCGTCTCGACGACAATGGGCATCGCCTTGCCACGGCGAATCACGTAGCCGTCGCCCGTAAACTCAGCGCGCAGGCCGTGCTCGCCAAGCTCCTCCAGGAACGCAGGCCACGCAGAGCCAAGCGTCGTCGCGGCGGACATCGGCACTTCCATGCCCTCGCGCACGAATGCGGCCAGGGTTCGCGCGTTAGCTCTACGGAGTAGCTCGACGGCGGTCATTGACCACCCAGCGACTGCCGAAGCGCCTTGACCCACGCGTTGCGCCCCTCGGTTCGCGCTACTTCCTTCGCATATTCGCCAGCGTGGCGGCCGACGTCCTCATGGGCTTTCTTTATCTCCGCTTCTAGCCAGTCGCGCGCTGACTCCTTCGGTCGCGGGATGATGCGCTGAATCGCGTCTTCGTCCCAGCAGTCGAAGTCGATCGACTCGCGAAGTTGCTGGATCATGAAGCTCCTCAGTCCCTCGTGCTCCGCAGTCGGCGGAATCCACCCCTCCACGAGCCGAAGCATCCGCTCGTACTTCCGCCTGTTGGCGTCGGAGTCGGCACGGAGTTTTTCAGCCATGGCCTGTGCCTCGGACGCGAGCGCCAGCCTCTCGGCTTCCACGTCGGCGGGTGTCATCGCCTGAAGCTTCGCGAGTCTCGCCTTCGCGTCTTCCATCGCCTTCGCATGGAAGTCGCTTGGCTTGAACTCTACGATCGGAGCGTCCAGGGGATCCTCTCGCATCATGACGAGCGCGCCCATCGCTCGCGCGCATCGGAACGCAAATGCCTCAAGCGTCATGTCCTCGGTAATCGCGTCCGTGTATGCCGTCGGCATCAGGCAGCCCTCCCCAACTTCACCAACTCGGCCATCGGCAGCGGCGGCTCCGCGCTCGTCTCCTCACCGGGCCATTCCTCGGCGAACTGGCCGCTGCCCGCGCACAGGTCGCACTGCTGGTTGAATTCGTCGCCGTGACGCGAGACCTCCCCCGAGGGAATCACCCCGTCACCCCGGCACCGTCGGCACTTCGTCGCGCTGTTCATGAGTCTCAGTCTACAGCAGGCCTACAGCATGTCAACAGACGTGAACATGTTTAGCGCTGAAATTTCGCGCCTACTTGGTCGTACCTTTGAGCCAGGTACGGGAATCCGGCGGCAGCCCGGTTTCGCGTTCGACGATGCGCGCCACGTTCTCGGGGCACGGGTATAGCCCGCTTAAATAGGCAGAAAGCGCCTGTGGCGAGATACGGAGTGCCTTGGCGGCCTTTCCCATCGTCCCCCATCGCGTCACGATGGCAGCCTTGCGCGGGTCAGCGGCGGCCTTCCCCGCGGCGATGCCACGTGCTCTCCGTTCAAGCTGGGCTTGCGTCACGTCCTGTAGACTACCTGTAGACTCGCCATCCCGCAACCTCTCAAACGCGACGGCGCCGTTAAGGAGGTCGAACGCGACGTCCAGAAGCGTCTCTGCGTCCTCGTGCTTGCCATCGGCGTGCATCTTTCTCGCCATCGCGCGCAGTTCCTCGGCTCGTTTTCTGAAGTCAGCGGCCCGTTTCGACACGGCGCGCAGGCTACCAGAATCGCCAGCGCTTCCACCACGATCCCTTGGGCACGAACCTAATCAGGTACTCGCCGGTCGTGTCGTCGCCCCGAGCTGCGTCCTCGAGTGCCTGGGCGTCTTCGTAGGCCCGTAGCAGCCTAGCGCGCTCACGAAAGCGCCTCGCCTGCATCCTGCTGGCCGCTTCCACCATGCGGTGTCCGTGGGCCTCTCTGTCGGCGGTCCGCTGGGCCTGGCGCTCGCGCTGCTTGGCCTCAGCGGTAGGCGCAGCCTTGGCGCGCTCGTCGGCGGCGGCGGCCTCTGTCGCGAAGTGGTCTCCCGACCGCGCCGCTACGTCGGCAAGGTCAAGGCACTCATCCGCGACCTCGTTCCAGACGTCCGAGGCCCGCTGAGTACTACGTGGCTGCATGGGCTCACCTGGGCAGCCATTCCGCAGCCCATCGACGGGCGTAGCTTTCTAGGTACGTGACGACGTTGCGGGCCTTGTCGGCGGTGATGCCGCGCCCGACGTAGTAGTGATTACAGGTCCAGCAAAGTACCCCGCGCACATACATCTTGCGCTTCTCGGGAGGGAGCTTTTTCCAACCCTTTACATGCTCGTGGTCGGTCACCAGGCGCCCCGACGGCGGCAGCTTCTTGCACACGGCGCACACGCCGCCCTGGCGCTCTAGGATGGCCTGCCATTCGTTCTCAACGAGGCCGTAGCGGGCGAGGGTGGCCGGCTTGGGGACGGACACGCCCTCCTTCAATTCGCCCCCTTGCCACGCTGATACGGCGCGAACGTCACCAGGTCGCCGTCGACGGCTACGCACTTGGCAAGTACGTCCTCGCCGTTGGCCTTGCCCAGCGGGTACAGGCGGCCAATCACGAACAGGTGCCCAGCGCCCCAGATGAGGTGGGAGAACGTCACGCGTGCGCCTCGATGACACGGCCGGGACACGTCGGCTCGTCGCTGCTCTCCTTGTCGCTGCCCCCGGCAAGGATCCACGACCGTTCGTCAGCCGTCAGCGAGTACCACAGGTCATCCCGCTTCGCCTCGAGCCGCGTAAGCCGCTGGTATGCCCGCAGGTGCTTACGGTTGATTCGCTCCCACTCGCGCGCTTTGTCGGTCATGACAACACTTCCTCACGACAGAAATCCAGGTACCCAAGCACGTAGTCGTCGGCGAGGATTCGCCGCTGCTTGCGGTACACGCCGTCCCCCTCCCGCGACCCCTCCTGATTCGTGTTCCCCTCGATGCTCAGAATGTGCGTGCCCGCCACGTCGGTGACGATTCCGCAATGCCCGATGCTCCCTGGGTCCTCGGGCTTCTTGAGGTGGATGAACACCATTCCCGGGGCCGGCCTTTGCGAGCGCCAAATCGTCGCCCGCCGCCACATCCTGGCCACCTTGCCGGTACGTGGGCAGCCCGTGCGCATGTTCAGTTCGCGCGCGGCCTTGTCCAGCACGTAGTACACGAACGCCGCACACCACGGGTTGCCAGCAGGGAGTCCGACGGCTGCTAGATACTGCTCAACCCGTGGCCCGCAGTTGCGTCCGCCCTCTTCCCTGACGCCAACTTCGGCGGCGGCCAGCTCGAGCACGCGAGCGGCGAGGGGACTCATGCTACTTCCGAGTAATCGGGCGCGTCTGATGCACGATTACGCACCCGACGAACGCCACGACGGCGCCCTTCCACCCCTTGCCCGTCAGGATGGCCTCGTAAGCCGCAGGGCCGCACGCCAACGCAACGCCCGCAATTCGCTTGATCCACTCCATTGGTGCTTCCTTTCTCAGTGACCAGCCGCGCGTAAGGCGGCGTTACCCATGTCCAACTCGGTGAAAAACACGTCGTCAGCCCCAGGGGCCGCCGGCCAACGGCAACTCGTCCACCCGGCGTCGCAGCTTTCGCTGTGGTGGGGCAGGGGCGCGTGCTCCCACATAAGAGCCGCGTGCATGTACTCGTGAAACAGCGCCGTCTTGTGCGGCGGCTCTGTCGGTGTCTGGCGGACGGCGATAATCCACACGCCAACAGAGCCGTCAGCGCGCGGGAGAGGCTGGGTCAGTCCCGCCGTGCAGTAGCCGCCGAGGGTGCTCCAAATGCCCGTCTTCCCCTCGCG
>Ga0196963_10001589_pt1 | contig 14973 bp, 14 predicted proteins | sample S1_5metaG_FD_148600 | JGI IMG/M metagenome (GOLD analysis project Ga0196963, IMG submission 148600) | Soil microbial communities from Anza Borrego desert, Southern California, United States - S1_5 | ecosystem: Environmental > Terrestrial > Soil > Desert | place: USA: California | collected... | reverse complement strand
GCAATCGAACTCGTACAAGGAGTTCGACCTGCTCAACCCGATCGCGTACGAGGACGCCAAGCCCGCCAAGTACGACGTGATCATCTTCGACCGGTACCAGCCCAAGTGGACGCCCCCGACCGGCAACTTCATGTACTTCGGCGCGATCCCGCCGAACACGAAGATCAAGCAGGTGAAGGCCGGCCTGCGGTCGGAGGTGATCGAGGACAACGGCGTGCTCGACTGGAAGCGCGACCACCCGATGCTCCGCGGGATCAAGTTCGACAAGGTGTTCGCCAAGTACATGCTCAAGCTCGAGCTGCCGATGGGCGTCGAGCGGCTGGTCGACGGCACCAAGGGCCCGCTCGTCCTGCTCACGCGCGACGGGCGGAGCACGTACCTGATCGTCACGTTCGACGTGATGGAGTCGACCTGGCCGCTTCGCCTGAGCTTCCCGGTGTTCATGTACAACGCGCTGCAGTACCTGGCCCTGGGCTCGGAGATGGACGTGCGCGAGTCGTACGCCCCCGGCGAAACCCCGCGCATCCCGCTCGCCGACGTCCGCCGCGTCGCCGGCGACAAGCCGGAGATCGGCCTCAACGGCCCGACCGGCGGCAAGCGCGTGAAGATCCCGGCCGTCGGCGACTTCGTCCTGCCCGCGCTCGACCAGACCGGCTTCTACCAACTCGACACGCCGGTCGCGGGCTACGACCGCATCGCGGTCAACCTCGTCGACGCGAACGAGTCGAACCTGATGCCCGCCACCGCCCCGCCCGGCGGCGTCGGCGAGACCCGCACGGCCGGCGGAAAATCGCGCGTGGAAATCTGGTGGTGGCTGGCGGTTTTGGCGCTACCGTTGCTGTTGATTGAATGGTGGGTCTATACGCGGCGGGTGCATTTGTAATTCGGCCCGTCGCGCGCGCCGGGTTTTCTCTGCTTCGGGCGCGATGAACGTCTTGAGTTCCGCATCGATGGGCGATGAGGTCGTGGATTTGCCGTTCACGAAAACGACCTGCACGTTGCGATCGAAGTAGAAGAAAGTACGTGGCGCGTCGGCGGGCCATTCGAAGGGCGGACGGTCGTACGGCGAGTAGAACCGGCCCTCGCTACCGGACTCGTCCGAGATCACGTCGGGCACTCCGAAATCGAACTGGACGTGTGTGATCGGCGTTCCCGGTCGGATCGCGCGGTCCTGGTTGTTCGCGACGCACCCGCCGACGCAGACCCCGGCGAAGGCCAGGCGAAGAACGATCCGGGAGAGCGCTGTCATTCCCGGATCATATCCCTACGCCCGCAGCAGCCACCATACGCCGGCGACCACGAGCCCTTGCACGACGACAAACGCCCCGATCGGCAGCGCCCACCCCTTCCGCGCCCGATCCGGTCCCCACTCCACTTCCTGCCCCATCCCCTGCTCATTCAGCACTCGCGCAATCACCAGATTCGCTTCGAACCGCCCCACGCCCAGCTTTTCCGCCTGCCGGAGCAGCTTCAAACGCTCTTCGTAGCGCAGGATCGGCCCCGCGAGCGACCCGCGGACGTGGTGGGCGAACTGGGCCGACGCCTGCTCCTTCTTAAACTCCGGCGTCGCCTCGGGCTGCGCGGCGGCGGCCGGCTCGCAGCCGGGGTTCCAGCCTCTCGGGCGGGCGCGTTTGACTTCAACAGTCTTGGTTGAGGCGGCGGCGGTTGCGGCTGGCATATCGTCCACGATACCCGTATCGACGGGTTCGGGGCCAAAATTCGCTGCCGGACCGTCAGCGGCCTCGGGTTTGCACGCCCCGTTATAGCGAATTTGCCGAACGCTCCGATAACATGAGCTTTCGGAGCCCCTAGACTCCGATTCCCGCACGCCGAAAGCCCACGGAGCTCGCTCCGTGGGTGACGTGGAAGGGTCCGAACGTAAACACCCGATATGCGCATCTTCAAGCGTCTGATCCAGATTTCGGCCGTCCTGGTGATCCTCGCGGGGCTCGGGCTGGCGTACGCCTACCACCTGACGACGCGCCAGCCGGACGGGTACGCGCCCGACCAGATGTCAGCCGAGCAACGAGAGGTGGCCGCGGTCGAGATGAACCGCAAAGTGGAGTCGCTCGACATCCTGGCTAACGAGGCCCAGGCTTGGGCGCGGTCGCTCGTGCTCAAGCAGCAGGGCAAGCCCGCCACGCCGATCGACAAGCCCCAGCCGGTCACGCAGTCGTTCAACCAGGACCAGCTCAACGCGTACCTGAACCGCTGGTGGACCGGCCCCGTCAAGGCGAAGGCGGAGGCGTACCTGTCCCAGCCCTACATCCGCCTGGACGACGGCAACATCGTCCTGATGGGCACCGTCGCCGAGTACGGCAAGGTACTCAGCGCCTACTTCGAGCCGCGAATCGACGAGAAGGGCATGCTCCGGTGCGACCTGACGAGCGTGCGGCTGGGGAGCTTGCCGCTGCCGGGCGTGATGCTCTCCCAACAGCGGGAAAAGCTCTCGAAACAGCTCAAGGGGCAACTGGAGTTGCTCCGGGCCGAGGCGTCGATGGACGAGACGGGCCTGGCGAACAACGCGGTCGGCAAGGCCGTCATGGCGCGGATGCTCCTCAGCGCGTTCGACGGCCGGCCCGTGCCGGCGGCGGTCTTCATGCCGCGCGACGACCAGCGGCAACTCCCGATCCGCCTGACCGGCGTGCGGGTCGAAAAGGGCCAAATCACGCTCTCCGCCGCCCCCTTCGAGCTGGCCGAGCTGGCGACGTTGCGGGAAAAGATCAAAGAGCCGTACGAGAAGTCGGAGGCGGGGGAACCGGGGGCGAATCTGAGCGCGGAACTGCCGCGGAAGTGATCCGCGCGGCATCTCGTGCCTTCTCTGTGGCATGGGTACGGCCGTAAGGCCATACTCGTGGAGGGGCGCTGATTCGCTGAGGGGCGCGGCCTCCAATTAGCGCGATTCACACGGGTATGGCCTTGCGGCCGTACCCATGCCATGGGAGCGCAGATCTTGCGCCGAGACGGAATCCGATGCGCGGCAACGGGGATATTCGGGTTCCACGGTATCGCACGTAACCGGTGATCTCGAAGCCGATTACGAATAAACTGAAGGCGGCCTGAGCCGTTTGGCACGAGGGTTGTATTTGGGCGGGCAGGGGATGTCGTGCCTGCTCGGAGATACCACATGCTTCACGTGCCCGCCGATCTTGGCCAGCGAATTCTGGAACTCGCGCGGATCGCGGCGGCGATGCACCTCGAAGCCTGTGCCGGTGCGGACGACGTCCTGATGTCGGAGGCCCCCGGCGGAGCCGGGATCGAACACGCCCCCAAGGACGGGGGCGCCCGCCTCCTCCGACATACGCCGCGGATCGACTTCGGAATCGATCGATGATCTACGGACTCTACCTGTCGGCCCAGGGGGTGCAGACCGCGAGCCACCGCCAGGACGTGGTCAGCAACAACATCGCCAACGCGGAGACCGTCGGGTTCAAGAAGGACCTGGCCCTTTTCCAGCAGCGGCGCACCGCCCTCCAGGAACAGGGCACGGCCCCGGCGCGGAGCAACCGCCTCCTCGAGATGCTCGGCGGGGGCGTGCAGATCAACCCCACCCTCGTCGACAACTCGCAGGGCGAGATGGAGCACACCGGCTCCCACCTCGACGTGGCGATCGTCGGCGAAGGCTTCCTCCGCGTCAGCGACGGCGGCGACGAAACGCTCCTCACGCGGGCCGGCCGAATGGTCGTCAACGCCAAGGGCCACCTGGCCCTGGCCAACAACGAGAATTACGAGGTCCTCGACCCGAAGGGCAAGCCGATCACGCTCGCCGGCAAGACCCCGCCGGAGATCGCCCGCGACGGCACGATCACGCAGGACAAGGCCGTCGCCGGCCGCATCGGCCTGGTCGCCGTCCCCGACAAGAACCAGCTCTCGAAAATCGGAGGCACGATGCTCGCGTACCCGGACGTGAAGAGCCTGAAGCCCGCCCCCGCGGCGACGTCGGTGCGAGCGGAGTACGTCGAGCGGGCCAACGTGGAGCCGTCGACGGAGTTGGCGCAGTTGATGGACGCCCAGCGGCAGCTCGAGGCGAACGCCAACATGATTCGCTATCAAGACCAAATGCTCAGCAAGCTCTGTAACGAAGTCGGCAAGATTGGCTGATTGGCGCGAGTCGCGCTGATCCCGTCATCCTGAGCGCAGCGAAGGATCTAGCCTCGAGCACAAAGGCCCGTTCGCCAACGTCGAACGGGCCGCGTCGTTCCGGCTAGATCCTCCGGAGTACCTCAGGATGACGGTGAGGGCGTTTTCGGCCCTCCGCTTTATCCTTTCGGCCCCGGTAGTCCGATAACGAGTGTTACATGGCGATCACCGCTCTACATTCCGCCGCCACCGGCCTCCGGGCACTGTCGACGCGCATCGACGTCGTGGCGAACAACCTCGCCAACGCCGAGACCACCGCGTTCAAGCGGAGCCGGACGAACTTCGAAGACCTCTATTACCTGACGCTCAAGCAGCCGGGCACGCAGGCGGCGAGCGGCGACCTGTCGCCGGCCGGCATCTACGTCGGGCTGGGCGTGCGCGTCTCCAACACGCAGCTCGATACCGAGCAGGGGTCGCTCGAAAACACGGGCCGGCAGCTCGACGTCGGCATCAGCGGCCAGGGGTTCTTCAAAGTGAAGATCATGGACACGATCGGGGACGGGTCCGGGTACACCCGGAACGGGAACTTCTTCATCAACAAGGAAGGCCAGATCGTCCTGGGGATGGGAGACGGGTACCGGATCGAGCCGGAGCTGACCGTGCCCAAGGGGACGACCGACGTGTCGATCAGCGCCGACGGCCGCGTGCAGGCGAGCGTCGCCGGGCGGAACGAAAAGGTGAACGTCGGCAACATCCAGCTCTACCAGTTCGTCAACCCGCAGGGCCTGAACATGCTCGGCGGCAGCATCTACACCCAGACCGAATCGAGCGGGTCGGCGATCCAGAGCAAGCCGGGCGAGAACGGGTCCGGCCAGACGCTCCAGGGGTTCCTCGAAGCCTCCAACGTCGACCCGGTGAAGGAACTGGTCACGCTGATCAAGACGCAGCGGGCGTTCGAGCTGAACAGCCAATCGATCCAGACGGCCGACCAGGCCCTGCAGACGATCGCGAACCTGCGACGCGGGTAATGGCGGAAATCGAATCCGGACCAAGGGGGCGGAACGGGACGGTGACGTATGGCGCAGACGAGACAGAACATCCGGTGGGCGGTCGTGCTGGCGATCCTCGCGATGGCGGCGGTTTCGCTGCGGCCGGGGCGGGCGCGCGGGGCCGAGCCGATCACGGGCCCCGCGGGCGCGCTGGCCGGGCTGCCCGAGCAGCAGGGGGGGAGCGAGAAGTTCGTCCCGGGCGGGTCGCGGTTCGCCGCGGGCGCGACGCTCGAAGTCCGGGCCGAAGTGAACGTCATCGGCGACGAGGTGCGACTCAAGAACGTCTGCCGGTGGTCGGACGCGGACAAGGCCGCGTTCGAGCCCATCGCCGACTTGGTGCTGATGCGCCTGACGCGCCAATCGCCGTTCCGCACGATGAGCGTCCGCGAGCTGCGCGACACGCTGCACGATGCGGGCGTGAACCTGGCCGTCGTCCGCTTGGCCGGCGCGACCAGCTGCACCGTCGCCCGCACCGACGTGAAATACGACGAGCGGACGGCCCTGGACCAATGGATCGCGGCCCGCGAGGCGGGGCTCGCCAAGCCGGCGCTGATCGAGGAGAAGGAAGTCAAAATACAGAGGCCAGAGGTCAGAGATCAGAAGTCAGGGGACCAGAGTCAGCGAGCGGACGATGAGCCGGTCGTGAAGGCGCCTGCGGTGCCCGCGACTCCCCCGGTGCAGGTAAACCCGATCCCGGCGCCGGAGCCCAAGCGCGAGGCGCGCACCGTGAAGACGCTGCGAGACGCGCTGTTGAACGAGGCGGCCGAGCGGATGGGGGTGCCGGCCGACGACCTCCAGGCCCACTTCAACCCGGCCGACGACCGCGTGCTCAACCTGGCCGAGCCGATGTTCCGGTTCGGCGTGATCGGCCCGCGGAGCAAGAGCCTGGGCGATCAGCAGTGGGAGGTCACGATCGTCGCCGACGGGTCGGCCGTGGCCCAGAAGGCCACGGTCCGCGGGACCGTGCGGGCGTGGCAGCGGCAGACGATCGTCGCCAAGCCGCTCGGGGCCAAACAGGTCATCCTGGCCGACGACGTGATCGAGCGGCGCGCCCTGGTCGACCGCCTGAGCGACGACCCGCTCCTCACGAAGGAACAAGCGATCGGCAACATGGCCGGCCGCGACCTGAAGACCGGCTCGATCCTCACGGCCCGCCTGATCGAGGCGCCCGAAATGGTGAAGGCCGGCCAGATGGTCACGATCACGCTCACTCAAGGCGCCATCCAGGCCAAGTCCGTCGCCCGGGCGATGGAGCGCGGCAGCCTGGGCCAGACGGTGCGCGTGAAAAATGAGGCGACCGGGAACGTGTTCGACGTCGTCCTGACCGGCCCGCAGGCGGGCCGCCTGCCGGGAGGGGACGTGGCGATTCGGTAGAAGAACAGACGGGTGCCATGGCCACGCGCCAAACGGCACTCGCAAAATGAGGGGGTGATCGCGTGGCCATACGTGTCGGAGTACCGGCATGGCCACGCGAGAGCGCGGTGGGTGTTCGAAAGGTGCCTGGCGCGTGGCCATGGCACCCCAAACCGGGCGGAGCCCTTACGACGAGTCGTGGATGGGGGTGGCGGCGCGGAGCGCTGCACGAGGAGTGCGACGGAGGTCGCGCGCGATTTGTGCTGCGCGCTCGTGGCGGCCCGCCTACCGGCGCCCGCCTCGCGGTCGCTTGGCGGCGTCGCGGCAGACCTGCAAACGCGTGTGGCCGCATTTCCAAAACGAGATTCAGGTGAGACGTATGATGAAGTTCGTCACGATTTTCGCGGTCGTTTTGCTCGGTAACGCTTCGTCCGCACAGGTCGTCGACCCCAACGCCAAGACTTCGCCCGACTCCGGCACGCGCGAGCGCCCGGGCCACGTCCCGCCCCCGCGGGCGCCGCAGGATTATTCGCCCGCCCTGATGCGCCAGGGCGGCGGCTCCCTCCTCCAGGCCGGCCGGATGACCGCCGGCGCGCCGACCGGCAATTCGGGCGGCAGCCTGCTCGCGGGCGGCGGCACCGCGCCGCCCTACGACCCCGGCAAGGCCGCGATCGGCGCGTACAGCCCGTTCGCCGTCGCCGAGCCCGAGCCCAAGCTGATCAAGAAGCACGCGCTGGTCACGATCATCATCCGCGAAGAGTCCGAGGCCACCTCTCAAGGCTCGACCGACGTCAAGCGCGAGGGCACCGTCGACGCCCAGGTCAATCAGTTCGTCAAGCTGAACCTGGCCAACCTCTCTCTCCAGCCGTCGGTCGGCGGCACCACCCCGTCCGTCAACCTCACCGGCAACCGCGAGTTTAAAGGCGAGGGCACCGTCGAGCGGCAGGACTCGTTCATCACCCGGATCACCGCGGAGGTCGTCGACGTCAAGCCCAACGGCACGCTCGTCCTGCAGGCCCGCAAGCGCATCAAGAACGACGAGGAAGAGCAGACGTTCGTCGCCTCGGGCATCTGCCGCGTCGAGGATCTCACCCCGGACAACACGGTCCTGTCGACCCAGCTCTTCGACCTCGAGGTCAGCAAGCAATCGAAGGGACAGGTGCGGAACAGCACTAAGACCGGCGTAATCCACAAATTATTGGACTTCCTGAACCTGTTCTGACCGATAACTCGATAGGTCAATTGTCAATTGTCCATTGTCAATCGCCGGTGCCCGTGTGGACGCGGGATGCGGCGATGGACAATGGACAATTGACCATGGACAGGAGTTCCCGCATGGCCCGCCATCTCGCGATCGCCCTTCTCGTCGCCCTGGTCGCGGCTCCAGCCTCGGCCGTGAAGGTCGCCGACATTACGCGCATCAGCGGTCAGCGCACCAACGTGCTGTCCGGCCTCGGCCTCGTCTTCGGCCTCAAGGGCACGGGCGACGGCGGCGACTTCGAGCCGGCGATCAAGCCGCTCGCGGCCATGCTCTCCAAGTACGCCAACCCGACGACCGTCCGCGCCCTGCAGAACGTGCAGAACGTCGCCGTCGTGTCCGTGACCGCCACGATCCCCGCCGAGGGCGCCCGCAACGGCGACCGCATCGACTGCTACGTCACCGCGATCGGCAAGGCCACGAGCCTCAAGAGCGGCCGCCTGTTCATCATCCCGCTCATGGGCCCGAACGGCCAGCCCCACTGGAGCGGCCTGCCGTACGCCCTCGCCGAGGGGCCGATCGACCTCGAAGAAACCGGCTCGACCAACGTCGGCGTCGTCAAGCGCGGGGCCGTGATGGAAGTGAACGTCGAGCCCGAGACCGTCGTCGCCGGGCAGTTTGAGCTCGTGCTCGAAGGCCCCGCCGCCGGCTGGATCACCGCCAGCGGAATCGCCCAGGTCATTAACGGGGCCGAGGGCGCCGCCGGCCAGACGATCGCCGTCGCCAAGGACGCCAAGACGGTCATCGTCAGCATCCCCAAGGAAGAGCGCGAGCGCCCCGACGCGTTCATCAGCCGGATCCAGCGCCTGCCCGTCCCGAGCCAGCTCCTGAGCACCGAGGCCCGCGTCGTCATCAACACGAAGATGGGCAGCGTCGTCATGACCGGCGACGTCGAGATCAGCCCGGTCGTCATCAGCCTCCGCGGCCTGACGATCACGACCGTCACGCCCGCCCCCAAGGCCACCGAGCTGACTCCGATCACCACCGAACGCACGGCGGTCGCCCTCGACACGACCGGCGCCGGCGGCGCCAAGCTCAACGACCTGCTCGCCGTTTTCGACCAGCTCAAGGTGCCCGCCGAAGACCGCATCACGATCATCAAGGAACTGCACAAGACCGGGAAGCTGCACGCGAAGTTGATTACGGAGTGAGGGGAGTAGTCAGAAGCCAGTAGTCAGTAGAAGTCAGATAAGCCCGGACGGATCCGGGTTGCGAACGTGAGTGCGTCGGAGACGCGACATGACGGTCCCCAAAGTTGATTTTCGTCGTCCAGTGGGCCTGCCGATGGCGGCCCGCGGTGGCGCGCAGTCCGGGGGCTTGGGGGCCGACTTCTCACAGATCCTCAACGCCGCAACGGAAGATCATGACGACGGCCGCGCCCCGGCCACCCCCGCGCTCCCCCTCACGCCCCTCGGCTCCGACGCCTTCCAAAACGCGCCCCTCAAGCCCATGTCCGAGTGGGATTTCCGCGTCGGCGTGAAGGCCCCCGATCTCACGATCAAGCCCCTCCATAACGACCGCCACCCCGCCGGCCCGATGATGCCGCTCACGGCGGCCGACTCGGTCCCCGGCGTGCGCAAGGCCCCCAAATCCAAGGAATCGCAGACCGAAGAGACCGCCCGCAAGTGGGTCGCCCAGACCTTCTACGGCACCCTCTTCAAGCAGATGCGCTCCAGCCCGTTCAAGAGCGATCTGTTCGACGGCGGCCGGGGCGGGCAGGCCTTCGCCCCCATGCTCGACCAGCACCTGGTCGACCGCATGTCGCGCGGGTCCGACCGCAAGTTGACCAACGCGATCGCCAAGCGCCTGCTCGGCAAGCGCAACGGCTCGCCGCGCACCGACGTCGCGAAGACGAAAGAACTCCGCCCCGGCCCCGAGGCGATCCAGCCCCCGACGTCGGCCCCGGCCAACGCCGCCCCCCCGGCGACCGACCCCAACCCCTTCGAAGGAATCCGCATCCATGTCGCGCCAGGTACTCGAGCTTGAGCTCATCCTCCAGGGCCTGATCGACGAGCACGCCAAGCTCCTCGGCCACGTCGACGCCCACCAGGCGGCCATGCGCACCCTCGACCTCAAGGCGATGGACGCGGCCGTCTCGTTGCAGGAGGCCTGCCGCCTGCGCGTCAACGTCCTGGAAAACAAGCGCCGCCTGCTCGTCGGCCAGATCGCCCGCGCGCACCGCATGACGCAGCAGGTGACCGTCGCCGAGATCGCCGCCCTCTATCCCCCGTCGGGCCCCAAGCTGCTGTCCCTGCGGACAAAGCTGAAGGAACAAATCGCCCAGATCCAATCGCGCACGCACGTCGCCGGCCGCGTCGCCTCGGCCGTCCTCGGCCACCTGAACACCGTCGTGCGGCTGATCGCCGGCGCGGTCGAGAAGGCCGGCCTGTACACGAAGCAGGGCGTCCCCCAGGTGTCGGCGCGAATCGGCGTGATGGAAGCAGTCGGATGACCGTCGCTTCGACCCGTTCTTAAGCATTAATCGTTACTCGTTACGAGCCCCATGTCCCTCCTCGGCGCACTACAAGTCGGCAAGTCGGCCCTCGCGGTCTCGCAGGCCGGGCTGCAGGTCACCGGCAACAACATTGCCAACGCCGGCAACGCCGACTACACGCGCCAGGTCGGCACGGTCGTCCCGTCCAAGGACCAGCAGTTCCGGCCCGGGATGTTCATCGGCACCGGCGTCGACCTGACCGGCATCCGCCGACAGATCGACGAGGCCCTCAACGCCCGCCTGCGCGTCTCCGTCTCCGACAACGAGGCCGCCGACACCAACCAGCAGTGGCTCGGCCGCATCGAGGCCCTGTTCAACGAGCTCGGGGACGAGGACCTGTCGACGCAGATGTCGGCGTTCTTCAACTCGTGGTCCAACCTGGCGAACAAGCCGCAGGACGTCGGCCTCCGCCAGGTCGTGCTCCAGACCGGCCAGAGCGTCGCCGACCGCCTGCAGAGTTTGCGCAAGGGCCTCTCCGGGCTGAAGACCGACGTCGGCGAACGCCTGCGCGCGTTGGCGGTGGATGCGGACCAGTTAGCCGGCCAGATCGCCGATTTGAACCAGCAGATCGTCAACGCCGAAGGCGGGTCCAGCAAGGGCGGCGCCAACGGCCTGCGCGACCGGCGGGACGCGCTCGTGAAGCAGCTCGGCCAGCTCGTCAACGTCAACACGACCGAAGACAAGGGCGTCATGAACGTCTACGTCGGGTCCGAGCCGCTCGTGATCGGCACCATGAACCTGGGCGTGAAGGTCAAGGAGACGACCGACGAGCAGGGCCGGCCGATCGTCGACGTCGCCTTCAAGAACAACAACGGCACCATGCCTGTCACCGCGGGCCAGATCGGCGCGCTCGTCAACGTCCGCAAGCAGGTCGACGCGACGATCGAGAAGACGGACGGCATCGCGTCGAACCTGATCTTCGAGCTGAACAAGATCCACGCCGCCGGCCAGGGCCTGGACGGGTTCACCAGCGTGACCGGCACGAACGCCGCCGACGACCCGACCGTCGCGCTCAACAACGAGAAGTCGGGCCTCGACTTTCAGGCCAAAAACGGCTCGTTCGTCGTCCACGTCAAGCAGAAGGGCTCGGGCCTGACGACCAGCACGCTCGTCCAGGTCGACCTCGACGGCGCCAGCGGCAACGACACGACGCTGAACAGCCTCGCCGCGTCGATCGACGGCGTGGGCGGCGTCACCGCCAGCGTGAACGCCGGCAAGCTCGTCGTCACCACCGACTCGCCGGACGTCGAAGTCTCGTTCAGCCAGGATACGAGCGGCGCCCTCGCCGCCCTGGGCGTGAACAACTTTTTCACCGGGTCCAGCGCGCTCGACATCTCGGTCAGCCAGACGCTCAAGGCCAGCCCGACCCTGCTGGCCGCCTCCAAGAACGGCAATAAGGGCGACAACCAAACCGCCCTGGCGATCGCGGCACTCGAATCCGGCCGCCTAGCCGCGCTCGGCGGCGTCAGCCTGAAGGAGTCGTACCAGGGGATGGTCAATGGCGTGTCCGTCGCCGCCGCGACCGCCAAGACCAACGCCGAGGCCACCCGGGCCGTGAAGGAAACCCTCGAAACGCAGCGGGAATCGCTGTCCGGCGTGAGCTTGGACGAGGAGGCCGTGAACCTCATGCGGCAACAGCGCGCCTTCCAGGCCGCCAGCCGCCTGATCTCCGCCGTCGACGAAATGATGCGGACGCTAATGAGCATGTAGGGTGGGCACCGCCCACCGATTTTCCGAAAGAGTCACCACCCGCCAGGAGTCACTCGCAACTCGCAACTAACAACGCGCAACTCCTCCCATGGCCATCCTCCCTCTACAACTCGCCCGCGTCTCCAACCTGCTCCGGCAGAACACGAGCACGTCGGCCATCTCGCGCACGCAGCAGCGCCTGCTCGAGGTGCAGAACCAGCTCGTCACGGGCAACCGCCTCAACGCCCCGTCCGACGACCCCGGCGACTCGGCCGTCACCATGCAGCTCCAGAAGCTGCTCGAGCAGCGCGAGGCCTACGCCGACAATCTCGGCCACGCCACGTCGCAGCTCGCCGAGGTCGATTCGACTTTGGGCGACCTGACCGACCTCCTCAACCAGGCGCAGCAGATCGCCTCGGCCAACGTCGGGTCCGACGTGACGGCCGACGAGCGCCTCGGCGCCGCCGCCGTCATCAAGTCGATCACCAGCCAGGCCCTGAGCCTGGCCAACAAGCAGTTCGAGGGCGTCTTCCTCTTCGCCGGCGACAAGTCCACCGACCCCCCGTTCGTCGAGGACGTCGGCGGCGTAAAGTTCGTCGGCAACTCCAACGTCCTGCGCAACGTCTACGACGAGAACACCCGCCTCCCCTTCATGGTTGACGGCGCCCAGGTCTTCGGCGCGATGTCGACGCGCGTCCAGGGCTCGGTCGACCTCGCCCCCGTCCTCGCCGGCGGCACCCGCGTCGCCGACCTCGCCGGCGCGACCGGCGACGGCGTCCGCCTCGGCTCCATCCAGCTCTCCAACGGGTCCGTCAGCCAGACCGTCGACCTGTCCGGCGCGGATTCCGTTCAGGACGTGATCAACGCGATCAACGACGCCGCCGTCGGCGGCATCACCGCCGCCGTCGCCCCCGACAACAACTCGCTCATCCTCACCGCCGCCGGCGGGGACGACATCACCGTCACCGAGATCGCCGGCGGCACGACCGCGGCCGACCTCGGGCTCCTCCGCCTCACGCCCTCGGGCGCAGGAGTTGCGCTCGACGGCGCCGGTGTCGGCGCCAAGGTGACCAACCTCACGCCCCTGGCCAGCCTGAACGCCGGCGCGGGCATCGACACGGCCGGTCTGGTGCTGACCAACGGCACGCAGACCGTGACCGTCGACCTGTCCGCCGCTACCACGGTCGAAGACCTGCTCAACGCGATCAACGGGTCGAAGGCCGGCGTGCGGGCGCAGATCAATGCCGCCGGCGACGGCATCGACCTGGTCAACCCGACCCAGGGCGTGGCCATGACCGTCGGCGAGAACGGCGGCACGACCGCGTTCGACTTGGGCATCCGCAGCCTCACGCCCCTCACGCCATTGGCCGAACTGAACAACGGCAAGGGCGTCGGCGTGTCGACCGGGACGGACATGGAGGTCGTCCGCCGCGACGGGACGCGGTTCGAGGTCGACTTCGGCGCGGCGGCGACGATCCAGGACGTGATCGACGCGATCAACACCGCCGACGCGGGCGGGGGGCTGACCGCCTCGTTCGCCACCACCGGCAACGGCATCGTCCTGACCGACTCGACCGGCGGCGCCGGCCAACTGACCGTCGGCTCCCTGAACTTCTCCACGGTCGTGAAGGACCTCGGGCTCGACGCGGCCGTGAGCGGCTCGACCCTCGCCGGGCGCGACACGAACGCCGTCGAAGTCGCCGGCGTGTTCGCCAACCTCAGGAAACTCACGGCCGCGCTCGAGACGAGCGACCAGGGCCAGATCACCAAGGCCGCCGAGGGCTTGAAGAGTGACTACGACCGCGTGGTGCGCACGCGCGGCGAGACCGGCGCGCGCGTGCAGGAGCTCGAGGCCCGCCAGAACCGCCTCGACGACGAGAACGTGGCGACCAAGGGCCTGCTCTCGAAACTGAAGGACGCCGACTTCACCCAGGCGATCTCGGAGTTCACGACGATGCAGACGGCCCTGCAGGCGAGCCTGCAGACGACGGCGAAGGTGATGAACCTGTCGCTGATGGATTTTCTCGGGTAGCCAGCGGCAGAGCTGGCACGCCGCTTGTTAAGACAGAGTGGAGCAGCGGTTTTCACGCGGAAAACCAAGGTCGAAACGGTCGAAGCGCAGTAATTGTTGCCCCCGGGCGCAAGACTCGCCGGAGACCGAGACCGATCGAGAGTAGAAGACGCAATCAACCCCGCGCCGACGGCCGACCGAAGGCCCGCGGGACGAACGATCGAGACGGCCGCCACCCGGGCGAGTGCAGGACGCACGGCCCGGGCGGGACGGTCGGACAGGCAGGGCCGGTGGCGCTGGACGCGCCCCCGGCCGCGGCGGGACGGAGTTGCCCGCCGGCAGGTTGTGATTCGCCGGGCGAAGGTCGCCCGGCGGGTATTCAAGGACGGTTTGCGGCGGCCGACGCGCGGGCACACACACCCCGCGGGAGGCCGAGCCTCACCCGCCGCAACGGTTTTCGCGCCACGCCCCACACGGGCCACCGGCGCGGAGAGAAATGGAGTTCGCAGCATGGACATCCAAACGACCCGTTTTGGAACCATCAGCGTCGACGACGAGAGGGTCATCACCTTCCCGCGCGGCCTGCTCGGGTTCCCGGATCATTCGCGGTTCGCGCTCATTCAGACCGGAGAGGAAAACTACTTCTTCTGGCTGCAGTGCGTCGACGAGCCGAACCTCGCGTTCGTCGTGACCGACCCCTCGATCTTCTTCAAGGAGTACGAGGTGCCGATCAAGGGCGAGACGCAGACCGAGCTCGCCCTGGCCGACGTCGCGTTCGCCCAGGTCTTCGTGATCTGCAACAAGGTCGACGAGTGGCTCACGGGCAACCTGCTCGGGCCGATCGTCGTCAACGCCCAGAACCGCACGGCACAGCAAGTGGTGCTGACGGACAAGAAGTGGACGACGCGGCAGCCGCTGATGCGGTTACAGGCGCAGGTCCCGCTGGCCAAGTCGGCCTAGCGCGGACCTCGCCGCCCCGCCGCCGCCGCCCGCGCGCTTCATCGCGCGTGACACTCGCGCGTGAGCGCCTTGTCGGAAT
>Ga0196963_10001587_pt1 | contig 14979 bp, 15 predicted proteins | sample S1_5metaG_FD_148600 | JGI IMG/M metagenome (GOLD analysis project Ga0196963, IMG submission 148600) | Soil microbial communities from Anza Borrego desert, Southern California, United States - S1_5 | ecosystem: Environmental > Terrestrial > Soil > Desert | place: USA: California | collected... | reverse complement strand
GGCCAGCCAGCACACCTGGAACGGGCTGTTGCCCTCGGCGAGCCCGGAGCGGTCGTTGTAGATCGCCTCGCCCGGCCGCGAGAGCAGGCGCCCCGCGTTGTTCTCCTCGTGCAGCAGCAGATGCGCGTCGGCCTCGTTCGACGGCAGGGCGATGCGCACGCCCATCTGGCCGAGGCTGCTGCGCGCCAACGCGTACGCGCCGCCGAGGGTCTGCGAGCCGAGCACGACGTGCAGCCCGAAGGCGCGGCCCTGGCGCACGAAGCGGTCGAGCAGCAGCGCCGCGTCGCGCGCCACGGCGTCGTCGTCGGTGAAGAACTCCTGGAACTCGTCGATCAGCAGCAGCACGCGCGGCAGGTGCTCGCCGCCGGCGGCGCGGTGCGCGGCGAGGTTCTGCGCGCCGGCGGCGCGGAAGAGCTCGCCGCGTCGCACCAGCTCGCGATCGAGGTGGCGCAGCACGCTCAGCCCGAACTCGCGGTCGCTCTCGATGGCGACGACCCGCGCGTGGGGCAGGCGCGTGCGCGCGAAGATCGCGAACTCGACCCCCTTCTTGAAGTCGATCAGGTAGAGCTCGAGCTCACGCGGCGCGTACCACAGCGCGGCGCTGGTCGCGAGGACGTGGAACAGCGTCGACTTGCCCGAGCCCGTGCGGCCGCCGATCAGCGCGTGCTGCGCCGTGCCGCGGCCGAGCTCGAGGTGCTGGACCCGGTCCGGGCCGCCGCGGCCGATCGGGATGCGCAGGTGCGTCGCCGACGACAGCGACCACACCGCCGAGGCGGGCGGCGCCACCAGCGCGAACGCGACCTCGACCCGGCGCGCGCCCTGCGCCGCGGCGCCGATCGCGGCGATCAGCCGCGCGGCGACCGCCGCATCGGGCGGCGGCTCCGGATCGATCAGCCACTCGCGATCGCCGCCGACCGCGACGGCGAAGCGACCATCGCGCTCGTCGAGCACCAGGCCCGCGCGGCGGAACCACGCCGGGTCGAAGCCGGCCGGTGACGCGCGGCGTGCGTCGTGGACGACCAGCACGTGGACGCCGCAACGCGCACCGCTGCGCGCGATCGACGCCAGGCGCTCGACCGCCCGATCGCTGAAGCCGTGCGGGAAGTCGCCGACCACGACCAGCCGTACCGCTTCGCGCAGCTCGCCCGCCTCGCGGTTGTAGTCGTGCAGCGTCGCGTAGCGGTCGCGCAGGTGCTTCTGGATGACCAGCTCGAGGTGCGCGGCGAGGTCGGCGAGGCCCTGCTCGATGGCCGCCGGATCGGTCAGCACGCGGCCGCCGACGCGGCCGTCGTCGTGGTCGGCGAGCCCGACCAGCGCGGGGAACGAGCCGCCCAGGCCGACCGGATCGATCAGCGTCACGCGCAGCCGTCCCGGCGCCGACGCCGCCAGCGCGCGCAGCGCCACCTGGTTGACCAGGCCCAGCGCCGCCTCGCGGCCGTCGGCGCCGGTGCGCACGAGCAGCGCGGCCTGGTCGGGGAGGACGAGCGACACCGGCAGCTCGAGAGTCGCGGCGTCGTCGAGCGCCAGCCGCATGCGGCCGAGCGGCAGGTCGCCCGCGACATCCGCCGGCGGAGACCACGCCTGCCATGCCGGCGCCGACCACGGCGGGTGACGCTGGTCGCGTTCGCGCACGGCGCGCGCGGCCGCGGCGCAGGCCTCGGCGATGGCCTCGCCCCGGCGCTGATCGCAGCGGGCGGCGAGCTCCTCCCAGTCGCGATCGCAGCGCGCCAGGCGCGCATCGAGCGCCGCGCGCGCCTGCTCGAGCCGCGCCGTGCGCAGCGCCGCCCGCCGCCGTCGCGCGCTGGCGTCGCCTATCCGCCGCGCGGCCGCGTCGCCAGCGCCGCGCGTGCCGGCCCGGGCGATCAGCCGCGCCTCGCGCTGGCGCAGGGCCGCGAGCGCGCTCGTCAGCCCGGACTGCAGCGCCGCGGTCGCGGCCGCGTGGCGGGCCTGGGCATCGACCAGCCGTTCGATGCCGCGACCGACGGCCCCGCCCAGGTCGAGCGTGCGTTGCGCGGCGCGGCGCGCGCCGGCGAGGCGATCGGCGATCGCCGCGAGCGCCGCTCGCTGGCGCGCGACCTGCGCCGCCACCTGCCGGCGCGCGGCGCGCGTGACGACCAGCATCAGCGCCTGGGTCGCCACGGCCGACAGCGCGATCCACGGGATGGCGACGATCAGCGGCTCGGCCCACGGCACCGCCGCCAGGGCCACGGCGTGCGGAGCGGCGGTGATCAGGTGGTTGACGAGGATGCCGCGCGGCCGGCACGCCGAGAACGCCGCGCCCGCGCGCAGCTCGTCGCAGCGCCGCCGGGCGGCATCCAGATCGGCGCGCAGCCGGACGCGCTCGCCGTCCGGATCGACGACCACCGCCGCCGACGGGCGAGCGTCGACCTCGGCGCGGGCGACATGCGCGGCGCCGGCGCAGCCGTCGAGCTCGCGCTCCCGCTGCGCGGTCAGCGCGGCGAGGTCGGCCAGGTCGCCCGCGACCTCGCGCCGTCGCGCCAGCGCGCGTGGGCTGAGGCTGGTCCGGGTGGCCTGCTCCTGCTGCGCGTTCGCCACGCGTTCGCACTCGGCGAGGCGCCGGCTGCACGCGTCGCGCAAGGCGGCGCGCATGCGCCCCGCGGCCGCGGCGATGCGCTGGATCCAGCGATCGCGCTCACGGGCGGGATCGTCGGCGGGCGCGGGCGCCTCGGGCTCGACCTCGGCGGCGAGCGCGGCCAGGGCACGTTCGCCCTCGGCGGCGATCGCCTGGCGCAGCGCGCGCCAGGCGCGCTCGCCGTCGGCACGCGACGCGGCCGGCGCGCGCACCCGCGCGAGGTCGGCGTCGAACCGCGCGACGAGCCGGGCCAGCCCGGGATCGGCGGGATCGGTTTCGGCGGCGGGGCAGGCGCTGGTCGCGCTCACGACGGCATCGATCAGCTGCATCGCTGGATCCCTTCGCGCAGCAGGGCGTCGAGTCGTTTGATCGCGACGACCGCCTCGCGCGCGCGGTCGACGATGCCATCGAGGTGGCGCTCGGCGAAATCGCGGCGCGCGTCGTCGCGCCACGCGGCCTCGCAGTCGGCCCACTCCGCGAGGAGATCGCGCAGCGCCTGGTCGAGCGCGCCGTCGCCGCCGCTCACGAAGCGCATGCGGGGCCTCCGCGACCGTCGACGGGCGCGTCGTCCGGATCGTCGCCGGGCGCGGCGCGCGCGACGTCGGCGGCGCTGGCCGGCAGCGCCAGGTAGGCGTCGACGTGCGCGGCGAGCCGTTCGAGCTGGGCGAGGGCCTGCGCGCCGGCGCGCGCCAACGCCAGGTCGTGGCCCTGGCAGGCGTGCGCCAGCGGCGCGCCGTCGCGCTCGAGCCGCGCCAGCCACGCGCGCACCGTCGCCACGCGCTCCTCGGCCTGGTCGCGCGCGCGCCGGGCGCGCTCCATGGCGAAACGCTCCTCGGTCGCGTCCTGCCGCCGCGCCCCGCGACCGCCCGCCGCCTGGCGCACCTCGACCTCGGCGTCGAGCCAGGCGCGGCGGGCGACGACGTAGGCCTCGTGGCGATGGCGCAGCTGGTTCCGCCAGTACGGCCGCTGCACGCTCCACAGCCAGTCGCGCACGCGATGCAGCTCGCCGCCGGCGCCGCCGAGCGCGGTCGCGCCGGCGTGCAGGAACCGCGCGAGCTGCGCGCGGAAGTCGCGGATGACGTCGTGCCGCGCGAGATCGACGCCGCTCATCGCGACCTCAGGTAGTCCCGGATGCAGCCGGCCTTGCGCGTCAGCAGCGGCACCTGGCGCTCGGACTGCTCGACGAAGCGCCCGACGACGCGCACCATCAGCTCGAACGATTCGGCGAACTGCGCCTGCTCCTCGTCGCGCCAGGTCTCGCCGAGGCGGTGGAACTGGCGGCTGATCGCGGCCAGCTCGGTCTTGCTGGCGTCGTTGAAGCGCTTGAGCGCCGCGACGAACGCCAGCAGCTCCTCCGGATCGACCGCCGCCTTGGCCATGACCGTCCCTCCGTACTGCTCGACCGCGCCGAGCGGCGGGCGATAGCGGCCAACCGGGTCGCGCCCTGGACGCGGGGATCGGCGTGCGAGACTGCGCCCATGCCCCAGTCCTTCCAGCGCGCCCGCGCGCTCATCGACCAGGTCCACGCCAAGGACCCGGAACACGTCGCAGGTCGGCCGGCCGAGGCGGTCTACGCCGAACGGCTCGAGGCCTGGATCCGCCGCCTGGTGGAGGCGCCGTCCGAGGTCCTGCTGATCGCGGCGCGCTGCCAGCACCTCGAGCGGTGGACCGTGCCGCGCACGCAGTTCCCGCCGGACAAGGCCGGCTACCTGCGCTGGCGCCGATCGGTGCACGTGCGCCAGGGCGACCGCGCGCGCGACCTGATGACCGAGGCGGGCTGCGATTGGGCGGAGGCCACACGGGTCGGCTCGCTGGTCGCCAAGAACGTCCCGATGAACGATGCCGACGCCCAGGCGCTCGAGGACGCCGCCTGCCTGGTGTTCCTCGCCCACGAGCTCGATGCCTTCGTCGCCCGCCATCCCGAGTACAGCCGCGACAAGTGGCTCGACATCCTGCGCAAGACCTGGGCGAAGATGAGCGAGGCCGCGCGCGCTCAGGCGCTCGGGCTCGAGCTGCCGCCGGCGTACCGGGATCTCCTGAAAGCGGCGATCGGCGGCTGACGGGCGGGCACCGGATCACCCAGGGACCCGCCGCATGGACACCAGCCACGACGCGATCATCGCCACCGACGGCCTGCTCAAGCGCTACGGCGCCTTCACCGCCGTCGACGGCGTCACCCTGCGCGTGGACCGCGGCCGGCTGTTCGGCCTGCTCGGGCCGAACGGCGCCGGCAAGACCACGCTGATCCGCATGCTGATGGGCCTGCTGCGGCCGAGCGCCGGGTCGGCGGCCATCGCCGGCATCGACTGCTTCGCCGGGCGCCCCCTGGTCATGCGCCACGTGGGCTACGTGCCGGACGATCCGTACTTCCACGACTACCTGACCGGGCGCGAGCTGGTGCGCTTCGTCGCCGGCATGCACGGGCTCGACCGCGCGACCACCGAGGCGCGGGCGACGGCGCTGACCGCGCGCCTCGGCCTGGCGGACGATCTCGGCGAGTTCGCCGTCAACTACTCCAAGGGCATGAAGAAGAAGCTCGCGCTGGCGCTCGCGCTGATGCACGAGCCGGCGCTGCTGATCCTGGACGAGCCGACCAATGGCCTCGATCCGTACGCGACGCGCGAGGCGATGGACCTGCTGCGCGAGCTCACCGCGCGGGGTCGGACGGTGTTCTTCAGCACCCACCTGCTCGACCAGGTCGAACGGCTGTCCGACCGCGTCGCGATCATGTCGCGCGGCCGCATCGCCGCCGAGGGCACGATCGCCGAGCTGCGCGAGCGCGCCGGCGCGCGGTCGCTCGAGGGCGCGTTCTTCGCCGCGACCGGCGGCGCCGCAGCGTCGGCGGATGCTCCGGCGTGAAGCCGATCGGCACGCTGCCGGCGCTGCTGCGCATCATCGGGCTGACGCTGCGCGCGACCGGCAACCGGATCGTCGTCAACGTCGGCCGGCGACGCGCCCGCGGCGACGACCGGGTGCGCGTGCCGACCCCGGGCAAGCGCCGCGGGGTGCTGACGGTGCTCGGCGTGCTGATCGCCGTCGGCGCGACATTCCAGGCGTACATGCTGTGGACGATGCTCGCGAACCGTGTCGTCGCGCAGCTCGATCCGCTGGTCCGCGTCCAGCCGACGGTCCATGACGAGCTCGCGGGCTTCGCGCCGGGCGATGCGCTCGCCGGCAGCCCCCGCCACGACGCGCTGCTGCGCGCCATCCGCAGGGTCCACCTCGGCGTCGACGTGGCGGACGACACGGACGCGCGGCGCGAGGCCATGCGCGCGCGCTTCGCGCGCGACGGCGTGGCCGGGTTCCGCGCCGTCCCGCACCGGCCGTTCGGCGTCTCACCCCCGGCGCCGGGGTCCGGCGGCGACTTCGTCGCCGTCATGGCGGTCGTCTGGTCCGCGCTGGGCGCGACGCTGCTGGCGCTCTCCCTCGGCCTCGGCCGGCAGGATCTCGGCAAGGTGGAGGAGCACGACCTGTGGCTGGCGACGCTGCCGCTGCCGACGCGCGCCCTGACGCTGGCGCGCCTCGCGGGGTTCATGCTCGATCCGATCGCCTGGGTCACCGTCCTGCCGCTCGCGACGGTCTGCCTGCTCGCCGCCGGCGCCACGGGCCTCGCCGGCACGGCGATGCTGGCGCTCGCCGGGGCCGCGGCGTTCATCGCGCTGATCGCGGCCGCCCGGCTGACGGTCGAGACCCTGCTGCGCCAGTCGCTGCCGGCGGCGGGGCTCAAGAACGCGCAGGCGCTCGCCACGGTCCTGGCGCTGCTGCTCATGGTGGCGATCTACGCCACGGCCTTCCTGCCGGAGGTCTCGGCGCTGGCGATCGCCGGCGCGCGCGCCGCGCCGACGTGGTGGACGTGGTGCGCGCCGGCATCGCTGCTCGCGAGCGTCGATCCGCCGCCGATAGCGACGATCGGCGCGCAGATCGCCTTTGCCGCCGTCGCCGTCGCCGTGGCCCTGGCCATCGCCGGGCGCGCGCTCGCCCGGGGCTTCGTCAGCCACGCCAATCCCTACGCGGGAGCGCGCGGCGTGCGCGGCGGCGGCTTCGCGCCGCTCGGCGTCCTCGGCAAGGACCTGCTGCTGCTGCGCCGCGACCGCAACCAGCTGGTCGCCGCGGTGATGGTGCCGCTGGTCATGGTCGGCCTGCAGCTGGTGATCAACCGCGACATGGCGCGCGCCATCCTCGGCGACTTCCGTCACGCCGCGACGTTCGCGTTCGCCACCGCGGCGTACCTGCTGATGACCACCGCGATCGCCAGCCTGGCGGTCGAGGGCCAGGGCCTCTGGCTGCTGTTCGCCGCGCCGCAGCCGCTCGAACGCCTGCTGGCGCGCAAGGCGGCGCTGTGGGCGGCGGTGGCCGTGGGCTATGCCGGGATCGCGCTGGCGATCCTCGTCTGGCTGGTGCCGGCGCTGCCGCTGGGCGCGATCTCCGACGCGGCGCTGGCGCTGGTCGGCGCCGCGCTGTTCGCGCCGATCGCCGTCGGCATCGGCGCGCTGGCCTGCGATCCGATGGATCCCAACCCCAAGCGCCGGGTCGCGCCGACCTCGGTCTACCTGTTCATGCTGCTGGCGATGATGCACGCGAACGCGATCTACGCCGGCGGCGTCGCGGTGCGCCTGACGCAGGTCGCGTTGACCAGCCTGCTCGCGCTGGCGCTGTGGCAGAAGCTGCGCGACCGCCTGCCCTACCTGCTCGACCCGGTGGACGCGCCTCCGCCCCGCATCGACGTCGCCGACGGCGTGATCGCCGTGCTCGCCTTCTTCGTCGTCCAGAGCCTGCTGGTCATGGCCATGACCCTGGGCGGCGTCGCGCCGGCGCCGGCGGTGGCCATCGGCTACGCCTGCGCCGGCGTGGGCGTGTCGGTGGTCGTGCTGCTGGCGCTGCGCCACGCCGGCGTGCCCGACCTGCTGCGCGCCATCGGGCTGCGCCGCGCGGCGGGGGCGCCGTCGCGGTGGACCGGCTTCGCGCTCGGGATCGGTTGCGGAGCCGCCGCGGCGGCGGTGGCGCAGGCGTGGCTGGCGCTGGTCGCGGCCGTGCCGGCGCTCGCCGACGTCGCCGAGGCGACCGCGAGCGTCGGGCTGGGCATCGACGATCCCTGGATCATCGGCCTGCTGGTCATCGCCGCGCCGGTGTGCGAGGAGACGATCTTCCGTGGCCTGCTGCTCACCGGGCTGATGCGGATGATGCGGCCGACGACGGCGGTGCTGGCAAATGCCCTGCTGTTCGCGCTGGTGCATCCGCCGATCGGGGCGCCGGCGGTCTTCGTCCTCGGCCTCGCCTGCGCGATCGCGCATCGCCGCAGCGGGTCGCTGACGGCGCCGATCGTCGCCCACGCGATCTACAACGCGGTGATCGTCGCCCTGGCGTGAAGCGGTCGCCGCGGCGCCCGCCGGGGGAGGCGGCCATCTCCCGATCCGGTGCGCTCGGCGGAGGTCGTCCGCCGACCGCCGGGCCTGGAGCGAGGGCCGCCGCACGGCCGGACGCGGTCGCCGCGGTTGCCCCCGGGCGCAACGCCCGCTACCTCGTGCGCATGCTTGGCCGCACGACCGGTGCGCTGGACCGGCTCGCGATCATGGCGCCGCGCACGCGGGCGCGCCTGTCGCGCGACCGGCTGATCCTGCTCGGGCTGGCGCTGATCGTGTTCTCGTCGGGCCTGGGCCTGCGCGACCCCTGGGCGCCGGACGAGCCGCGCTTCGCGCTGATCGCCCGCGACATGCTCGCGACCGGTGAATGGCTCATCCCATACCGCAACGGCGAGCTGTATCCCGACAAGCCGCCGTTGTTCATGTGGCTGAGCGCCATCGCCCAGGCGGCGACCGGACTGCGCGTCGGCTTCCTCCTGCCCAGCCTGGCCGCGGCGCTGGCGACCCTGGCGCTGGTGCACGATCTCGCCGCGCGCCTGTGGGGTCGCCGCGCGGCGCTGGCCGGCGCGCTCGCGCTGGTGGTGACGACGCAGTTCGCCTGGCAGGCGCGGTTCGCGCAGATCGACATGCTGCTGGTGGCGTGCACCACGTTCGGCCTCTACGGCATGGCGCGGCACCTGCTGCTCGGGCCGCGCTGGCCCTGGTGGTGGTCGGGGTGCGCAGCGATGGGCCTGGGCGTCATCGCGAAGGGCGTCGGCTTCCTGCCCCTCCTCGCGCTGATCCCGTGGGCGTTCGCGCGCTGGCGGGCTCTGCCCGGCGCGGCGCGCATCGACGGGACCTGGTGGCGGTGGGCGCTGGGACCGGTGGCGATGGCGGCGGTCGTCGGCGCATGGCTGGTGCCGATGCTGGCGCACGCGCTGGGCTCGTCGGATCCGCAGCTGATCGCGTACAGCGACGACATCCTGGTCAAGCAGACCGCGAAGCGCTTCGCCGATCCCGACCACCACCTCCGGCCGTTCTGGCACTACCTGAAGAACGCGCCGGTGCTGTGGCTGCCGCTGACGCTGCTCCTGCCGTGGGCGGCGGCGCCGTGGTGGCGGCGGCTGCGCCGCGGCGACGCGCGGCAGTGGTTCCTGCTCGGCGTCGCGACGCTGATCGTGCTGTTCTTCAGCGTCAGCCCCGCCAAGCGCGGCGTGTACATCTTCCCCGCCCTGCCCGCGGTGGCGCTGGCCATGGCCCCGCTCATCGCCGGGCTGATCCGGCGCAGCGACGTCGCCCGCCTCGCGCTCGGCCTGGCCGGGATCATCGCCGGCGCGACGCTCGCCGGCGCGGCGGCGGCGATGTGCATCCAGCTGCCGAGGAAGGCGGCGCGCGATCTCACCGAGCAGAACCTGGTGGTCACCGACTTCGCGCCGCCGCTGCTCGTCATCGGGGTCGGCGCGGTGCTCCTGGCCGTGGTCCTGCGCCGCCGCGGCGTCATCGCCTTCGTCGCCATCACCTGCTGGGCGTGGTTCGCGCTCGGCTGGCTCGGCTACCCGACGCTCGCGACGCGTTCGCCGCGGGCGTTCATGGCGCGCGTCGACGCGAAGCTCGGCGCGCGGGAGCTGGGCATGATCAACTGGCGCGAGCAGTTCGTGCTGATGTCGCCGCGTCCGGTCGCCACCTTCGGCTATTCGGGCAAGGTCGGCGTCGTGGACGAGGACGCCGCGGCGCGCGCGTGGATCGCCGCCGGCGACCGCCTCCTGCTCATCCCGTGGTTCCGCTCAAAGCCCTACGTCGACCTGCCGCGTCGCGACCTGGGCTACATGAACGGCAATCGCTGGATGCTGGTCGGGCCGGCCCGCGCGGACGCGGCGCCGCCGCCCTGAGCGCGCGCCTCGATCGATCACGTGGTAGCCGAGGTGGGACTCGAACCCACAAGCCTTTAGGGGGCGGTGGATTTTGAGTCCACTGCGTCTGCCAATTCCGCCACTCGGCCGAGGCGCGCACCGTAGGGCCGTCGCCATGGGCCGCAACGCGCCGGCGCGAGCCGGAGGTGTGCAGGAGGCGCGGTCACGGCGTCGCGCATGGCCGCCGATGCGGAAGATCGGTGGCGACATGGATGATCACGAGATCTCGGGCTGGAGCGACTGGTTGACGGATGGCGAGGTGGCGCTTGCCCTCGGCGATGTCGATCGCTCGATCATGCTGCTGGCCGCGGTGCGCGATGGCCTGCGCCAGAGCGCGGGCGAGGACGACATCGCCGCGCTCGCGGCGGATCAGCGCGAGCAGGTCGTCCGGCTGGCGCTGCGGCTGCTGCGCGCCTGGCGCGTCGCCTCCGGTCAGGCGGCGCTGCGCAACTGAGCCGCCCGGCGCCGCGCCCGGCGACAGCAGCTGCCGCCCGGCTACACCGGTTGCGGACGATAGCGCGGCGTGCGCTCGGCCTCGAAGCCGTGCGCGCGCAGGCACTCGCGGACCTCCTCGTCGCTGACCGCGGAGAAGTCGCGGTACCACGCGCCGACCGCATGGAACGGTTCCGGCTCGCGCACGAACACCACCGCGTCGGCCACGCGTTCGAGCCGCGCGTGCGCCTCGCGCGCGCCGACCGGCGCCGCGGCGATGACGTGCGCGGCGCCGTGCAGGCGGACCGCCTCGACCGCGGCCGCCATGGTCGCGCCGGTGGCCACGCCGTCGTCGACCACGATCACCACGCGATCGGTCAGCTCGGCGACCGGCGCGCCGCCGCGGTACAGCGCCTCCTGCTGTTCGATGCGACGCAGCTCACGGGTGGCGACGGCCTCGATCGCATCCGCGGCGACGCCATGCGCAGCGATCACGTCGGTATTCAGGACCCGCACGCCGCGGCTGGCGATGGCGCCCATGGCCAGCTCCTCGTGCCCAGGCACGCCGAGCTTGCGCACGGGGAAGACGTCGAGCGCGCAGACCAGCCGCCGCGCGATCGCCGCCGCCACCGGGACGCCGCCGCGAGGCAGACCGAGGGCGATCACGTCGCGATGCCCCTTCCACGCGTCGAGGCGCTCGGCCAGGAGCAGCCCAGCCTGCGAACGATCAGCGAATGGTTCCATGGCCGCGCTCCCGCCGGGTACGCGATCCATTGTCGCTGGCGCAGCGGATACCGGGCGGATGCGAGTGGACGCCGTGAACAACGCCCGGCCCGCGGAGCAGGTCCAGGCGACCGCAGGCGCGCCGGACCGGATCAGCGCGACGGCGTCACGCCTTGCGCGTCTGGATCCTCTTCAGCGCATCCGCCATGCGCGCGATCTCCTCGCGCGCGATGCCGTTCATCTCCTGCGTGATGCAGTCGTCGGCGTCGCATCCCGACGCGATCAGGCGACGGATCAGACGCAGCGCATGCGATCGGATGTGCGGGATGTCGAAGACGGCCGGATGGATGCCGATGGCCTCGTACACCCGGATGGCGATGGCTTCGATGTCCGACATCGGGAGGGATCCTTGAACGGCGACAGCGTCGGGAAAGAGGCATCGCTTCGAGCGGCCGCGGCAGAGCGAACAGGCAAGGTGAAGCTACCACCGACGTCTTCCGCCGGTCAAGAAAACTTTTGCGCCACGATTGCAACGGAATGCGCGACGCACGCTGAAAAGCAGCCCCTGCGAGCACGATCGCGCGCGTTCGGCAGGCTCGCATCACCCGCGTCGAGCGCGCTGGACGCGCGCGCGCGCCGTCGCTACCGTGCCGCGCATGACCACCCGCACCCGACTCCTCAGCCTCGTCGTCGCCTGCGCATGCGCCGCCGCCATCGCCGACCTGGGCGCCGCCGAGACCGCCGCCGCGGCGACCTCCAGCCGCGCGATCATCCACACGCCGCGCGGCGACATCCACGTCCAGCTCTTCCCCGAGGCCGCGCCCAAGACCGTCGCCAACTTCATCAAGCTGACGAACGCGAAGTTCTACGACGGCTTGTCGTTCCATCGCGTCGAGCCGGGCTTCGTCATCCAGGGCGGCTGTCCCAATTCGCGCGAAGGCGCCAAGGGCCAGCCGGGCACCGGCGGCCCCGGCTACACCATCCCCTGCGAGTGCGATCCCAAGACCAATCCCGAGAAGCACACGCCGGGCACCCTGAGCATGGCCCACGCCGGCAAGGACACCGGTGGCAGCCAGTTCTTCGTCACCCATGCCGCGACGCCGCATCTCGACGGCCGGCACACGGTGTTCGGCCGCATCGAATCGCCCAAGGACCTCGAGGTCGTGCTGAAGGTCCAGCGCGGCGACCGCTTCACGGTCACGATGGTCGCCGACGACGCCGCCGCCAAGTAAGCCCGCCACCACGCACACCATTCGGACACCACCGTGACCAAAGTCATCTTCCATACGCCGCGCGGCGACATCCACGCCCAGCTCTTCGCCAAGACCGCCCCGGCGACGGTCGCCAACTTCATCAAGCTGACGAAGGAGAAGTTCTACGAGAACCTCGCCTTCCACCGCGTCGTTCCCGGTTTCGTGATCCAGGGCGGCTGCCCCAACACCCGCGCCGGCGCCAAGGGCCATCCGGGCACCGGCGGCCCGGGCTACAACATCAAGTGCGAGTGCGATCCGGTGAAGAACCCGGAGCGCCATACGCCCGGCACGCTGAGCATGGCGCACGCCGGCAAGGACACCGGCGGCAGCCAGTTCTTCATCACCCACGCGGCGACGCCGCACCTCGACAACAAGCACACGGTCTTCGGCCGCATCGAGTCGCCGAAGGATCTCGAGGTCGTGCTCAAGGTGCAGCCCAACGACAAGTTCACGGTCGAGCTGGTCGAAGACGCGCCGAAGAAGTAGGACCGCATGAGCATCAGCGCCGCCCAGCGCGCCTTCGTGGACCTGCTGGTGCGGCGCCAGGCGTTGCGCTTCGGCGACTTCACGCTCAAGAGCGGACGCAAGAGCCCGTACTTCATCAACACCGGCTGCTTCCACCACGGCGGCGATCTCGCGCGCCTGGGCGCCGCCTACGCGGCGACCATCCAGGCGCGGTTCGGCGACGACGTCGCCATCGTCTTCGGACCGGCGTACAAGGGCATCCCCCTCGCGCTGGCGGCGGCCCAGGCGTACGAGGCGCTGGTCGGCCGCCCGGTCGGCTGGGCCTACGATCGCAAGGAGGCGAAGGACCACGGCGACGGCGGCCTGTTCGTCGGCGCGCCGTTGACCCGGGGAGCGCGGACGGTGGTCGTCGACGACGTCATCACGGCGGGCACGGCGCTGCGCGAGACCGTCGCCAAGCTGCGGCCCTCGGGCGTCGCCATCGCCGGCGCGGTGGTCAGCGTCGATCGCCAGGAGCGCGGCCCCGGCGGCAAGCCGGCGCTCGACGAGGTCGCGATCGACTGCGCCATCCCGGTGGTGTCGATCATCACCATGGGCGAGGCCGTCGACTACCTGCGCGGCGCGACCGTCGATGGCAAGCCCGGCCTGGCGACGGTCGACGCCGAACGCATCGCGGCTCATCTCGCCGCGCAACGCTGACGACGCGCCGAGGCGGCCGCGACCAGCCGTCGCGCCCTTGCGCATTGCCAGCATCGGCCGCGCGATGCACGCTCTCCCTATGGCGCGCCCGCTCATCGTCCTGCTCCTCGCCCTGTCGGTACCCGCCGCGATCGCGGCCGAGGATGGCGCCGCGCCGCCGACCGCCGTGGTCGCCGCCATCGATCCGACCGCCAGCGAAGCCGAGCTGGCGGCGAACGCCGTGCGCGGCGTCGTCGCGATCACCCGCCGTCTCGCCGCCGACGGGATCGCGGCCTACGCCTTCGACGCCGCGCAGCGCGCCGCGTTCTTCCGCGGCATGCCGCCGCGCATCCGCAACCACTTCTCCGCCGCGGATGAGCACGGCGCGCCGGTCGACCTCGTCGGCATCGATCTGCAGCGCGAGGACGACGGCGGCTACCGCTTCAACCTGCGCTTCCGCGATGACTGGATCGCCAAGGGCCAGGATCCGACCCGGCGTCTCGGCTCGACCTCGATGAAGGGCCACGACGCGACCATCTACCTGTCGCGCCGCGCCCTGGTCACCGCCCGCGTCGAGTGCGACGCGATCGTCGACGCGCGCGCCGCCGCGGACGCCGACCGGCCGTACAAGGTCATCCAGCACAACCGCAAGATCCTGTCCGAGGACATCCAGGTGAAGGAGCTCGAGCAGCATCCGTGGCGCGATCGCGCGCCGATCGGGCTGTGCGACATGCAGGGCCTGTCGCTGCAGATCTCGATCGCGGGGTGGTGGAAGAACGCGACCGACATCCAGCCGTGCACCCACCTCGTCATCCATCCCGACGAGGAGCCGGCGCACATCTGGCTCGCGTACAAGGAGATGGCCGAGCAGGTCGACCGGAAGCGCGGGTTCATGCAGATCGGCAACGACGAGTTCGCGCGCGGCATGACCGCCGAGCAGGCCTTCCCGACCTATCTCGACCTGCCGATGCATAAGGACGACCACTTCTCGGTCATCGATCTGACGGTCGAGTGCGCCGCCGTCGAACCCTGACCCGCCTCAGCCGCGACGCGTCCGCCATGCGCGTCGCGTCAGCACCACGCCCGCCCACAGGAACAGCGCCGCGGCGACCACCGCTACCGTCAGGATCGCGGTGACCGCGATGGGATCGCGATCGAAGGTCAGGAGCCTGCGCGCGCTGCCCCCGCGACCGATCGCGATCCAGCCGACGCGCAGCGAATCCGCCACGAACCAGAGCGGCAATGCAGCGCCGGCGATGAACACGATGCCCGCGAACAGCTCCTCGCGACGGCGCAGCCATCGCCCCAGCGACCGCATCAGGCCTCGTGCTCGAAGCCGCGCCACGGCATCGGCGCCACGCGCCCATGCGCATCCTCGATGCGTGCGCCGGGTTCGGCGACCAGCCAGCCGACGACGGCCAGCGGCCGCGGGAACGGCCACGCGAGCTGCAGCGACGGCCAGTGGTCGGCGCCGACGGCGGCCAGCAGCTCGAAGTCCTCGCCGTCGCAGCACGCGGCGCGCACCGCGTCGGACATCACCGGCACGTCCTCGTGGATCGGCACCTGGCCGGGCAGCAGCAGGCAGC
>Ga0196963_10001586_pt1 | contig 14991 bp, 8 predicted proteins | sample S1_5metaG_FD_148600 | JGI IMG/M metagenome (GOLD analysis project Ga0196963, IMG submission 148600) | Soil microbial communities from Anza Borrego desert, Southern California, United States - S1_5 | ecosystem: Environmental > Terrestrial > Soil > Desert | place: USA: California | collected... | reverse complement strand
CTCACCGGCCTTGACCTTCTGGCCCCCCTGGACCAGCACCTCGCGGACCTCCGTCGAGACGCTGAACTTCATGGTCGCGTCCCGGCTCGGGCGCGTGTCCGCCTTCACCCCCCCGAAGCGCCGGGTGACCTCGTGCCAATCGTGACCCGCCACGCCCCCGGGGGCGGCCTGGGAGGCCTCGCGCCCCGCGACCGGCTGGGCGAGCGCCGCGGGAAGAACGATGGGACCAGCACCGGCGGCCAGGGCCACCAGCAAGCGATAGGTGGAAACTCTCATTATCTTTATGGTATTCGCCGGGCGCGGTCTGTCAGCGGCCGGGCGCCTCCGCGTGGGCGGTGCGGGCCCCTGCTCTTCGCGGACCGGCCCGCTCGGGTTGCACCGGCTCCCCGCTTGGCCCCCCGCTCGGAGGACCCCTGCGGCCCCGCCGCGCCCCGCGGGACCGTCTCTGGCTTTGTCCCGCCCGACTATGCTCCGCCCTCGGGTCCCCGCAGCCCCATCCCGGAGCCCTGGTTCCATGCCGACCGCCACGCCGCACGCACCCGCCCCCTCGAAGCTTGCCGTGCAGGGGGGCACGCCGGTCTGTCCGACCCCAGTCCCGTTCATGGCCACCGGGCTGGCGGAGGCCGACATCGCGGCCGCCACCGCGGTCCTGCGCTCGGGGATGCTCCGGGCGGCGAAGAAGTGCGAGGAGCTCGAGCAGCGGCTGGGGCGGATGTCGGAGGCCAGGCACGCGCTGACGTGCGCCAACGGCACGTGCGCGCTGCAGCTCGCCTACGAGGCGCTCTTCGAGCCCGGGGACGAGGTCCTCGTGCCCGCCTGGTCCTACATCGCGACGGTCTCGATGGTCGTCGCCCGCGGGGCCAGGCCGGTCTTCGTCGACGCCGATCCCAACACCATGCAGCTCGACGCCGCCGACGCCGCCCGCAGGATCACCCCGCGGACCCGCGCGATCGCGGCGACGCACCTGTACGGGTGCCCGGTCGACGTCGACGCGGTGCAGCGGCTCGCGGATCGGCACGGGCTCAAGGTCATTTACGATGCCGCCCAGGCGCACCTGGCCACCTGGCGCGGGCGGGGGCTGGGCGCCTTCGGCGACGCCGTGACCTACTCGTTCTACGCCACCAAGAACCTGGCCACCGGCGAGGGGGGCATGGTCACGTGCAACGACGACACGGTCGCCCGCACGATCCGCCTGCTGCGCTCGCACGGCGAGACCGAGAAGTACACCCACGAGCGCGTCGGGTACAACTACCGGCTCAATGACATCGCCGCGGCGATCGGGTGCTCGCGCCTCGACAGGCTCGAGGCCGAGACCGCGCGCCGGCGTGCGACCGCCGCGTGCTACGACGCCGGCCTGGCCAGGATCAAGGGCCTCCTCGCGCCGGCGGCGACTCCCGGGTCCGAGCCGGTCTATCACCTGTACGTGGCGCGCCTCGAGACCGAAAAGTTCCGGTGCACCCGCGACGAGTTCTGTGCCGCCCTGGCCGCGGAGGGCGTGCCCACGGCGATCCACTATCCGCGCTCGCTCACGCGCCAGCCGGCCTTCGCCCGCCTGGTGACCGACCACCCGCCCGTTGCCGACCGCCTCTCCACGATGGTCTTCGCCCTGCCGATGCACCACGCCCTCTCGGGACAGCAGGTGGATTCGGTCCTCGAGGCCCTCGCCAAGGTCGCCCAGGCCTATCGGGCCTGAGCCCCCCGCCTTCTCAGCCGCCCACCGCGGCGCACACCTTCTTCGCCGCGTCGCCCAGATCGGTGGCGGCCTGCATGGTCGGGATGCTCGTCCGCGCGGCGTCGAGAATGCGGCGCCCCGCCTCCACGTTCGTCCCCTCCAGCCGCACCACCAGCGGAACCCGCAGGCCCCCGCGCCCAGCGGTGCCACCCGCTCCGCCGGGGACCGACGCGACCTTCCCCGCGGCGTTGACGATCCCCTGCGCGATCACGTCGCAGCGCATGATCCCCCCGAAGATGTTCACCAAGATCCCCTTCACCGCGGGGTCCGAGAGGATGATGGAGAAGGCCTCGGTGACGGCCTCTTCGCTGGCGCTTCCCCCCACGTCCAGAAAGTTCGCCGGCTCGCCCCCGTGCAGCTTGATGATGTCCATCGTCGCCATCGCCAGGCCGGCCCCGTTGACCAGGCACCCGATGTTGCCGTCGAGCGCGACGTAGGACAGCCCGAAGCGCCGGGCCCGGAGCTCCGCCGGGTTCTCCTCGGCCGGATCGGCCAGCTCGGCGACCTCCGGGTGCTTGAAGAGAGCGTTCTCGTCGAAGCTGAACTTCGCGTCGATCGCGACGACCTGCCCCTGAGGCGCCGCGGGCTTGGTCCCGGATTCCGCTGCGGTCCCGCCCGCCGGGCCACCCGAGGGCGGGGCCGTGATGACCAACGGGTTGATCTCCGCGAGCGTGCAGTCCTTCTCGACGTAGAGCCGGGCCAGGCTCTGCATGATTCCCGCGGCCTGGGCCACCTGCTTGCCCGTGAACCCGAGCTTGAAGGCCACGTTGCGCGCCTGGTAGGCGCCCAGGCCGATGAGCGGGTGCAGCCGCTCTTTGAGGATCGCCCCGGGGTCGTCGTGGGCCACCTGCTCGATGTCCACCCCGCCCTGGCGCGAGGCGATCAGCACGTTCCGCCGCGTGCCCCGGTCGGTGGTGATCGCCAGGTAGAACTCCTCCTTCCCCGCCCCATCCGCGCTCCCCGCCCGTCCCGGCGCGCCGCGAGACGGGGGCCGGTCGGCGATCTCGACCGCCTGCGCCACCAGCAGGCGCGTCACCTCCAGACCCTCGGGCGGCGTCTGCGGGGACCGCATCCTGGTGCTGAGCATGAATCGCGCCGCGGCCACCGCCTCCTCGGCCGTGCCCACCAGCTTGACGAAGCCCGCCTTGCCACGTCCCCCCGCGTGCACCTGCGCCTTGACCACCGCGAGCGGGCGGGCCATGCCCGCGGTCGTCTCCTTGAAGGCGGCGGCGGCTTCCTCGACGCTCTGAATCATCCGCCCGGGAGGGACAGGAATGCCGGCGGCGCGCAGCAGCTCGCGGGCCTGGTACTCGTGGATCTTCATGCTCGCCGCCGCTCCTTGTGCCCGCATCCGCCCCGGGGCGGCCGGCCACCCCGGCGCGCGGAGCGATCATACGGAAGCAGGTGGGAGCCGCGCCCCGGCCGCGGCGCGGGGGGCGCTGGCAAGCGGCGGGCCAAGGCCCCCCTCAGGCCGCCAGCCGGCTGATCCGGTTCACCAGGTCCTGGATCTCGTGATCGGCGGCCTCCTCCAGGCCGAGCATCCGCCGGATCGTCACCGGGTGCTCCTTGCCGGCGCGCACGGTGCACGAGATGAGCCGCTGCCCGTTGGCGCTGGTGATGTAGGCGACCACCTCGCCGGCCCCGCAGGCCTCGAGCTCGATCTGGTGGCCGGCGATGAACATGCGCTCCGGGGCCGGGCACGCGTGCGTGCGCATCAGGCGGGCCATCTGCCGGTCCATGACGTCGACGAGCTGGGGATGCACCGCGTCGCGCAGGGCCCCCCCGTCGACCGGCGCCGCGATGTCCTGGAAGACCTCCATGAGCGCCTGGTACTCGCCCCGGGCGCTCCGCAGCACGTCGGCCACCCGCTCGGGCTCGAGCCCGGTCGCGCGCCGCCCGCAGGGCCCCGGCCCGGGGAGCGCCGGCGCCGCGCCCGGGCGCAGGTCCACCGACCCGGCGTAGTACGCCAGGTGCTGGAGCGTCGGCTCCTGGCTCTGGCGCAGCGGCGGGACCGAGTGATGCCAGACGATCGGGCGGGCCAGCGCCACGGGCAGACGCCACCGGCGCGCCAGCGCCGCCGCCACGTCCACGTGCCCGAACTCCAGCGTCGCCTGCTCATCGCGGTAGAGCTCGGCCGGGCTCCGGCCCTCGGCGAGCTGGCGATAGTCCGCGCCCACCAGCCGGGGCATCAGGGGCACGCCGACGTCGAGCATCAGGCCGACCAGGAAGGCCTCGGGCGCCAACGCCGGCACGCGGGCCCGCGCCAGCGCCGCTCCCAGGCAGGCCCGGAAGACCGATTGCCCCCAGACCGTGCGCGCAAACTCGCGCTCCCCGGCGTCGGCGCCGCGGTGGGCGAGGTAGAGCCCGAGACAGATCGACTTCACCCGGTCCAGTCCCAGCAGCACCAGGGCCCGCTCGATCCGGGTCACCGGGGAGCGCTGGGCGTAATAGGCCGAGTTGGCCAGGCGCAGCAGCCTCCCGGACAGGCCCCAGTCCAGGCGCGCCATCTCGAGGTAGTCCTTGAGCTGCGCCTCCGGGTCGCAGCTCAGCTCGACGACCCGGGCGGCGATCTCCGGCTGCGTCTCGACGCCGACGCGCTCCAGCCGGCGCTCCAGGTGCGCATGCAGGTCCTCGACCTCGCGGGCAGAGATGTCCTGACGGGTTCTCATCGCGTGGTCCGGGCGCGCAGGGCCGCCGGCTCATCCACCTTTTTTTCGGTCGTTCGGGCGCCCCACTTGCCAGCCCGACCCGCGGCGGCCTGAGAAAGCCCCCTGGTACCCTCACGGCTGGAGCCGGGTCACCGACCAGGCACCGCCCGAGAACCCGCCCGGACCCGCCGCCCTCAGCTCGCGTGCCCACGCCCCCCGGTCGTGCAGGCGCCCGGCCGGGGCCCCCGCCCACAGCTCCACCGCGCGGGCCCAGAGGCGATAACCGCCCCAGTGCGGCGGGCGCGGGATCTCGACGTCCGCGTGCGGCGGCGGGGGGAGGTCCGGGTCGATCCCGAACCGCCGCAGCGTCCGGGCCAGCGCGTCCGCCAGCTCCTGACGCGAACCCACCGGCTGGCTCTGGTGGCTCGCCCAGGCGCTGGCACGGCTCAGCCAGGGCCGCGAGGCGAAGTAGGCGTCGCTCTCGGCCGGGCTCGCGGGCGTCACCGGCCCCTCCAGACGCACCTGGCGGTCGAGGGCGTCCCAGTGGAAACAGAGGGCGGCCTCGGGGGCGGACGCAAGCTCCGTCCCCTTGCGGCTGGCGTAGTTCGTAAAAAAGAGCACCGAGCCCGCCTCGGGCTCGAGAGCCTTGCACAGCACCACCCGGGCCGACGGCCGTCCCCCCGTGCCAACCGTGGCCAGCACCATGGCGTTCGGGTTGGGCTGCACGCGGCGGCGCCGGGCCTCGTCGAACCAGGCCGCGAAGAGCGTGAAGGGCTCGGCGGGGAGCTCGTCGGGCAGGAGAGAAGGAAGGACGGGCGCGGGGCCCTGGGGCGTGGTGGGAAGCGGCTCGGGGGGCATCGGCGCCGCGAGTCTATGACGCGGCCTTGCCCTGTCGGTTGCCTGTGCATTACCCTGCGCACAAGCTGCTCGCACGCCCCACGGACGGGGCCGGCGCCCGACAGTCACGGACGATGACCGCCGCCCCCCTCTCCCAAGCCTTGTTCGAGCCGCGCGAGCGCGGGCGCCACCGCGGTGGCGGCCGCGAGGTCAACATCCAGCTCGGGAAGCTCTTCGACAAGATCCCGCCGCACGCGCCCGAGGCGGAGATGGCGCTGCTGGGCGCCATGCTCCTGGAGCCCAAGGTCACGGGCGAGGTCATCTCGATCGTCAAGACCGCCGAGGCGTTCTACCTCGAGGCGCACGGGGTGATCTACGCCGCGCTCGTGCAGCTCTACGACCGGCACAACGCCGGCGACCTGGCGATGCTCGCCGACCTCCTGCGCGAGAAGCAGGTGCTCGCCGACGTCGGCGGGGCGGACTACCTGGCCAAGCTGGCGCGGGAGACGCCCTCGGCCGCGGCGGCGCTCTACTTCGCCAAGCAGGTGGCCCAGAAGTACACCCTCCGCCGGCTCATCTCGGCCGCCGGCCAGATCGCCTACGAGGCCTATCACTCCGAATCCGGGCCCGAGGGGGCCGAGACGGTCATCGACTCGGCCCAGGAGGCGATCTTTCAGATTGCCGAGCAGGGGCAGGAGAACGACCCCGCCCGCCTCGAGGCGCTGCTGCAGATCGAGTTCGAGCGGCTGCTCGAGCGCGACGACAACACCGTCAGCGGCATCCCCACCGGGTACCCCGACCTCGACTCGCTCACCAGCGGGCTGCAGAACGGGGAGATGGTGATCGTCGCCGCCCGCCCCTCGATGGGCAAGACCGCGCTGGCGCTCAATCTCGCCGAGCAGATCGCCCTCGGGCGTGCCCCCCACGGCCCCAAGCACGGCGAGCCCGCGCCGGTGGGGTTCTTCAGCCTCGAGATGTCCAAGAGCGCCATCGCCCAGCGCCTGCTCAGCGCCCACTCGGGCGTCAGCTCGCACAAGATGCGCTCGGGCCGCCTCCCCCAGCAGGAGCTCGACCGCGCCATGCGCGCCTGCGAGGACCTGCGCGACGCCCCGATCTACATCGACGACACGCCCGGGCTCACCGTGCTCGGCCTGCGCACCCGCGCCCGGCGCATGAAGCAGCAGTACAAGCTCCGCTGCGTGGTCATCGACTACCTCCAGCTCATGACCGCCCCCGGCTCGGCCCGCGAGAGCCGCCAGGTCGAGGTCTCCGCCATCAGCCGCGGCATCAAGGCCCTCGCGCGCGAGCTCGACCTCCCGATCATCTGCCTCTCGCAGCTCAACCGCGGCCCCGAGAGCCGCGGCGACAACCGCCCACGCATGAGCGACCTCCGCGAGTCCGGCTCCATCGAGCAGGACGCCGACGTGGTCATGCTCCTGCACCGCGAGGAGTACTACCACGTCGGCGACCAGGAGTGGAAGGACAACAACCCCGACAAGGCCGGCGTGGCCGAGCTGATCATCGCCAAGCAGCGCAACGGCCCCACCGACGTGGTCAACCTCGTCTGGGACGCGCAGACCACGCGCTTCAAGAGCGCCTCGCGCTTTGCCTCCGGGGGCGGGTACGCACCCGACCCGGGCTTTGGCTCCCTCGGCGGGCACGGCCCCGGCGCCGGCTACGGGGGCGGGCACGCCGGCGAGGGCCGCGGCGGCGCGAGCGCCGCGGGCGGCCCGGGCGCCCTCACGCCCCGGGGCGGGAGCCACCCCGGCGGGTTTGCCCCGGGCCGTCGCACGGGCCCGGTGAGCAACTTCCGCGACGGGGGCGGGCCGGTCCGCGATTCCGAGAACGATCACGACGCCGACGACCTCGGCGGGGCGCCCTTCTAGCCCGAGACTCGTTGACCCCCGCCCCGAAGAGTCTGTCGGCAAAAAGCAAAGCCCCCGGTCTCCCGGGGGCTTTGAAGGGTCGGTAGATTTCAAGCCGCGAGCGAATGGCCCGCGGTTGCGGATGGCGTTAGCGCGCCAGCGGGTCGGCGCACTCGGGGTCGGACTCGCGGGACGGGAAGCCGCCCTCGCCCGGGCCCTCGCGGAGCAGGATCACGTTCCCGCCGCGCTGCCCGCCCATGGCGCCCGCGTTGTAGACGTACTGGGCGTCGAGGACCTTGGCGATGCGGAGGGAGGCCTCGGTGAGGTGGGCCTTGGTGTAGGGGTCGAGCTTGGCGGCCTCGCCAGCGACCGTCCCGTCGATCTTCTCCTTCAGCTCGCGGAGCTTGGCCACCGCGAGGTTGGAGATGGGACGGCTGGCGGCGCCGAAGGCCGTGCTGGGCATCGTCAGGTCGATGAGCCGGTTGAGGTGCTCGCGCTGGAGGTTCCGGCGGAGGCTCGAGATCATCGGCTGGCGGGCCGTGAACGACGAGGTGGGCTTGCTGGAGAGCTCGGTCCAGGCCGCCGAGGCCACGGTGTCCATCAGCTCGGGGAGCGTCAGGGCGTCCTGGCTGGCCGGGATGCGGTACTCGTTGTCGTAGACCCGCTTGAGCGTGGTGGGGTTCATCATCATGGTCATGACCGAGGCCTGGATGCCGACGATCCGGTCGTGCACCGGCCAGGTCGGCTCCTCGAAGATCTCGCCCATGCCGCCGTCGTCCCACCACTTGTCCACGGTCATGCGCGCGAGCAGGTCCGGGGTCAGGCCGAAGGCCTCATCATGGAAGGAGTTTTCGATGAGGAACTTCAGGGCGGCCCGCTGCTTTTCCACGGGCACCACGGTGATGGGGGCCCGGTTCTCCGGGTCGCCCTTCTTGTCGCGGTTGACGTGCGCCCCGCCGATCCATCCGCCCATCATGGAGAGCATCTGGGTCTGGGTGTTCAGCGTGATCGCGTAGCCGCGCCGCGCCTTGGACCACGACTGCCCCTCCTTGACGAACTTGTCGAGCACGTGCTCGCGGAGCTGGCGGACCAGCTTCATGCGGCTGGTGGCGAACTCGATCGGCTCGGCCGAGAAGTCGTAGCGCCGGGCCAGGGGGTCCGGGCCCCAGGTGTCCTCGTCGGTGGCGAACTGGTGCTCCGGGTTGGCGACCTCCTTGAGGACCTCCTTGGTGTCGGCCCCGTACCCGTAGCGGATCACCCACACGTCGTACGGCCCGATGCCGATGGGCGAGTAGTCGCCCTGGACGGCGCCGTCGCCCATGTTGATGTTCACGGGCGTGTAGTCCATGACGCTGGTCACGAACGACTTCTTGCCCTTGAACGCCTCGGAGTTGATGTCCTTCAGCGGGTAGGTGCCGCTGGCCCGGAAGTTGTGCCGCAGCCCCAGCGTGTGCCCGACCTCGTGGGCCACCAGGTCGGCGAGGGCCGGCCCGACGAACCACTCGGGGATCCCGTCGATGATGTCGCCCTCGTCCTTCTTGGCCTCGGGCTTCTTCTCGTCCTTGGTCTCACCCTTGGCCTCGCCCTTGTCGGCGCCGGCCTCGGGCTCGCCCGCGGCCTCGGCGGCGGCGGTCTCCTGGAGCATCTCGAGCACCGCCAGGTTCATGCCCATCAGGGCCATGTCCATGGCCTTGCCCTCGGCGGCCATGCACAGGCCGTTGGTCTGGCTGATCCGTCCGCCGAGCCCGTCGAAGGGGTTGTCGCCGAGCATGCGCGACCCGCCCGCCGCCTCGGCGGCGGGGTGCCCGCCGTAGCGCAGCACGCCCCGCTGGGAGCGCTGCGCCAGGATGAAGTCACGCTCGCCGGGGGGCGCGAGGCGCACGCGGGGGTCCCAGTCCGGGTTCTTCTCGAGCCAGGCGAGCGTCTCGGGGGTCATGCCCTCCATCGCGGCCTGCGGGAGCAGCTCGTTGGCCTCGAACCAGAAGTGCCGGATCCACCCGTCGGTCAGGACCACGTCGGCGTCGAGGATCTCGCCCGTGAGCGGGTTGACGCGCGACGGCCCGATCGCGGTGCCGATGTCGTTGGTGAGCCAGCGGATGAAGTTATAGCGCACGTCCTCGGGGTCGAGGTCCATGTACGCGCCGGTGGACTTGTCCTGGAAGTGCACCTGCACCGCGTCGACGATCCCGACCTTCTCGAAGGCCGAGTTCCAGTAGGCGATCCCCTGCTTGATGTACCGCCGGTAGCGCACGGGGACCGTGTGCTCGACGTAGAAGACGATGGGCTTCTTGGGCGGGCTCATCTTGAGCTTGGGGTCCGCCTTCTCGAGGTTCCAACGGTTGATGTAGCGCACCCACTTCTCGTCCTGGGTGAACTTGCCCAGGTCGCGGTAGGTCGTCGTGAAGTAGCCCACGCGCGTGTCGGCGGTCCGCGGCTGGTAGCCGGGCGTCCCCTCCATGAGGCTGATGGAGTAGTGGAAGCTCTGCAGCACCCCGCGGGCGGTGGGCATCTCGAACTCGACCTCGATGTTCTTGGGGAAGGCCTTGGCGGACTTGACCACCGCCAGGGCCGCGTTGGCCCCGTTGGCCTTGGGGCCGAAGAACTTGCCCGCCTGCCCGACCATCAGCGCGTCGAGGTCGATCACCGGCTGGCCGTTCGGTCCCATGCAGACGATCGGGACGTCGAGGATGACCCGGTCGGTGAACAGGCGGCTCACGCCGTCCTTCGACTCGGTGTCGCCCGTCGAGCGGGTCGCGACCTCGGGGGCGACCAGGGCCAGGCGCTTGTCGTAGCGCTTCCAGTAGACGTACATGTCGCCGGCCTGGAGACCCGCGTACTCCTCGCCGCTCGCGACCGTCAGGGCGACGAAGTGCTTCTGCTGCTGGAACCCCCGGGGGAGCTCGGCGAGCATCTGCCCGTCCTTGTCGCGCTTGTACAGCGTGTACAGGCTCTCGGCGCCGTCGGCGGTCGAGATCACCTTCTCGTAGTCCTTGGCCACCTCGGCGAAGGGCGGGAACTCCGGCTTCTTCTCCTCGGGCTTGGCCGCCTCCTGGCCCAGGGCCGGGGCGCACAGCCCCGCCGCCAGCATGAGCCAACCGATCGACTTCTTCTTCATGCTCGCTCCTTAGCGCCCCGGCTGCTCGATCCGGGACAAAGCCTCACCACACCCGCGCACGCTCGCGCTTCTGTTTCCCAGCGCCGCCGCCGGCGACAGCCACCGACGAGACAACAACCAAACCGCCCTGAAACGGGCGATGGCAGCCTACCACGAAGGCCCCGCCCTTGCTGGTATACCAACCTACACGACACGGGTGGCGGGTGTTCCCTACCCACCCCCCGAGCGGCGGAAAAATAGCATGAGCCCGGCGGTTAATACCACGAAGGCCGCCGCCGCCACCTGAAACGGGCGGTCCCGGGCCGCCAGCTCCGTGGGATCGTCGTATCGACCCCGCTCCAGGAGCAGGATGCACCGGAACATGGCGTAGGTCGGCGGGAGGACCGTGAGCCACAACAGGTTCATGCCCACCGTCCATGCCGCCTCGCGGGCCTGCACGTACCCGGCATAGGTAATCAGGGTCGCGACCGCCGTCACCACCACCGCCATGCGCAGGAGCTCGTCGGTGTAGTGCAGGTGCACGCGCCGCGCCCGCGCGGCCGTCACGCCGCTCCCCGAGTCGGCGTCGAGAGCGGCGAGCGTGCGGCGCTCCCCGAGGCGCTTGCCGAACGCCAGAAACATCGCCAGGAACAAGGTGCAGTTAAGCAGCCACGTGCTGGGGCTCACGCCCGCGGCGGCGCACCCTGCCAGCACGCGGAGCACGAAGCCGGCGGCGAGCGACATCACGTCGACGATCGCGACGTGCTTGAGCCAGATGCTGTACGCCGTCGTGTTGGCCAGGTAGAGCACCACCGTCAGGGCGACGAGCGGGCGCGCGGGCCAGCCCCAGGCCCGGGCGTCCGCGGCGGGGCCCGTGCCGACCAGGAAGAGCGCACCCAGGGCTCCGAGCAGCAGGGCGACCACGAGGGTGCGCGCCTGGGCGACCGTCACGGCCCCGGCGGCGACCGGACGGTTCCGCTTCCGCGGATGGGCCAGGTCGCCACGCCGGTCGTGGATGTCGTTGACCACGTAGGCCGAGCTCGACGCGAGCGTGATCGCCAGCACGGCCCCCAGGACACCGGGCCAGTCGACGGGCTTCCCCTCGGCGGCGGCGTACACCGGGCCGAGCAGCACGAAGGCGCTCTTGCTCCACTGCGCGGGCCGGACCAGGCGCAGCAGGCTGGCGGCCAGGGCGGGGGTCTCCCCCACCGGCCCCGACAGGGCCCCCGCGCCCGCACGATGCGCCGCACTCTGTTCCACCTGACCGTGTGCTCCGGCGGCTCCGCCGTTCCGGCGCCGCTCCTAGAGATCGTCCACGCCGCAGGCCCGGCTGGAATCGACCGCGCCCCAGCCGTCCGCGCACGGGCCCGGCCGCCGGTCTGATCCTTCGGGCCGATGCCGGCCGAAGCTACTCTGGCGCCGGCCGTATCCGTGCCGTGGCCCTTCCCTCCGCCACTCACCCGGGACAAGGAATCAACAGCACGCGGGCACAGCACGGTCGCGGCGGCGCGTGGGTGGCGGCGGTCCTCGCGGCCGGGTTCTACGTCGCGGTGGTGCTCGCCGGCATCGCCGCGGCGAGGCCCGAGGACCGGGGCTACCTCGACCAGCGCGACTTCCACCTGCCCGCGATCCTGAAGTTCGCCGCCGAGCTCCCCCGGCCCGATCTGCGCGACTACGCCTCGGCGACCACGCCGGGGTATCACCTGCTCCTGGCCGGGGTCGTCCGCCTCGCCGGCCCCGACGAGCGCCCGCTGCGCGTGCTGGGGGCGGCCTTCGGGGCGGTGCTGGTCGGCGTGCTCGCCTACGCGTGCGCGCGCCGCCTCGGCCCGGCACTCGGCCTGGCCGTCTCGGCACCCCTGGCCTGTTCCATGCACGTCGTGTACTCCGGGGTCTGGCTCCTGCCGGACAACTCCGGGTGGCTCGGCGTGCTCGGGATGCTCCTGCTGGCGCTCGCCTGGCCCGCGGGCGCGGGGCCGGCCGGCCTCTGGCTCCTGGCGGCCGGTTCTCTCTCGAGCCTCCTCGTCATCTTCCGCCAGGTACACATCTGGACCGCGGGCCTGACCTGGCTGGGGGCCTGGCTTGGCAGTGACGCGAGCGCCCCGGCGGTCCTGTCGCGCTCCCGCGTCGTCCGCTCGCTCCGGGCGTTCCTGGCGACCTTGCCGGCCTTCCTGATCCTGGCCGCGTTCGTGCGGCTCTGGGGAGGTCTCACGCCGCCCCGCTTCCAGGACCAGCACCAGGGCTTCAACATCGCCTGGCCGGTTTTCGTGCTCGCCGTGCTCGGGGTGCTCGGGTCCTTCTACGCCGGCTGGCTGGCGCCCGGTCTGGCACGGCAGTGGCGTCAGAGGGGACGGGCGCGGGTCGCGCTGGGCGCCGCCCCGGCCCTGGGCCTGCTGCTCAGCCTGCTCATCGAAACCTCCTACAGCCTGGAGGAAGGCCGGCGCAGCGGGCTGTGGAACCTCGGCCTGAGCTTCCCGGTCGTCGCGGGCCGCTCGGTCCTGATCAGCGCGTGCTGCGCGCTCGGCGGCGTGGTTCTTGTGGCCCTAGGCGGGATTCTCGGCCGGCGCGATCACCTGGTCCTGCTGGCGGCGCTCGCCGGCTTCACCCTGGCCCAGCTCCCCAACCACGAGGTCTGGCAGCGCTACGTCGAGCCCATGTGCCTCATCCTCCTGGCCCTGGCCGCATCCCGCTCCACCCTCCCCCCCCCCTCCGGACCCCACCCCGCCCACGCCGCACTCCGCCACGCCCGCTGGCTCGGCCCGCTTGCCCTCGGCCTGCTCTTCCTCGCGTACACCTGGACACGGATGACCTAGCCCTGACGCCCCCACAAAACAGCCCCCTGCCCGCGCCGGGCCCTGATCACCGGCATCGCGGGGCACAATGGGTCCTCCGTCGCCGAGCTCTTGGTGCAGAAGGGCTAGAGGTCCACGGCATCGTCGCCGCCGGGGTCGCGGCCCTGAAGCTCTGGGACGCGATGCGCGACTCCGAGGGGCTCACCGGGCGCGACGCCGGCCGCGCCCTCACGGACCGGCGCGGACGCGAACAATGACCGCCATCCAAGCCGGGTGCACAAGCTGGCGGCTCGGTCGGCGCCGCGCCCGCGGCGATAAACTGGCGCGATGCTCGCCGCCGCGGCCCCGCCGGGACGAATCCAACGGCTCCCCCCGCTGCTGGTGAACCAGATCGCGGCGGGCGAGGTGGTGGAGCGGCCCGCCTCGGTCGTGAAGGAGCTCCTGGACAACGCCCTCGACGCGGGGGCGACGCGCGTCGCGGTCGAGCTGGAGGCGGGCGGCGTCGAGCTGGTCCAGGTGACCGACGACGGCACCGGCATCGGCGCCGAAGAGCTCCCCCTCGCCCTCGCCGCGCACGCGACCAGCAAGATCGCCTCCGCGGCCGACCTCGACCGCATCGCGACCCTGGGATTCCGAGGCGAGGCGCTCGCCTCGATCGTCTCGGTGGCACGGGTGAGCCTGCTCTCGCGGCCCCGGGACCAGCCGCACGCCGGGCTCATCGAGGCCGAGGGCGACGCGCTGGGCGCGGTGGTTCCCGCGGCCGGTCCGCCCGGCACGCGCGTGCGCGTGCGCAACCTCTTTTTCAATACCCCGGCACGCCGCAAGTTCCTGCGAACACTCGCGACCGAGCAGGGCCACTGCCTCGAGACGGCCTCGGCCCTGGCGCTTTCGCACCCGGGCGTGGGGTTCGTCCTGCGCTGCGACGGCCGGGCCGTGCTCGATCTGCCCCCCGGGCAATCGCCCCGCGAGCGCGCCCTGGCGGTCCTGGGGCCGGAACTCGCTCCCGAGCTGCTCGAAGTCGGCGCCGACGAGTTCGACGACTCCCGCGGCGTGGCCCTGTGGGGGCTGGCGGGCACGCCCGCGCTGGCCCGGTCCACGTCGCGCTGCCAGCACGTCTTCCTCAACGGGCGGCCCATCCGCGACCGCACGCTCCAGCACGCGCTGCGCGAGGCCTACCGCGGGCTCATCGACCCCGCCCGGTACCCGACCGCGGTCCTCCTCCTGGAAATGGACCCGGCGATGGTGGACGTGAACGTGCACCCGCAGAAGACCGAGGTGCGATTCCGCGACTCGTCGCTGGTGCACTCGGTCGTCCTGCGCGCCGTGCGCGACGCGCTCCGTCGCGCCGACCTCACGCCCCTGGCCGGAACGGCGCTGGCCGGCCGGCCCGCTGGAGACCTGCCTGGCAGCGGGATCGACCCGTTGCCCGCAAGGGGCGCTCCGCCGGGGCACGTCGAGGCCGAGGCGCTCGCCAGCTTCTTCCGCGGGCTGACGCCGGGGCGCGCGCGCCTTCAGGACCTGGAGCCGCCGGGCGCCGCGACAGAAGCCGCCCGGCACGATGGGGCGCCCGGCGTGTCTCCCGCGACGTCCCTGCCGGCGGCAGGGCCGGACGGAACGGACGGCGCGCGGGGCCCGACGGTGGCGGCGGTCCCGGGCCAGGGCGAGCTGGGTGGCCCACCGACCCCGACGGGGCGGCTCCTGCAGGTGCACAACTCGTACGTGGTCACGCAGGACGAGCAGGGCATCGTGATCGTCGACCAGCACGCGCTCCACGAGCGGGCGATGTTCGAGTACCTGCTGGCCCGCGTCAGCCGCGGCCCCCTCGAGTCTCAGCCCCTCCTGGTCCCCGTCGTCATCCCGGCCACCCCGGCCCAGGCCGCTCGGCTTGCCGAGCTGGCCCCGCTGTTGGGGCGGCTGGGGATCGCGGTCGAGCCCGTGGGCCCGGCGGCGGTCGCCGTGCAGGCCTTCCCCACCCTCCTGACCGAACGGGGCGTGGAGCCCGAGTCGCTGGTGTCGGGGCTGATCA
>Ga0196963_10001585_pt1 | contig 14992 bp, 16 predicted proteins | sample S1_5metaG_FD_148600 | JGI IMG/M metagenome (GOLD analysis project Ga0196963, IMG submission 148600) | Soil microbial communities from Anza Borrego desert, Southern California, United States - S1_5 | ecosystem: Environmental > Terrestrial > Soil > Desert | place: USA: California | collected... | reverse complement strand
TGTTCAGCATACCTGCTTCAGAGCACAGCACTATTACTTCATGGGGTGAAGGCCATGAGCATGATGCATTTGAGAATATGCTTGAACAGTACCCTGAAGGACTAGTAGCTTGTGTCAGCGACTCATATGATATCTATAAAGCATGCAGCGAGCTATGGGGCAAGCGACTCAAGGACAAAGTCCTGGCCCGTAATGGTACTCTGGTTATACGTCCTGACTCTGGCAATCCTTGCATTGTGGTAATCGAATGTCTCGACATACTATGGGATGCTTTCGGTGGTACTACCAATGACAAAGGGTATAAAGTACTTGACCCTCATATTCGTCTGATACAGGGCGATGGCATTGATATCAATTCAATGAATCAGATACTAGAAGATATGGACAGAAAGGGCTTCTCTGCTGATAACATAGCCTTCGGTTCTGGTGGTGCTCTACTTCAGAAAGTCAACCGTGACACTATGAAGTTTGCATTCAAGTGCAGTGCTATTCAAATCAATGACAAGTGGCTTGATGTTTACAAGTCGCCTAAGACTGATCCAGGTAAGACCTCCAAGCGCGGTCTTCTCAAACTTGTGTATGAGAATGGTACTTATAGTACTATGAGAGAATCAGAACGCCTGGATCTACCTGATCAATTGATTGAAGTATTCCGCGATGGAATGCTTACTAATAAAACTACTCTCGAAGCGGTGAGAGGCAAAGCCCTCAGTGATTTTGTTTAGACGTTCCTGTCTATTATTAATCACTTTCAAGAAGATTAACTATGACCAACACAATGCAAAAGAACTGCCCTACCTGTAGTGCTAAATGGAAGAAGGCCCACCAGGCTTCTTGTCCTCGTTCCATGAAGTACGGCAAGACTAATCAGAATTCCGTATCTACTACAGTTGCTCCCAGTAACCAGCCTATCACTAAGAGACTTGTAAACAACCCGCCGGTTGTCCCTGCTCCTGTTAAGAAGCTGACCAATAGAATAGCACTAGTGATTGATGCTAGTGGCTCTATGAAACCTCTAACTGAGAAAGTAACCAAGATGATCAACGAGCAGATCGGATCAATCAAGGTGGCTTCTCACAAGGAGAAGCAGCACACGTATGTAAGCGTGTACGACTTCTCTGATTCCAAAGACATTAGACCGCTAGTGATGAACGCTTGGGCCGAATCAGTTCAGCCTATCACGAACTATAGTGTCCGCGGGATGACAGCCCTTAGAGACGCTATTGGACGTGTAGTCACGGACCTAGCTGCTATGCCGGACGCCAATGATCCGGACACCAGTTTCTTGGTTATTGTTATGACTGATGGCGAAGAAAATGCCTCTAGTGAGTATAGCGCACATGCTCTTTCTAAACTAATAGACACCATGCAAAAGACTGACCGCTGGACGTTCGTTATGAATGTTCCTCCGGGCCATAAGCAGATGCTTACCAAACGCACGGGTGTACCCGAGGGTAACATACGTGAGTGGGAAGGCACTGTTGTCGGTCTTGAAACTGCTAACCAAGTAATGAAGACATCAAACGCTGCATACTTTGCATCGCGCAGCCTAGGGGCTACGTCGTCTCAGAACTACTTCACGACTAATCTTACTGGTATTACCCAGAAAAATCTAGAGGCCCTTCAAAGTCTTGACAAGGACTTCTATGTATGGGAAGTTAAGAAAGAAGAAGATATTACTTCTTTCGTTGAGACTCAACTGAAGCGTTATCCCTCGCTTACCAAGATAATTGGTACAGAGTACCAACCTGGTAGAGCTTACTATCAGTTGACAAAGCGTGAGAAGGTCCAGAGCCATAAGGACCTTATCATAAGAGACAACATCACGGCCCGTATCTATGGTGGCGCTCAGGCTCGTCAGCTTATTGGCATGCCTGTCACTGGTACGATAACGGTTACGCCTGGTAACCATGGTAACTTCTCACTGTTTGTGAAGAGCACGTCAAGCAATAGAAAGCTTGTCAGAGGCACGAAGCTTCTGTATAAGATTACGTAATACAATCGGGGCTCTAGTATAATTGGGAGTATGGTTAACACCATACGATTACACGTACCCAGGTACAGCGATCCAGGTTCGAGTCCTGGGGGCTCCACCAATACTCTTTCTGTAAGGGGGAAGAGTTATGTCGGGTAACACCGGCGCGTTTCTAGTTCTTGTAACTAGCCCTCTGTTAGGGTAAGAGACAGCTGAGGCAGGGCAGAATACCCTGTCAATAACCGGTCCTAGTGATAATTGGAAGCTATTCTAATGTAGCGAACACATACTAGGTCACCTAGTAGAATCCAGGTTCGAATCCTGGGGACCGGACCAATCTAGCGTTACTCCTATTACGATAATTAGGAGCGTGGCGATGAGAAGCCTAGTTGACCCATCCGGGGTAGTCCCTCTAAGAGTCTTAACCCGGATTTCATGGCCGTGCGAGATCACGGATATGGCCAGGCAGAAACCCTGGCAGCTTAGTACAAGGCCAGGTGGCGTAATTGGCAGCCGCACGGGACTTAGGATCCCGTCTCCGTAAGGGGGTAAGGGTTCAAGTCCCTTCCTGGCCACCAGCTAAACATATAGCGACGGCTATATGGCCTGCTAGCTATCGAAACCGGGGACATGCACCGCGAAGCGATACAATCTGTACATAGTGTATATCAAGAGTGTATGCTTGGTATATCAGTCAGGATCTAGCAGGCACCTTAGCATATCTACTATGGAATGTTGGCTTGGAAGCAGCCATCATCTAAGGAGTGGTGCCCATAAGTTAACGCCCTCTTGACAAAAAGGGAGGTCAATTTGGGCGTGGCGTTGACCCGTTAGCAGCGAGCTTCACCCGGCTTTCGAGGAGCCATACAGGGTAGGCGCAAACCCTGGGCCTTTGGCGTAACAGCACACCATAGTGGATATATCTTATGAAGAAGTGGTTACAACGTTGCCGCCGTAGAGCTAGATACATGAAGGCACTTGATAATAGACTAGACAAGCTAGAACACGAACGCTATGCATTAAGTCGCCAGTGGGATCGTGTTAGTATACTATCTCAAGAGCATGACGAACTATTCTTCAAACTCATGGAGAATTATGATAAATATAATAGACTCTGGAGCGCCCGGTATGGCACCGGGGCTTGGTTCATTCTAACAGGTCAACGTATTACTACTAGCACAGGCTAACATGTCACAAAAAGCTCAAGCGCATTTTATTGCAGCGACCATCACAGCCTGTATGATGACATTGGCTGTTGTCTCAGCGGTAACGAATAATCCAGCCGTGTTCTTTGCTCCAATACTTACATGTGGCATATACCTGATGGCACATGCAATAGCTTCTGATATCTTAAAGAAAAGGTCCCATCAAAAACCATGATTAGATTCATAAGAAGAAAACTCCGTCCCAATGTTGGGCAGGCTGTCAGGCAACTGACACTTATCGTTAACCAGCTTGAGAGCGTCCTCGGAGCTACCAATAGAGAGCTCCAAGAGAATGCTAACCTAGGCACTAAAGAGGCCGAGCGCCACCAGCGTAAGGTTAATAAGCTCGTCGCCGAGCGTTCTGAAATTACCACTGAGGCCGAGAAAGCTCAGAAGATCCTGGACAACATGCGCAAACTTCTCGGAGAATAGCATGTGCTGGCTTTTCCATCGATGGGGTCTTTGGGAAACGATAGATGCTGGTGTACTAAAATCTCATGGTAGGATCATCGGATGTTTTATCAATCAGAAACGTAGCTGTTTGAGATGTAATAAAATAGAGCTAAATACTATCAACACATAATAAAATTGGCAGGTTGGCAGAGCGGGCTATTGCGCCTGTCTTGAAAACAGGAGGGCCGAAAGGCTCCGTGGGTTCGAATCCTACACCTGCCGCCATAAATTATATGATCTACGTACTATATCACAGCAATTGCCCTGATGGATTCGGGGCAGCATATGCAGCATGGCGCCGCTTCGGTGAGTCTGCTGAATATATACCCGTAACTCATGGGCAGCCATATCCTAGTATCATTGAGAGCCCAGAAGCTGACGTATATATCTTAGACTTCTCATACAAGAGAGCAGACCTAGAAAAGCTAAAGAAAATTGTCAAATCATTGACAGTATTAGATCATCATAAGACTGCAGAAGAAGATCTAAGAGGTCTAGACTATTGCACGTTTGATATAAATAGATCAGGCGCGCTGATTAGCTATGATCACTTTACCAATAAGATGGACAACTGGTATATCCGTGCATTCTTTCAGTACATATCTGACAGAGATTTATGGCAGTGGAAATATCCTAACAGTCGTGAAATTAATGCTTGCTTCATGTCATATCCATATACGTTTGCCGCATACGATAATCTGTGCAGCATGTTTGTAGCTAATCCCAACCTCTTAATACAAGAGGGCTTGGCTATTATGCGGCAGAACGCTAAAGACATCGACATGATATGTGATCAGTCTGAACTCATCCAATGGTGTGGACATCAAACTGTTGTAGTAAATGCTACATCTAACTGGTCTGATGTAGGTCACAGACTATTAGAACGTCATCCAGAAGCCAAGATATCTCTTAGCTATTGCAAAAGAAAGGTAGGAGACTGGCGGTTCTCGTTGAGATCTCGTGGCGATATTGACGTTAGCACTCTGGCTAAAGCATATGGCGGTGGTGGACATCAACAAGCAGCAGGCTTTGAGTGGCCTGATCTAACAGTAATTGGAATAGAATGAATCAAGTAAGCGAAAAGATTAGAGTCTGGGGTGATTTCAATACGATCGAGCCTCAGGCCATGAACCAGATCTACAACGTTAGCAAACTGGAAGTGGTAGACGGCGTGGCTATTATGCCTGACTGTCACTTCGGCAAGGGCGCTACCGTTGGCTCTGTCATCGCATCTAGAGGGGCGGTATTGCCCGCTGCTGTTGGCGTTGACATTGGATGTGGCATGGCTGCACTCAAGACTAATCTTCGCGCTAATGATCTACCTGATGATCTGGCAGCAATCCGCAGCACGATCGAATCATATGTCCCCCACGGATTCGACGCGCATAAAGGCAGCAGAGATGTCTTCAAGGAGAGGAACGACAACCTGCGGGCGGAGGTGGAGAAACATATAGATGCATACAATGGGTTGGCTTGTATCAAGCATCTAAATCCCCAAGCTGCGATCATCAAGCAGATTGGGACCCTGGGTGGAGGTAACCACTTCATTGAAGTGTGTCTTGACGAAAACCAGCAGGTCTGGGTCATGCTCCATTCAGGGTCCCGGAACGTCGGGAAGGTAATAGCCGAGGTTCATATTAGCAAGGCCAAGGATATGCTATCTATGAGGGGCGTTCAGCTTCCTGATAGGGATCTAGCTTGGTTTGACCACGGTACTCCAGAGTTCGATGGATATGTCCATGACGTATCATGGGCACAGGAATATGCTCGCCTTAATAGAGCAGTAATGATTAACAATGTGTTCGCAGCACTCAAGTCGTATTTCCCGGGGATACAGGTCCAGGATCAGGCGATACATTGCCACCACAACTATGTGTCAAAAGAAACATTTGGAGGCCTAGAGTACTACATTACCCGTAAAGGTGCTGTCAATGCTAGTACTGGCACTCTTGGTATTATACCTGGTTCAATGGGCACTCGTTCATATATCGTTCGGGGCCTTGGCAATGAGGACAGTTTTAACAGTTGTTCTCATGGCGCTGGTCGTCGAATGAGCCGTTCACAAGCCAAGAAGACGTTTACTCTTGCTGACCTGGAGACACAGACGCAGGGTGTTGAATGTCGTAAGGACCAAGGAGTTCTAGATGAGATACCTGGATCCTATAAAGACATCGATATCGTCATGGAGAATCAAAAAGACCTAGTAGAAACCGTTGCTATCCTTAAGGCTTGCCTTTGCGTCAAAGGATAGAATCATAGCACAACAAAGGAACTAATATAATGCAAGCAACTATTGATATCATTGGCCAAGTATTATATGCCAAGTACAAAAGCAGCCAACTTTCTAAAAGAGAACTAGCAGACAGAACGGGCCTCGCTCTAAACACTGTTACTAACGCAGTGAGCGGTAAGAACCTTACTCTGATCTCTATGCTGAAGATCATGGACGCTCTGGGGATAAACCTGAGCGACCTCGTCTCGGAAGCGGAGAAGATGGGTCTCCAATTCCCCAAGCCTGGCGAAGCGCCTCCCACTATCAATACCGATAAGGTAAAAGAAATGATAGATGAAGGCCAATCCACACTACAAGTAGCCAGTAGACTTGGTATGAAGACCGAGGAACTCGAAGAAGTAATTGAGGCTACCAAGGTGACACAAGGTCCTCAAGAAGTATTCGAAGTGGTCTAAGCACAATAGTACTGGGTGAAAGCTCAGTACTATTGTTTTTATGTAGCCGGTAGAAATCCAAATGAAGAAAAATAAACAATCGCCCCCTGTCAATAAATTGTATCTCATCTTCTCTGAGACTCATACTCAGGGTTCTAACCATAGTCCCGGCGACGGATCTCCATACTCCGGATATAGAGACTCTCACTGCAATGTGCAGTTCGAGTCAATCCTCAGTCAGATGCCTCACTCATCTGTACATTTAGAGGTTGACTTTAGTCCTGTTCCTGGTATGGATGTCTATTTGGTAGTACCAAGATACTCAACCGGCGGCACCTTTGGTGGTGAGACTGGCAGATGGGAAGTACATAAGATATGTTTGACCGAGGAAGCAGCGCGGGCTACTAAGCAAGCTATATATAAAGAGTACGATGTCTATAAAGCAGATAAACTAAATCCATCTAGAAGGCGTAAAGACTATGAGTCGCGGCCCTGGATGGGATACTTTGAACGCTTAGAGACTGTAGAAATCCATCGTATGAAAGTTGACGACAACTACGGACGTATTGAATAATGAAGAATGCAATTATCACTGGAGTCACCGGTCAAGATGGATCTATCTTGGCTGAGATGCTAACCCAGCGCGGCTATAAGGTATTCGGTTTGGTCAGACGCAACTCACAGCATGGCTTCGGCTGCCTTGATACCTCACTCCCTGGCTTGGAGATTGTTGAGGGAGACCTGACAGATCTCTCCTCACTAACTCGCCTGTGCTCAACCGCACAGGCTGATATCTTTATCAATTGCGCTGCGCAATCTCATGTTGGGACTTCATTCACTGAACCTCATCATACTTTTAGTGTGACAGCGGGCGGGGTTTTGAATTGCCTGGAGGCTATGCGTCTATCTCGTAGGCCCTGTCGGTTCCTTCAACTGTCCTCTTCGGAAATGTTTGGGGGCATGGATTATGCCCAGACATATGACGATGGCTTTGATTACCTCACTGAAGAGTCACCTTTCAATCCCAGATCACCTTATGCAGTAGCCAAGGTGGCGGCCTATTACCTAGTAAGGAATTATCGTGAAGCTTACGGACTCCATGCCTCGAATAGTATTGCCTTTAACCACGAAGAACCCGGGCGCCGGGGGCCCAATTTCGTCACTAGAAAAATTACGTTGGGCATCGCTGGAATATGCAATGGAACACACTCCAAACTTAGTCTTGGTAACATCGATGCTAAGCGTGACTGGGGATTGGCGTCTGACTATTGTGATGGCATGATACGTATAGTCGAAGCTCCTGAGCCTGGAGACTATATACTAGCTACCGGACAGACGCACTCAGTCCGCGAGTTCTTAGAGATAGCCTTCGACCATGCTGGTCTCGGCGATTGGCAACAGTATATAGAGATTGATCCTGCTTTGTATAGACCTTCTGAGGTACAAGCACTACGCGGGGATTATCAAAAGATTAGAGATGAACTAGGCTGGAGCCCGTCTTGCTCATTTGATAGCCTCGTTCGTCGTATGGTAGACTATGACCTATCTGGTATAGGTATTGATCCTCTTGAGGGTACAGTAGAAGATGGTCTGTTTATTATTGGTAAGGAGCAAAAATGAAGAGAGACAAACTCAAACTACTCATTAAGAGCTTAAAGTCTGGTAAGTATATACAGGCTACCAAAAGACTAAGAAGAGGCGACGCGTTTTGTTGTCTAGGGGTTATATGTGATCTACATAGAAAGATCACTAAGAAAAAAGGCAACAAGTGGATAGCTTCTCCTCTGCCTATGGAACCAGAGTGCTACAAGTACAAAGATACTTCTTGTAGATTACCTGAAAAAGTAAAAGAGTGGTGTGGCATTGATGAGTCAATAGAAGATCATCTAGTCCAGATCAATGACATACAGGATAGTCCTGATGGCAAATACCAGCATGTGCTGAAGTATCTAAAGACCTTGAAAGGAAAGAAGTGAATCAGGAAGTACAAAAAGACTGGCTTGAGGAGCTCCGGTCTGGGAAGTATGCTAAGGGCAAACATCATCTCAAGAATATAGATGGCAAGTTCTGCTGCTTAGGTATCCTGTGTGAGATATGGAAGAACAAAGTTCAACCTGAAAAGCAGTGGCAACCAGGTCTCACGGCCTTAGGGCAAGCCTACAAGATGATAAACAGCTATTCCATACCCGCCAAGCCTATACTAGACTGGGCAGGGATAGATACAAATATAGCCTGCTTCCTAGGTAAACTAAACGACGATACCGAAACCTTTGAAGAGGTGATAGCGGAAATAGAGAAGTTGTAATACCTAATCAGGCTCCTTCCAGAGGGGTTTGAATGACGACAAGGAACTTCGCGGTGGGTAGTATATGGTGACGTATACTACCCATTTTTATTTATGGAAGTACTTATAAAAGAATACGAAGACAGCATGTTAAACCAGGTCAGGGGTTTAATAATAGCCGAGGGCTTTCCCTGTGGTCCTGACCTACCTGAATACGGCTTCGTAGCTGTATTCGACGGTGCCATCCTAGGCTATGTAGGAGGCCACCACTGCTACGGTAAGACTGCCTATATAGATATGCTTATCGTGCACCCAATAGCACGGGGCGCCAAGATAGGCCTCACACTACTAAAGCGTATGATACTCTACGCTAATGAGCTAGGCATCAAGCAACTAATAGCTAATGTGGATCAGGATAACACAGAAGCTATTAAACTATATGAAAGACTAGGACTAAGCATGCGCCCGGTCTTTCGTCTAGAGCAGACTATCGACGAGCTTTTCGCTTTGCCTTGGCTTTTGGAACATGTATCTGCTTTATCTGATACCCATTCTTCTGAACCCAACGCCATAGGGTCATCCGACCTATTCCCAGGACACGACTAGCTACAAAGTTATTCTTAGTCATTAGATAGGCTACATATCTATGATATGCAGGTATATATTTGAGTTTAGACTCTGGGAAAAGAATACAAGAGAGCACAGACCTTGTTGTTGACTGCTCTCTTGGTATATCCTTAGCGAACTTAGCAAACTTCCGTGCCTTTCTTCTAAAAGAATTCCTAACCTTGTCTACAATACAGGCAGCCCGGTATGGAGTCCTGCCTCTAAAGACTAAGAACTTACGAAACTGAGCATAGTCCTCAGCATCGTTGGGATCTGACATCGGATTAAGCAAGAGTCTTTACCTTGAATGGCATCACGTTTCTAACCATACCAGCTAATCTTTCTACTATGACATCCGATCCATATAAAGATAGCATATTCTCTGTTAGTTTTTGAGAAGCTTTCTCTTGCTTCTTAATCAATCTATTGAAGTATGCTCTCCTCATACTGCTCATCGTATCATGTAGGTCTGGTCTAATCCACCGGTCTGCCGGGTTACCAGCTTCTCCCATCTGTATTACTGGCTCTGAGAAGTAACGTATAGGATACATCAGCGGCGACTCTATAGTATTAGCATAGTCATACATAGGCCCAGCATTAGGCGCAATACATTGCTTACCCATAGCTAGGCACTTGGTCAGAGTCACATTGACACTCTGACCCCTGCTAGTGCTAACATATATATTGAAGCGACGGATAATCGCATCCATCGCATTCTGTGAGAACTGATCCTGAAGGACTACAACAGGCGGCAGGTTAGGCTTGTTAAGAGTCTTCTTAAGATCCCGTATCAACCCAAGAATCTGATTACGGGTATTAGGATCAGCAGGGTTCTTGCCACCAGTCTTTAGGACTAGAGCCACATCGTCTTTGACAGAGAACTCAGCGCAATAGGCTATAACTAGATCGGAGATGTTAGATCTATTATCCCATGGACCAGTAAAACCAAAGACCGTGGTCTGCGGTGTTACATCCACTAACTCGGCTACATCACCCACTGTGTCAGCCTCTACAGGCATAGGGATATAGTCCGTAGGGATCTTAATATCCTTTACCCCTGTGGTAACAGCCGCCATATTGCTAGTCCACAGTTGAGTGAAGTTCTTATTAATATCTTCTACCCAACTAACAGGCACGCCGAGTGTATCCCAGTGCGCTAGTAGGATACTAGGACCTCCGAAGATATTAGGTGTAGCCTGCTTAGGCTGGCAGTGGCTGATCTTGACTATACCAGGTTGGTTCCTAATAGATCTTGGTATAACCTCATGCCAGAAGGGCTGTAGATCAGCCTGCGTAGCTCCAGAATTCACAGGCTCTATCTTAACATGAGCCCCATTTTTAATCAATGGCTCTAGTAGAGCTCTAGCATACTGAGCTTGCCCAGTGTTGCTAGTCACATCACCAAACCAGGTAAGAGAAATATCAGAGTAATTAGACATGATGGAGATATTTTGTATTACAGCAGCTGCTTGTGTAATTATAGCAACAATAGCCGTTATGATTGGAACAATATACGTTTGTTACATTCTATGTAAAGCTCTAAAGGAGTCGCTGTCCTAATGTGGCTATTTATAATAGGCGTCGTGATTGGTATAGTATTAGGGTTCACAGGGCTCTATATATATTGCATATGCCGAGCTCTTAATGGGATGCGTTAGACTATCTGAGCATAAACCTGCTTAGATCCATGCAGAGCAACAGGCTTGGCCATCATCTCTTGGAAGAGTTTATGCCACTGGTCTGCTACTACGGTAACATTCTTGCTTAGAGCAAACTGTCTGCCCATCTGTCCCTTCAGGTACAGTTCCTGTCTATTGCGATAGGCCCAGAGGATCTGACGGACAGCATCGCCGGTGTCCGCTATGGCTCTATGAATACCAAAGGCTAGCTCAGGGATAAAGTCACAGCGGACCGGCAGTCCACCATGCTTACAGAAGTCTGCATGACTTGAGTAGTTACTATAGATGACAGGTACACCTGACATTAGAGACTCAAAGGCCGGGATTCCAAAGCCCTCTCCTCCTGATAGATATAGCATAGCATCCCAGCTACCCATTAGTTCAGCTACCACTTCTGGTGGTAGACCACGAGCACCGTCGGAGCTACCGGTTTGAATCACCCGGTCTTCTACATCCCACATTCTAGCATGTAGTCCTGGGTTATAACCTGGATCAGTCTTCGGCATGTGTTGCCACAGATAGGCATCATGCAGCGGCTGGCCTTGTTCTATATTCTTCGACTTGCAATACCAGCAAGATTTGAAATCATACCCGGCCTCATATCTATAGGTCGCCCCTTTGTGGGGCTCCATTGAGGACCAGTTCCATTCTTTTATCGTGATACGCTCACAGTCCTTACACTCGATATAATCGCCGTGCTTGACGTAGTGCATCACCTCCCACATCTTATGGTTCTGCTTACGGAACTGGTTACGACCTATCCAGCCTAGTATGAAGGCTGATACCGGAACCTGCGATCCGTACAAAGCCTTTCTCTTTGCCAGCTTCTCCTCAGGAGTGAAAGACTTAAATCGTGTAGCATCCATCGGATGGTACATGACATCTATCTTTCTATTCTTCAGCTCTGGACAGCTATCATGTAGGACCTTGTCACCAAACTCGGTACAGACCGCTATCCGGTCTGCCTTGACTAGCTTGGTTCCCCACTCTGAGCTCTTACCTGGAGTAATAGAGCTGCCGAAGTACGGAGCCCCGTCTATAGTATAGTAAACTACTAGCCTAAACTTATTACGGTTAGGCGAGTTTAGCATATGGTCAAAGCACCATAGGTCACCAAAGGACCATACGATATCAGGGTTTACCTTCGCTAGCACACTCTCAAAGGTACGCTGACCATAGCGATCCTCGTTATCTACCTCCATTACACCACCAGGCTTAGGTGTAACATTGGTAGTATGGATATTCCAAGGCACCTGTTCTACTTGTGTGAAGTTGAACCAGCCAAGCTGCTCAATCTCATACTGATCAGGGTATCTATTGAGTAGGTCCTTGAAGATAAGACGAGTAGTCTCAGCAAGCCCAGTGTGGATACGCGCCGAGTCAGTAACAAGAAGGAGTTTAGTCTTAGCCATGAAAGATATATTGGTTGATTATCTAATAGGGATGCTAACTGTAGCTATACTTAGTTTTATAGGTATAGGGACATACAAAACAATAGTCTATCTAATCAGTACTATAGGAGAAGAAACAGCATTCAATATATTTGCGGGTGTAGTAATTATATTATGTTTAGCTAGGCTAGCCAATATTATTGGATCAGATGTCAGGAAAGCATTCTCCAAGAACAAATCTGGTTAAACATACAGCTATTACATGCACCGTTACTAGGCCTCGGGTAATAAGCTTTAGCGTCTACAGCCCGTACTAGTCCAGCAATTATTCTAGGATAGTTCATCCTCTGTATCATTGGCATCTTGACTTCCTTTTGATATTCGCCTAAGATATTATAAGTAAAGACCCTACTAGAAACAAAATCATGCCTCAGGTCCCGTCTGACACTGGACATACCAAAGTTAGCACGGAGCTGAACCCCGAAGTCTTCTTCAGTATTCTTCTTAGAACTCGTATCAAAATAATAGACATCAACAGTCAGCTCGGGTCTCTGTCTATTAAGAATAATCAGGTCTGCAGAATCGGTAATTAGATTTCCACGGACTACTCTCTCTAATGGGAACCCTGCTGCGGCGATCTCTTGTTGGTCATTAAATAGTTCAGGTAATCTAACTATTTTCTCATGTGCTTGTATTAATATAGGCGCTATTCGAGTCGTGTCCTGACCATAGCTCTTCTTGTACTCCACCCATCTCCTAGAAAAGTATTGAACACTGGCCTGCACACTAGGGGCCTGTCCATGTAATCCAAGTCTTTGAAAGTAATGTATATAAGTATCACGTAATGCAGTTGATATCAAAGTCTTAGCATCCATATCAGGCAAGAGCATCCTAGGATTAGCCTTATAGAATTTCTCCTTCAACGGACACTCAGCATACAATATTAGTTCACCTAGTTCGTAAGATTTAACCATGATTAATCAAGAGTCAGCTCTAGAAACACTCAAGCTACAATTAAAACCCAAGCTAAAGGATTTCCTAACCTCAGAAGGTATACAGGTTAATAGTAATGGTATGATGCGATGTATTAACCCGCAGCATGCTGACACTAATGCTAGCATGAAGTTGCTAGCAGACCTAGACAACCAACAAGTCTGGTGCTATGGCTGCCAGGCCACAGGTGACATCTTTAACGCACACAACTGGCTCTGTCAAGCTCCGATGACAGGTATGGAGTTCTTGAAGGAGAACGTATACAAGCTAGCCAAGCGCTTTGGTATTGAGTTCCAGGAGATCGAGTTCACTGCTGAACAGATAGAGCGTCTAGAGTATTTCAATCTGATTAAGACAGCAGCCAACTTCCTAATAGACAAGGAAGAGAATGCCGCGGCCAGAGGCTGGGAGACAGCGATATGCAATAAATTGCTTATCGGTACCATTCCGGACTATAATAATCTATGCCGAGCACTATCAAAAGTTATAGGCTATACTCAGAAAGAACTACAGGACCGCGGGATTACACCTGAGATCTTTGGTCCAGACAAAATCACTATCACTCTATTTGATGAGCATGGCAGGCCCGTCGGGTTCACTGCTCGTAACCTAAAGTGGAGTAAAGAACAGGGCTACGGGATCAAGTATAAGAACTCCGGTCACAGTCCTATCTTTCATAAGAGCAGGATCCTATACGGACTACACTTAGCGAAACAATATAAGGGACGTCGCCTTGATATCTTCGAGGGTAACGGCTCTATGATTGTGGCTACTCAAGCAGGACATAAGACCTGCGTCGCCTTATCCGGTAGCTCTATATCAGATGAGCAAGTAGCCCTGATACAGACATCTGGGTTTAATCATATCAACCTGGTGCTAGACGTCGATCCTACTGGTAAGCAAAAAACTGATGAGTATATGGCCAAGCTCTCAGGCAAGGAGGGCTTAAAGGTAGAGTTCACGCGGCTGCCTTTCACCCAGGAAGACCTAGACGCAGGCCTAAAGGACCCAGAAGACTTCATCAAGAAGTATGGACTAGCCGAGTTCTATAAGACCAAGCCTATCGGTGCCTATGAGTGGTTCATCGAGAGAGAAGCAGAGGCCATACAGAACAATCAGCTAGATGTAGTATCGTTTATCAGTAAAATGATACGCATCATTATGAATACCCCTAATAGGGTAGAGAGAGGCAGACAGATCACGCGTCTAGCCGAGGTTACTAAAGTACCCGAGACTGATATTAGAGACGAAATGGAGCGCCAGTCCTCCATGTCTACTGATAAGATGAAGTCTAGCATCTCTAAGAGGATCGGGCAGGCCAGAAGCACGGACGATCTGTGGGCTATCCTAGAGGAGTCTAAAGACAACCTAGAAACAAGCATCGGCTCTAAAGAGACCCGGGCTATCCTATCCAAAGAGGAGTGTATAGAGTGCTTCAATGATCTAGTTACTATACTAGAGAATAAGAAGCCTGGCATCCAGGGATGGAAGACCGGCTTCGATATAATGGACATCCGTATATCAGGCATACCAAAGCCAGTAGGCACAGACGAGAACGGATTAACCATACCTATACCAGGTAGCTTAGTAGGATTTGCAGGTGCACCTCAGCATGGTAAATCAACTATCATGCAAAATATCGCACTCAATATTGCTATACGCAATGATGACGTGACAGTCCTACATTGGTGTCTAGATGACTCCAGACAGAGAACTAACGAGCGGCTGCTTGCCATGCT
>Ga0196963_10001584_pt1 | contig 15007 bp, 13 predicted proteins | sample S1_5metaG_FD_148600 | JGI IMG/M metagenome (GOLD analysis project Ga0196963, IMG submission 148600) | Soil microbial communities from Anza Borrego desert, Southern California, United States - S1_5 | ecosystem: Environmental > Terrestrial > Soil > Desert | place: USA: California | collected... | reverse complement strand
CAGCAGGAATGGAAGGTCGGCGTGGGACATGGCCGGGCGCGGCGCCAACCGCGGGGTCTGAGGATACGTGAGCCGGGGCTTCGCCGGCCCGGGGACCAGCGCGGCCGCGTCGTAGCATGGGCGGCGGTCGTCGACCTGGGGCGGGGACACGATGCTGATGTTCCTCGCCATGGTGGCCGTCGTTGCGGGGGCGGTCGCCTCGGTGGTGGGCTTCGGAATCGGCAGCCTGCTGACGCCGGCGCTGGCGATCGAGACGGGCGTCGCGCTGGCCGTCGCGGTGGTGACCATTCCCCACCTGGCCGGGACGCTCGCGCGTTTCTGGGCGCTTCGCGGGCACGTCGACCGGCGCGTGCTGGTGCGGTTCGGCCTGGCGAGCGCCGCGGGGGGCCTCGCCGGCGCGCTCTTGCACGCCCGCTCCAACGAGCCGGCGCTCGCGGGCCTGTTCGGGGTCGTGCTCGTCATGGCCGGCCTGGGCGGGCTGACGGGCGCGATCGCTCGGCTGCGGTTCGGCCGCGCCGCAGCGCTCGCCGCTGGGGCCCTCTCCGGCATCCTCGGTGGGATGGTGGGCAACCAGGGGGGCATCCGCTCGGCCGCCCTGCTGGGCTTTGGGCTCGAGCGGGACCGCTTTGTCGGCACCGCGACGGCGATCGCGCTCATCGTCGACGCCACCCGGCTGCCGATCTGCCTCGCCAGCCACGGACGCCGGATGCTGGCGATGTGGGATTTGATTGCCGTGCTCTCGGCCGCGGTCGTGCTCGGCACGATCGCCGGCCGGCGCGCCCTGGCGCACGTTCCCCCGCGCGTCTTCCAGCGCCTGGTGAGCGGCGTCGTGCTCGCGCTCGGCGCGGCGATGCTCGCCCGGGCCTTCTCCGGCTGACCTAGGGGCGGCTCGTCGGCCCCGCGGGTGTCGGGGGCTTGATCGCCCGCTCGACCGCCGGCGGCACGGGCGGCCCGGCGAGCTCGTTGGTCCCGAGGTGCTGCGCCTTGAACGCCAGGGCCGCGACCGCCGCGCCCGCCACGGGCGCGACCACATACAGCCACACGTGCGCGATGTCCCCGCCCGCGAGCACCTGCACGAGCGCGGGTCCGAGGCCGACGGCGGGATTGAAGACGCCGCCGGAGATCGGGCCGGCGACCGCGGCGGCGCCCGCCACCGTGAAACCGATCGCCAGGCCGAAGTAGGAGTTGTCCTGGGTGGCCCGCGTCGTCGCGACGTTGAGAACCACGAGGGCGAGCGCGAACGTGAAGAGCGCCTCGATGGCCAGGACGACCCAGGTCTCGGCGCCGGGGTTGGGTCCGGGCATGAAGCCCTCGAGCCCGATGGCGCGCACTACGCCGGCCGCCAGGGCCGCGCCCGCGAGCTGGGCCAGGATGTAGGGCAGCAGGTCCACGCCCTTGAGTTTCCCGCGCAGAAAGATCGCCAGGCTGACCGCGGGGTTGTAGTGGGCCCCCGAGACGTGTCCCCCCATGTAGACCATGGCCATCAGCACCGAGCCGATCGCGACCGGGGCGAGGGGGCCCCGTGCCAGTCCGACCGCGAGCACGAGGAAGAACGTCCCGATGGCCTCGGTCAGGTAGCGGGGCATGGCGGTCCCTCCGGGGCCGTCGCATCGAGCGGTCCGGCCCCTCCTAAGCATCGGCCCGTCGCGGCCCGCCGCCCCAGATACCCGGTCCCGGGCGGCCCGCGTCCGCGTGGCGGGCGAGTGTGCCCGCCCGGGCGCGCCACCCGGGTCGTACCCTGTGGAGACCTCACGCCGCACGGGAGTAACGCTTCATGGGCCAGCTTTCCGTCCTGTCCACGGTTGGTTCCTCGGGTTCACTGTCGCGCCGCGAGTGGATCCGTGCCACGGCCCTCACGGGCGCTGTCGCGGCCGCGCCCGGCGTGGTTGGGGCAGACCCGCATCAGCCCGGGACAACCCACGCACGCCAGCCCGACCAGCCCGGCCAGCCTGCCGGCTCCCCGGGCGCCGGGCCTGGGCCCGCCTGCGGACAGGGCGCCGGGTTCTACCGCTTGGCCGTCGGCACCGCCCAGGTGACGGTCGTGAGCGACGGAGCGTTCCAGCTCAGTCCTGCCTACCCGACTCTGGCCGTGAACGGAACCCGGGAGAATGTCGAGCGCGCCCTGCGCCGGGAGTTCCTCAGTCCCGAGGGGGTGCCGACGCACGTCAACGCCCTGCTCGTGCGCACCGGCACCGACACGGTGCTCGTGGATGCCGGGTGCGGACCGCTCTTCGGGCCGACCACCGGCCACCTCATCGAGAACCTCGCGCGGGCCGGGACCCGCCCGGACGAGATCACTGCGGTCTTGCTCACGCACCTGCACGGCGACCACATCGGCGGCCTGCTGGACGAGGCCGGCCGGTCGCGCTTCCCCAAGGCCGAGCTGCTCCTGCACGCCGACGAGCACGCGTTCTGGTCCGCGGAGGACCCGGACCTGTCCGCCTCGGCGCTCCCGGCGGAGCGCCGCGCCGGCATGGTGCGGGCCGCCAAGCGGCTGCTGGGGGCCGCGCGGTTCACCCTGCTGCGCGGCGCGGCGCAGGTGCGCCCGGGCATCGTGCTGGTGCCGGCGCCGGGACACACCCCGGGTCACTGCGGCCTGCTCATCGACGGGGGCGGGGACAACCAACTGCTCTCGATCACCGACGCGATCCACAACGCCGCGATCCAGCTCGCGCACCCGGAGTATTACGTCGCGTTCGACACGGCGCCGGAGCAGGCGGTGGAAGCCCGGAAGCGTCTGCTGGACCGTGCCGCCGCGGAGCGCGTGCTCGTGACCGGCGCGCACCTGCCCTTCCCGGCGATCGGGCACGTGCGCCGGCGGGACGAGGAGTCGCGCGAGGCGGGGGCGGCGTACGAGTGGGTGCCGGAGGTGTGGCGGTGGCACGCGTGACCCGGTGGCGGCCCGGCCGCGCTGCTGGCTTACTCATTCCCGCGCCCCTCGAGCCACCGACCCGCTCATAGCGATACCGGGGCTTGGGGCTAATGTCCGTAGCAAAGACTTTCCCTTGGATTCGGCGGCGCGCCGGCCCTCGAAGACGTGCTTCGGCACGTTGAAGTGCACATACACGTCCCCGTGCCGGAACTCGATCAGCAGTTTCCGTGCTCGCTTGGCATAGGCGAAGCGGGCGATGCCCAGGACTGCGGCGACTCGATCCGCTCGGGCATGCCGGATGGTTGGCATGCCTGACTCGAATGGGCTTCCAGGTCGCACGGGTCTCCAGACCGGTGGGTGCGCCATGGCACCGATCTCCAGAGCGGTGCCGCCCCGGTCCTATCCCTTCCTCCGCACCATCTCCTCGACCCACACCGGCACGTAGGGCGGCGTGCACCCCTTCGACACGGGCCAGTCGCGGTAGAGGCCGACTGCCCTGCCGATGGCGATCGCCCGCTCGCGGTGCCCGGGGTGGTGGATGCCGATCGCCGCGAGGGTGTTGTTCATCGTCCACTGCACGTCCGGCTGGGCCGTCGGAAGCTCGCGCTCGATGCGGTCGAGCAGGGCGGGCAGGTCCAGATGCTCCGCGTCCCCGCTCACGCGGGTGGCGGTGAGGTTCCAGCCGGCCCGGGCGGCCCAGCGATCCTCATCCCGCATCCACCTCTCGCGGAGCGCGTCCCTGTCGGGATGGTCCTTGACGACATAGGCGTTCAGCCAGTCGGCCACCTGGGCGCACGTGACGGAGCGCGTCAGCCTGTCGAGCTCGTCGGCCGAGAGCGACTTGGGCTTGATGATCAGCGTGGCGAGGAGCTGGGCCTCGACATTGCCAGTCTCCCACAGCTCGAGCGCCAGCGCGTGATTCGTCTTGAGCCGCTTGGCCAGGGCGCGGATGTCGCCGAGCTTGACGCCGAACTGGTTGGCGGGTGCGCCGGCCTTCTTGTTGTGGGCCCGGCGGGCCTCGTCGCCTAGTGACTCGAGCTCCGCGAGGATCTCCGCGACGGTCATGGGCAATCGTACGGGCGGCCGGCCCGCGGCCTGCCGCGCGCTCGCCACGGCCTGGCATCAAAGAAAAAAAGACCCGTGCGAGCACGGGTCCCTGTCAATAGCGGGGGCTGGATTTGAACCAGCGACCTCCGGGTTATGAGCCCGACGAGCTACCAGGCTGCTCTACCCCGCAGTCGATGCCGCACTCTAGGCGCTGGGTCTTCCGCGGTAAAGCACGCGGGTCCGGCCGACTTCGCGCCCGCCGTGTGAGGCCCGAAGCTCGGCCGCCTGGGGCCCCCGGCGCGGGGCGTACCGCCCGGAGCGCGTGCCGGACGAGGGACCACGGGGGCCGCCCCCCCGCCGCCGCGCGCCAGAGCCCGCGAGTCGACCGTCGGCACAACCCGCAAGCCCCGGTCTGCCAGTTCACGGACGGGCGCGAACATCGACGGGCCCAGGCCCGCCCCCGGCTACCATCGCGCCGCATGGCCAGAGAACGGCAAGCGCGGCCGACCAAGCCCGGACCCGACGAGGCGCCCGGGCCAGCCGCCGACCTCGGAACGGCGCCGGGTCGCACGGCGAGCGCCGAGCCCGAGGCCGCGGAGCGCGAGGCCGAGCGCGCCCCGGAACGGCTCGGCGGTTCTCACGCCCTCGTGAATGTGCTCCTGGTCGGGGGCGGGGCCCGCGAGCACGCGCTTGCCTGGAGGCTGAGACAGTCGCCGCGCCTAGGCAAGCTCTGGCTGACCGACGGGGAGAACCCGGGCCTGGCCGCCCTCGGCCAGGTGGTCGACGTGCCGGTCGACTGGGTCCGCCCGTACCGAATTCAGAGCTTCTGCGAGAAGAACCGGATCGGGCTGGTGGTGATCGGTCCGGAAGACCCGCTGGCGGCGGGGGCCGCCGATGCGCTGGCGACCCCGGGCCGCGTGGTTTTCGGGCCGGGCAAGGAGGCGGCGCAGCTCGAGTCCGACAAGGCCTGGTGCCGGATGCTCCTGCGGGGGGCCAGCGTGCCGATGCCCGAGGGCCGCGTCTTCGCCGATCCGGAGGCGGCCAAGGGGTTCCTGCAGAGCCGGGAGAGCCCGCACGTGGTGAAGGCCGCCGGGCTGGCCCGAGGCAAGGGCGTCTTCGTTCCCGACACGCTGGCCGAGGCCCTCGAGGCGGTCGACCGCATCATGGTGCGCCGCGAGTTCGGCGAGGCCGGCAGACAGGTGATCGTCGAGGAGCGGCTCAAGGGGCGCGAGGCTTCGGTGCTGGCCCTGGTCGACGGACGGAACATCTTCGTGCTCGAGCCGTGCCTGGACCACAAGCGTCTGGGCGAGGGCGAGTCGGGCCCGAACACCGGGGGCATGGGCGCCATCTGCCCCGGGGGCATCACGGATGAGCGGCTGCTGGACCAGGTGCAGCGGCAGATCCTGGTCCCGACGCTCGACGCGATCCGCCGCGAGGGGCTCGACTACCGGGGTGTGCTCTACGCGGGGATCATGCTCACCCCCGCTGGGCCCAAGCTGCTCGAATACAACGCCCGCTTCGGTGACCCGGAATGCCAGGCCCTGATGGCCCGGTTCGACGCGGACCTCATGGAGGTGCTGCTGGCCACCGGCACCCGTGCCCTCGATCAGGTTCGGATCGATTGGCGGCCCGGCGCCTCGTGCTGCGTGGTGCTGGCCAGCCGGGGGTATCCGGAGAAGCCACGCACCGGCGACGTGATCGGCGGTCTCGACGAAGCCGCCCGGCACGAGGGCGTGCTGGTCTTTCACGGGGCCACGAGACGCGATGCCGAGGGAAGGATCGTGACCGCGGGCGGGCGGGCGATCAGCGTCGTCGGGGTCGGCGACGACCCGGCCCAGGCCCGCCAACGCGCCTATGACGCGGCGGAGCTCATTCGCTGGGAGCACCGCGTGATGCGCCGCGACATCGGCGCCGTCACGGCGGGCGCATCGGCCGCGCCGGCGTAGGCCAGCGCCAGCCCATCTGCGCGGGCTGGCCCGATCCCACCACGGAGGTAAGTCATGCCGACCGCACTCGTGACGGGGGCCAGCCGGGGCATCGGCCTGGAGCTGGCCAGCCGACTGCACGCCGGAGGGTGGCGCGTCCTCGCGACGGCGCGCGCGCCCGGACGGCCCGATGGGCTGCGCGACATCGCGGAGGTGATCCGCCTGGACGTCGCCGACGACGCCTCGGTCGCGGACCTGGGCCGGCAACTCGGGGGGGTGAGCCTCGACCTGCTGGTCAACAACGCGGGGGTGAGCTCTCCGGGCAAGCGCCTGGCCGACCTCGACGGTCCCGAGCTCGCCCGGGTCTTCCGCGTCAACGCCATCGCCCCCCTGCTGGTGACCCGGGCGGCGCTCCCCGCGCTGCGCGCGGGCGGGCGCAAGCAGATCGTGAACATCTCGAGCCAGCTCGGGTCGATCGCGGGCAACACCGGCGGGTCCTCCTACGCCTACCGCGGCTCCAAGGCGGCCCTGAACATGCTCACGGTCTGCATGGCCCACGAGCTGCGTCCCGAGGGCTTCACCGCCGTGACCATGCACCCCGGCTGGGTCCGAACGGACATGGGCGGCCCCGAGGCCCCCCTCACCCCGGCGCAGAGCGCCCGTTCCATGCTCGAGGTGCTCGAACGCCTCACCCCGAGCGACACGGGCCGGTTCCTGAACTATGACGGGAGCCCGCTGCCGTGGTGACCGCGGTCCGGGGGACGGCGCGGCGGCCTAGTGCGGCCGCAGACGCTGGGCCTGCGCCCAGGCCCGCCACACCGGGTCCCCGCGCAGGCAGATGTCGTCGAGGAGGGCCGCGGTCTGCGCGTCGCTCCTCCCGTGGCGGAGCTGGGCGCGCGCGAGCGCCTGGACGCTGGGCAGATGGCCCGGGTAGACCTCGAGGGCGGCCTGGTAGCTGGCGATGGCCTCGTCGGAGCGGCCCGCCTGTTCCAGAACGAGCCCGAGATTGAGCCGGGGATCCGGGTGCCCGGGCATGAGCTTGCGCGCCCACTCGAACTCGCCGGCCGCTTCGTAGAGCTTTCCCTGGGCCAGGTAGAGCACGCCCAGGTTGTTGTGCGCCGGGCCGTGGTACAGGTCGTGCCCGAGGGCCTGGCGCAGCAGCCGCTCGGCCGCCGCGTTCTGGTCCGCGGGCTGCCCGGCCGCGAGCAGGGTCAGCCGCCGGGCCTCGGCGGGATCACGGGCCGACGCGCTGAGCGGCGCATACGGCCCCCGCGGCGTCGACGAGCAGGCAGGGAAACCGGTGACCACCAGCAGGCCAACCCCCGCCGCGGCCGCCACGCAACGCCCCCGGAGGCTCACCGGAGACCCCCGGCGTTGTTCATGAAGAGCGCCTCGAGCCCGATCATCGCGCGCAGGGGCAGGTCCTCCGCGACCCCCGGCGCTGCGCTGCGCCGCGGGCGCGTCCGATCCGGCTCGGGACCGATGTCCAGGCTCGCGATCACCCAGTCCGGCTCGCGCTCCCGCCAGGCGCGGAGGAACCGGCCGAGCTCCGGGAGGGTCAGCGAGGTGAGCGCGAGCGTGGCGCGCCGGCGCGCCGCCGGCGCGTCGCTCTCCCCGGCCGCCGGGTCGTTCACCGTGAGACTCGAGAGAACCGAGGCCGAGAGCCCGGCCGCGCCGAGCGCCGCGCTGACGCTGGGCGCCAGCGCCGCGTCGGAAGGACGCCGGCGCGTCCATTCGGGGAGGCCGGCACGAAGTGCCATGATCTCGCGGACGTCGGACTCGGCGCGGACGAGCTCGGCGCAGGCCGCGGCGGCGCGCTCCCGCGCCGATCGCGCCGGGGGGACCGTCACGAGCAGCGCCGCCCCGCCTCCCAGGAGTGCCGCGGCCCAGGCCAGCGGGACCGAAGACCTCATCGCGGAGCCCCCGGCGCCGGGCGCATGGAAATGGTCAGCCGCGTCACCGAACCGGCCGTGTGAAGCCGCGGCTCTTCGAGGCGCCACCCCGCTGGCGGCGTCAGCGCGCCAAGGAACAGGGCCGGGTCTCCCTCCACCGCGACCGAACACCCGATCGCGAAGCCCGAGATGGTCAGGGCCTGGGGCTTGCACGCCACTCCCACGGGCCACGCCTTGAGGAGGGCGGCGAGGATCGGCGCCGCGTCGGGAGCGGGAGCCTGGCCGGCGCACCACCGGTTCACCTGGCGGGCGCGCGCCAGCTCTGCGGGCACCAGCTCGGGCCGGCCCCCCGGGACGACGCCGGCGAGCACGTCCGCGGTCCGCCGGACGCGGTCTTCGGCGAGGCGGCTCCAGTGGCGCTCGCGCCGCACGGCGCCGACCGAGACCAGCGCGGCGCACGCCAGCAGCGCCGCCGCGGCGAGCAGGTGGCGGCGCTGGCGGGCGCGCCGGAAGCGGGCGGGCTCGAACGCCCCGACGAGCAGGTTGAGCCGCTCGGGGGACACTCGGGCGCCGAGCTCCGGGGGGATGGCCGCGGGAACGAGCGAATCGGGCCCGGACTCCAGAGCACCCAGCTCGGCGCGCCGCGCCGCGCAGACCAGCAGGCGCCCGTCGCCCAGCGGGGCGCCCACGGCGTGCAGCTCGTCGCCGGGCAGCGGGGCGTCTTCCTCAAAGACCGCGCGCACGCCCTCGGGCAACGGACCGCAGCGCCCCCACCCCGGGGCCTCCACCACCGACCAGTAGAATCGCTCGGCGGGCCAGCTCGGGCTCGATGAAACTCCGTTCACCGCCGACCTCCCGAGCCCTCGGTCGTCAGCGACAGGCTGCGCACGCCGGCGCGGTCGCGGATGGTCACCCCGTCGTCGGTGACGGCCTCCACTGAGCGCCCCCCGATCCTCTCACCCGCCGCCACGATCAGCAGCGCGTCCGTGTCGGGATCGTACAGCATCGCGGTCCGGACCCCGGGGCCCTCCTGGATCACGGCCAGGAGCTGCAGCCTCAGCGGGGGTGGGGGCGGCGGCGGCGGCTCCTCCTTCGGTGGCGGCGGCGGGGGCGGCGGGGCCACCCAGAGCGGCGCACCGAAGGCGGCTACGTCGAGCACCACGCTCTGGCGCGCCGGCGTGCCCGGAGGGTCCGGGGCCGCGGCTGCGCTGCCGCCAACCGTCTCACCGGGGGGCGGCCCGAGCGGCCCCAGCGCCCACCACGAGGCCAGCGCCAGGGCGGCGGCGCCACCAGCCCCAAGAACCCGCACGGGCACGGCGGCGCTCATGCGGGCGTCTCCTCGAGCGCCTCGATCACTCGCGCCACCTCCGCGGCGGTCGTCACACCCTCGCGCACGAGCCGCTCACCGCCCTGGCGGAGGGTCGCCATTCCGGCCTCCTGCGCGGCCTCCTTGATCTCGAGCGCCGAGCACCGGCGCTCGATGAGCCCGCGGATGGGCGGGTCGACCAGGAGCAGCTCGAAGACACCCGTCCGGCCCTTGTACCCGGTCCCGAGGCAGTCCGGGCACCCCTCGCCCGCGCAGCCCGCGTGCCGCCGACGCACCAGCCGCTGCGCGAGCACCGCCGCCAGCGAGGAGGAGACCAGGAACGGCTCGACCCCCAGGTCGAGCAGCCGCGCGATGGCGCTCGCCGCGTCATTGGTGTGCAGGGTGGATAAGACCAGGTGCCCGGTGAGAGAGGCCTGCACGGCGATGCGCGCGGTCTCCTCGTCGCGGATTTCGCCCACCATGATCACGTCCGGGTCCTGCCGGAGGATGTGCCGGAGCCCCGAGGCGAAGGTGACCTGCTTCTTCGGGTCCACCTGGGTCTGGCTGACCGAGAGCCCGCCAGCGCCGCCGACGCCGGAGAGGTCGTATTCGATCGGGTCCTCGATGGTCAGCATGTTCAGCTCGCACCCGCGGGCCTGTCCCCCGGCATGGCTCGCGGTGATCCAGGCGAGCGTGGTGTAGAGCGTGGTGGTCTTGCCCGAGCCGGTGGGTCCCGTCGAGAGGACGATCCCGCTGGTGCGGCTCGCCTGCGCCAGGTAGCGGCGCTCCACCTCCGCGGGCATGCCCAGCGCGGCGAAGCTCAGCAGGTGGGGCGACTTGGAGGGATCCAGCAGCCGGAGAACGACGCGCTCGCCGTACAGACTCGGGAGGACGCTGATGCGCAGATCGACCCGCCGCCCCGCGTGCTCCCCGGCCGAGCCTCCCACGGTGACCGTGGCCCGCCCATCCTGGGCCGTGCGATGCTCCGCGACGTCCAGACGTGCCATGACCTTGATGCGGCTGACGACCGCGGAGGCCATGGAGGCCGGCAGCTCGCGCACCGTGTGCAGAGCGCCGTCCAGGCGATAGCGGACCAGGGTGCGATCGCGCACGGGCTGGACGTGCACGTCGCTCGCCCCGCGCAGGAGTGCTTCGAAGAGCACCAGGTCCACCAGCCGGACCGCCGGCTCCTTGCCCTGCACGTTGAGCAGGTCGCTCTCGGCCTGGCGCAGCACCGCGTCGATGTCCGTCTGGACGTCGCCCGAGCCCTCGAGGACCACGGGGGGAGCGTCCGCGTCGGGGCCGTGCCCGGCGGTGGGCCGTCCGCGCGCGTAGACCGCGTCGATTGCCGCGGCGATGGACTCCGCGGGCGCGACCGTTGCCCGCACCGGCCGGCCCAGCCGCACGCCCACGTTGAAGGGGATGAACGGCTTGGTGTGCTCCGCGACCAGAAGCGTCTCCCGCCCCTCCTCCGTCCCGGCGCTCAGCACCAGGTGCCGGCGCGCGTACTGATGCTCGATCAACCGCAGAAACTCCGGGCTCGGCTGGCCGGCGTGATCGGGCGGGGCCGGTCCCGGCAAGGCGGAAGGTGGCGCGGAATCGGCCTCGGCGGGCCGGGCCGGCTCGGCCCCGGGGCCCGCGTGAGCCCGCGGGGGCGCGACGCTCCGCGCCGGGGGAGGGCTGATCATCTGATCACCCGGGGCGCCACCCGCGGCCACCCCTCGTCGACCGCCGCCTCTCCCAGGTCGTGCCGGCTGACGTGCTTGAGGTCCTCGAACGAGCCGTGCCGGAAGACGTTGGCCCGGATGAACACGAAGAACCGGTCCCGGCTGACGCTGCTGTTCCGGTTCTTGAAGAGCTCGCCGAGCAGGGGCACAGCCCCGATGACGGGCACACGGCTCTCGGCGTCGGCCTCGCGCAGCAGCTCCAGGCCCCCCACCACCACGGTGTGCCCGTCGGGAATCATCACGGAACTCTGGATGTTGTTGGTCTGCTTCGGCGGCGGGAGCCCCTGGCCCCCGCTCGCGCCCACGAACGCGCTGAGCTGCACGGAGTAGTTCAGGATCAGGTGGTCACCGGCCGCGATCTGTGGCCGCACCGTCGCGATGGTGCCGGCGTCGAGCGTGCCTCCGAACGCGGTGGTGGTCGTGGACGTGCCGGTGCTGACCGTCGCGAAGGGCTGTTGGAGCACCGAGGAGAACGTCCCCTGCTGGTTGTTCCCGACGAGCACCCTGGGAACGCTGCTGGAGCGGCCGTCGTTGAGGATCTCGAGCGCGCGCAGCACCGCGGAGAAATCCCCGGGGTTGAGCACCAGACCCGTGAAGCCCGCCCCCGCCCCGCCGCCCGGGTCGAGCGCATCGTTGCGACTGGCCAGTCCGAAGATGCTCGCGAGCGTGGCGCGGGCCCCGCCGTCGAGGTCGAGCTGCTTGGTGAGCTCGATCCCCAGGCTCAGGCTCTGCGATTCCGAGAGGCTGACCATCAGCACCTCGAGCAGCACCTGGGGCTGGCGCACGTCGAGCTTCTGGATCAGCAGCTCGAGCTGGGCGAGCTGGCGGGCGTCGCCGACGGCGATGATCGTGTTCGTCCCCTCGTCCGCGGTCAGGACCAGCCCCGGATCGCGCCCCCCCGTCGGGCCCGCGCGGGGCACGCTCGGCCGGGGGGCCGGGGCCGAGGACTCGGTGACCGGCCCGGGCCGCTCCGCGCGCGGCGGGGGCGGCCCAGGAGATGCCGGTGCCGCCACCCGGTCGCTCCGTCCGATGTCCGGCACCGCGAGCTGCGGCGTCGCCGGGGCCAGCGCCCCGCTCCCCTCGTCGGCCTCGAGCACCCCGGCACCGAGCAAGCTGTTGAGCACTCCCAGCAGCTCTCCCACGCCCCGGTTGCGCACCACGAAAGACCGCATCGGCCGGCGCGTCCCCGGCGCGCTCGCCTCCAGGCGCGCCAGCACGTGCTCGATCTGCTCATGCTCGCTCGCCGTCGCGCTCACGATCAGCGTCCCCGTCAGCTCGTCGGTGACGAGCCGCCACCGCTCGTCGCCGCCCGCGGCCGGGCGGACCGTCGCCTCGATGAGCTCGGCCACTTCCTGCGGGGCAAACGCCCGGGGCGTATAGGTCGCCGTGCGCACGGCCTCGCGCCTGTCGACCTCGGCGAGCAGCTCGCGCCAGGCCGGCGCCGCGGTCGCCGGGGCGATGAGCACGACCGAGCCGCCCGCGGGCGCCGCCAGCACTTCGCCGATGAGCTTGCGCCCCGAGATTGCCTCCTGCTTGGCCGCGACCTGTGAGACCAGCGCCGCCAGGGCCGCCGCGGACAGGTTCCGGGCCGGGATCTCCTCGACGACGGGGAGCTCGGCCGCCGTGTCCAGCTCGGCGAGCACCCGCTGGATCTCCGCCAGGCGGGGCCCGAGGTCCGCGAGCACGATCAGGCCCGAAGCGCCGAGCTCCGTGATCGAGGCGCCGCCCTTGGAGAGCAGGGGCTTGACCGCCTCGATCAGCTCGCGCCCCGGGCGATGGCGCGCGCGCACGACGACGGTCTCGAAACCCGGGCGGCGCGCCGGCTCCGTCCCGGCCCCGGGAACCAGCGGGAGCGGGGCCGCCGCGGCCGCGTCGGCGAGCCGCACCACCATGTACCCCTCGGCACCCGGCGCGCGGATGGTGGTGAACCCCTGCGACGCGAGCACGCGGTTCGTAAGCGCCCAGAGTTCCTCGTCGTCGATGTCCTGCGCGAGCCGCAGCGTGACGGCGCCCTTGAGCGTCGCCGCGTCATATTGGATGTTCAGGCGGAGGCGCTGGGCCGCCATGTCGACCAGCCGCGCCAGCTCCACCTGGCCCGCCAAAGTCAGCCGGCCCCCGGCCGCGGGCAGCGGGGCCGGCGGGGGCAGGGGCATTCCGTCGGCGCGGCGTGCGCCCGTGACCGTGCCGGCCGCGGCGAGCAGCAGGCCCGGGAGCCACCAACATCGCTCGACCCCGGGACGGCGCCGCATGCGAACCTCCTGGTAGCTCGGGCGGGAGCAGGCTAACCAACCACCTCGGACGCCGCAACCCCCCGCGGACACCGGCACGAAACTCGCAGAGCCCGACACTCGATGCCGGCGCCCTCGAGCTCATGCTCCGCCAAGCCAAGCGCCGGGCGGGCGCAGCGCGATCGAAAGAGGCCGGCCGAAGTTCGCTCTCCGGTGCGTGCGCGGCCGCACTCTCATGAGGGTGCCACCGGCCTAGGAAATCGGACCCCGAGGTGTTCTCATGTCGGGACCGGTGGATAAGTTGCATTCTTCGGTGCGCGATCTTGACATCGTCGCGACCCGATGGGCATGCTCGGCGCGCGGGCGGGTCGGCCGCGATCGGGGCCTCGAGGCCGCCGAGTGCCTTCCGGCTTGGCCCCTCCACGGGAGCATCCCCATGCAGACGCGGACCTCCGGGTGTGAAGTCCCCTCGCCGGCACGCGCCCGGGGCCGCGCCTGGGCGGTGGGCGTGTCCGCGCTGCTCGGGGCCCACGTGCTATCGGCCTCGGCCCAGGATCGCCCCCGCGACGATCCGCCCCCGACCGCGCAGGACTGCAACACCCGGCTCATTCGAGTCGAGGCGTCCGGGTTGCCCTTCCGCGCTGAAGGGGAACTGTGCGATCCGATTCCCTACCTGCAGCCCGTGGACCCCTGCTGGGCCCGCTGGGGTCTCGACACGAATGTTCCCGCCCCGCACGCCTGGGGCCTGCTCGAGCACACCGTCCCGCAGCCCAACGCCAAGCCGGTCTCGGCCTGCTGGCACGAGGTCTACAAGACCTTCTTCATCGCCTGCCGCGAGGGCAACCTGCCGATCAACCTGGTTCCCGGCTACTCACTCAACATCAATCTGCTCGCGAGCCCGAGCATCGGCGACTTCCTCCCGCCCGCCGCCACCCTTGGGGCGAGCTCGGTGGCCCTGGTTCCCCAGGGGGCCGCCTCCGCCCCCACGGGGTGGCGCGGGCTCCAGCGGCCGGTCCACGAGGGCGCCGTCGATCTCATCACCGGTTCGCCGCTGGCGCGGACGAGCGAGCTGGAGCTTCCCTTCGCGGGCGCCGCGTTCCGGCTCGTGCGGACGCGCTCGCACTCCCAGCGCGTCGAGGTCTACGCCTGCCATGTCGATGACACCTGGTGGGACTGGACGGGCAACGGGTGGATGGCCAGCGAGGCGCCCCTCCTGCTCATCGACTCTGCGGTCCCCGACATCGTCGGAGACAACCCGCGCACGACCTATCTGGTCCTCGACGCCCATCACTCCATCCCGTTCCAGCGCTTCGAGGACAGCGGCCGGTACGAGGCCCCCGCCCGGTTCCGTGCCGGACTCACCCACAACGGCCAGTGGGGAGCGGGCGGCTGGATCACCCCGCCGACGTGGTACAAGGCCTCGCTCTACGACGGCGCCCTCACCTACACGTTCGTGGTCGTCCGCGAGGACGTGCCCCTGAACATCTGGAGCACGTTCGCCTCGACCGTGCCCTGCCAGGCCGTCGGCGAGCCCTACGACCCCCTCGACCCGCACAGCTGCGTCTCCTCGATGCACGCGCGCCCGTTCCTCCCGCAGCAGTTCGGCGGCGCCAAGCCCTGGTGGGACCCGATCTCGCTCTCCCAGAACCCCGGGCAGGGCCTTCCCTTCTACGGCCTGTGCACGCGGATCGAGGACCGCTACGGGCACGTCGTGGAGATCTCCTACGGGTCCCAGACGCAGTACGCGCTCGACAACCCGCAGAGCCCCCCGCCCGATGAACCGCCCCCGCCGGGGTGCGTCGAGTGCCTCCAGGACTGCCCGGGCAAGGGACAGATCCGTTCCATCCGCCTCCGCCGGGGCGCGGAGACGTACTGGACGCTCCTGTACCGGTACCGGATCGCCCCTGCCGACCCCGGGGGCGGCCAGGAGGACTGTGCCGCCGCCGGGCAGCTCGCGTGGGGCCGCCAGATCCCCGTGCCCTTCGATCATTTCGGCACCCGGGTGATCGA
>Ga0196963_10001582_pt1 | contig 15022 bp, 13 predicted proteins | sample S1_5metaG_FD_148600 | JGI IMG/M metagenome (GOLD analysis project Ga0196963, IMG submission 148600) | Soil microbial communities from Anza Borrego desert, Southern California, United States - S1_5 | ecosystem: Environmental > Terrestrial > Soil > Desert | place: USA: California | collected... | reverse complement strand
ACATTTCCAAGCCTATCGTCCGCGCGAAATTGCTGCGGATGATCAAGGAGATAGGCGACACCGCCCTCGCGACCAAGGGCTCAGCAAACGCAGCGTAACGCCGGACACGGGCGGTAAGGTCGCGGCGCGGTTCGCGCGTCGAGCAACCTGCCGCCGAACGAAGCGTAGGGCCCTGCCGGGGAGTCAAGGCGTCGCAATCCGACGACGGGCCCCAACGCGACGGATCGGGCCAGCGCTCGCGCAACCAACCGGCCATGACAGCGTTCCAAAGCTCTCAATTCGGTAATTTGCCCACGGGTCTGCAACGGCTGAACCGCGAGTCACCGCATCTTCTGAGATTGCGGTCTGAACTAGAGACCGGACTTCTTGAGGTCCGCCTTCGCGCTCCACCTTCGCCGTTCGGGCTTCGGCGGACAGGTCGCGCTACGGCGGGATAACCTTCGCATGGCTTGCCAACCGGAGCTCACGCGGTTTGGTTGGCAAGCGTGAGCGAAGGTTGGCGGGGTGGACGGGACTCGCACTGATTTGCAAACGCCTACGGCGTTTGCGGTCTGAACTAGAGACCGGACACCCCGCCCGAATGAGCGCGAAGCGCGAATGAGTGGCGGGGTGGACGGGACTCGAACCCGCGGCCTCCGGCGTGACAGGCCGGCGTTCTAACCAGCTGAACTACCACCCCTGATGGGAACCAACACGTCTGATGATGTCGTGATGTGGTGATCTTGTGATTCGCGTCTGTCACTACGCGCCATCACGTATCACGTCACCCAATCGCAAATCACCAGGTTACGAACGCTCACCAGATCGGCAACTCACCGAATAACCAATCTCGATGATCTGAGAAGTTGGTGGGCGATACAGGGCTCGAACCTGTGACAGCCGGCGTGTAAAGCCGGTGCTCTACCAACTGAGCTAACCGCCCGCCTTCGCTCGCCTGCCCCTCATCGCGAGCTTCGGCGCGGCAGGCCCGCCGCAGTCGCATCAGTCAGCTTGCCGTCGTCGGGTCAGCCCGACACCAGCAAACATGGAATTGTAGTCAGCGGAGTAGTCGTGCGTCAATGGCTGTGCGATGATCTGTGCTCGATGACCCTCCGCGATATCGTCGGCCATCGTCGTCTGACGATGCTGATCGCCCGTGCGATTGAGCGGGAATCGTTGCCGCCGACGCTGCTGTTTGCCGGCCCGTCCGGGGTCGGGAAGTGGGCGGTCGCCCGCGCCACAGCGCAAGCGATCAATTGCCTCGAACGTGTTGCCCCGGCGGGTGAGCTGGCCGTCGATGCGTGCGGCAGGTGCCGTGCTTGCGATCGGATCGCGCGCGGCGTGCACGTCGACGTGGTGATGCTGGAGCCGGACGATCGCGCGTCGATCAAGATCGATCCGGTTCGCGAGGTGTTGTCGAAGACGGGCTACCGGCCGTTCGAAGGCCGCCGCCGCGTGATCATGATCCGCGAGGCCGACGCGCTCCAGCCCGAAGCGCAGAATTCGCTGCTCAAGAATCTCGAAGAGCCGCCTCCGGGCACGATGTTCATCCTCACCACAGCGGTGCCTGGTGTGTTGCTGCCGACGGTTCGATCGCGATGCATGCGGCTACGTTTTGGCCGGCTGACAGCAACCGAAGTCGCATCGGTCCTGATCCGCGATCACGAGTACGACGAAACCGGCGCGCGCGAGGCCGCTCCGCTCGCCGACGGCAGCGTCGGCCAGGCGCTGGCGTTGATCGACAACGATCTATCGATGTTTCGCCAGCTGGCGATGGGGCTGCTGCAACAGACGGCGAGCCGCACCGATACGCAGTCGCGCGTCCAGGCGGCGGGCGCGTTGCATACCGGCAACTCGAAGAAGGAGCGCACCCGCGAGGACGTGGCGATCGTGCTGCGGCTGATGGCGTCGATGCTGCGCGATCTCGAAGCGATCAATGCGGGCGCCGACCGCTCGATTCTGGCCAACCCATTGCTGACCAGCGACCTTGAAACGCTGGCGCGTGCGTACTCAGGGGACCGCGCCCGCGCGGCGTTTGGTGCCGTCGATCGCGCGCTGACGGCACTCGAGCGAAACGCGGGTATCAAGGTCGTCACCGAGTGGCTGGCCGTGCAGGTGTAATGACGGGTCACGAGGCCTCGCCGGCGACACTCCAACGGCTGCCCCGGATCGCACTGACCGCCGGCGACCCGGCCGGCATCGGTCCCGAGATCATCGCCAAGGCGGCGATCGATCCGGCGGTCCGCGCCGTGTGCGACCCGATCATCTTCGAAGAGCCACCGAACAGCGCGGTGGTGCCCGGCCAGGTGTCGGCGGCTGCGGGCGAAGCCGCGTTCACGACGATCGTGCGGGCGGTCGAAGCGGCGCGCCGCGGCGACATCGACGGCATCGCGACGGCGCCAATCAACAAGCTCGCGTTCGCCAAGGCGGGCCTGCCGTGGAAGGGCCATACCGATTTACTGGCGCATCTGTGCGGCACCGATCAGGTCGCGATGATGTTTCACTCGGCGCCGCTGAAAGTGGTGCTGCTGACGGTGCACGTCCCGCTGCAGCAGGTCGCGTCGTTGTTATCCGGCGAGCTCGTCGACCGAACGATTGCGCTGACCGTGGCCGCGATGGCGCGATTCGGGATGCCGGCACCACGCCTGGCGCTTGCGGGTCTCAATCCGCACGCCGGCGAGGGCGGTGTGATCGGTTCCGAAGATGATCGGGTACTGGCGCCCGCGGTGGCGCGCGCACGCCAGGCCGGCGTGAACATCGACGGACCGATTCCGGGCGACACGGTATTCGTGCGGGCCTCGCGCGGCGAGTTCGACTGCGTGATCGCGTGCTATCACGATCAGGGATTGATCCCGGTGAAGCTGCTGGCATTCGGTCACGCCGTGAACGTGACGATCGGTCTGCCGATCATCCGCACCTCGGTCGATCACGGCACCGCCTTCGATATTGCGGGAAAAGGGATCGCCGATCCCGGCAGCATGATCGCCGCGGTGAAACTGGCGGCGGCGCTGGCGTCGCGGAGCATCCGCTGATGGCGAAGAAGGCCAGGGACGAGGAGAAGTCCGACGCGAATCAGCTGATCGCCGACAATCGCAAGGCGTTTCACGATTACCACATCCTGGAAACGTTCGAAGCCGGCATCTCGCTGCTTGGCACCGAAGTGAAGGGCATCCGCGAGGGGCGCGCCAATCTGCGTGACAGCTTCGCGCGTGTCGACGGCGGCGAGGTGTGGCTCTACAACGTCCACATCAATCCGTACAGTCACCGCGGCTATGTCGATCACGACCCGAAACGGCGGCGGCGGCTGCTGCTGCACAAGCATGAGATCCGCAAGCTGATCGGCAAGACCGTCGAAAAGGGTCTGACGCTGGTGCCGACCAAGCTGTATTTCAAGAACGGCAAAGTCAAAGTGGCGCTGGCCCTCGCTCGCGGCAAGGAAGCACACGACAAGCGCGAGACGCTGCGGCGCCGCGAGGTCGATCGCGAAACGCGCGCCGCGGTCAAGGAGCGGGTGCGGCGGTGAAGGTCCTGATCACCGGCGCCGCCGGCCAGCTGGGGCAGGCGATGGCGGCACGGCTCAGCGGCGCCTACGAGCTGACGGCGTGGTCGCGCGCGGAGATCGATCTGACGCGCCATCGCGAGGTGCGCGACGCGATTGAGGTCGTCAGACCGGCGGCCATCATCAATTGCGCCAGCTTCAATCACGTCGATCTCGCCGAAGACGATCAGGTCACGGCGCTCGAAGTCAACGCGATGGCGGTCGGCAACCTCGCGCGCGTGGCGCGGCATCTCGACGCCGTACTCGTGCACTACAGCACCGACTTCGTATTCGCCGGCACGGCCACCTCACCCTATACCGAGGAGGATCGGCCGGAGCCGCAAAGCGTCTATGCCCAGTCGAAGCTGGTTGGCGAGTGGCTCGCCGCCGATGCGCCCGCGCATTATGTGTTGCGCGTCGAGAGCCTGTTCGGGGGGCCGCATCGCCGCAGCAGCATCGATCGCATCGTCGCGGCGGTGAAGGCCGGCGAGCCGGCGCCGGTGTTCATCGACCGCGTGGTGTCGCCGAGCTTCGTCGCCGACGTGCTCGACGCGTCCGTGTTCGTCCTGCGCGGCAGGCCCGCGCCCGGTCTGTATCACTGCGTGAATAGCGGTCATGCCTCGTGGTTCGAGGTGGGGCAGGAGATCGTGCGGCACCTCGGGCAGCCCGTCGACATGCTCAGGCCGATTTCCGTAAACGACATCCAGTTGCGTGCGCCGCGGCCGACGTTCGCCGCGTTGGACAACGCAAAACTGGCGCGCGCCGGCTTTGCGATGCCGGCGTGGCAGGACGCCATCGCCCGCTACCTGTCGGCCTGATGCGCATTGCCGTCGCCGCTCGATCGTTTGCCCGCAATGCCACCCTGCGCGCCGAGCTGACTGCGAGATATCCGGACGCGACGTTTGCGGAGTCGCCGGAATTGCTCGACGGCGACGCGCTGGTGGCGTTCCTGCGCGGGCACGATCATGCGATCATCGGCCTCGAGCGAGTCGACGCCCAGGTGCTCGATGCCGTGCCGGAGCTGCGCGTGATCAGCAAGTACGGTGTCGGGCTCGATGGTCTGGACATCGCAGCGCTGCGGACCCGCGGTATCAAGCTTGGGTGGACGGGCGGCGTCAACCGCCGCTCGGTTGCGGAACTGACGCTGGCTTTCGCCATCGCGTTGCTGCATCGCGTTCCCGAAACCGCTTTTGCGATGCGCCAGGGGGAGTGGCAGAAGCTTCTCGGCAGGCAGCTGACCGGACGCACCGTGGGAATCATCGGCATCGGCTTTGTCGGCAAGGAGCTGGTCCGGCTGCTGGCGCCATTCGAGTGCCGGATCCTGTCCCACGACATCCGCGGCTACCCGGACTTCCACCGTCAGTTCGGCGTGACAGCGGTCTCGAAGATCGAGCTGTTGCGTGAATCGGACATCGTCACGCTTCACATCCCGCTCGATCACTCGACGCGAGGGATGATCGGCGCCGCTGAACTGGCGGCGATGAAACGCGGCTCGTTCCTGATCAATGCGGCGCGAGGTGGATTGGTGGACGAAACGGCGTTGGCCGAGGCGCTCGAGCGTCAGCATCTGGCCGGCGCGGCGTGCGACGTCTTTGAGGTGGAACCGGCGGCGAATCGCCGGCTGTCGGCGCTGCCGACCTTCCTCGGCACGGCGCATATCGGCGGCAGTACGATCGAGGCGCAGCTGGCCATGGGGCGCGCGGCGATCGACGGCCTCACCACCGCGCGCCTGCCAACGGATGACTGGCCATGCTGAGCCGGCGGGCAGGCAGAGCGAGGCGAATGACGGGGCGAAGGTAGAATAACGACATGCGAATTCTGATCACCGGTGGCGCGGGCTTCATCGGCTCGCACCTGGCCGAGGCATTGCTCGACGGCGGTCACCAGGTCTACGCGCTCGACGACCTCTCGACAGGCTCGATCGACAACATCAACCACCTCAAGGGCCACCCGAACTTCCACTACACAATCGACACGGTCTTCAACGACCCGCTGGTCGCCGAAATGGTCGATCGCGCCGACGTGATTTTCCACCTTGCCGCCGCCGTCGGCGTGAAGCTGATCGTCGAGAAACCGGTGCACACGATCGAGACCAACGTGCACGGCACCGAGGTGATCCTTCGGCATGCCGCGAAGAAGCGGAAGCTGGTGTTCATCGCCTCGACCTCGGAGGTCTACGGCAAGAGCACCAAGGTGCCCTTCAACGAGGATACCGACCTCGTCATGGGCGCGACGACGCGGCATCGGTGGGCGTATGCGTGCAGCAAAGCGCTCGATGAATTCCTGGCGCTCGCCTATTGGAAGGAATCCAAACAACCGGTGATCGTGATGCGGTTCTTCAACACCGTCGGCCCGCGGCAGACCGGACAGTACGGCATGGTGGTGCCGACCTTCGTGCGGCAGGCGCTGGCCAACGAGCCGATCACGGTGTTCGGAGACGGCACGCAGTCGCGCAGCTTCACGTATGTCGGCGACGTGGTCGGCGCGCTCTTGAAATTGATGGTGACGCCGGCGGCGGTTGGCGAAGTGTTCAACGTCGGCAACACCGAAGAAGTGACGATCCGCGGCCTCGCCGAACGCATCAAGGCGCGCACCGGCAGCAGCTCCGAGATCGTAACGATTCCGTACGATCAAGCCTATGAGGCCGGGTTCGAAGATATGCCGCGGCGGGTCCCGGACCTGACCAAGATCAACCGGGCGATTGGCTACACGCCGAAAGTCGCGCTCGACGAGATCATCGATCGGGTGGTGGCTGAAAAGCGCACGTATGCCGGCGCCGGCCGATCGGTGACGTAATCCCCCTAGAACTCGAGGGTACGGCGTCTTGTTCATTCTTTGAACAGGCCCCGCTGCGGCCGGGCTTTTCCTGTTCAAACCATGAACGAGATGTGTATAATTGCCCGTTCAGATCTTGAACGTGGTCTCCTCGCCGGCTCGTCATGGGACCGACCATGCCGGAGGCCTCTTCCAGCTAAATAATTGAATACAAACGAATTGCGGGATCGAACGTTGGCCGCCCTGTTCGCGCTGGACGGCCGGGTTGCTGTGGTCACCGGCGCGCTCGGACGGCTGGGCCGCGAGTACGTTCACATCCTGTCGCGCAGCGGCGCGGCCGTCGGCGCGATCGACGTCGCCGGCGACCGCGAAGTCCTCGCGTCGCTCGCCTCCGAGGGCTGCCGCGTGCATGTCGAGCATGCCGACCTGTCGAGGAAGGCCGACACCGAGCGCGCTTTTGACGCGATCGTGGCTGCCCTCGGCGCGCCGTCGATCCTCGTCAACAACGCCGGCCTGGGATCGTCGCCCGCCGCCGCCGATCTCGAAACCGGCCGCTTCGAGGATTACCCCGAGGTGGCATGGGACGCGATGATCGACTCGCACCTGAAGACGGCGTTCTTTGCGTCGCAGGCGTTCATCCGCCACTTCCGCGCCGCCGGGCTGAGCGGCGGCAGCATCATCAACGTGTCGTCAACCTACGGCGTCGTGTCGCCGGATCAGTCGTTGTACGACTACAAGCGCGCCGCCGGCGCCACGTTTTACAAGCCGGTCGGCTACAGCGTCGCGAAGTCGGGCGTCCTGAATTTCACACGCTGGCTTGCCGAGTACGGCGCGCCGCTCGGCATCCGCGCCAACACCCTTGTCCCTGGCGGCGTGAAAGAAGACGGCCACACGCGCGAGTTCGTCGCCGAATACCAGAAGCGGACGCCGCTCGGGCGCATGGCGACGCCCTCCGACTACAACGGCGCGGTGCTGTTCCTCGCCTCATCCGCCTCGTCGTACATGACCGGCGCGACGCTCGTCGTCGACGGCGGGTGGACGGCTCGGTGAGGTTGAAAGTTAAAAGTTAAAAGTTAAAAGTTACGAGTTATGGGTGAGAAAGACTTTTCGGATCGCGCGTTCGTCGGGGACGATGCCCTGTCGTATGTGTCGCGTGAGGTGTTCCGGCGCGTGCGTGGTGGTGTCGGCGATCCGATCGCGCGCGCGGAGGTTCTCGCGGATCTGTGCCGCATCAACACCCTCTACATGATCATGCAGGCGGGGTCGGGGCACATCGGTTCGAGCTTCAGCTCGACCGACATCGTCACCTGGCTGTGGACCGAAGAGCTCAACGATCCCAACGGCGAGAGCGAGAACGCCGACGTCTACTTTTCGTCGAAAGGCCATGACGTTCCCGCGCTGTATTCGTTGCTGATCGCCACGGAGAAGCTGGGCTTCGACCTGCTGCCGAAGCTGCGCCAGTTGCACGGCCTTCCCGGACATCCTGACGTCGGCACGCCATTCATCGCCGCTAATACCGGATCGCTCGGAATGGGCATCTCCAAGGCGTATGGCATGGCGCGCGCGCATCGTTACACCGGGCGGGGCGGCCGCATCGTCGTGATGACCGGCGACGGCGAGCTGCAGGAGGGGCAGATCTGGGAGTCGCTGCAGCCGGTCGCCAACGAGCGGCTTGCCGAGATCACGGTGATCGTCGATCACAACAAATTCCAATCGGACACGGCGGTCGCCGCGGTCAGCGATCTCGGACCCATCGAAGAGAAATTCCGGGTCTTCGGGTGGGAAGTGCGGCGCGGTGACGGCCATGATTTCCGCGTCTTGCGTGACACGCTCGCGCACTTTGCCACGGTCACCGACAAGCCCAAGGTCTTCATCGCCGACACGATCAAGGGCAAAGGCGTGTCGTTCATGGAGGGCATCGCGTGCGGCGATCAGACCTATCACTTCCACGCCGGCGCGCCGTCACTGGAGAACTACGTCAAGGCGACGCGCGAGCTGATCGCGCGCGTCAACGAGCGGCTCGAGGCGCTCGGCCAGCCCGCGGCGGAGCTGACACCCGCGCCGCTGCCGACGCGAGTGGCGCCGAAGAACCCGGAAAAGATTGTCCTCGCGTACGGCGACGAGCTGCTCGAGATGGCGCGCCATCGTCCCGAGATTGTCGTGATGGACGCGGACCTGCTGTCGGACTGCGGCATTGAAGCGTTCAAGGCCGAACTGCCGGAGCGGTTCATCGAATGCGGCATCGCCGAACAGCACATGGTGTCGGCCGCGGGGGGCATGGCGCTGCGCGGGATGCTGCCGGTCGTGCACTCGTTTGCGTGCTTCCTGTCGACGCGCGCGAACGAGCACATTTATAACAACGCAACCGAGAAGCACCGCATCATCTACACCGCGACGCTTGCCGGTGTCGTCCCGGGCGGGCCCGGGCATTCGCATCAATCCGTGCGAGACATCTCGGCGATTGGCGCGGTCCCCGGGCTGGTCGCGTTCGAGCCCTGCAGCGAGCGCGAAGCGCGGCTCGCCATTCGATGGGCGGTCGAGCAGAATCCCGACAGTACCTACCTGCGATTTGTGAACGTGCCGGTCGATCTGCCGTACGCGATGCCGGCCGATTACACACTGCGCGTCGGCTGTGGTGTGACCCTCCGCGAGGGCGTCGACGTGGCGATCATCGGCTACGGCACCGTCCTGTTGACCAATGCGTGGCGCGCCGCCGACGAACTCGCCGCGCAGGGCATCTCGGCGGCGGTGATCAACCTGCCGTGGCTCAATCGCATCGACGACGCGTGGGTGACGACGCTGGGCGCGTTCAAACAGATCCTGACGCTCGATAATCACTATCTCGAGTACGGGCAGGGCGTCATGGTGGCCGCCGCGCTCGCCCGTAACGGCGTTCGTTCGGACGTGAGCGCGATCGGCCTCACGGAAATCCCTGCGTGCGGCTCCAACGCCGATGTGCTTTCGTATCACGGCCTCGATCCTGCCGGCATCGCCCGAACGGTGCTGAGCCGTGCCACCGTTCGCCGATGAACTACCCGCAGACCGTGTCGCATTGGATTGCCGACGTCGAAGTGACGCCCAAAGACTCGGCGTTCTTCGAGAAACGCAATCCGGCGAACGATCAAGTGATCGCGCGCGTTGCGCGCGGCGGTGCGGCGGAAGTCGCGCAGGCCTTATCGACGGCGGCCGGCGCTGCGCCGGAATGGGCACGCACCCCGGTGCCGAAGCGAGGCGCCATCATCGGGCGTGCCGCACAGCTGTTGCGCGAGCGCGAAGCTTTGTTCGCGGCGATCGTCCAATGCGAGACCGGCAAGCCCTGGAAGAACGCGGCCGGCGAGGTCGCGTCGTCGGCCGAGCTCGGCGTCTTCATGGAGGGGGAGGGCAGCCGCCTGTACGGCAGGACGCTGCCCAGCCCGATTCCGAATCGCACCGTCCAGACGCTGCGTGCGCCGATCGGTATCTGCGCGGCGATCATGCCGTTCAACAGCCCGCTGGCCGGCATTGCCTGGAAAGCGTTCCCGGCGCTGTTGTGCGGCAATGCGGTCGTCGTCAAGTCACACGAGCTCACGCCGTACACCGCCGTTGAATTCGGCAAGCTGTTGAGGGATGCGGGCCTGCCGGTTGGCACCTACAACGTCGTCCAGGGTTTCGGGCCGGACGCGGGCGCGCCGCTGATTGCCGATCAGCGCGTCGGCGTGGTCAGTTTCACGGGGTCGTCAGCGACCGGCAAGCTGATTCAGAAAACCGTCAGCGAACGCGAGGTGCTGGCGAAAGTGTGCCTTGAACTCGGCGGCAAAAATCCGTTCGTCGTCTGTGACGATGCCGATCTCGATCTCGCCGCGGAGCTCGCCGCGGCATCGGCGTTCATCGACGCCGGCCAGCGCTGCGCATCCGGCAGCCGAATCCTGGTGTTCGATCGGGTGTACGACAAGTTCCGTGAGGCGTTTCTCGCGCGCGTGGCGCGCGTCAAAGTGGGATCGGGCCCGGACGACGACTGCGGGCCGGTTATCTCGCGCGCCAACTTGGAGCGGCTGATTGCGCAGGTGCAGGGAGCCGCCTCTCGGGGTGCCACCCTGGTCACCGGCGGCAGGGCCGAGGCGCGGCTGGCGCCGGGCTATTACATGCAGCCGACGGTGCTCGAAGATGTTTCGCCCGACGACGAAGTGTCTCAGCGCGAATTGTTCGGACCGGTGACCTGTCTGTACAGGGTCCACGGGTTCGACGACGCGGTGCGGATGGCGAACGGGACGAACTACGGACTGACCGGGGCGATTCACACCGCCAGCGTGCACCGTGCGCAGGAGTTCACCAGCCGCTACCAGGGCGGTTTGGTTTCGATCAACGGCGCGACGTTTGGCTCCGGTCCGCACATGCCGTTCGGCGGCGTCAAGAACTCCGGCAACGGCTTCCGTGAACCCGGCACGGAGGCGCTGGATGTGTACAGCGAATTGAAGACGGTCGTCACCAACCACGTTCCAGCGAAGGTGTGATGCCGGCGCGGCGAAAAATCTGCTTTCCGATTACCAGCCGGGCGTATTACGGGCGCAGCCAGCTGCTGATCCGAAAGCTCCACGACCATCCCGACATCGACCTGAGACTGATGCTCGGCGGCTCGATCCTGCTCGACAAGTACAGCCGCCACATCGCCGACGACATCGCCGCCGGCGGCTTCGAGATCGAAGCGTCGCTGTTCAACGTGATTGAAGGCGGCAATCACGTGGCGATGGCGAAAACGGCGTGTCTGACCGCGCTGGAATTCACGAACAACCTGTACACGAGCGAACCGGACGTCGTGGTGATTTGCGGTGACCGCTTTGAGCAGCTGGCGATCGCCATGGCGGCGGCCTACTTGAACATCAGCATCGCGCACATCGAAGGCGGCGACGTCACCGGCAGCATCGACGAAAGCGTACGCCACGCCATCACCAAGCTCGCCCACCTGCATTTCGTGACGAACGACGACGCGCAGCGGCGCGTGCTGGCGATGGGCGAAGACCCTCGCTACGTCTTCAACACCGGCTCGCTCGACGTCGAGTTGGCCGCGCACGTCAGCACCACGATCACCAACGAGCAAATCAACGCGCTCGGCGTCGGCCACGACGTCGACATCGAGCGGCCGTTCCTGATGGTGGTGCAGCATCCGGTCACCACCGAGTCCGATAACCGCGCCCATCTCGAGACGACCTTGCGAGTGGTCGCATCGTTCGATTTGCCGACGATCTGGTTCTGGCCCAATCCCGACGCCGGCACCGGTGAAATGGCCGACAGCCTCCGCCACATGCGCGAGGCCCACCCGGAGTTGACGGCGCACATGCGCTTCATCACCAACGTGCCGGCCAATGATTTCGTCGCGCTGCTGGCGCACGCCGCCTGCCTGGTCGGCAATTCGTCGGCGGGCATCAAGGAGTGCTCGTACCTCGGCACCCCGGTCGTCAACATCGGCGCGCGGCAGCAGGGTCGCCTCGCCGCGGAGCACGTCACGCACGTCGGCTACGAAGCCACCGAGATCGGCGCCGCGATCGCCATGCAGCTCGCACACGGCCGCTACGAGCCGTCACACATCTACTTCAAGGACAACGCCAGCCAGACCATCGTCGATCTGCTCGCGACAACGCCGCTCTATACCCAGAAGAGGTTTTACGGAAGTTAAAAGTTAAAAGTTAAAAGTTAAGAACGTAGGCTTTTTAACTTTTTAACTTTTAACTACGAGTTTTTATTCAATGAAAGTGCTTGGGCTCATCACGGCCCGCGGCGGATCGAAGGGCGTGCCGGGCAAGAACCTCAAGCTGCTCGATGGCCGGCCGCTGCTGGCCTACAGCGTTGAGGCGGCCACCGATACGCCGCTCGATCGGCTGATTATCTCGACCGACGATCCAAAGATTGCCGACGTCGCGAGGTCGCTGGGTTGCGAGGTGCCGTTCATGCGGCCGGCGGCGCTCGCGCAGGACGACACCCCGCATCTGCCGGTCGTCGAACACGCGGTGAGGTGGGTGGTGGAGCACGAGCGCTACCAGCCGGATGCCGTGGTGATTCTGCAGCCGACCTCGCCGCTGCGGACCTCGGCGGACATTGCCGCCGCGCTGCGGATGCTCGAACTGTCGGGCGCCGACTCGGTCGTGAGCGTCAACGAAGTGAGCGCGCACGCGCATCCGATGCGGATGCTGCGCGTCGACGACGCCGGGTTCGCGCAGCTGTTTGTGACCGGCGAACCGGTGCGGCGCCGCGTCAATCGCCGCCAGGACCTGCCCAAGGCGTGGGTGATGAACGGGGCCATCTACGCCTTCCGTACCGGGGTGTTGTTCGCCGCCGAGCCGAGCCTCTACGGCGATCGCGTCATCGCCTATCCGATGCCGGCGGAGCGATCGATCAGCATCGACGACCTCGAAGACTGGGCCGCCGCTGAGCAGGCCCTTGCCAGACGGCCACACGACCACCATCACCACCACCATGAATAACGGCCTGCGCGAACCAGCCGAGAACGTGAAAGCCATGGACGTTGAAGCACACCGCGACCTACGACTGTTGGAGGCCGTGCAGCAGGATTCGCTGGTCACGCAGCGCCGCCTGGCCAGCAAGCTGGGGATCGCCCTCGGCCTCGCCAACATCTACCTCAAGCGGATGATCCACAAGGGCTACATCAAGTGCGTGAACGTGCAGCCCAATCGCATCTCGTACTTGATCACGCCGCGCGGCATTGCCGAGAAAGCGCGGTTGACCTACGAGTTCATGGATTACTCGCTGCACCTTTATGGCGAAGTCCGCCAGCACCTGCGCGAAGCCATGCAGGACTGCGCGGCGGCCGGCAAGCGCGTCGCGATCTACGGCAGCGGCGAGGCGGCCGAACTCGCGTATCTGTCGCTGAAGGAATCCGGGCTGGAGCCGGTCGCGATCTTCGATCGGAGCGGCGGTCGCGATTTTCTCGGCATGCCGGTCCGGCCGATCGGCGAGCACGCGTCGGTGGAGTTCGACCTGATGATCGTCGCGACGCTCGATCGTTCGGCTCAACCGGCCGCAGAGCTCATCAACCTCGGTGTCCCCGGCGACAAGCTGTTTCCGTTGCGCAAGGTGCCGGAGCCTGTGCCCGCCGCCAAGCGCACCCGCTCGACCCCGGTTCGTTCACGTTCGATCAATGGCAAGCATTCATGAGGCTCCCTGATTCATGGCTCTGACCAACAAGCGAATTTGCGTCACCGGCGGCGCCGGGTTCATCGGCTCGCACCTGGTGTCGCAGCTCGTCGACGCCAACGAGATCGTGGTGTTCGACAACCTCCATCGCAACGCGCTGCAATTCGCGCACCTCGAGGAGCACAAGCACCTGACGTTCATCAAGGGCGACGTGCTCGACTACGAGGCGGTTCGCAGAGCCGTCGACGGCTGCCAGATCGTCATCCACTGCGCGGCGATCGCCGGCGTCTATACCGTCGATCGCAGCGCCGTGCGGACGATGGAAGTCAACCTGCTGGGCACCCACCAGGCGGTCAAGGCGGCCATCGAGGTGGGCGTCGAGCGGTTCGTCGAATTCTCGACCAGCGAGGTCTACGGCGCCTTCATTCATAAGGGCAAGGAAGACGACTTCACGCCGATCGGGCCGATTGGCGAGAGCCGCTGGGTGTATGCGGCCAGCAAGCTTGCGTCCGAACATCTCTCGTACGCGCATTACCGCGAAGACAAGCTGCCGCTGGCGATCGTCCGGCCGTTCAACGTCTATGGACCACGGCAGGTCGGCGACGGGGCGATCCGCGGCATGACGCTGCAGGCGCTGCGCAATCTGCCGATCACGCTTTACAACGACGGCACGCAGATCCGCTCGTGGTGCTTCGTATCGGACTTCTGCGACGGCGTGCTTCGCTGCTGCGAGAACCCCGCCGCCATCGGCAATGCCTTCAACATCGGCAACCCGCAGGGCACGGCGACGAACTTCGAACTGGCGAACCTGATCATCCGGTTGACCAATTCCAAGTCGCCGATCGTGTTCAAGCCGCATCCCGGACCCGAGGTCGACCTGCGCGTCCCGTCGATCGAGAAGGCGATGGACCTGCTCGGCTACAAGCCGACAGTCTCGCTCGAATCCGGTGTCTCGCAGGCCATTGAGTGGTATCGAGCGAACTACGACGCGGTCGCGGGCAAGAGATAGCATGGTAGGTCCGTCACACAGCCGCCGGCGAGTGTCGAGATGAGGTTGGTGGTCACCGGCGCCTCGGGGTTCATTGGACACAACGTCCTGCTGCGTGCACCCCGGTCTTGGGAGATCGTCGCGGTCTATCACTCCAGCCGCGGCCTCGAGGCTTTCGTCCGCGAACATGGCCTCAGCAATGTCCGGCCGCTGCAGTGCGAGCTCACGAACGAGGCGGACGTGCAGCGGTTGGCGCGAACCATCGGCGACAAGCCGGATGCGATGCTGTACCTCGCAGCCAACGGTGATCCGGCGCTGTCGGCGGAGCGGGTCCGCCTCGATCTCGACCTCAACACCGTCGCGCTCGTCACCTGCCTCGAGCAGTGCCCCGCCAAACACGTGGTCTATGTGTCATCCGGCGCCGTGTACGACGGCTTACGGGGCCCGGTATCGCCCGACACCGTATTGGCGCCGCGGTTGCCGTACGCCATTTCGAAGCTCGCGTCGGAACAGTACCTGCGGTTCTTTGCCGAGCGACGCGGCACTGTCGACAGCTACATCAACGTCCGCTTTTTCGGCGCTTACGGTCCATACGAAGCGCCGCGCAAGATCACGAC
>Ga0196963_10001581_pt1 | contig 15028 bp, 16 predicted proteins | sample S1_5metaG_FD_148600 | JGI IMG/M metagenome (GOLD analysis project Ga0196963, IMG submission 148600) | Soil microbial communities from Anza Borrego desert, Southern California, United States - S1_5 | ecosystem: Environmental > Terrestrial > Soil > Desert | place: USA: California | collected... | reverse complement strand
GGGGCACCGGCACTCCGCCCGCAACCACTTAGAACCCCCCACCCCGCCGCCCATCCCCCCCGCCCCTGCCAGCCGAACGCCGGGCAGGGGATGAGGCTGCCGATGTGGCAGGTGTTTTCCGAATCCAAGTGGACTTTGCCCCGAATAACCCTGGGGAGACCTCGTGTAATACAAACATTTGGAGCACCCCGCATGACCGCTGCGACCACACCGTCCCAAGCCAACCCGGTCCATGTTGCCAAGACCACGAAGAAGCGGCGGGTGATTCGATTCCTCGCCGCAGTGGGTCGAGCGGTCTTTCTGACGACGGTGGGCAAGGTCGTGGCCGTTTCGACCATCTCGCTAGCCGCGACTGTGGCCGGGATTGCGTACACCGCAGTTCACGCAGACGAACTGGTGATGGTCACCAACTTCGGCAAGGTCATTGATGGTCCTTTGCCTCCGGGCATCTACTTCTACTGGCCCTACTTCAACCAGATCCGTCGCTATCCGGCCACGCTTCAGTTCCTGCTGATCACAGACAAGAATGTGATCGCCGGCAAGGCGGAAGTCGCGGCACTCTTCCAGGAAAGTATCGAAGTGCAATCGAAGGACCGTGTCCCGGTCTCGATCGTTCTTGAAACGAGCTACCACCTCGTCAAAGATCAACACACCGTCCACGCATTTGTCCGCGAGTTCGGCCGCTCCAGCACGGAGTACGGCACTGCTAAGATCGAGAAACTGATCGCGGACATCTGCCGGAATGCGACTCGCGAGGTCGTGGCGAACAATTCGCTCCAAGATCTTGAAGCCTCGCCCACCAAGATCAGCGAAGCGATCATGTCCGCAGCGAGCAACTCCTTCCGCGACGCTTCGGGACAAGGCGCGCTTGCGCAGCTCGGCATCTCGATCCACTCCCTCGGATACCGCATGAAGATCAATCCGGCCATTCAGCAGGCCCGGATGGCCGAAGCCACCAAGCAGCAGACCGAGGTCATGCGCAAGGAGACCATCGCCAAGAAGGCTGACGCGGACGCGCTGGAGCTTGACTCTAAGTCCAAACTCGCGGCGGCTCGGCTCGCTGAGGCCAAGGCGAACCGTGAAGCCTTCGATGCCTCCGAGGAAAACTCGCCGCACAAGCTCTTGCTGTCACTGCTGCAGAAGTGGGACGGGCGACTGCCTAATGCAGTTATCCTGGGGAATGACGCGGGAGGGCTTGCGCCGGAGTTGATCGCCGAAGCGCTCCGCCGCCTTGATCCCAGAAGCACAGTCAGTGTTGTTCCCGCCCACGGCTCCCCCGCGGCCTCACAGCCGCGCGATTGAGGCGGGTGGCATCAATCACCGCGGGGTGCCATCGATTCGCCGTCGCTCTGGACGGCGCAATCGATGGTCGGGCGTGGGTCGCGGGAAAGACCATCAATGCGCCTCGGGCCGCGTCACGGGCTGGGCACGGGGCCACTGCCCGCGGCGATTGATTGCACCCATTACGAACTGCCCCGCTACGGCAGGTGGCACCACCTTCGCGGCGTGTGACATCAACATCGTGCCATCACCTTTCGGCTTTGCGAAAGGTAATGGTTGGGCGTGACTCGAGGCGAGGGCACCACCATTCGCAGAGCCGAATGGTGGTGGCACGATTGTGCTACGCCATGTCGCCCGCCCGGTACGCCGCGCGCCGCGTTCGTTACGCGACGGCACTTTTTCCGTAAGGCTTCCCGGGCTTCGCGTACGGGATCGCGGGCGTTGCGTACGCCACGCGGGCGGCGGCGTACAAGGCGCGGGGGCTGGCGTACGGAATCACCGGCGGGGCGTAGGCGAGGCGGGGGGATCGGTACGGAATCGGCGGCGTCGGGCACGCGGGGCGGGCGGTTGCGGGGGATTTGAGCGGCGTTCCGGGCCGTTTCTGCGCGGTTTGGGCCGCGTCCAGCGCCCCGGCGGGGCTCCGTGTCAAAAACGGCAGCGTCGGCTCAACCCCTCCACTCCTCACGCCGATGCTCCGTGCATCATGTCGAACCACACGCCACGCATCATCCGTTCACCCCGTCCTGAGGCCGTGGGCTTCGCGCAGCGGCACGTGGGGCCGTTCGTGAGCAACGCGCCGCTGCTGGGGCTCAGCCCGCAGGACGCCGCGTCGTACGCCGCGGCGGCCCAGGAGGCGCAGGACGCGCTTGCGGCGGTGGACGCGGCCAAGCAGGCGTGGAAGCTGGCGGCGGCCCGGGCCGCGCTGCGGCTGCGCGAGCTCAACCGCCAGATGACGCGGTGCGTGGAGATCATCGACCTCACCGCCGCCGCCTCGCCCGACCCCATGGCCCTGTACAGCGCCGCCGAGCTGTCCCCGCCCAACACTCCCGGCGTCATGGCCGCGCCCGGCGAGTGCACCGGGTTCCGTGCCCAGCTCAACAGCGACGGCTCGCTGACGATCCAGTGGAAGTGCAAGAACCCCAACAACGCGCACGGCACGATTTACCAGGTGCTGCGGCGGCTGCCGGCACAGGGGGGCGGCTGGAACGCGTGGGGCGAGTACGCGCAGCTGGACCTGACCGCCGCCAAGCGCTTCACCGACGGGACGATCCCAGCGGGCGCGGGGCGCGTGCAGTACGTGGTACAGGCCCGCCGCGGCGGCACGGTGGGGCCGCTGTGCGCGCCGTTCACGGTGCAGCTGGGCGCGGCGGCCATGGCTGCGGGCGAGGCGAGGCTGGCGGCGTAAAGGCGGTTTACAACACAGAGCATACAGAGGGCACCGAGAAAGGCGCTTGGAGTGGACTTGACGAGAGCGGGTTCAATCCGCTCTCCTGCTCCATCTCCGGCCCCGCCCTCGCGTTTCTAAGCGGGCCTCGTCTCTGGCCAGCGCGCTGGTGGTCAGTCCTTCCGCCGCTTGCGGCGGGCGGCGATCAGGCCGGCCAGGCCCAGGAGCGCGGCCGCGCCGGGCGCGGGCACCGGGCGGGTCCAGAGCAGGGCCTCATTGCGGAGCGTGGTGGCGCTGAAGCCGTAGCCCGTGACATACACGGTGGCACCGTCACTCCAGACGCCCTCGGCGCGGGTGTAGAACCAGGAGCCCGGGAGCGCCAGCGAGAGGTCCTCCCATGATGCGGCCGTGCCATTCCACAGGCTGGCGTGGGCGGCGCCGGCGATGGAGGCATAGCCCACCTGGTACACGCCGTCGGTGCCGCTGGCCTGAGAGTCGGAGGCTGTGGCGGGGTGGAGGTCAAGCCAGGATGCGGCGGAGCCACTCCACAGGCCGGCGCGGTTCTGGCCGCCAATGCTCGCGAAGCCCACCTGCTGCCCCCCGGACACGCCGTAAGCGTGGGACGTGGTCGCGCCGACAGGGGAGAGGTCCACCCATGAGGCCGCCGTGCCGCTCCACAGGCTGGCGCGCTCCACGCCCGAAATGGACGCGTAGCCCACCTGCTGGGTCCCGGAGGTGCCGCGCGCGGAAGAACTCGAGGCGTCGATGGGGTTGAGGTCAACCCAGGATGCCGCGGTGCCGCTCCAGAGCCCGGCGTGGTGCTGTCCGCCGAAGAAGCGGGCAGAGCCCACCTGCTGCGCGCCCGACGTGGCGGTCGCGGCGGAATCGATGGAGCCGGCGGGGCTGAGGTCAACCCAGGACGCGGCGGTGCCGCTCCACAGGCTGGCGCGGCTTTGCAGACCGCCAAAGGTCGCGTAACCAACCTGCTGATTGCCGAAGGCGCCGTGCGCCTGCGAGGCGTGGGCGCCGGCGGGGTGGAGGTCAACCCAGGAAGCGGCCGTGCCGTTCCATAGCCCGGCATGGGGGGCCGCGCCGAAGGCGGCGGAGCCCGCCTGCTGCGGCCCCGCTGCGGCGCGGGCGTGCGCCTCGCTCGCACCCGCGGGGGTCAGGAAGGTCACGGTCCACTGGGCGTGGGACGGGACCGCGCACCCGAGTACGCAACCGATCGCGGCGAGTGCTGCCGCCCTGGCGCGGAACGGGCCAGCATGCTTGGTCATGTCGGACATGGCTCCCTCTCCGCCGGCCTTCCGGCCGGCTCGCTGTCGCACCGCTGAAGCCCCGCGCGCACAGACACGGGAGCTCTCCACCGGGACCCTACCCGGGACGGCACCGCCTTGTCAATGGAAAGTACGGGAAGAGGGGCAAGCGCAGCCGCTGCGGCCATGCTCGGGCGTCATGCATGCCGCGTCCGCTTGGCGAGTTCCACGCGCACGAACTCGGGCAGGTACGCGGGCGTGCAGTTCCTGGGCACCAGGTCGTCCTTGTAGAGCCCGAGCTTCTCACCGAGCTTGAGCACGCGGGGGCGGAACTTCTCCTCGTGCAGCGCGATCCAGCACGCGCAGAAGTTCATCCCCCACTGCACCTCGGGCTCGGCCTTGCCCATCGTCTTCTCGAGCTCGGCCACCAGCGCCTCGGTGTTGGCGGGCGGGTTCTTGAGGGCCTGGCCCGTCCAGCGGAGGCGGGCCTGGTGGTACCAGAAGAGGCGCCGCAGCGTGGGCGACTTCGCGTCCTGCCACCCCTCGACCAGCGCGGTCAGCGTGGCGTCCTTCATCAGCTGGTTGGCGAGCAGCCACTCGGAGATGTTGTTGCGCTCGGAGTTTTCGTGCGAGCGCAGGTCGGCGGCGAGCCTGTCGATCGCCTCTTGCGTGAGCAGCTTCTTGTCGAAGATCAGCGTTGCCAGGAGCCGCGCGTGGAACAACCCCGTGCCCCATAGCTCCATGGCCAGCGCGTGGTCCTTCTTGATCTCCGCGCCGAGCTTCTTGATGTCGCCCATCTTTGTGGCGGGCTTGTCGAGCTGGGCTGCGAGCTTCTGCGCCTTCGTCATAGTGGCCATCGCGCTGACTCCTCGTCACCGACTGCCGAGAGCCGATCTTTCCACCACAGAGACACAGAGGGGCACGGAGGTTGCGCAGAGAAAGGCGATCAGAAGTGAATCGGATCAGCTCGAGAGTCTCTCACTCATTCCATTGACCTGCTTCTTCTTCAAACCCGCCTTCGGCCTTCCTCTATGCGCCTCTGTGCCCCTCTGTGTCTCGGTGGTGGATGCGTTTCTGCCTCAGTCCGGGATCGAGGGCTCAACGAGGTTGGCGAGCTAGTTGAGCGACTCCTGCCAGCCGAGGTAGCACATCTCCGCGGGGATGGCGGGCGGGATGCCGGCCTGCACGATCTCGACATCGGTCCCGCACATGACCTCGCGGAGGGTCACCGTGACCTGCATCTCGCCCATCATCGAAGGCTCGGTGGTGTCGAACTTGTCCGTGTACCGGATGCGCTCGTGTGGCGTGAGCTCCGTGTACGTGCCGCCGAACTTGTGCGAGTTGCCCGTCGAGAAGTTCGTGAACGACATCGAGTACCGGCCGCCGACCTTCTGGTCGTCGCTGTGCATCCGCCCGGTGAAGCCGTGCGGCGGCAGCCACTTCTCGCGGGCCGCGCCGTCGAGGAACGCGCGGTACACCCGCTCGCGCGGGGCCTTGAACACTCGGTGCAGACGGACGGTCCCGGTTCCCATCATCAACTCCTTTGCCTTCCTCTGTGCCTCTGTGTCTTTGTGGCTAGTCTTTGCCTTTCGGGCACGTGTCGATCATCTGCTGGATGTGCCGCGCGAAGTCGTCGTGCATGAACTTCATCGCGGGCGAGTTCCACATGACCTTGAAACTCTCCTCGGCCACGATCTCGTGCATCCGCATCTGCCAGGACTGGAAGTAGTCATCGCCGATCTGGCCCTGCCGCCAGCTGAACCACACCATCTCGTACACGCTGAGCTGCATGAGGTTAAAGTAGTAGGAGCGGATGCCCCGCTCGCGGGTCTCGCCGGTCAGCCCCGCCGCCCACACCATGTCGCGCGGGTAGACCTCGGCCAGCGAGGGCTCGCGCACGCGCATCTCGCGCAGGTGCATCTGCATCTCCACCAGCTTGGTGAAGTTCGCGACGTACTGCACCTGACGCTGCTTCCTGAACTGCACGGCCGTGTAGATCAGCGATCCCGCGATGGCGGACGCGGAGAGGGCCTGCAGCAGGACCTGGAGTTCCGGGAGCGAGAGGGCAAGGGCCGTGGTCGCGGGCATGGGGCCGAAGCGTACCCGGCCCGATCAGCGGCGGCGGCGCGTCGCGAGCAGACCGCCGGCGGCGAGCACAACGCACACACCCGGCGCGGGCACCGTGTCCACCATCAGGTTGTCAAAGAGGACCGGGCCGAAGTTGGGGTTGTCGGGGTGGTTGGAGTTGTTGTCAAGGTCGAAGACCACGCGCGTGAAGGGCGTGGCCAGCGGCACCTGCAGCCGCACGGGCAGCCAGACCCGCGCGGGGTCCACGGCGTAGCTCACCGAGCCCACGAGCGTCGCGCCGTTGTACGCGCGGACGGTGAGCGGGCCCTGCCCGGTGAAGCCGACGGACTCGAAGGCGTCGATCGTGAGCAGCACCTGCGGCTGGCTGAAGGTCATCTGGAAGTCGGCCAGCCAGCCAGCGAGGTTGGCGTGGGCCATGATGCCCCAGCCGCTCCCGGGTGCGGTGAGCGACCATGCCTGCATCATGCGGCCGTCATTGTGCACGCCGACCTGGGGCGATGTGAAGCTGAGGTCGGTGAGGCCGCGGGCGGCGTAGAAGTTGGCGGGGATGCCGGCGTTGGCGGGGAGGGTCGAGAGATCATCGAAGTCAAACAGGGTGGCATCGGCTGCCGACGGCGCGGCCGCAAACGCAAGACCCAGAATGCAGGCAATGGGCGTGACGGTCATACGCATGAGGGCAGCCTAGCAGGCTGGGGAGAGGCCGCACAAGCCGATTTGCTGGAAGAAGGGCTCGTGCGTCGTTATTCGACCACGATCGGCGCACGCGCCAGCACCTTGTTGCCCTGCCCGGTCATGTACCGCACCTCGGCCTCGCCCGCCTTCGCGGGCGCCTTGACGGTCAGGGGCGAGCCCTTCTTGGTCTCCGTGTACGCGGCGTACTGGCCGTCGGGCGTGCCCTTGGTGACGATCGTGATGTAGTCGCCGGTGTTGTTGGGGCCGGTCCACGTGATGCTGACCTCTGCGCCGGCATTGGCCCGTTCTGGCGCGGAGAGCGTCACCTCCGCGGGCGTGATCTCGATGGTGCGGCGCGAGAGGACGCGCCGGCCCTGACCGGTCATGTAGCGGAGCTCGGCCGCGCCCTTCATGATCGGCGTCAGCAGCTTCAGCGGCGAGCCCTTGCTCGTCTCGGTGTAGTTGGCGTACTGGCCGTCGGGGGTGCCGGACGCGACGATCGTGATGTAGTCGCCCTTGTTGTTGGGGCCTGTCCAGGTCACGTCGATGGTCGTGCCCGCGATGGCACGCTCGGGCGCGGTGATCGTCACCGCGGCCTCGATGACCTTGATCGCGCGCCGGGCGAGCACCTTCTTCGCCTGGCCGGTCACGTAGCGCACCTCGAACTCGCCGGCCTTCACGGGCGCGGTGAGCGACGCGGGCGAGCCCTTGGACGTTTCCGCGTACGACGCGTACTCGGCGTCGGGAGCCCCGGTCGGCACGATGGTCACGAAGTCGCCGGTGTTGTTCGGCCCGGCCCAGGTAACGCTGAACGGGGCGCCGATGCCGACCTCCGCCGGTGCTTCGAGCATTGCACCGGCCGCGAGCACCTCGATCGAGGCGCGGGCGAGCACGGTCTTACTCTGGCCGGTGACGTAGCGGACCTCGTACTTGCCCGGTTCGATCGGCGCGGTGAGTTCGAGCGAGGGGCCGTGCTGGGTTTCCTTGTAACTGGCGTAGGCCGCGGGCGCGGCGGTCGCGGCGACGATGGTGACAAAGTCGCCCCTGTTGTTGGGCCCGGTCCACGAGGCGGTGAACGCCGAACCAGCGGGGACCTGCGCCGGGGCCTGCACCGTGGCCGCGCTCAGCACCTCAGCCGGAGCTGCGGCGGGAGCGGGCATGTCGGGTGCCTTCCCGGGCGGATTGTTTGTGCCAGTCACAGGTGCGGGCACCGGCTGCGTGACCGGCTTCTGCCCGCGGCAGCGCACCAGCAGGAGCAGGATGATCGCAATCGCGATAAGCGCGACCACGATGAGGACATTGCGGCGGTTGTTGAACGATCCGGGAGCGTTGGCCATGGGGCGGATTATTGCGGCCCCGCACGCGCCGGTACCATGCCGAGATGGGCCGTCGCATCAATCTTCCACAGCGACGCTCAGCGCTCCCCCGACGCGTGTCATGGGTGCCGGGGGTCGGCGGCTGGCCCAGGCCGGGCGACCTGCGACGCGTCCACATCACGATCGCCTGGATTGCCGCGGCCATAGTCGGCCTGATTCTGCTGTACTCCCGTGGAGAGTTGTGGCGTGACTGGCGAAACTGGCGGGGCGCGACGTTCTCAACCACGATGGCGCGCGTCCGCAACGTCACCATCAGTCCAGTCTGGATCGCTGGCCGGGGCGGGCGTCCTCGCGAGGATACCGAAGTACACGGCGTGTTTGAGTTCGAGGTCGAGGGCCGCACCTACAGCGGCACCGAGTTCGGACGCGGCGGCGGGCGCGTGCCGTCGTTCAAGGCGCGGCAGCTCAAGAGCGACCTGAACCGTGTCGGGCTCGTGCAGGTCTGGTATGAGGTGCAGGACCCTTCCGAGTGCTACGCCGACCTCGGTTACCGTGGGCCCCACGACCCGTACCAATCCGGAAGCTCTGATCTTGCGCTGCTGTGCGTGTCTGCATGCCTGGGCGCGCTCCTGTGGGCGACCTACCCGCTCCATCTCGTCGCTCATCGGCGCAGACGCCGGCGGCTCGGGCTGCTGAAGCCCGAATGATCGCATGGTGAGCGGCCGCCGGAGCGCAGTGTCATGTACCTCGGCAGCATTGCGGCAATCAGCACGGTCTTCATGAGGTAGCAAAGTCGCTGGCACGCGGTATGGTCCAAGAAGGATGCGGGTTGCCGCGGCGATTCTGTGTTGTTCGCCGCTTTCATCACTTCAAGTTGAGGACCATCCATGAGCCACACTCCTTCTCCCTCGCGGCGTGAACTGCTCGCCACCCTGGGCACCGTCGGCGCGACTGTTGGCGCCGGCCTCGCGCTCGGCGCATGCGCCGCCCCACAGACCAAGACCGGCCGCACGGACACGAACAACAAGGCCATCGCGCAGCCGGACATGCTCGACGACGAGATCTTCAACTTCGCCCTCAACCTCGAGTACATGGAGGCGGAGTACTACACGCGCGGGGCGTACGGGCAGGGCATCCAGGAACGGGGCGCTCCGATTGGGCGTAAGCCGGGCGAAGTGAACGGCGGGCGCAAGGTGCGGTTCAGCAATGAGACGCACCAGGCGTACGCCGAGGAGCTGGCGTTCAACGAGGCGGCGCACGTGCGGTTTTACCACCGCATCCTGCGCGGGCAGGCCGTGGACCGGCCGGAAATCGACTTTGTCGGTGGGATGAGCGCGGTGTTCGCGGCCGCGGGGATCGTCTCCCCCGGCACCCGCGTCGATCCCTTCGAGGACGAGATGCTGTTCTACCTCGGCGGCATGCTCTTCGAGGACACGGGGATCACTGCGTACCGCGGGGCGTCGGCGTTCATCACCGACCGCACGCTGCTGGGCAACGCCGCGGGCGTGCTGGCGGTGGAGGCGTACCACATGGGAATGGTGCGTGCCCTGCTGTACAACATGGGCAGCGAGGCCCGCGAGTACGCCAACAAGATCTCGGAGCTGCGCGACCGGCTCGATGGACCCGAGGACCTGGACCAGGGCATCGAGGTTGAGGGCAAGCCGAACATCGTGCCGTGCGACAGCTACGGCGTGGCGTTCGCCCGCAAGCCACGGCAGGTGGCGAACATCGTGTTTGGGAAGCCGGGGGCGAACGCGGGCGGGTTCTACCCGCGGGGGCTGAGCGGTGGGTATGACGCGCTGATGGCGCTGTGAGAGACGCAGGCGGGGCCTGCCCCCAATTGCGGACCTTACCACTTTCCACCAATTACGCACCCCGGAGCGACAAACCCCTTGTGCGCCGCGCCCGCGCGCGTTAGAACGTTGGCGCGTGCCGCGGGCGGTGTTCGCCCGCGGGCAGTTGGTCCTGCGGTGAGTCGTGCAGCCGCGTCAAAGGAGATCTGGTGATGCGCAAGCTCGTTCAGGTCGGGAAAGTGGCGGTGGTGGCCGGGTTGCTGGCGGCGGTGGGCGTGGGTGTGTCAACGGCTTCGGCGGCGCGTCCGCCGCGTCCGCCGGTCAACCCCTGCCTGTGCATCGACGTGTACATGCCGGTGCTGTGCCCCAATGGCGTGGTGTACTCGAACTCGTGCTACGCCGGGTGCGCGGGGCAGACGAACTGCGTGCCGCTGTACGACCCGCCGGTCGAGGAGCTCTGATCCGACCTGTGGTTTGATGCTGAACTTGAGGCGGCCGGTCCGGAAGGGCCGGCCGCTTGGTTTTGTTCTCGCCGAGTGATTTCTCGCGGAGACGCGGGGTCGCGGAGGGAGAGGAGCTGATGGACACGAGTAGTGGGACACGTCGGTTTCCCTTCTTCACGGCTGTGCTGCTGGTAGCGTGCGTCGGGCTGGCGGTGCTCGTCGTGGTGCTGTCTCGACAGAACAGGGAGTTGCGGGCGGAGCTCGCGGCGGCGGAGCATGCGGCGCAGCGGGGGGCCGGCCAGGGAGGGCCGGAGGTGCTGAAGGCGGGCGATCGGGTGGCGGCGCTCACGGCCGTCGATAGCGCGGGGCGGGAGGTGCAGGTCCCACTGGACGCGCCGGGGCGGCGGCTGGTCATGATCGGGTCATCCCAGTGCACGTCGTGCGCGACGGCGAAGCCGTTCTGGGTCGAGCTGAGCGCGGCTGCGGTGGCGGGCAATGTGAGCACGGTTTGCCTGATGACGGACGGCAAGGCCGACAGCGGGGCGGAGGCGGAGCTGTCGATGCCCGTGCTGGGGGTGCGGGAGTTCCCGCAGTCATCGATCGGGCGGATTCCGGGCGTGCCGCTGGTGCTGCTGGTGCGGGATGGGGTGGTTGAGCGGGTTTGGCCGGGCCCGTTTGATGTACGCGGGCGCGATGAGGTCCGGGCTGCCCTGCAGTCCGGGGGCGGGTGAGAGCAGCCCCGACGGCAGCCCCTTGGCGGGCGACACAACCGGCCCTCCAGACAACTCACAACGGCGGACGGGCGTTTGCGGTCACGGAAGGAGTTGCGTAACCTGTAAACCCAATTCTACTGGAGGAGAATCGCCTTGCCGTACACCACGCTCGACCTTCCCGCCAAGCTCAAAGTCATCATCCAGAAGGCCGTGGCCGACATTGAGAAGGCCAAGAAGCAGATGGGCGGCGCCCGCGCCGTCCCTGGCATTCAGTCCAAGTGCAAGGCCGACTGCGAGAAAGAGATCGCGCGGATGATGGACATCTACTTCAAGGAGGAGGAGGACTACGTCAAGCAGGTGGGCGAGCTGCACGCCGCGAGCAAGGACCTGGTCAAGAAGATCGAGGCGGGCGGGCCCAAGGCCACCCTGGTGAAGCTGGCGGAGGAGGTCGATGGGAACCACAAGAAGCTGCTGAAGCTCCAGTCCGACCTGCAGGCGCACCAGGGGTTCCGGGCCTCGTGCTGGCCCGACACCAAGACGGCTCCCGCCGCCCTGGGCGCGGACGTTGCAAAGGCCGTGGAAGCGCAGTTCGTGAAGGACCGCGCCCCGATGATCGCCAAGGTCGCGGCGTTGAAGGACCAGAAGGTCAAGATCGAGGAGTTCGTCAAGCGCGCGTGGGACCTGGCCGAGGCGGGCAGCAGCGGCGCGGGCGTGGGCGAGGCCGCCGACACCAAGCTGATGGCTAAGGAGATCGCGGCCCGCGAGGACGAGTTCAAAAAGATGACCGAGGAGGTCAAGACCCGGAAGACCCAGCTGGACACCATGCAGAAGTTCGTGGTGGGCATGAACACGAAGAAGATGACCAAGCCGCTGGCCGACATCGAGTTCAAGCGCTCGACCGACTATGTGAAGCAGACCAAGGCCGTGCGGGCGCAGGTCAAGACGCTGCTGGTGGCGCTGGACAGCCTGAAGAAGCGGCTGGGCCCGGCGATCAGCGACCCCAAGATCAAGCCGCTGCTCGCCAGCCTGGAGAAGCACTACGCGTACTGCGACAAAGAGATCTCCGCCCTGGAGGCCACGCAGACGGCGTATGACAAGAAGATCCTGGAGGCGAAGAAGCAGTTCGCCTGAGTGGTTGAATAGGTGCTGATTCCGAGGGCTCCCGCGCGGGCGGGGGCCCTTGTTTTTGTTGGTGGATGGGGGGCCGTGCGAAAATCGCTCTATTTGCGCACGGCACGATCCGGTATGCTCCAGCCCATGCTGCGGGTCGCACACGTGATCGAGCGGGCGGAGGCGGGGGCGGGCGGCACGGCGACGGCGCTGCTGAGCATCCTCGACGCGCTCGCGACCTTGGACGGGCGGGTGGAGTCCACCAGCTACTTCCCGCGTCCAAAGGAGGACGACGTGGTGTGGGCGCGGATCAAACGCGACCCTCAGCGCTACGTGCTGGCGGAGTCCGTCGGACGGATCGTGCGGCCGGGGAACCTGGGGCTGCGCGTCGCGGCCGACCTGCACGCTGGCAAGGTGGATGTGGTGCACCTGCACGGCCTTTGGTCGCCGGACCTGGTGCACGCGGCACGCACGGCCCAACGGCTCGGCATCGCCACGCTCTGGCAGAGCCACGGCATGCTGCTGCACGCCGCCATGGACTACAAGAAGCTCAAGAAGCAGGTGTTCCTGCGGCTGGGGCTGGGGCGGGCGCTGCGGCGGGCGAGCGGGTTCATCACCGAGACGGTTGATGGGCTGCACAACTCGGCGTACCCCGCATCGATCCCGATGGAGCGGCGGTTCCTGGTGGGCTACCCGATCATCCTGCCGGAGGCGATCCCCGATCGGACCGCGCTGCGACCCGTGGGGCGCACGAGGTTCGGCATCCCTGACGACGCGTTCACGTTCGCGTTCCTGGGGCGGCTGCACCCGATCAAGCGCGTGGACATGACCATCGAGGCGTTCGCGCGGGCGGCGGCGAACGACCAGCGGTTCCGGCTGCTGCTGCTGGGGACGGGAGAAGTCGGCTATGTCGGGAAGCTCAAGCGGCGGGCGGAGGCGCTGAAGGTCGCGGACCGAGTGGTGTTCGCGGGCTGGATCAGCAACGAGGAGAAACTGCAGGGGCTCGCGGCGTCGGACGCGTTCGTGCTCAACTCGCGCCTTGAGAGCTTCGGGTACGTGCTCTTCGAGGCGATCAGCCGCGGCACGCCGCCGGTGGTCACCGAGAACCTGTCACTCGCCGGCGAGCTGACGCGCGAAGGCGCGGCGGTGCGGACACGGAACTCGGTGGAGGGCTTGGCGGAAGGGCTGCGGCAGATGGCGGAGCACAGCGCGGGTGAGCGGGAGGCGATGGCCCAGCGGGGCTTCGCGTGGGCGAAGGAGGAGTACGACCCCGCGCGGATCGGGCTGCTGCTGGAAGAGACCTACGCGGCGGTGTGCGGGCGCGGCGGCAGGCCGGACGGGGCGATCAGGCATGACGCGGCACGCCGAACCGCTCCGGCGATGCGGTGAACGCTGCAACCCCCTCGTCGTAGATCGGCGGGGTGCCCAGGTCGTACCAGGCGCCCTCGTGGGTGTGGACCTGCACGAGGCCGCGGGACTCCATGACTCGGTGCACGAGCTCGGGCATGTCGAGGCGCTCGCCGTCGGAAATGAGGGCGAGGGCGCGGGGGCCGATCATGTAAACGCCGGCGGCGCCGGTATAGCGGTGCTCCAGGCCTTCGTGCCATCCGGTGAGGCGGCCGTCGGGGTTGGATTCGAGCACGCCGAACTGGAGGCGCCGGGTGTGCACGACGCCGAGGACGGTGATGTCGGCCGCGCGGGCGTGGTGGCGGGCGATCAAATCAGCGAAGCGGGCGTCGGTGAGGACGTCGCAGTTGATCACAAGCACGCCATGCGGCGCGGCGTCAAGCAGTGCGAGAGCGCCGGCGGTGCCCAGGGGCGAGGTCTCCTCGACGAAGCGGACGGGGAGCGGCAGCGTCCGGCCGCCGCAGTAGGCGCGGATGACGGGGGCGAGACGGCCGAGGGAGATGACGAGGTCGCGGCAGCCGGCCTGGTGAAGTTGTGAGGCGAGGATGTCGAGCAGGATCGTGTTGCCAACGGGGAGCAGGGCCTTGGGCATTGCCTCGGTGAAGGGGTGCATCCGGTGGCCCTTGCCGCCGGCCATGATCATGGCGATAGGTGGCGGAGGGGTCATGCGCGGGCCTCGCGGGTCTTCTTGAAGTACTCGTAGACGCGCCGGAGGCCCTCGGCGAAAGGGACCTGAGCGCGCCAGCCGAGGTCGCGAGCCGCGGCGGAGCTGTCGCCGATAAGGGTCCAGACCTCCTCGGTGCCGCGGACGCGGTCGGCCTCGGTGATGACGCGAAGAGGGCGGCCGCGCAGCTCGATGACGCGGTCGACGACCTCCTGGATGGCGTGAGTGCGCCCGGTGGCGAGGTTGAAGACGCGGCCTTCGACGCCGGTTCGCGTGGCCGCGGCGATAAGGCCGTCAACGGTGTCCTCGACGAACATGAAGTCTCGCCGCGCGTTGGTGTTGCCGAGGTGGAGCTCCTCACCGGTGATCGCCTGGTTGATGATCCAGGGGATGACGGCGCGGTTGGACTGTCGCGGGCCGAAGGTGTTGAAAAGGCGGACCACCACCGTGCCCAGGCGGTACGAGTGGTAGTAGGACTCGGCGAGCTTCTCCTTGCCGATCTTGCTCGCCGCATAGGGAGACTTGGCCATCAGCGGCGAGGTTTCGGTGAGTGGCTCGGGCGAGCCGCCGTAAACCTCTGCGGAAGACGTGACGACGATGCGCTGCACGCCCTGCACCCGGGCGGCCTCCAGCATGTTGTACGTGCCGGTGACGTTGGTCTGGAGGAAGAGCGATGGGGACTTGAGCGAGTGGGCGACGTCGACCTGCGCGGCAAGGTGGAACAGAGTGTCGCATTCCTCGGTGATGGCGCGGGCGTCGGAGGGGTCGAGGATGTCGGCTCGGATGACGCGGAGGTTGCGGTGCGGGCCGACGTGGGCGAGGTTGCCCGAATCGGTGCGGGAGTTGGGGCGGGCGGCGGCGGTGACGGAGTGGCCTTCGGCGAGAAGCTTACATCGCCCAC
>Ga0196963_10001580_pt1 | contig 15038 bp, 12 predicted proteins | sample S1_5metaG_FD_148600 | JGI IMG/M metagenome (GOLD analysis project Ga0196963, IMG submission 148600) | Soil microbial communities from Anza Borrego desert, Southern California, United States - S1_5 | ecosystem: Environmental > Terrestrial > Soil > Desert | place: USA: California | collected... | reverse complement strand
CAGCCGCCCAGGGCGTCGACATAGGCGTCGGGAGTGGCAGCCGGTGCGGCTTTGCGCATGGTCATGAGCCTAACCCGCCGGGTGAAGGCCCGGCGCCTCCTGGCCTGTCCGTGCCACATATTCGGTGTAGCCGCCGCCGTACTGATGGACACCGTCGGAAGTGAGCTCCAGCACCCGGTTCGAGAGCGCGGCCAGGAAGTGGCGGTCGTGCGACACGAACAGCATGGTGCCCTCGAATTCCGCCAAGGCGGCAACCAGCATCTCCTTCGTCGCCATATCCAGATGGTTCGTCGGCTCGTCGAGAACCAGGAAGTTCGGCGGGTCGAACAGCATCTGGGCCATGACCAGGCGCGCCTTTTCGCCGCCGGACAGCACGCGGCAGGTCTTCTCCACATCGTCGCCGGAGAAGCCGAAGCAGCCGGCGAGCGTGCGCAGCGGCCCCTGCCCGGCCCGCGGGAACGATTTCTCTAGCGATTCGAAAACCGTATCGTCGCCGTCCAGCAGGTCCATGGAGTGCTGGGCGAAATAGCCCATCCTCACGCTGGCGCCGAGGGTCACAAGCCCCTCGTCGGGCGCGGTCTCGCCGGCCACCAGCTTCAGCAAGGTCGATTTCCCCGCGCCATTGGCGCCCAGGACGCACCAGCGTTCCGTGCGGCGCAGCTTCAGATCGAGCCCTTCGTAGATCTTCTGGCTGCCATAGCCCTTGTGGACGCTCCTGAAGACAGCCACCTCATCGCCCGAGCGTGGCGGTGCCCGGAATTCGAATTGGACGGTCTGGCGGCGCCGGGGCGGTTCCACCCGTTCGATCTTGTCGAGCTTCTTCACCCGGCTCTGGACCTGCGCGGCGTGGGAGGCCCGCGCCTTGAAGCGCTCGATGAACTTGATCTCCTTGGCGAGCATCGCCTGCTGGCGCTCGAATTGCGCCTGGCGCTGCTTCTCGTTCAGCGCCCGCTGCTGGTCGTAGAAATCGTAATTCCCCGAATAGGTCGTGAGCGAACCGCCGTCGATCTCAATGATCTTGCCGACGATGCGGTTCATGAACTCGCGATCGTGCGAGGTCATCAGCAAGGCGCCGTCGTAGCCCTTGAGGAAGGCTTCCAGCCAGATCAGGCTTTCGAGGTCGAGATGGTTGCTCGGCTCGTCCAGCAGCATGCCGTCGGGCCGCATCAGCAGGATGCGGGCGAGCGCCACGCGCATCTTCCAGCCGCCGGAGAGCAGGCCAACGTCGCCATCCATCCGTTCCGAGCTGAAGCTCAATCCCGCCAGCACCTCGCGCGCCTTCGCCTCCAGCGCATAGCCGTCCAGCTCCTGGAAGCGCGCCTGCACCTCGCCGTAGCGCTCGACGAGGGCATCCATGTCGTCCGCCTGCTCCGGGTCGACCATCGCCGCCTCGAGCCTGGCCATTTCGGCCGCCAGCGCGCTCACCGGCCCGACGCCGTCCATCACCGCCGCAACCGCGCTCTGGCCCGACATTTCGCCGACATCCTGGCTGAAATAGCCGATCGTCATGCCGGTCTCGACCGACACCTGGCCATCGTCGGGCCGCTCCTGGCCGGCGATCATGCGGAAGATCGTCGTCTTGCCGGCGCCGTTCGGCCCGACAAGTCCCACCTTCTCGCCCTTCTGGAGGCCCATCGAGGCGTCGATGAACAGGATCTGGTGGCCGTTCTGCTTGCTGATGTTGTCAAGACGAATCATGAAGGCCGTGCTGGCTGAGCGCCGCGGGATACGATCAAGGCTGCGATTTTCAGAGACCGAGAACGCTTGTTCCCGTCATTCCCACTCGATCGTACCGGGCGGCTTCGAGGTCACGTCGTAGACCACCCGGTTGATGCCGCGCACCTCGTTGACGATGCGCGTGGCGACGTTGGCCAGGAACTCGTGGGCGAAGGGATAGGAATCGGCGGTCATGCCGTCGCTCGAGGTCACGGCACGCAGCGCGCAGACATAGTCGTAGGTACGCGCGTCGCCCATCACGCCCACGGTCTTGACCGGCAGCAGCACGGCGAAGGCCTGCCAGATGGCGTCGTACAGGCCGGCGCGGCGAATCTCGTCGAGATAGATCACATCGGCCTTGCGCAGGATCGAGAGCTTGTCCGGCGTAATGTCGCCGGGGATGCGGATGGCGAGGCCCGGCCCCGGGAACGGGTGGCGGCCGACCAGGCTCTCCGGCAGGCCGAGCTCGCGGCCCAAGGCGCGCACCTCGTCCTTGAACAGCTCGCGCAGCGGCTCGACCAGCTTGAGCTTCATATGCGCCGGCAACCCGCCGACATTGTGATGCGACTTGATGGTCACCGACGGGCCGCCGGTGAACGACACGGATTCGATGACGTCGGGATAGAGCGTGCCTTGGGCGAGGAACTCGGCGCCGCCGATCTTGCGCGCCTCTTCGTCGAACACGTCGATGAACGAGGAACCGATGATCTTGCGCTTGGCCTCCGGGTCGACGACGCCCGAGAGCTTGCCGAGGAACAAGCCGCTGGCGTCGCGATGCACCAGCGGGATGTTGTAGTGGCCGCGGAACAGCTCGACGACCTGCTCGGCCTCGCCGTGGCGCAGCAGGCCGTGATCGACGAAGATGCAGGTGAGCTGCTCGCCGATCGCCTCGTGGATCAGCACCGCCGCCACCGAGGAGTCGACGCCGCCGGACAGGCCGCAGATCACGCGCCCCTTGCCGACCTGCTGGCGGATGCGCGCGATGGCCTCGCGGCGGAAGGCGGCCATGGTCCAGTCGCCCGTGCAGCCGGCGACCTTGTGGGTGAAGTTGCGGATCAGCGCCGCCCCCTGCGGCGTGTGCACGACCTCCGGATGGAACATCGTGCCGTAGTAGCGGCGCTTGTCGTCGGCGATCACCGCGAACGGCGCGCCGTCGCTGATCGCCACGCGGCGGAAGCCGTGGGGCAGCGCCACGACCCGGTCGCCGTGGCTCATCCACACCTGCTCGCGCGCACCCTTGGGCCACAGCCCGTCGAACAGCGCGCACTCCTCGATCACGTCGATGAAGGCACGGCCGAACTCGCGGTGGTCGGAATGCTCTACGGTGCCGCCGAGCTGCTGCACCAGCGTCTGCTGGCCGTAGCAGATGCCGAGGATCGGCAGCTTCGAGTCGAACATCTCCTGGGGCGCGGTCGGGCTGGTCGCCCCTTCGAGCACCGAGGCCGGGCCGCCGGAGAAGATGATACCTTTGGGCTTCAGGCGCCGGATCGCCTCGGCGCCCTTGCTGAAGGGAATGACCTCGCAGTAGACGCCGCTCTCGCGCACACGCCGGGCGATGAGCTGCGTCACCTGGCTGCCAAAATCGAGAATGAGAATCGTATCGGTCACGGGACTGGGTCCGTCAAAAGGCTGGTGCCGCGGAATGACGGACGGAGTGCGGGTGGTGCGAGGGCGGCGGAAACGAGTGCGTCAGCCGGTCTCGCACGACCCGAGACGATCGACCGCCTGGGTTAGGTCGGTCCACCCATAGCACGTCTCGTCGAGCGTGCAACCCCACAAGCGCTCGCGCCGCTGCGCCACCGGCCGGCCGCCGATTCGCTCGTAGAAATAGCGCGAGGGGTTGTCCCGCAGGACCCAAAGGAAGCTGCGGCTGTAGCCCTTCTCCACCATCGCGGCGAAGGCCGCCGAGATCAGACGCCGGCCGATGCCGCGGTCCTGATGCTCGGGCCGGACATAGAGTGTGTAGATCTCGCCGACATTGACCGCGCTGTCGCTGGCGAACGGGCCGCCGGGCGGGCGGTCGGTGACGCGCGACAGGCCGAAGCTGGTGAAGCCGACGATGCCGCGATTGGGCTCGGCCGCGACGATCACCGGCTGGACCTCGGTGCGATTCTTGATGACCCAGGACCATTCGCGCGCCTGGCGCTCGTATGACATGCCGAGCAGGACCCGGTTCGGCAGGAGGCCGGCGTAAGCGGAACGCCACGTGTCGACGTAGACTTTGGCGATGCCGACAGCCGCTCGTTCGGTCGCCAATCCGATAGTCGTCATAGAATTCACAGTAGCATGATTCTTTTGGGTGGCCAGCCGTTGCGCGCGATTTTTTGTCACTGTTGCGCGAGCGACATATCCACCGGATCTCCGGCGATTTCGCGAATAAGTTTCGAGAGGATCGCGCCGGTGAAAGCGTTGAAATTTTCGGCAACGATGAGGAAGGCGCCCATGCCGCCGATGACATTTTCGCGGTAATAGGCGTCGAGATCACCCTCGGGCGGGCGATAGAAATTTAACCTCTCGTTAATCACCGGCAATCCGTTGATCGTGATACCCGCGGCGACGGCATCGTCACGCGCCGCCGCCGTCGGCCGTCCCTGATTCGTTCGCCCGTCCCCGGAAATGTCGATGACCCGGCGCGTGCCCTCGAAGCCGTTATTCTCGAAGAGCGGTACCGAGTAGTCGATCGCCCCGCTGATCGACGTCCAGTTCCGCGCCACGTAAGGGGCCGCGGCGATGCGGGCGGTGAAGGCCGCCGCCGAGTTGTCGTCGGTAATCAGGGACCACGGTACTACTGTGTACTGGATATCGACGCCGGCCCATTCCACATAAGTGACGGCGATCCGGCCGTGCGGCGCCGAGCGGATGGCCTGGAGAACGCGCGGGTGCTGCAGGGCGGCGATGTAGCCTTCACGCTGCAGTTTGGCCTCCTCGGGGTCGACGCTGCGCGAGACATCGACCGCCAGGACCAGCTCCAGGTCGACCGGTTCGGCGGCGAGCGGGCCGGCCAGCGCCAGAGCCGCGACGACGACAGCCAGAGCCCCCAGGCGCATCCTCAGTCTCCTTCCCCCGGCTTGTCGTTCCGGGCCTCGACCGTCGCGGGCTGGCGTTCGAAGACCGCCACGAAGAACCCGTCGGTGCCGTGACGGGCGGGCGAGAGCCGGAGCCAAGCATCGCTGGTGGGCGGAGTCGTGCCAAGCGCTTCCTTCCACACCCGGGGCATCGGCAGGGGCGTGAACTCGGGCGCCGCCGCGGCAAAGGCCTCGACCTGGCTTTCGTTCTCTTCGGGCAGCAGCGAGCAGGTGACGTAGACCAGCCTTCCGCCCGGTTTCACGAGGCGGGCCGCACTGCCCAGGATGCGCGCCTGCAGCGCCCGCAGCTCCAGGATGTCCTGCGGCGTCAGCGTCCAGCGCGCGTCGGGATTGCGCCGCCAGGTGCCGGTCCCGCTGCATGGCGCGTCGATCAGCACCCGGTCGAAGGCTCCGAGCTGGCGCTTGATCCAGGGATCGCGCTCGCTCTCGAGATGGCGCCGCTCGACATTGTGCACGCCGGCGCGGCGCAGCCGCTTGGTGGCGCTTTCCAGCCGCGGCCCCGACACGTCGCAGGCGACGATATGCCCCTTGTTCTCCATGCCCGCCGCGATCGCCAGGCTCTTGCCGCCGGCACCGGCGCAGAAGTCGCAGACGCGCATGCCGGGCTTGGCGCCGACGAGTCGGGCGGCGAGCTGCGAGCCTTCGTCCTGGATCTCGACCAACCCGTCCTTGAACGCCGCCAGCGCCGGCAGGTTGGGCCGCCCGTCGACGCGCAAGGCCCAGGGTGAGAGCGAGCCCGGTGTCGTCGTCACGCCCGACGCCGCCAGCGTCTTGCGCGCGGCGTCGCGGTCGGTCTTCAGCGTGTTCACCCGCAAATCGACCGGCGCGGCCTCGCCCAAGGCGGCCATCTCGCGCAGGAAGTCAGAGCCGAAACGCTGCTTCAGCGACGGCAGCAGCCATTCCGGCGTGTTGACGCGCACCCCTTCCGGCTGTTCCGGATGCTCGATGCTGCGCCCCGAGAGCGCCGCGGCGAGATGGCGTTCTCCGGGCTCGAGCTGCACCGGGCGGAATTTGCTGCCGTCGAAGCTCACCTCGAATTCCTCGACCGGCCAGCCTTCGAGGATGGCGAGCGCGGCGATCACGCGGCGGCGGGAATCAAGGGAGAACCGGGCGCGGGCCGCGCCCTCGCGCGCAAACGCCAGCCACCAGTCGAGCTGGGCGCGATGGCGCAGCACGGCGTAGACCAGGCTGAGAAGAGCCGCGCGGTCCTTGCTGCCGATATAGCGGCGGGAGCGGACATAGCCGTTGACCACCGCATCGGCGGGCGAGCGGCCGCGCCCCACCCCGCCGGCCGCGATCGCATCGAGAATCTCGATCGCCGCCTGAACGCGCGCGCCGGGTGTCATTGCGTCAAAGATCGGGGCGGTAGTTCGGCGACTCGCGGGTGATGGCGACGTCGTGCACGTGGCTCTCGCGCAGGCCCGCCGAGGTGATCTTGAGGAACTCGCAGTTCTTCTGCATCTCGGCGATGGTGCGGTTTCCGGTGTAACCCATGGCCGCCTTGAGGCCGCCGACGAGCTGATGGATGACCGGCCCCACCGGGCCCTTGTACGGCACGCGGCCTTCGATGCCCTCGGGCACCAGCTTCAGCGCGTCCTTGATGTCCTGCTGGAAATAGCGATCGGCCGAGCCGCGCGCCATAGCCCCGACCGAGCCCATGCCGCGATAAGCTTTGTACGAGCGGCCTTGGTAGAGGATGACCTCGCCCGGCGCTTCGTCCGTTCCCGCGAACAAGGTGCCAAGCATGGCGCAGTTCGCCCCAGCGGCGATCGCCTTGGCGAGATCGCCGGAATATTTGATGCCCCCGTCGGAGATCACCGGCACGCCGCGCTTGCGCGCGACTTCGACCGTGTCGAGGATCGCGGTGAGCTGCGGCACGCCGACGCCGGCGACGATGCGCGTGGTGCAGATCGAGCCCGGCCCGATCCCCACCTTCACCGCATCGGCCCCGGCGTCGATCAGCGCCTGCGCGCCGTCGGCGGTCGCCACGTTGCCGGCGACGATCTGGGTGTAGTTGGAGAGCTGACGCACGCGCTTCACGGTGTTCAGCACGCCTTCGGAATGGCCGTGCGCCGTGTCGACGATGACCACATCGACCTCGGCATCGAACAGAGCTTCGGCGCGTGCCACGCCGTTATCGCCCGTGCCGGTGGCGGCGGCGACACGCAGACGGCCCTTCTCGTCCTTGGTCGCGTGGGGAAAGCGCTGCGCCTTCTCGATATCCTTGACGGTGATCAGGCCGATGCAGCGATAGGCGTCGTCGACGACGATGAGCTTCTCGATGCGATGCTGGTGCAGGAGGCGCTTGGCCTCGTCGCGCGACACGCCTTCGCGCACGGTGACGATCTTGTCCTTGGTCATCAGCTCGCGAACCGGCTGGCGTGGGTTCGAGGCGAAACGCACATCGCGGTTGGTCAGGATGCCGACCAGCTTGCGCGACGCCGGCTCGACCACGGGCACGCCCGAGATCTGGTTGTCCGCCATCAGCTTCAGCGCATCGGCGAGCGTTTCGTCCGGGCCGATGGTCACCGGATTGACGACCATCCCGGATTCGAACTTCTTCACCTTCCGGACCTCGGTTGCCTGGCCGACGATGTCGAGGTTGCGGTGGATCACGCCGAGGCCGCCGGACTGCGCCAGGGCGATGGCCAAGGCGCTCTCGGTCACGGTGTCCATCGCCGCCGAGATCAGCGGGATGCCGAGCTCGATGGCGTTGGTCAGGCGAGTTCTAGTGTCGCAGTCGCCGGGGAGAACGGTCGAGGCCGCCGGCTTGAGCAGCACGTCGTCAAAGGTCAGCGCGTCGCGGATTTGCATGCCAGCGTCCGATTCGGAGGTGGCCGGTCATCATACACAAGGATCGCGCGAATCCAAGCGCCCGCACCGCCCGGCCGGGCTCAGACGCGAGACCCCTTAAACCCTGTCGCTATAAAGAAAAATTCGGCCGAGTCCTGGCGGCTCGAAGGCGGCTTGATGCGCCGGACAGTGGCGAAATGCCGGCGCAGCTCCGCCTGGAATTCCTGCTCGCTTCCGCCCTGCAGCATCTTGGCCACGAAGGCCCCGCCGGGGTTCAGCACCTCGACCGCGAAGGCCAGGGCCGTCTCGACCAGGTTCATGATCCGCAGATGGTCGACATCCGTCTGTCCGGTCGCCGCGCCGGCCATGTCCGAGAGCACGATGTCGACGGGGCCCTCCAACGCCGCGCGCACCCGTTCCGGCGCTTCGGGCTCCAGGAAATCCCCCTGCAGGATCACCGCGCCGGGAATCGGGGAAATCTCCTGCAGGTCCAGCGCCACCACCTGCCCGCCCCGTCCACGCTCGACCGCCACCTGCGTCCAGCCTCCGGGAGCGGCTCCCAGATCGACGACGCGGACGCCGGGCTTCAGAAGGCGAAGCTTATCGTCGATCTCGGTCAGCTTGAAGGCGGAGCGCGAGCGATAGCCGCGGCGCTTGGCCTCGGCTACGTAAGGATCGTTGAGCTGGCGCTTCAGCCAATTGGCCGACGAGACGGACCGCCCCTTGGCGGTCATGACCCGCTGCTTCAGCCGCCGGCCGCTGTCGCGGTCGCCGCTTCGTCCCGAGCCGCGCTTGTTGGCGGTCATCGGCCAGCAGTCGCCTCGCGCATGAGGCCGAGCAGGATGCCCTCGCGTAAGCCCCGGTCGGCCACCTTCAGCCGCGGCACCGGCCAGACTTTGAGGATGCCCTCGAGAATGGCACAGCCGGCAAGCACGAGGTCGGCGCGCTCGCTGCCGATGCAGGGCTGGGCCGCCCGGCCTTTCCAGTCGAGGCCGCGGAGCTCGGCGCAGACCGCCCGGATGTCGGCAAGGTCGAGGCTCGATCCGTCGACCAGAGCACGCTCGTAGCGCGGCAACTCCTGGCGAATGCCGGACAGCGTGGTCACGGTGCCCGAGGTGCCCAGCATCTGCACCGCGCCCGCGGACAGCTTGGGCCCGATCACGTTGGTGGCCTCGAAGGCGGCCAGCGCCTGCGCGGTCTCCTCGACCAGCCCGGCATAGGCGTCCGGACAGACCCGGTCGCGACCGAGCCGCTCCGCCAGCAGCACCACGCCGATGGCGAGCGAGACTGAATCAACGATCGACCAGCGCTCTCCGTCACGGGCCAGCCAGGTCACCTCGGTGCTGCCGCCGCCGATGTCGAACAGGAGCGCGTTGGGCACCGCCGGGTCGAGCAGCGACGCGCAGCCGGTGAGGGCGAGATCGGCCTCCTCGCGGGCTTCGATGATTTCCAGCGACAGGCCCGTCTCGGCCGCGACCCTGGCGACGAAGGCCCCGCCGTTGCGGGCCCGCCGACACGCCTCGGTTGCAACCCCGCGATACAGTGTCACGCCGCGGCGCTGCAGCTTGCTCGCGCAGATCCGCAGCGCATCCACCGTGCGGTCCATCGCCGACATGCCGAGCTCGCCGGTGCTTCCGAGGCGTTCGCCCAGGCGCACGATGCGCGAGAAGGCGTCGATGACACGGAACGAATCGCCCTGCGGCCGCGCCACGAGCAGCCGGCAATTGTTGGTCCCGAGGTCGAGTGCGGCGAAGACAGCGTTGTCGCGGTGAGCCGACCGCGACCCGTTGCCTCCCGCATCGGGGAAGCCGGAATCCCTCACTAGTCAATGCCTCGTCCGGCGGCCGCGCGTCCCCCTGATGGACCCTCGCGGCGATGCCTTATGGGTGATTGGCTCGCATGTAACCACATACGGCCGCCTCTGCGAAGACGGTTGTCCGCGTGCGGTTAAGGGAGCAGGCCAGGCTCAGCGCCAGGGCAGGATTTCGGGCGGCAGCCGCCCGGCCATGCGATCGAGCATCAGCATGACCAGTGTGACCACGGCGACGGCCGCCAGGGCCACTGCCGCCGCCGGCGACACGAGCCCGGCCTCTTCCAGGCTGAAGAGGACGACACCCAGTGTTTCGGTGCCTCGCGACCAAAGCAGCGCGGAGACGGTCAGCTCGTTGAAAGCAATGAGGAAGGAGAGGAGCGCGCCCGCGGCCATGGTCGGCGCGACAGCCGGTGCGAGAATATGGCGCAGGCGCTCCCACGCACCGGCTCCGCATACCGAGGCCGCCTCCTCAACCGACGGGTCGAGTTGGGCCATCGTCGCCGTCACGGGCTTCAGGGCAAGCGGCAGGAAGCGCGCCACATAAGCGAAAATGATGATGAACGGCGTGCCATAAAGGCTGACCTCGAACACCGGAAGCGGCTTGAGGAAGAGCAGGATGCAGGCCAGCGCCAGGACAATGCCCGGAAGCGCATAAGGAATCTCGAACAGCCCTTCGATCAGGCTGCGCCACGTGCCGGCGTAGCGAGCCAGCACATAGCCGAGTGGCAACGCCAGGAGCGCGACGAGCCCCGCCGCGGCACCGGAGAAGACCAGGGAGTTACGAAAGGCACGCGCCGTGGATGACTGTCGCACCAGCACCTCGACGAAATTGTCGAGGGTGAGCGTGTCGACGGTCAAGGCCACGCCGTAGGTCGGCACCAGGGCCGCCGTAAGCAAGGACAACAGCGGAATGCCGAGCACCAGGACAAGCATCAGCGCCATGGCGGCCTGCAGCACCGGGCCGAGGCGGCCCGCGGACCACATCCCCTCGACACTGCTACCGGCCTCAAGGCGGGCATCGTCAGCCGGGGTCAGACGCCGGGCCACGAGAAGCCCGACGACGGTCAGCACGATCAGCAGCAGGCTCACGGCCGCCGCATCGCCGATCACCGACGGCCCCAGGCTCGACAAGCGCCGATAGATCAGTGTCGGCAGAGTCAGGTAGTTGACCGGCAGACCAAGCAGGGCCGGGATACCGAAGTTTCCGATACCGGCGACGAAGCACAGGATGCCGGCGACCACGATATGGCCTCGCAGCAGGGGCAGAACGATCTGTGTCACGACACGCAGCCGCGAGGCGCCGTCGACCGACGCGGCATCGACGAGCTCGCGCGGGATCCGCCGCAATCCCGCCCGCAGGGTCACGAAGGCCAGCGGCGCGTGATGAAGCGCCAGCACGGCGACGATGCCGCCGGCGCCACGCAGCGGATTGGGCGAGCCGGGCTCCGGCGCCAATCCGAGCGTGTTGAGCAGCGGCGAGGACGGGCCGACCGCGGCGATGAAGGCCAGCGCCACAACCTGTGGCGCCATCATCATCGAGAGGACGAACAGGAACGAGAAGACCCGCCGGCCGCGGACGTCCACCAGCGTAACAGCCAGCGCCGCGGCAAGCCCCAACGCGAGGGCCAGGACGGCGGAGGCCACGCCGGTTTCCAGCGTATGCGCCAGCGCCCGTAGCGCCGCCCGGGATGTGATCTCGACCAAGGCCGTATCGGGGACGAACGATCCCGCCCGGAACATTGCGGCGATGATCAGCCGCCCCGTCGGCAGCAGGGCGAACAGGACCAGGCTCGCCGCCAGCAGCACGACGAGAATCCAGCCGTCACGCAGCGTCAAACGGACGAGGCTGACACTGGGCCCGGCGGCAGCGGGTGGCGCAAAATCGCGGCGCGCCCCGGCCCTTATGGCGCCGATATCACTCACTCAAAAATATCGGCAAAGCGCTTCTTGTTCGCCCCGTCCTCGTTCAGCGCCTTCTGGGGGTCGAACGCCATGAGCTTAATCGCGCTGCGGTCCGGGTATCCCGCCGGCAGTGCGACGCCCGGATGCGCCGGCACGTATCCCTGGCGTGTGGCAAGCTCCTGCCCTTCGGCAGACACCAGGAAGTCGACGAAAGCCCGCGCGGCGGCGGGATTGCGCGTCGTCGACAGGATAGCAACCGGCTCCGAGACGGCGGAAACGCCATCCGAGGGGAAGATGAACTCGATCGGCGCGCCCTTGGCTTTCTCGCGGATCGGCATGAAGTCGACGATCATGCCGTAGAGCTTCTCACCGCCCGCGACCTGTTTGAGCACGTCGCCATTGCCGCCCGAGGCCAGCGCACCGTTCTGGCGCAGTGCTTCGTAGTACTTCCAGCCTTGGGACAGGTTGGAGGTGAGCGTCACCGCGTGGATCATCGCCGCGCCCGAGGCCAGAGGGGACGGCATGGCGATCAAGCCCTTCGCCTCCGGCCGCGTCAGATCGAGCCACGAGGCGGGCTTCAGCGGCGCCTTGGTGTTGTAGACGATGCCCGTGGTGATGAGCTTCGTCGCAAACCACATCTTGTCCTTGTCGTGGATGCCGGCCGGATAGGCCGACAGGTCAGCCTTCTCGTGCGCCAGAAGCCGGCGCTCTTTCTTCAGGCCCTCCATCGTCACACTGTCGGCAATCAGCAGGACGTCCGCCTGCGGCTGGCCCGCCTCGATCTCGGCCCGCAGCTTGGCCATGACGCGCGGGGTGCCGTCGCGCACGAAGCTGACATCGACCCGCGGGTGCTTGCTCTTGAACGCATCGAGGGTCTGCTGGGCGTCGGTCTGGGGCTGGCTCGTATAAAGCACCAGCTTGCCCTCTTGTGCCGCAGCCGGCGCCGACAGCGCGGCGATGGCAACCAGGGTAGCCAGGATCGATTTCATGGAGGGGCTCCGGTCGATAGTGGCGGACGGGACATCCGCGGGCGGAAAGTAACGGGTGTATGACGCTCGCGTGAACCGCCGAGGACCGGCCTGGGTTGGCGGGCATGTAACCATATCCCGCCACCCCCGCGAAAGCCGGTTCATAGCCCTCCCGGCCCCCTGTACGGGCGCTACACAAAGCCGTTCGGTCTGTGCTAAAAGCCGCCCACTCGAGCACCCCGCCGCGGTTCACGGCCTTGCTGGGGGATCGTCCAACGGTAGGACTCCAGACTCTGACTCTGGCTATCTAGGTTCGAATCCTAGTCCCCCAACCAGCCTCCGCCGCTTCGCGGCTACGGCTGGTAAGCCAGCCCCCTGCGGCATCTGCGAAGTGGTAAAGGCTGTCCGTCGTAGCTTCAGAGTTTTGCTGCTGGTGCCTTGCCGCCGCCCTGCACCTTCGCCCAAGTGTCACGGAGCCCCACCGTACGGTTGAACACCAGGCGGTCGCGCGTGGAATCCGGATCGCGGCAAAAGTAGCCCTGGCGCTCGAACTGGATCGCCGTATCGGCGTTGTCGGTCGCCAGCGACGGCTCGACCTGCGCCCCGCTCAGCGTCTCCAGCGAGTCCGGATTGAGATCCTTCAGCAGGTCGCCTTCTGCGCCCGGATCGGGTCGCGAGAAAAGCGAATTGTAGAGACGGATCTCGGCCGCCTTGGCGTGCGCGACCGAAACCCAGTGCAGAGTCCCCTTCACCTTGCGCCCATCCGGCGCATCACCGCCTCGCGTCGCCGAATCATAGGTGCAGCGCAGCTCGCTGATGTCGCCGTTCGCATCCTTCACCACGCTCTTGCAGGTCACCAGATAGGCGCCGCGCAGGCGCACTTCGCGGCCCGGCCCCAAGCGGAAGAACTTATTGGAGGGAACCTCCATGAAGTCTTCCTGCTCGATATAGATCTCACGGCCGAAAGGTACTTTGCGCGTGCCGGCGGCCGGATCCTCGGGGTGGTTGGCAACTTCGAATTCCTCGAACCGGCCTTCCGGATAGTTCTCGATCACCAGCTTGAGCGGCCGCAGCACCGCCATGCGCCTCGGCGAGCTCCTGTTGAGGTGCTCGCGGATCGTGTGCTCGAACATCGCCACTTCGATGACGCTGTTGGCGCGCGCCATGCCGATGCGCTTGACGAAGTCGCGCAACGCCACGGCCGGCACACCACGCCGGCGCAACCCCGCGATGGTCGGCATGCGCGGATCGTCCCAACCCTTCACGCGGCCGTGCTTCACCAGATCGGTCAGGAAGCGCTTCGACAGCACCGTGTAGGTGAGGTTGAGCCGGGCAAACTCGTACTGCTGCGGCCGCGACGGGACGGGCAGATTGTCGAGGAACCACTCATAAAGCGGCTGGTGATCAGCGAACTCGAGCGTGCACAGCGAGTGAGTTATGTGCTCGATGGCGTCAGACTGGCCGTGCGCGTAGTCGTACGTCGGATAGATCTTCCAGGTGTCGCCGGTGCGCGGGTGCGTCGCGTGCAGGATGCGATAAAGCACCGGATCGCGCATATTCATGTTACCCGCCGCCATGTCGATCTTGGCGCGCAGGACACGGGCTCCGTTGGGGAACTCCCCCGCGCGCATGCGTCGGAAGAGATCGAGGTTCTCGTCGACGCTGCGCTCGCGGAACCGACTGTTCTTCCCCGGCTCCGTAAGCGTGCCGCGCATCGCACGCATCTCCTCGAGCGGTGTGTCGTCGATATACGCCTTGCCGGCCTGGATCAGATGCTCGGCCCACTGGTAGAGCTGCTCGAAATAATCCGACGCGTGATAGAGATGCGGGCTCCAGTCGAAGCCGAGCCAGCGCACGTCGCGCTCGATGGCATCGATGTACTCCTGCTCCTCCTTCGTCGGGTTTGTGTCATCGAAGCGCAGATGGCAGCGGCCGCCGAACTCCTGCGCCACGCCGAAATTGAGGCAGATCGACTTGGCGTGGCCGATATGCAGATAGCCGTTCGGCTCCGGGGGAAACCGCGTCACCACCGTCTTGTGACGGCCGGACGCGAGGTCAGCCTGGATGATGTCGCGGATGAAGTCGCTGCCGGTCTCGGCCGGCACCGTCGCGTCGCTCGCCATATCGCTCCTGTATGCGCCACGGCCCAACGGACGGCGCGCATGGTCTATGCCAAATCCCGGGAGCCACGCCAAGGCCCGTTTTCTCAAGGGTTTGAGGCCCCTTAGAACCGAGGGAACGCCCGACGAGCTAGGCCGTTTTTCGGGGGTGGTGCCGCGCCCTGCGGCAGCGCTCACCCCTCCCCCATGCTGAGGTACCGCCATGGCCGACCCCAAATCCCAGAAACCGCAAGTCCGTCCGGATCCCGAGCCAGAGGACAAGTCTGAAGACGCACTCGACAAAGAGCTGGCGGACTCGTTCCCGGCCAGCGATCCCCCCTCAATGAGCGGCAATTCCACCGCCGGCGCAGGGCCCGGCAAGAAGAGCAAACCGCCTGTCCCGAACAAAGAATAACGCGGTCTCGTCAGACGCTTGTCCGGTTATGGACAGTGTTCTGAAAGCCGTATGGCTATGGAGCGGCGCTGCGCCCTTCCTCGGTGTAGCGCCGTTCTTTCTTGCCCCGCCCTTGTGGATCGTAGCGCTCTCGCTGACGCCTCGCCGGGTGTGCTAGATACCCCTTGGCGGGCCGATCGGGACGAGTCGGCAGCAAGGGGGCGTGATGATGAGAGCCGTGCGGCAACTGACCGCGGTTGTAGCGCT
>Ga0196963_10001579_pt1 | contig 15058 bp, 10 predicted proteins | sample S1_5metaG_FD_148600 | JGI IMG/M metagenome (GOLD analysis project Ga0196963, IMG submission 148600) | Soil microbial communities from Anza Borrego desert, Southern California, United States - S1_5 | ecosystem: Environmental > Terrestrial > Soil > Desert | place: USA: California | collected... | reverse complement strand
CGTCCCCGTGTAACCCGCGCTCCCCAGAGAGATTGTTCACCGTCAATGCCCTCGAGCGCGACCCCAACCATTCTCCCCCGCGACGTCGGGGCCCCGCGCGCCGCCACTCCCCACCCCCTCATCCCCTCACCCCCTCATCTCCATTCCTCCCGCCCGCTGCGCATCGGCCACTACATGCGCCACACGTTCGAGCCCGGCGGCATCGCCTCCTACATCCAGCGCGTCGCCGCCGCCCAGATCGCCGCGGGTCACGCCGTCACCTTCTTCGACCGCACCGACCCCGCCGCCGTCCGCCTCCACCCCCACCCCGACGGCCACCCCGTCACCTACACCGCCGACGACGCCGACCTCTTCGCCCGCGCCCGCGACTCGAACCTCGACGTCCTGCACCTCCATACGACGATCGATCCCGCCGCGCTCCCCGATTCGCACTCCGCGCCACGCCTGATCCGCACCGTCCACACCCACACCCCCTACTGCCCCAGCCAGGGCCGCTTCCTCGCCCGCCCCGGCGCCCCGTGCGACCGCGCCTATTCCCTCGCCGGCTGCCTCGCCGGCCACCTCGTCAACCGCTGCGGCTCCGTGCGCTTCGCCACGCTCCGCAAGAACTTCCGCACCACCCGCCACGAGCGCGCCACGCTCCCGCACATCCCGACGGTCGTCGTCAGCGACTTCCTCAAGCAGGAAATGACCCGCGCCGGCTACCCCGCCGACCGCATCACCGTCCTCCACCTCCCCGCCCCCGACACCGGCCCCTCATCCCCCCTGCCCCTCACCCCCTCCTCTCCTCCGAAGTTCCTCTTCCTCGGCCGCATGATCCCCCACAAGGGCGTCGACTGGCTCCTCCGCTCCCTCCACCAGGTCAAGTCCGACGTCCTGATCGAGCTCGGCGGCGCCGGCGGACACGAGGCGACCTACCGCGACCTCGCCCAACGTCACAACCTGTCGGGCCGCGTCCGCTTCCTCGGCTGGCTCGCCCCCGAACAAGTCGCCGAGCACCTCCGCGCCGCCCGGGCGCTGGTCTTCCCCTCCCTCTGGCACGAGCCCGGCGGCACCGTCGCATTCGAGGCGATGGCCCACGCCCGCCCCGTCATCGTCTCCCGCGTCGGCGGCATGCCCGAGGTCGTCGCCGACGGCGTCACCGGCCTCACCGTCCCCCCCGGCGACGAGGCCGCCCTTGCCCGCGCCATCGACCTGCTCGCGATCAACGAACCTCTCGCCCGACAGATGGGCGAGGCGGGCCAGGCGCGGGCGCGCGAGCACCACTCGATGGACCGCCACCTCGCGTCGCTCATGAACGTCTACGCCGGCATCCCCGCGTAGGGTGGGCCTGACGGACATCCCGGTCCCGTCCGCAACCCGCCCTCCAATCCTGCCGATGCCCGTAGGGTGGGTGCCACCCACCTTAGACGCGACAGCTCAACGACGTCCGGTAACGCCATGTCCACTCAAATCCTCCGCCCGCCCGTCGTCACCACCTCATCCGGCGCCGCCGTCACCACCCCGCCGAGGGTGAGCGTTGTCATGCCGACCCACCGCCGGCCCGAGCTCCTCCGCAAGGCCTTGGTGACGCTCGAAGCCCAGACGCTCGCGCACGACCAGTTCGAGGTCATCGTCGTCGCGTCCGAAAACGACGCCGCCGCCGACGTCGTCGGAGACTTCGCCGCCAACGGCATCCTGAACATCCGCTGCGTCACGATCCCGAACGACCCCTGGCGCGGCCGGTCCGCCTCCGCCAAGCGCAACTACGGCGTCAAGGTCTCCGCCGGCCCGTGGATCGCCTTCATCGACGACGACTGCCTCGCCCACCCCGGCTGGCTCGAAGGGGCGCTGCCGCTCTTCGAAAACCCCAAGGCCGGCGGCGTCGAGGGCCGCAAGGACATCCCCACCCCGCCCCGCCCGACCGTCACCTACAAGGGCCTGATGACGTTCACGCGCCCCAAGGGCTACCAGACCTGCAACATCTTCTACCGCCGGGACGTCTTCGAGCGCGTCGGCGGGTTCGACACCAACCTCCCCTACTACCTCGAAGACTCCGACATCGCCTGGTCCGTCCTCGACGCCGGCTACGAGATCCCGCACGCCGAGAACGCCGTCGTCTCTCACCCCGTGCTGCCCGGCGCGCCGTGGAAGCTGCTCGACGACGCGAAGCGGGCGGCGCTGATGCCGTACCTGTACAAGAAGCACACCGCCAAGTACGTCGGCGCAAAGACCCGCGTCCTCCGCGGCGCACACTGGGTTTACTTATTGGTGTACGCCTCGATCATTGCCGCCCTCGCCTTCAAGCTGTGGTGGGTCGCGCTCGGCGGCGTCGCCCTGGTCGGCCTGCTCGTCGCCGCCCACGCGTACAAGCAGTTCCGCGGGTGCGATAAGACGGCGCACGAGGTGGCCGTCACCGCCCTGCTGCTCCCGGTCGTCCCGGTCGTGAAGTGGGTGCAGTTGATTCGCGGGAACATTAAGCACAAGGTGTGGTTGTGGACGTGAACACCGCGCCAGCAGAAGCACCCCGCGTCGTCACCGACGCCCCGCCCGCCGAAGTGGGCTCGCCGATGACCGGCGCGCCTGCGGCGCCGGCGCGCGTGCTCGCGTTTGCCACGAAAGGTGGGAACACCAACGAGGAACAGCGCCTCCGCGACCTCCTTTCCGCATTCGCGACCGACTGGTTCAGCTTCGACCGCACCTCGAAGCTCGGCGGGTTCCGCCAGCTCGTCAAACTCCTCAAATCCCGCAAGTACGACCTCGCCGTCATGGAGGGCACCGGCATCGCCGGCGGGCTCGCCCTGCTCTGGTCGCGCCTGTGGGGCCGCTGCCGGTACGTCGTCTCCAGCGGCGACGCGGTCGGCCCGTGGGTCGGCGCGGTGCGCCCGGGCCTAGGCTGGCTGTTCACGAAATACGAGAAGTGGCTCTGCCGCCGCGCCGCCGGGTTCATCGGGTGGACGCCCTACCTCGTCGGCCGCGCCCTGACCTTCGGCTGCCCCCGCGCCGCGACCGCCGCCGGCTTCGCCCTCCACCCCAAGTCCCCCGCCGACATGGCCGCCGCCCGCAAGAAGGTCCGCGCCGACCTGGGCATCCCCGACGACACGATCGTCTTCGGCATCGTCGGCTCGCTCGCCTGGAACAAGCGCGTCGAGTTCTGCTACGGCTGGGAGCTCGTCAACGCGATCCGCCTGACCGACCGCAAGGACGTCGCCGTCGTCGTCGTCGGCGACGGCGCCGGCCTCGACCACCTCCGCCGGGTCGCCTCGACCGACCTCGGCAAGCGCATCTACCTGACCGGCGGCGTCGCCAACCAGTACGTCCTCGACTACATGGCCGCGTTCGACGTCGGCAGCCTCCCCCAGTCCGTCGACGGCGTCGGCTCGTTCCGCTACACGACCAAGATCAGCGAGTACGTCGCCGCGCGGCTCCCGACGATCACCGGCCAGATCCCCCTCGCGTACGATCTGGATTCGGGATGGTTGTGGCGGTTGCCCGGCCCCAACCCGTGGCACCCGCGGTACGTCCAGGCCGTCGCCGATCTCATGCGAACGATCACCTGGGACGACGTCCACGCCAAACACGCGCACCTACCGGAGTCCCTCCCCGAGTTCGACCGCGACGCGCAGGTCAAACGGATCACTGGTTTCGTGCAGGACATCCTGAACGAGATCCCCCCAAAGCGCGCCTGACCGACTCGGTCCCGCGACAAGTCGCTGGGCTCCCTCTTTCATCCTTCATCCTTCCGCCTTCATCCTTGCCCACGCCCTCCCTCGCCATCCTCCCCGACTTTCCCGAAGAGGGCTGGCCCTCCATGGACCTCGTCGCCGAGATGCTCCTGACGCACCTCGCCGGCTCCGACCTCGTCCGCGCCACCCGCCTCTGCCCGCGATACCGCAAGCTCTTCGCCGTCCTCGGCCGCCGCGGACGCAACATCGACCGCCTCCGCAACCGCATGCGCGTCTACCCCGCGTTCGCCCGTAAGCACGCGTGCGACTTCGACGCGTTCCACCTCTGCGACCACAGCTACGCGCAGGTCGTCCACGCCCTCCCCGCCGACCGCACCGGCGTCTTCTGCCACGACCTCGACACCTTCCGCTGCCTGCTCGAGCCCGACAAGGAACCCCGCCCCACCTGGTTCAAGCAGATGGCCCGCACGATCCTCACCGGCCTCCAAAAGGCCCGCGTCGTCTTCTACCTGACCCAGCCCGTCCGCGACCAGATCGAGCGCCACAACCTCATCGACCCCGCCAAACTGGTCCGCTGCCCCGTCGCCCCGGCCCCCGAGTTCACCCCGGACGAGCCCGCCGACTCACTCGCAACTCGCAACCCGCAACTCGCAACTCCGTACCTGCTCCACGTCGGCTCCTGCATCCCCCGCAAGCGCATCGACGTCCTCCTCCGCACCTTCGCCAGCGCTCGCGGCGCGCAGCCAACCCTCCGCCTCCTCCAAATCGGCGGCGACTTCACCGCCGAGCAGCGCGCCCTCATCGACCAACTCAAGATCAACGACGCCATCACCCAAACGCGCGGCGTGACGCGCGACCACATCGCCGCCGCCTACCGCCGCGCCGCCCTCGTCCTCCAACCCTCCGACGCCGAAGGCTTCGGCCTCCCCGTCGTCGAAGCCCTGGCCTGCGGCGCCCCCGTCCTCGCCAGCGACATCCCCGTCCTCCGCGAAGTCGGCGGTGACGCCGCCCTCTACGCCCCCGTCGGCGACCCGGACGCATGGGCCGCCACCGTCACCGCGATCCTCCGCGACGACCTACAAACGCCCGACCGCCCGAGACGTCTCGCCCAGGCCGCCAAGTTCTCCTGGGCCGAGCACGCCCGCGTCATCGCGACCGCATATCACGACCTTCGTGGCGTGGGCTACCAGCCCGCGAGTCAAAACTGATTTGAAGTAGGTGCGCTCAGGATGTTGGACTCGCGGGCTGGTAGCCCACGCCACGGTGCACCCCGCAACCGCCTCGTGCCGATAACCTCCCATACATGCGCCTCACGTTCGTCAACCCCGTCGGCGGCCTCGGTGGCGCCGAGCGCGTCCTCCTCACCGCCATCCGCGCCACCGTCCGCGCCGGTCACGCCGCCCACCTGATCGCCTGCACCGACGGCCCCCTGCTCGACCACGCCCGCGCCCTCGGCGCCACCGCCGACGTCCTCCCCATGCCCCCCGCCATGGCCGCCACCGGCGACGCGGGCGCACTCGCCACCCTCGCCCGCACCCTCACGCTCGCCCCCGCCGCGTGGGGCTACACCAAGCGCCTCAAGGCCGCCGTCGACGCGACCCGCCCCGACCTCGTCCACTCCAACGGCCTCAAGACCCACATGCTCCTCTGGGCCGCCAAGCCCCGCGCCCCGATCGTCTGGCACCTCCACGACTTCGTCGGCCAGCGCAAGACCGCCTCCAAGGCCCTCAAGTGGACATCGGGCCGCACCCGCCGCGCGATCGCCATCTCGCAAGCCGTCGCCGCCGACGCCAAGCCCGTCCTCCCCCGCACGCCGATCGACGTGGTCATGAACGCGATCGACACCGACCGCTTCACCCCCGGCGAATCCGACCCCAGCGCCCTCGACCGCCTCGCCGGCCTTCCCCCGCTCGGGACGGACGTGATCCGCGTCGGCCTGATCGCCACCTACGCCCGCTGGAAGGGCCAGGACCTCTTCCTCCGCGCCGCCGCCAAGGCCGCCCACCGAAACCCCGCCCTCGCCCTCCGCTTCTTCGTCGTCGGCGGCCCGATCTACCACACCGCCGGGTCGCAATGGTCCGAGGGCGAGCTCAAGGCCCTGGCCGAGCAACTCGGCATCGCCCGCCGCGTCGGCTTCGTCCCGTTCCAATCCGACCCGCTCGCCGCCTTCCGCGGCCTCGACGTCGTCGTCCACGCCAGCACCAAGCCCGAGCCCTTCGGCCTCACGATCGTCGAAGCCATGGCCTGCGGCAAACCCGTCATCGTCTCCGCCGCCGGCGGCGCGCTCGAGATCATACAGGACAATGTCAGCGCCCTCGCCTTCCCCCCCAGCGACGAGTCCGCCCTCGCCGACCGCATCGGCCGACTCGCGAGTGATGCGGGCCTGCGTGCCAGAGTCGGCGCAGCAGCCCGCGACCGCGCGATGTCGGCGTTCGGTGAAGAACGCTTCGCCGCGGAACTGATGCAGTCGTACGCGCGAGCAGTCGGCACTTAGAAGCGATCAGAACAAGCCGGGGCAGAGCGTACGGGCTCCGCCCGAAGCGCCGCCCCGGATTCTTCCCCAGCCGCGGAGCGGCGACAGCCAATAGCCCATGGCGTAAGCCATGGGTACGCCCACGGCGTAAGCCGTGGGTATCAAACGCCATCAACCGTAAAGCCCCGGAGGGGCGAAAGGGGCGTCGCGTGCCGCTGCCGTCCCTGCCGGAGCTTGTGACCAAAGAGCGCCAAATCGCGGCATCGTCTCCTCACCCACGACTCACGTCGTGGGCTATTGGCTGCCGCGACTCCGTGGCTCCGCTCCCCTCTTTCTCCGCGCCCTCTGCGCCTCTGCGGTGAATCTTCTTCCCCTCACCGCGCCGTCCACCTCACCGCGTTCACCATCAGCTTCTGAAACGCCGCGTCGTCGAAATCCTTCGGCACCCCCAGCGACGTGTAAAACACCCGCCCGCGCTCCCCCGCCACCGCCTCCCGCGCCCACGCCACCGGCTCGCTATACTCCCTCGCCTTGGCCGTCAGCAGCAGCGTCACGTCGTCCGCCAGCTTCGGGTTCTTGTACATCTTGCCGACCGTCTTGAACGCCGGCACGCCCGCCATCACCGGGTGCTCCTTCCCCTTCTCCTCGATCACGACCTCGGCCGGCGCGTCCACCTTGTAGTGGTTGCCGTACGACCCCCCGATCACCTTCGCGTCGAACTCCAGCCACGTCTGGAACCCGTGGCTGGCCGTCCGGATCCCGACCACGCCCTTCCCCGACTCGACGAACTTCTTCACCTTCGCCAGCTGGTCCGGCGCGAGCGACACCCGCCGCGTGTAGAACACGGCCACGTCCGCCGTCTCCAAATCGTCCACGCCCGCCAGCGCCGTCCCCTTTTCCTCCACGATGTTCAGCGTGCACGTCGCCCCGAGCTGCTCCTCCAGCACCTTCTTCAGCTTGGCGAGCGACCCGGCCGAGTCGTACTCCTTCGACCCCGAGTACATCGCCACCTTGAGCGGCTTCTTCCCCTCCGCCGCGTGCGCCGCGACGGCCCCGAGCGCGACGACGACCGACAGCATTAACCGAATCGCGATGCGCATGGCGTGTGTTCCTCCGAAGTGGGCTCCGATCATATCACGCACCGCCCGGTCCGTGATAGCCGCCGGCGGAAGCCTGCGGTCGCGTGCGATCCCCGATCTACCGTCGATTCCCCGCGCCCGCCCCCGGGCGTCCCCGCGGAATTCGATATTGACTCGCCCCTCATCCTCCTGCATTGTGGACCACCCGCCCCTGTACGAAGGGGCGGTCATCGTTTGACCGCGAAGGATCACACCGGGATACACGTCATGGAAGAGATGAGCGAAGTCGATTTCGAGGGTCGCAAGTACGTCTGGGACGGAGACTCCTGGTCGGACGCCAAGACCTTCATGGTCCCGCCCGACGACGTCGTGAACCGCCTGAACGCCCAGTACCGCCGCCACGAGGTGACGGCGACCCCGTCCGCCCGCGCCCGGGCCGCCCGCAAGACCGGCGGGCCGGCGTCGGCGTCCCCCCGCGACAAGGCCCCCAAGCGGTTCGTCCCGATCAAGCCCAAGCCCGACGTCGCCGCCGCCCCGTCGCCCCGCACGGTCGAGAAGATCACCGATTTCACCGGCGACTACGCCTGGCTCGCCACCGACTTCCCCGCCGCCGTCTACCACGACGGCCAGCGGTTCGACTCGGTCGACGCCGCCCTCGCGGCCGCCAAAGACCTCCACGACAAGCTCCGCCTCAACATGCAGCGCGAGTGGGACGAGGAAAAGCGCGTCCCCCTCATGCGCAAGCTCCTCCTGTCGAAGTTCTCCAACCCGGAGCTTCGCGCCAAGCTGCTGGCGACCAACGAAAAGTTCCCGATGAACACCGCCGAGGGCGCCGACCCGTTCTGGCACGCGCCCGACGGCACCGGCGAGAACATGCTCGGCCGGCTCCTGATCGAGCTCCGTGCCCTGCTCGGCAAGAGCTACCACCTGCACGCCGACGACACGATCGTCGAACACCTCCGCGGCTACCGCGACGACAACCCCATGGTCCCCGACGACGCCCTCACCCAGGAGCGGAGCTGGCTCCGCATCAGCGAGCTCGCCGACCTGTACAAGGACGAGCTCACCCCCGGCCTGAAGGCCACCCTCGAGGCCCGGCGGAACGAATTGTTGTCCGCGAAGGCCGCGGTGTGAGCGACCACCGTCCCTACCCGTCATCCTGAGGTACTCCGAAGGATCTAGCCTCGAACGTACAGGCCCGATCGACTTTGGCAATCGGCATTCGAGTTGCCATTTCCAGCGTCGCACGAGCCCTGACATTCCACGCTAGATCCTTCGCTGCGCTCAGGATGACGGCGCACAATCACACCCCCAACTTCTCCAACTGCTCCCGCGCCATCCGGATCTCCGACTCACCGTGCAACCGCCGCACCGCGCGCGTCAACAACTCGCGCGCCCGGTCCGCCTTCCCCAAATACTTCGCGTAGATCAACCCGAGCATGAGCTCCACGTGCTCGATCTGCCCGAAGTGCGGATAATGCCGCAGAAACTGCTCGTACGCGTCCGCCGCCTGCGTGTGGAACTGCTGGCTGGCCAGTTGATTCGCAACATCCAACTGCGCCTGTCGTGACAGCACCTGGTCCGGGTCGACCGTCTTGAGCTCCATGAACACGATCGCCGCGTGGGGCAAATTGTGGTGGGCGATCGCCTCGTTCACCTGCGCGCGGAGCGTGCGGACCTTCTCGGTCCGCCGCCACTCCTCCCGGCGGGCCCGGCGCTCGGCCTCGCGCTCCCGGGCCGTCTGCACGCGCGGGGCGGCGTGCTTCGCGAACGGGTCGAACCCCCGCCGCACCAGCCGCTGATACTCCCGTCGCCGGTTCCACCGGCGCAACAGCGACAAACAATCGAACGGGTCGCTCGGCAGCAGCTTCGCCGACAACAGCGACATCACCACGCCCACCCCGAGCAGCCCGCCCCACGCGTGTGCCATGTGCGCGACGCCGCTCGACCCCGCCAGGCTCATCGCCACGTCCAGCGTGACGAAGAACGAGATCAGGTAAATCGCCGGCACCTCGACCACGCCGCCCGTGAAGACCAGGAAGAACGCCAGCGACACCTGGCTCTTGGGGAACAGCACCAGGTACGCCCCCACGACCGCCATCACCGCCCCGCTCGCCCCGATCACCCGTGGCGACAGCCCCGACGGGAACACCACGCACCCCACCCCCGCGAACACCGCCCCCGCCAAATAAAACGCCAAATACCCCACGTGCCCCAGCCGCTCGTTCACGCTGTTGCCAAACAGCCACAACGCGACCAGGTTGCCGAGCAGGTGAACCGACAGCCACGGCACCGCGGCCCCCGCCTGGTGCAAAAACCCGTACGATAGGAAGTTAAGCAAGTGCGGCTCCCGCGCCGACAACTCATACTGTGCCGCCAGCGTCGGAAACTTCCACCCCCACAGCGAAATCAGCAGATTGGCCAGGATGAGCAAATAGTTCATCCACGGCGTAGCGCGCTGCGGGACGTCGGTACGAAACGGGAACAACATGGGGACCCGCCGGGGATTGTCGGCGGCGTCGGAATAGACCGCAACGGGAAAGTGGGCACGCTTAAACCATTGACCCCTTGTAGCCGCCCCGCTTGCGGGGCGCGTCTAACAGCGTCTTTTGACAACGTGCATCGCTCCTGCGGTCCCGCGTCATTGGACACAGGACCCTTCCACATCCGATCGTGTCCGGCAGTATCATGAACGACACCTCAAGGCAGTAACTCGCAACGCGTCTAGGAAAGGTGGATCGTTGAGGCCCGCGCTTCTCGTCATCCTGTGCTGGCACGCGTGCGGGGTCATTGCCGCCGCCCCGCCCGACTTCGACCGCGACGTCGCCCCAGTCTTCGTCACCCATTGCCTCGACTGCCACGGCGGCCCCGACCCGAAGGGCAAGTTCGACCTCACCACCCGCGCCCGCGCGATGGCCGGCGGCGAAGACGGCGTCTCGATCATCCCCGGCAAGCCCGCCGACAGCCGCCTCTGGGAACTGATCGACGCCGGCAAGATGCCCCCCAAGAAGCCGCTGCCCCCGGCCGAGCGCGAGATCATCCGCGAATGGATCGCGGCCGGCGCCAAGTGGGGCTCCGACCCGATCGACCCCCACGCCCGCACGACCGCCGCCCGCGCCGGGAAGGACTGGTGGAGCCTCCGCCCGATCGCCCAAGTCGCCCCGCCCGCCGTTCGCGACAAGGCCTGGGCGCGGAATCCGATCGACCCGTTCGTCCTCGCCGCGCTCGAATCGCGCGACCTCCGCCCCAGTCCCGAGGTCGACAAACGCCTCCTGATCCGCCGCGTCTACTTCGGCCTGATCGGCCTCCCGCCCGCGCCAGCCGAGGTCGACGCCTTCGTCGCCGACGCCTCGCCCGATGCTTACGAGAAGGTCGTCGACCGCCTCCTCGCCAGCCCGCAGTACGGCGTCCGCTGGGCCCGCCACTGGCTCGACGTCGCCCGCTTCGGCGAGAGCAACGGGTTCGAGTTCGACGAGTTCCGCCCCGACGCCTGGCCCTACCGCGACTGGGTCGTCGAATCGCTCAACGCCGACCTCCCGTACGACGAGTTCGCGCGCCTCCAGATCGCCGGCGACGTCCTCCGCCCCGCCGACCCCGCCGCCCTCCGCGCCACCGGCTTCCTCGTCGCCGGCGCCTACGACACCCCCGGCCAGACCCAGCAGAGCCAGGCCATGCGCAAGGTCGTCCGCCAGGACGAACTCGAAGACCTAGTCGGCACGGTCGGCCAAACCTTCCTCGGCCTCAGCGTCCAGTGCGCCCGCTGCCACGATCACAAGTTCGACCCCGTACGCCAAGAGGAATACTTCCGCATGACCGCCGCGCTCGCGGGCGTACGGCACGGCGTCCGCGACCTCCCCCTGCCCAAGGAGCAAGTCGCAACCGCACGAACGCGCCTAAGCGCAGCGCTCGACGCGCTCGCCGAAATCGAGCGCCCGGCGCGCGAGACGATTCGCGCGAAGCGCGGTGCGATATCCGTAGCCGCGCCGACGCCGATCGCGCGCTGGGACTTCCGCGACGGCGCGTTCGACCAGACCGGTCACCTGCACGCCCACCTGCGCGGCCGCGCGGAGTTGAAGCCCGAAGGGCTCGTCCTGGTCGGCCGCGAATCGCACGCCATCGCCGGCCCCCTGCCGACGACCCTCAAGGCCAAGACCCTCGAAGCCTGGGTCAAACTCGCCAACGTCCGCCAGCGCGGCGGGGGCGTGATCGGCATCCAGAACCCCGCCACCTCCCAATTCGACACGATCGTGTTCGGCGAGCGCGAGCCGGGCAAGTGGGTCGCCGGCAGCGACTTCTTCAAGCGCACCCGCGACCTCGACGCGCCCGCCGAAACCGCCGACGACGCCCCCAACCGCTTCGTCCACGTCGCCGTTACGTACGCCGACGACGGGACGATCGCCGTCTACCGCGACGGCAAACCCTACGGCCAGCCGTACAAGGCGTCTCTGATCGAGTTTAAGGCGAACCAGGCCGAGATCGTGATCGGCATGCGCTACTCACCCGCGAGCGGCGACCGGCTGCTCACCGGCGTGATCCGCCAGGCCGCCGTGTACGACCGCGCCCTGTCCCCCGACGAGATCGCCGCCTCGATGACCGCCGCCCAGGCCCGCACGTCGCGCGACGAAGTCGCCGCCGCCCTCGCCGAGCCGGCCAAATCTCGCTGGCAGGCCCTCCGCGAGCAACTCGCCCGCGACGCCGTCCTCGCCTCCGGCAGCGCCGGCCGCGTCTACGCGGTTTCGCCGAAACCTCCTGAGAAAACCTTCCTCCTCGCCCGCGGCAACCCGCAATCGCCCGGAATCGAACTCTCGGCCGGCGGCGTCGCATCGATCGGCGACACTCGCCTCGCCGACTTCGCCCTCCCCATCGACGCCCCCGACGACCGCCGCCGGATCGCCCTCGCCCAGTGGGTCACGAGCCCCGCAAACCCCCTCTTCGCCCGCACCATCGTCAACCGCCTCTGGCACCACCATTTCGGCGCCGGCCTCGTCGCGACCACGAGCGACCTCGGTTTCAACGGCGGCCGCCCGTCCCACCCGGAATTGTTGGACTACCTCGCCGCCGAGCTCACGTCCCGCAAATACAGCCTCAAAGCCGTGCACCGTCTGATCGTCACGTCCGCGACCTACCGTCAATCCTCACGCCCCTTTCCCGCGGCCGCCAAAGCCGCCGCCGCCGTCGACGCCGACAACCGCCTCCTCTGGCACAAGTCGCCCGTCCGCCTGGAAGCCGAGGCCGTGCGCGACGCCGCCCTCGCCATCGCCGGCGATCTCGACCCGACCCTCGGCGGCCCCGGCTACAAGGAGTTCGCCCTCACCCTCGCCCCAGGAACGCCGACCAACCTCTACCTGCCCCTCCCGCCCGACGCCCAGGCCGTCAACCGCCGCACCCTCTACCGCGCCTGGGCCCGCGCCGGCCGCAGCGGCCTGCTCGACGCCCTCGACTGCCCCGACCCCTCCGCCGCCGCCCCCGCCCGCGCCCGCACGACCACCCCCACCCAGGCCCTCGCCCTGCTCAACAACGCCGCCATGATGCGCGCCGCCGAGTCCCTCGCCAAACGCCTCGAACGCGAAGCGAAAACGATCGACGGACGAATCACGCTGGCGTACCGATTGGCGTACGGGCGGGTGCCGAGCGGCGCCGAACTGGACGCAGCACGGGCGGCAGTCGAACAGCACGGCCTCATCGTCCTCGCGCGAGCGATCCTCAACAGCAACGAGTTCCTATTCGTGGAGTGATGCGTCAGCAACTGTCATCCCGAGGTACTCCCAGGGATCTAGCCTCGAGCGCCAAGGCCCGATCGAAGTTGGTTCGTCGTGTTCGAAGACAAGTTGCCTAAGTCCGGCGGGCCGCGAAGCGCCGGCCAGATCCCTCGGAGTACCTCGGGACGACAGTGGGACGACTCTCGCGCGAATGACGGCATAGGAGCTTCGGATGAACACCTTCGCCCACCACCTCTCCCGCCGCGGCTTCATGTCCTGGGTCGGCGGTGGCCTCGCCAGCGCCTCCCTCGCCTCCCTCCTCACGCGCGACGCGCTCGCCGAACATCCCGAGTCGCCCACCGCCTCACCCCACTTCGCCCCCAGGGCCAAGCGCGCCATCCACATCTGCCTCGTCGGCGCCCTCAGTCAGGTCGACAGCTTCGACCACAAGCCCGACCTCGCGCGCATGCACGGCAAGTCCCTAGTCGCCAGCGAAAAGCCCGACGTCTTCTTCGGCCAGGTCGGCCTCCTCCGCCAGAGCGACTGGGCCTTCCACCGCCGCGGCAAATCCGGCCTTTGGGTCTCCGACCTATTCCCCCACCTCGCGCAGCGCGCCGACGACCTCTGCGTCATCAACTCGATGGTCGCCGAGACCAGCAACCACACCCCCGCCGGCTTCCACCAGAACACCGGCTTCCGCCTCAACGGCTTCCCCGCCCTCGGCTCGTGGCTCAGCTACGGCCTGGGCAGCGAGTCCGAAAACCTCCCCGCGTTCGTCGTCATCCCCGACGCGCGCGAGCTGCCCGCCGGCGGCGCGATCAACTGGAACAACGGCTTCCTCCCCGCCCGCCACCAGGGCGTCGTCATGCGCGCCGGCGGCGCCGGCCCCGCCGTCGACGACCTCTTCCCCGCGCGCCCCGTCGCCCCGGGCGCCGACGCGGCCGCCCGCGACCTCCTCGCCGGCATGAACCGCCGCCACCTCGCCGACCGCCACGACGCCGACCCCGGGGGCGCCCTCGCCGCCCACATCCGAAGCTACGAGCTCGCCGCCCGAATGCAGCTCGCCGTGCCGGAAGTAACTGACCTCGCCGGCGAAACCGAATCCACGCGCGAAATGTACGGCCTGAACGGAACCGAGACCGCCGACTTCGGCCGCGCCTGCCTCCTCGCCCGCCGACTCGCCGAGCGCGGCGTCCGCTTCGTCCAGCTCTTCTCCGGCGGCACCTTCGGCAGCCCCCGCCGAAACTGGGACGGCCACGAGGACATGGTCAAGAACCACGCCCAGGAGGCCCGCCGCATCGACCAGCCCGTCGCCGCCCTGCTCGCCGACCTCCGCCAACGCGGCATGCTCGACGACACGCTCGTCCTGTTCACCACCGAGTTCGGCCGAACCCCCTTCACCCAGTCCGCGGCCAACGTCGTCGGCAAAGGTCGCGATCACAACCAGTACGGCTTCTCCGTCTGGCTCGCCGGCGGCGGCTCGCGCCCCGGCACCGCCTACGGCGCCACCGACGACGTCGGCTGGAAGTCCGTCGTCAACCCGACGCAGTGGCACGACTTCCACGCCACCGTCCTCCACCTCCTCGGCATCGACCACGAACGCCTGACCTACTACCACAACGGCATCCGCCGCCGCCTGACCAACGTGCACGGCGAAGTCGTGAAGGGCGTCCTCGCATGACCGGAGAAAGTCCCGTGCGCGCGCCCCGCACCCGACGGCCTCCATGGCGCCCCGCCGCTCGAACACCTCCTCATATAGCCCGCCACTCGTGGCGGGAAAGCGTGGTGCGTCCGGGGGGTGCATTCCACCGAAACCGACGTCGGTCGTCGAGAGGTTTCCCGCCACGCGCGGGCTATATGACGCGCGTCTTCCCCCACGCGGCGTCATCGAGCCCGTCGAACGCGAGTCGCGCGATGCGAGTCGGCGCCGGCGCGGACGAATCAATCCCCTACGCGCTCTTCACCCCGGGCGCCGGCGTCGGCGCCGTCTGCCGCTCGTTGTGCTTCACCAGCCGTACCCGCCGCCCCTCGCGCGACCACTCCACCTGGTTCATGTACGCCTCCATCAGGAGGATCCCCCGCCCTGTCAGCTTCTCCAAATTCGTCTCGTCCGTCGGGTCCGGCACGTGCGTCCGTTGAAAC
>Ga0196963_10001578_pt1 | contig 15083 bp, 9 predicted proteins | sample S1_5metaG_FD_148600 | JGI IMG/M metagenome (GOLD analysis project Ga0196963, IMG submission 148600) | Soil microbial communities from Anza Borrego desert, Southern California, United States - S1_5 | ecosystem: Environmental > Terrestrial > Soil > Desert | place: USA: California | collected... | reverse complement strand
AACGCCTTGCCGCACAGCGCGTAGTGGCCAGCGCCGAACGACCCGCCGACGATCGTGGTGATCTTCGGCACCTGCGCGTTGGCCACGGCCGACACCAGCTTGGCGCCGCGGCGGATGATGCCTTGGTGTTCGACGTCCGGGCCGACCATGAACCCGAGCACGTCCTGGAAGAAGAGCAGGGGGAGGCCGGTCTGCGCGCAGTCCATGACGAACCGGGCCGCCTTGTCGGCGGCGTCGGGATAGATGACGCCGCCGATCTGGATCTCCCCGCGCGCGGACTTGGTGCGCACCCGCTGGTTGGCGACGACGCCGACCGCGACCCCGTCGAGCCGCGCGTAGGCGCAGACGAGCGTGTGGCCGTAGTCGGCCTTGAATTCCTGAATCGACCCGGCGTCGAGGATCGCGCCGAGCAGGTCGCGCGCGTCGTATTCCGCGCCGGGCTCGCGCACGACCGAATACACGTCCCCCGCCGGCACGGTCTGCTCTGCTGACCATGAGTGGTCCTGAGGAAGCATCGCGATCAACTCGCGCAGCCGCGCGAGACACGCCTCGTCGTCCTTCTCAAAAAAGTCGACCGTCCCCGACGTCTCGGCGTGCATCCGCGCGCCGCCCAGCGTCTCCGGGTCGACGTCCTGCCCGATCGCCGCCTTCACCAGGCTCGGGCCGGCCAGACACAACTGCGAGCCCAGCGTCATGAGCAGTTTGTCGCAGAGGACCGGGAGGTAGGCGCCGCCCGCGACGCAGTTGCCCATGACGGCGGCGAACTGCGGCACGCCCGCGGCCGACAGCACGGCGTTGTTGCGGAAGATGCGCCCGAAGTCGTCCTCGTCGGGGAAGATCTCGTCCTGCATCGGGAGGTACACGCCCGACGAATCGACGAGATAGACGAGCGGCAGGTTGCACCGCGCGGCGATCTTCTGGGCGCGCAAGACCTTCTTGCACGTGGCCGGGAAAAACGCGCCGGCCTTCACCGTCGCGTCGTTGGCGATGACCAGGACTGCGCGGCCGTGGACCGTGCCGATGCCCGTGACGACGCCGGCGGCCGGGACGTCGCCGGCGGCCGGGTACATCTGCCGGGCGGCCCAAAGGCCGAACTCGACGAACGGCGCGCCCGGGTCGAGGAGGCGGGTGAGGCGGTCGCGCACGGGAAGGCGGCCGAGGCGCCGCTGGCGATCGTGACCCGCGGGCGGGCCGCCCTTGCGCAGTTCGAGTTCTTGTTCGAGGATCGATTCGGTCTGGGCGCGGAGTGGCGAGACCTCGGAGGGCGGGCGCGGCACTGCGGAGGCGCTCTTGGTTCGAGAATTGATCCGGGTGCGCTTCAAGCCCATTCCTCCGCCGCTTGCGACTTCACCCCGTTCGTTCTCGCCCGCCGTCACGGTTGCAGCCGTGTCGTCAACTCCGGGGGGATCTCGTCATCGGCAGGACCGGAAGGCGAGGGACTCGTGGGCTGGTAGCCCACGCTACGGTCATGCAGCCCGTTCCCGTTCGCGCCGCCGCCGCCGCCGGGTGTGTCCCCGGGGAACTGCGGGATCTGCGAGGTGTCGACGGGCCGGCCGGTCCCGCGCGCGTTCGGCGACGCCTCGTGGATCGCGAACGTCCCGTTCGGCAGCGTGGCGAAGTGCGCCAGCGTCGCGTCTGCGGCCGCGAGCATCGCCGGGTCGTCGTGGTGGAACAGCGCATCCAGCGACTCGCGCACGTGCCGGCGGGCGGTGTCCATGAAGTAGAGGGACGCGGCACGGTCCTGCTGGAATGCCGGGCCGCTCCTGCCGGCGCGAAGGTCGGCATCCAGGCGCGACAACACGCACGCCCATGCGTGCAGGTAGATCGCGCTGTCCGCCAGCCGCGCCTGCACGGCCTGCCGGGTGACGATCGCTTCCTCATAGTGCCGGCTCGACTTGATGAACGCGTGGGAGTGTTCGCGCACCGCATGGGCCAGCGCATGCGCATGCGCCTCCAGGCTCGGGTGAACGTCTGGCGCATCGGGCGCGTGCCTGCGGACACCCAGGAACACTTCGGCCCCGACCGACGCCGCGGCGCCGAAGAATCCCGGCGTCTTGAGCGTCCGGAAGATCCGCCCCAAATTGTGCCCGACCGAATCATGATGATCCCACGCGACGGCCTGGCGGATCCCGAGCAGCCGCTCGGCCAGTTGCTTTCCGCCGTACGCGAAGATGAACGACCGCATCACCTCGTTGGCCCCCTCGACGATCAAATTGATGCGAGAATCCCGGAGGATCCGCTCGACGACGTTCTCCGTCATGTACCCCTCGCCGCCCATGATTTGGATCGCGTCGTTGACGACGAGCCAGCCCTGCTCGGAGCAGAACACCTTGCAGATCGCCGTCTCGACCATGATGTCGTCGTCGTGGCGGTCGAGCATGGCGGTGGTCGCGTACAGCATCGCGTCCATCGCCCGGCACCGGGCGGCCATCCGCGCGATCATCTGCTTGACGAGCTCGAAGTCGGCCAGCGGGCGCTCGAACTGGTACCGCGTCTGCGCCCACTTCACCGCCTGTTCGAAGGCGGTGTTGGCGCCGCCGAGCATCCCGGCCGAGAGAGTGCACCGCCCGTAGTTCAGGCACGTCAGCGCGACGTTCAACCCGCGCCCCTCCTGCCCGAGCAAATTCGCGCGCGGCACTCGAACGTCCTTGAACCGGATCCGCGCCTGCCAGGTCCCGCGGATGCCGCACTTGCTGCGGTTCTTCTGGAAGATGTCGATCCCGGGCATGTCGGGCGTGCAGACCAGCGCCGTCACGCGGTCGCCCGTCTTGCCCGTCTTCGGGTCCGTCACGGACTGCTTGCACATGACGGTAAACACGTCCGACAGCGCGCCCGACGTGGCCCACTTCTTTTCGCCGTTCAAGATGAAGTGTTGCCCGTCCGGCGCGACGGTGCACCGCGTCTGCTGGCCGCCGGCATCGCAGCCGACGTTGGGCTCGGAGAGGCAGAAGGCGGACAGCGACTTGGTCGCGAGCATGGGCAGCCAGCGGCGCTTCTGCTCTTCCGTGCCGAACAACACGATCGCCTTGCACCCGATCGACTGGTGGGCCGAGACCATGACGGCCGTCGACCCGCACGAGCGCCCGATCCGCTCGAGCGCCCGGTTGTAGGAGGTGACCCCGAACCCGCCCCCGCCGAACTCGCGCGGGATGATCATGCCCATCACGCCGATTTCGAACAGCCGGTCGACGCACCACCGCGGGATGCGCTGCTCCTGGTCGATCTGGATCGCCGGGTGCTCGTTCTCAAGATACTCGTCGAGTGTCGCGAGCAGCGCCTCGCACCGCGCCGTCTCGTCCGGATCGGCCGGCGGGTAGGGAAAGAGCATCTCCGAACGCAGCCGCCCCCAGAAGAGGTTTTTGGCGAACCCCATCGCCGACGGCTCCGGGCCGAGCATGGCCTCGGCGTCGGCGATCATCCTGCGGTCCGATTCCGAGACGCCCTTGAGCGAGGACAGGTCCGCCATCGCACCTCCGCGGTTGTACCGAATTGTAGACACGGATGAGGCGCCGGGGGGAGGGGGAATGTGAGACGCCGACGGGTGCCGCGTCGCGTTTTCCCGCTGACTTCCCTCGCCCGCCCGTGTTATCGTCATCTGACTGTTCCTCGTACGGCGCGGAGGTTGGCATGAGGGACGCGAATCGTCATTCGAGCTACGCGGCGGGGGCCAGCGATCGGCCGCTGCTCGCCGTGACCATCGGGCAGATGCTCGACCACGTCGTCGGCGAGCACGGCGACAACGAGGCCGTCGTCTCGACCTTCGAGAACCGCCGGCTGACTTACGACCAGTTCGGCCAGGCCGTCGACGAACTGGCCCGCGCCCTGATGGCGGTTGGCGTGAACCCCGGCGACCGCGTCGGCATCTGGTCCACCAACTGCGTCGGCTGGGTCGTCGTCCAGTTCGCCACCGCCAAGATCGGCGCGATCCTCGTCAACATCAATCCCGCCTACCGCGTCACGGAGCTCGAATACGCGCTGCGCCAGTCCGGCTGCTCCGTCCTGCTGATCGGGGACGGGTTTAAGGACGTGAATTACGCCGAAACGCTGCTGGAGATCACCCCCGAGTTGCGCGACGGCGCGCCCGGCGCGAAGCTGCCCGACCTCCGCCGCGTCATCGCGATGGAGGGCGTCGCGGTGCACGAGGGGATGACCTCCTGGGACGAGATGCTCGGCGAGGCGGGCACCGTCCCTGCCGACGAATTCGCTCAGCGGCAAGCCGCGCTCGACTTCGACGACGTGATCAACATCCAGTACACGTCCGGCACGACCGGCACGCCCAAGGGCGCCATGCTCACGCACCGGTCGATCCTGAACAACGGCTACTTCGTCGGCCGGCGCATGCGCCTCACGCACCGCGACCGCCTGTGCATCCCCGTTCCGTTCTACCACTGCTTCGGCATGGTCTTGGCCAACCTCGCGTGCGCCACGCACGGGGCGACGATGGTCCTCCCGGCCCCGCACTTCTCCCCACTGGCGACCCTCGAGGCCGTCGAGCGGGAGCGCTGCACCGCGCTCCACGGCGTGCCCACGATGTTCGTCGCCGAGCTCGACCACCCTCGCTTCGCCGAGTTCGACTACTCGACGCTCCGCACCGGCATCATGGCCGGCGCCCCGTGCCCGATCGAGGTGATGCGGCGCGTGATGACCGAGATGCACCTGCCCGAGATCACGATCGCCTGCGGCATGACCGAGACCAGCCCCGTCTGCAACATGACCGAGGTCGACGACCCCGTCGAGATGCGCGTCGGCAGCGTCGGCCGCGTCATGGAGCACCAGGAGCAGAAGGTCGTCGACCCGGCGACGGGCCGGACCGTCCCGCGCGGCGTGCAGGGCGAGCTCTGTTACCGCGGCTACCAACTCATGCGCGGCTACTGGGCCGACCCGGAAGCCACCCGCCGGACGATCGACGACGCCGGTTGGCTCCACGGCGGCGACCTCGCCGTCATGGACGAACAGGGCTACGTCCGCATCACCGGCCGGCTCAAGGACATGATCTGCCGCGGCGGCGAGAAGATCTTCCCCCGGGAGGTCGAGGAGTTCCTGTTCAGCCACCCCGCGATCGCCGAGGCGTACGTGTTCGGCGTACCCGACGAGTACTACGGCGAAGACGTCGCCGCGTGGGTGAAGCTCCGCGACGGGCAGAACCTCACCGAGGAAGACGTTCGCGCCTTCTGCCGCTCCCGCATCATGGCGTACAAGGTCCCCCGCCGGATCAAGTTCGTCACCGAGTTCCCGACGACCGTCACGGGGAAGATCCAGAAGTTCAAGATGCGGGATGCAACGGTCCGCGAGATGACCCAGCACCGCCAGCACGGGCGGGAGGGGGAGGACGCCGGTCGGAAGCCGGACGCGGTGCCGGACCTTCGTCCGCGAGCGGTTGCCGAAGACCCCATTTAGCCGCGACCCGAAGGGCAAGCGACAGCGCCGCCCGCGGGCGAGCGCGTCGGCGCGGCGCACAGGCGATCACGGGTAAGGCCCGACGGCCGTACCCATGCCACGAGCCCTTCGTCACTCCATGAAAAACCCGCCGTTCACGTGAATCGTCTGCCCCGTCACGTACGCCGCCAAAGGCGAACACAAAAACAGCGCCACCCCCGCGACGTCGTCGACCGTCCCGAGCCGCTTGAGCGGCACCTGATCGACGAACTTCGCCAGCAGCTCGGCGGGCGTAGTCCGCACCATGTCCGTGTCGACGAACCCCGGCGCGATCGCGTTGACCGTTACCTGCGCCCCCGCCAACTCGCGCGCCGCCACTTTCGTCAGCGCAATGACACCCGCCTTGCTCGCCGCGTAGTTCGCCTGTCCGAATAGTCCGAGCACCGCCGCCACCGACGCGAGGTTGACCACCCGCCCGCCCGGCCGCAGTCGCAACGCCGCCTCGCGCAAACAGTGGAACGCCCCCGACAAGTTCACAGCGATCACCGCATCCCACTCGGCGAGGGTCATCTTCTTCAGCGACCGGTCGCGAATGATCCCGGCGTTGTTCACGAGGATGTCTAACCCACCCGCCGTGGCCACGACCTGCTCGAACATTCGCCCAACCGCCGCCGGGTCCGACACGTCCGTCTCGACCGCGAACGCGCCGCCCGGAATCTCTTTCACAACCGCTTCCGCGTCCGCCCGGTTCTTCCCGTCCGCGTCGATGACGTAGTTCACTGCCACCCGTGCCCCGTGCGCCGCCAGCGCCCGCGCGATCGCCGCCCCGATCCCGCGGGACGCCCCGGTCACCAGTGCCACCTTGCCACTCAGATCGAGCGAGAAACGTGCCGTCATGCCGGCCTACGATACCGATGAGGCGGGCGCGTTGGCGAGAGTCTTTCGCGCGGAGGACGACGATGAGGAACGGTCGCGCCCACAACGGCAACGGCCACCCCAGTATCCCTCCTGAGGGCCGCGGCACTTCAGTGACCGGGGGGAACGTCTCTCCCGTCCGCGTGCTGACCGCCGTCCCGCTTTGCGACGGTCACGACAGTGCGATCTCCACGATCAACATCGAACTGGTCCGCCACGGCGTCGAGGTCGTCTACCTCGGTTACCACCGCTCCGTCCGCGACGTCGTCCGCGCCGCCGTACAGGAAGACGTCCGCGCCGTCGGCATCTCCAGCTACAACGGTGGCCACGTCGAGTTCTTTTCTGCCGTCGTCGCGGGGCTGCGAAAGGAGGGCGCGAACGACGTCACCGTCCTCGGCGGCGGCGGCGGCACGATCACACGCGACGACGAGCGCGCGATGACCCGCCGCGGCGTCGACCGCATCTTCTTTCCGGGCGACTCACTCGAAGAGATCGTCACGTACGTCCGTTCGTCGGATCGCCCAAAACAAGCCGGGGCAGAGCCGCACGGGCTCCGCCCGAAGCGCCGCCCCGGATCGTCTGCGGATCGCGAACTCGCCCGCGCGCTGACGCGCGCCGAACTGGGAGGGCGAGGCTCCGTCCGAGCCGCTAGCGCACGGGGACGACTTTCCGACATCGAAAGCCCGTCCAGCGCAGACAAGAATGCCCGTCCCGCGGAACCCCTCGTCATCGGCGTCACCGGCCCCGGCGGCGCGGGCAAGACCACCCTCATTGACGAACTCATCTTCCGCCTGCTCACCCGCAACCCCGCCGCCCGAATCGCCGTCCTCTCCCACGACCCCAGCCTCGTCTCGGCCGGCGCCCTGCTCGGCGACCGCGCCTCCATGATCTACGCCAACGACGACCGCGTCTTCATGCGCAGCCTCGGCACGCGCGGCCACGCCGGCGGGATCGCCGCCGCCACCGCCCGCTGCCTCGCCGCCCTCCGCACCGCCCGCCCCGCGTTCGACGTCGTCTTCGTCGAGACCGTCGGCACCGGCCAGGAAGCCGCCCCGTTCGCTCGGGAGCCGCTGGTCGACCGGACGCTGCTCGTGATGAGCCCGGACTACGGAGCGCGGCTCCAACTCCAAAAGATCGCCGCGCTCGACGTCGCAGACGTCATCGCCGTCAACAAGGGCGACCTCGGCCCAGCGCGAACGGCCGTCGCCGAGATCGGCCGCCGCGCCGCGGGGATCCCGCTCGTCTCGACAATCGCCAAGCGCCACGGGGACCGGGGTGTGGATCAACTCCTCGACCTGTTGGTTCGCTCCCCAGATTCACGCCCCGGGCTAGCCGCTTCAGCGGCTAGTGGGAGTAGGAACGCCGCAACTCCCCCGAAGAAGGCCCGTCACCGTGCGTCAGCGGCGAAGCCGCAAGCGGCGGAGCGTGCTCGAAAGGCGGTGCGCAAATGAGCATCCTCACTGACGTCCTCCGCGCCACCGACACCTACGACAAGCACGTCGAGGGCGCCGTCCGCGACGCCCGCGATGATCGGGCCACGGGCGACGCACTCATGAAACATTGGCAAGCGACCGTTGCCGCCGTCCCGGAAGTCGACACGCCCACCGGCCTGCGCGTTCCCGCCGTCGCGCTGCCCGACCTCGACGAGCCCGGCGCCGTCGCGCGATACCTCGCCGAAGAAAACCTGCCCGGCCAATTCCCCTTCGTGAACGGCGCCTACCCGCGCATGTACGCCGCGGCCGCCAAGGATACCGAGCGCTCCGAAGAACCCACCCGCCTCTTCGCCGGCCTCGGCCTCGCCGAGGACACCAACGCCCGCTTCCGCTACCTCGGCGGGCACCAGCGCTCCGCCCGCCTGTCCACCGCGTTCGACGGCCCGACCCTTTACGGGATGGACTCCGACGCCGACGGCGCCCTCGGCAAGGTGGGCGAGGGTGGCGTCGCGATCGACACCGTGGACGACGTCGAGCGCCTCTACGCCGGGTTCGATTTGGCCGACCCGCGCGTCAGCGTCTCGATGACGATTAGCGGCCCCGCCCCGGTCATGCTCGCGATGTACGTCGCGGCGGCCAAGCGCCGCTTCGGCGGCGACGTCGTCCCCAAACTCCGCGGCACCATTCAGGCGGACGTGCTCAAAGAGGTTCAGGCCCAGAACGAGATGGTCTTCCCGATCGACGCCGCCCTGCGCTTCCTGACCGACACGATCGAGTGGACGACCGCCCACATGCCCCGCTGGTACCCCGTCTCGGTCAGCGGCTACCACATCGCCGAGGCCGGCGCCACGCCCGTGCAGCAGGCCGCGTACACGCTCGCCAACGGGTTCGAGTACGCCCGCCTCTTGCGCGATCGCGGCCTGTCGGCCGACGCGTTCGGCCCGCGCCTCTCGTTCTTCCTCGACTGCGGTCTCGACGTCGAATACCTCGTCCTCGCCCGCGTCTGCCGAAAGCTGTGGGCCATCGCAATGCGCGACGTGTTCGAGGCGTCCGACCCCAAAGCCCAGGCCCTCAAACTTCACACGCAGACCAGCGGCCGGTCCCTCGTCGCCCGCGAGTTCCGCAACAACCTCACGCGCACCGCCGTCGAGCTCGTCCTCGCCTACGCCAACGGCACCAACTCCTGCCACTCCAACGCCGCCGACGAGCCCTTCACCACCCCGTCCGCCGAGTACGCCCGCCTCGCCGCCCACGCTCAGGCGATCCTGCTCGACGAGTCCGGCCTGTTCAAACACATGACCAACCTCCTCGGCTCGTCCCCCGGCATGCGCGACCTCGCCCGCCGGGTCGAGCGCGAGATCCGCGCCGAGTGGGCCCGCCTCGAAGAACTCGGCGGCGTCCTCGGCGCCGTCGAGGCCCGCTACCAGCGCAGCCAGATCCAGGCCGCCGCCCACCGCTACGAAACCCAGGTCGCCACCGGCGAGCGCCCGATCGTCGGCGTCAACCTCTACCGCGCCGACCCGCCCGCCAACGTCGAAGTCGTCCGCACACCCCTGGCCAGGCAGCGCAAACAAATCGAGCGGCTATCCGCGTTCAAGAAACGCCACGCCCGAAAGGCCGGCGCCGCGCTGGAGACGCTCATGCAAACCGCCCGCGCCGGCGACAACGTATTCCCCGCGCTCATCGCCGCCGCCGAGGTCTGCTCGCTAGGCCAGATGGTCGCCGCGCTGCAAAGCGTCGTCGGACGGTTCAGGCCGACGGTGTGACGAGATCGGGAGGGCGAGGCTCCCTCCGAGCAGCTTGCCCTTCGCTCAGGATCAATCGCCCTCCCGCCCCTTTCGAGCCAGTCCCGTCGACCCCTTCGCGTTCAGCGCCACCGCCGCCCGCACCAGCGCCGCCAGCGCCTTCTCGTCGACCGCCTCCCCCTCGCGAATGTCGATCGCCCGCCGGGCATTCCCCTCAAGGCTCGCGTTGAACAACCCCGCCGGGTCGGGCAGGGCGGCGCCCTTGTGAAACGTCAGTTTCACGACGGCCTTGTACGTCTCGCCCGTGCAGAGGATCCCGCCGTGTTCCCAGACCGGCACGCCGCGCCACTTCCACGTCTCGACCACGTCGGGCACGGCCCGCCGGATCAGCGCCCGCACGCGCGCGAGCGTTTTACCCCGCCAATCACCGAGTTCCTCGATCCGGGCGTCGATCAACGCGGAGGCGGGCTCGTTCGAGCGCGGAATCTTTCCGGAGGTTATCTTCATCGCGGAAACGTGAAGTTCGAGGGTTCAAAACATCTTCTCGCCCGGCAACTCCGACGCCTGTTTGATCCAACTCGCGAGCTGAGCCTCGTCGATCGCCTCGCCCTCGTGGACGTGGAAGTAGCGGACGTCCTTCTGCTTCGACTCGACGGGCGGGAGCGGGCTCAGCGCCGCGCCCTTGAAGAACGCGACCTTGACGTACTTCGTGATGCAATGAAACCCGACGAACCACCCCCGCCCCTCGACGCCGTAGAACGGCGTGTTCCACCGCACCGCCTTCCGCACGCCCGGCACCGTGCGGACGATCAGCGCGTCGATCCGCCGCCCGACGTCGCGCTTCCACCCCGGCATCGCCGCGATGAACGCCTGCACCGGCGCGTCCCCGTCCGCCTTCGCGATCTGCGGATTCCCGCCGGACAGAAGTCTGGGCTCGGGGGTGAGTGCCGCCTTGCGAGGCGTCGTCGCCACCGCCTTATCAGTGGACGCCGCAGCCTTCTTGCGCGACGAGGTCTTCACCGGCGGCTTCGTCGACGTTTTCTTGGCCATACCCCCGGCAGGATACCCGGCCGCGACCGCGCCATTCAAGAAAGCGGGAACCCGGCGACGGATTCTTAAACGAACGTGAGCTTGACCCCGACGCTACATCGTCCCCGCCGCCCGTCCCGCCAGATACCCCGTCGCCCACGCCCACTGGAAGTTGAACCCGCCGATCCGCCCGTCGCAGTCGAGCACCTCGCCCGCCAAATACAGGCCCGGCACCTTCCGCGACGCCATCGTGCGAAAGTCCACCTCATTCAGCGGCACGCCGCCTGCCGTCACCTCCGCGTAGTTCCACCCGCGGTGCCCGACCACCGGCAGCGGCAGCGCGGTCAGCGCGTGCACCAGCGCCCGCCTTGCGTCGCGGGAGAATTGACCCAGAGGCGTCGCCGGGTCGATCGACACGTGCCGCACAAGCGCCGTCCCTACGCGCTCGGGCAACCGGCCCGCGATCAGTCCCCCGACCGACGCCTTGGGCGATTTCGTCCCCGCCTCCACCAGCCACCGCTCCACGCGCTCGAACGGCTCGCCCGGCAGAAACCCGCACAGCAATTCTGGCCTCTGGCCCAGTTCGTGCGGGATGATCCAGTGCCGGCTCGCATCCATCACGACCGGCCCGCTGATCCCGAAGTGCGTCCAGAGCAAACTCCCCGTCCGCCGGTCGACCGGCTTGCCGCCGACGACCGTCGACAGCTCCACCTCGTGCGAGATGCCCGAGCAATCCGCGTGAAAAATCTGCGGCGCCAGCACGAGCGGGGCGAGCGCCGCGTACGTCGGCGTCACGGAATGCCCGAGCGTCTGCACGATCCCCCACCCCGACCCGTCACTCCCGCTCCGCGGCAACGAGCGCCCGCCCGTCGAGACGATCACGCGACGGGCGAGCAGGGGGCCGCCGCCGCCAGCATGCTCGATCGAGAAGTACGGCCGCGTGTCAGTGACCAGTGGCTCGTTGTCAGTCGTGGCACTCGGCGGCGGCTTGATCCCAATGGCCTTACAGCCCGTCCGGATCTCGACGCCCAGTTCGCCGCACCGCCGCAGCAGCGCCGCGACGACCGTCTTCGCCGAGTCGCTCACCGGGAACAGCTTGCCCGTCGGCTCGCGCTTGAGCTCCACGCCAATCGACGCGAACCACCGCACCGCCGCCCCCACGTCGAACGCCGCCAGGACATTCCGCACGACGTTCTGCGGCCCGTTAAAGTCCGCCGCCCGAACCTCGTGGTGCGTCACGTTGCACCGCCCCCCGCCCGACACGAGGATCTTCGCCCCGAGCACCTTCGCCCCGTCCAACACGGTGACGCGCGCGCCGCCCTCGCTTGCAAAAATCGCGGCCGTCAGCCCCGCCGCGCCGCCACCGATGATCGCCACGTCCGTGTCCATGCGTTGCCGGCGAACGTACCACAGCGCGTCACCCGGCGACACGCGTCCGAGTCCTCTTGTAGCCGCCCCGCTTGCGGGGCGCGTCTAACGGCGTTCGGGTCCGGAAACGGTGATTCGCAGAGAAGCGCTCCGGGACGCGCCCCGCAAGCGAGGCGGCTACAAGGGGTCTCTACGTCCCTCCCGCGTGACTTGTCGTCCCCAATGATTACGATCAATCCCGTCCCTTACCCGAGAACTTTCATGACGCACCGACGCCCAACGCCCTGGCTCGCCCTGACCCTCTTCCTCGTCGCCGCGCACGGCATTTGCGCCCAGCCCCTCGCCGACCGCCTGCCCGCCAGCACGATGGTCTACCTCGGGTGGTCGCCCTCGGCGTCCCTCCTCACCACCTCCACCGCCCGGATGCTCGCCGACGAGCGCGTCCTCGCCCCCTGGCGCCGCCTGTTCCAGGAAGAAATCCTCGGATTCGCCGACCGCCCCGAAGACGGCGGCGAGCGCATCGGCGACCACCTCCCCCTCCTCCTCATGAACGCCGCCCAGGCCGAGGGCTGTTTCGCGCTGCTCGAGCTCCGCCCCGCGAAGGGCGCCGGCCGGCTCAGCCCCCAGAGCGTCCTCATGCTCGACCTCGGGGCCAAGCGCAGGGCTTTCGAAGAACACTTCAAGCCGATTCAGAAGCGCATGAAGGACCGCCTCGGCGACCGCCTGCAGATGATGAAGCTCGACAAGTCCTGGGTCTTCTTCAAGCCCGACCGCCAGGGCAAGCCGCGCGTCACCTGGGGTTTCGTCGGCGACGTGTTCGTCATGTTCTTCGGCGACGGCGCGGAAGAGTTCATCCCCAAGCTCGTCAAGGGCAAGATCGACCAGCCCCTCAGCACCGCCCCCGCCTTCACCGACACCGTCGGCAAGGTCCCCGGCGAGCGCGCCGTCTTCACGACCTACCTCGACACCAAGGCCGCCAGCACCCTCGCCCGCACCCTGCTCAACCGCGACGCCGGCGGCGACCTCGCCCAGATCCTCGGCAACTGGGACAAGCTCCTCGAAGAGTTCGGCCTGGGCGGCGTGAAGGGCGTCGCCGAGAAGACGGTCATCGAAGACAAGCAGTTCGTCACGCGCACGCTCGTCCGCCTCGACGGCCCGCCCAAGGGCCTGCTCCAACTCGCCGCCACGCCCGCCGTCGACGACGCCATGCTCAAGGTCGTCCCCGCCGACGCGATGGCCGTCGGCGCCGCCCGTCTCGACCTCGCCAAGCTGTACGACCAGATCAAGGCGTCCGCGATCACCGTCGCCGGCAACGACGCCAAGGAAGGGTTCGGCCAGATCGAGCAGGGGGCCGAGGCCATGGGCCTGCCCGTCAAGGACCTGCTCGGCCCGATCGGCGACCAATGGGTCCTCTACAACGCCCAGTCCAACGGCGGGTTCGCCCTCACCGGCTGGACCCTCGTCGGCACGATCCGCGACGGCGAGAAGTTCGGGAAGGCCCTCCGCGCCGTCCGCACGCTCGTCACCCAAGGGGCCGGCGAGCGCGGCGTGCGGATTCGCACCACCCAGGTCGACGGCGCGACGATCGAGTTCCTCGAGGCCGGCCGCTTCGACCTGCCCTTCCCGATCGCCTGGGCCGTCGTCGGCGACAAGTTCGTCGTCGCCCTCTACCCTCAGCTCGTCGAGGACGCGATCCAACACCTCGCCAAGCCCGAAAAGACGATCCTCGACAACCCCGCTTTCGCCGCCACCCGCCAGCGCGCCGGGGCGACCGGCCCGCTCGTCTACCTGTCCGGCCCCGACGTCGTCAGCAACCTCTACCCGATCGGCCTGGTCTTCGTGCAGTTCATGACGGCCATGGGCGGGTTCGACAACGACGAGAACGGCTCCGACGTCTCCCCCGCCGACCTCATCCCGTCCATGAAGCGCCTGACCGGCTACGTCGGCCACGACGCCCTGTCGATCAAGACCACCCCCGACGGGCTGCTCAAGACCCGCACCGTCGGCAACCCGCTCCTCTCGCCCCTGGCCTGGGTCGACTCGCCGATCCTTTGGCTCGCCCTGGGCATCCCCGGCATGCAGGCGTCCGACGAGGCCGCCGACCAGACCAAGTCGATGTCGAACCTGCGGCAGATCGGCACCTCGATGCTCATGCACGCCAGCGACAACAAGGGCGCGTTCCCCGCCGACCTCGCCGCCCTCAAGAAGGCGCAGGAACTCAACGACGAGCTGTTCAAATCGCCCTTCGGCCCCGCCAAAGAGGGCCCCGATTACGTCTACCTCCACTTCGCCGGCCTCTCGAATAAGGTCGGGGCCGAGATCATGATCGCCTTCGACGCCGCCGCCCTGGAACAGGCCGACGGCACCGCCGTCCTCTTCGGCGACGGCCACGTCGAGTGGATGACCCCCGACGCCTTCCGCGCCGGCCTCGCCGAGTCCAAGAAAAAGGCCGCCCTGCAGAACGCCGCGCCATAACCCGCGCAATCGCGTGACCGTCATCCTGAGGTCATCCGAAGGATCTCGCCCCGGACTTCGACGCCCGTTCGACGTTGGCGAGAAGGCCGCGAGAATCCCAGCCGGATGCTTCGGAGTACCTCAAGATGAGGGGCGCGAACCCGCGCTAACGCGCACGCTCCCGCGTGCCGATAACCTCTCCGTACCCATGCCCCGCCTCCTCGACTTCTTCCGCCGGTCCAAGTTCTCCGACGACCCCGTCGTCACCCTCTTCCATTACGCCGCCGGCCGCATGGCCGACTGGGCCAACGGGTCCGACGGCAAGGTGATCTGGACCAACCGCACCCACCGCGGCGTCCAGTGGCTTAACAAGGTCGAGTTCCCCCGCAAGCAGAAGCGCTACATCTTCGCGCCCCAGTTCGAGATCCGCTACAACACCGCCTTCGAAGAGGTCCTCCGCGCCTGCGCCGAGTCCGGCATCGCCAAGGAGAACAAGACCTGGATCGTCGAGGGCTACATCCGGGGCATGGTCAATTTGAACAAGCTCGGGTTCGCCCACTCGTGGGAGGCCTGGACCGACGGCAAGCTCGTCGGCGGGTGCTTCGGCGTCCAGCTCGGCTCCCTCATGACGTGCGACTCGATGTTCTACCGCACGTCCAACGCGTCCAAGGCCGCCTACGGCCAGACCCTCGTCCGCCTCCAGGAGCGCGGCTTCAAGCTCGTCGACACCAACGGCGTCGCCAAGCACCAGGTCAACTACGGC
>Ga0196963_10001577_pt1 | contig 15094 bp, 15 predicted proteins | sample S1_5metaG_FD_148600 | JGI IMG/M metagenome (GOLD analysis project Ga0196963, IMG submission 148600) | Soil microbial communities from Anza Borrego desert, Southern California, United States - S1_5 | ecosystem: Environmental > Terrestrial > Soil > Desert | place: USA: California | collected... | reverse complement strand
TATCCAGTTCGGGTATTCCCGAGCAGCATGCGGCCGTCATGCAGCGGATCGGATTCGGGGAGTCCATCTGCGGCACCGTGGCACGGCGGCGCGCCCCAGTGGTGGCATCGCGGCTGCAGCAGTCCGCCGACTCGAACGTGCAACTGCTGAAGTCGCTGGGCTTTCGGGCCTATGCGTGCAACCCGTTGCTGGCCGACGATCGGCTGATTGGCACGTTGTCGTTCGGCAGCAGTTCGAAAGACGAGTTCACAGTCGAGGAAATTGAATTTCTCGAAACGCTGTCGCACTACGTGACGGTCGCGCACGAGCGGCTGCGACTGGTCGGGCGGCTGCGTGAAGCGGATCGCCGGAAAGACGAGTTCCTGGCGACGTTGGCCCACGAGCTGCGCAACCCGCTGGCACCCGTCAAGAACGCGGCGCAGCTGCTGCGCCGCGCCGACGGCGACAAGGCGTTGATCGATCAGGGCGTCACCATTCTCGATCGTCAGCTCTCGCACATGGTGCGTCTGATCGACGATCTGATGGACGTCGCGCGGATCACCACCGGCAAGTTCGAGTTACGAAAGGCGCGCGTCGAGTTGTCGACAATCCTGATGGGTGCGGTCGAGGCCAGCCGGCCGCTGATCGAGCGGGTCGGACATGAGCTGACGCTCGCACTGCCGCCGCCGATCTTCGTGGACGCCGACGCGGTGCGCATGACGCAGGTCTTCGCCAACCTGCTCAACAACGCGGCGAAATACAGTGAACCTGGCGGGCGTATCGCCGTGATGGCGGAACGTGACGCCAATCAGGCGGTGGTGACCATCAAGGACACCGGCGTCGGCATTGCGGCCGACATGCTGCCGCGCATCTTCGAGATGTTCACGCAAGTCGATCGATCACACCGATCGAGCGGCGGTCTGGGCCTCGGGTTGACGCTGGTCAAACACCTGACCGAAATGCATGGCGGCAGCGTCAGCGCGACGAGTAAGGGATTGGGGCACGGCAGCGAGTTTACCGTGCGCATACCCGTCGCGATCGGCAGCGGTCGAGAGGATGCGTCGACCGTCGGCGAATCGCCGACCAGTGCGCCGATGCGCGTCGCCGTTGTCGATGACAACAAGGACGGCGCGGACAGCCTCGCGATTCTGCTGCGCCTGCAAGGCCATGAGGTCGCCGTTGCCCATGATGGCGTCGACGCCTTGGCGGTTGCCGAGACGCTCAGGCCGGACGTCATGGTGCTGGACATTGGACTGCCCGGGCTCGACGGTTATGAAGTCGCGCGACGCATCCGCCGGCAGCCGTGGAGCGAACGGCTGGTGCTGATTGCGGTGTCCGGATGGGGCCAGGAAAAGGACAAGCGGCAGTCCGAGGAAGCGGGCATCGACTATCACCTGGTGAAGCCGGTCAACCCAGTCGACCTCGAGCGCATCCTGGCGGAACGTCGCCACCACTCGCCTTCCGCGGCGTCCCCGTCGCGCAAGTCCGTCTAAACACCCACCGCAGCACTCGCCCGTCCGCCGCGTCACCGCGGCACCTCGTCATCGCCCAGCCCGCCACGCGGCATCCTCCCGAGCCGACCCGCCGGCCGAACATTTGACGAATCGCCGCCGTCTACTGTATGTGTTACATGTGCTTGTAACATCTGTTACAGTTTGGGTGGCATCATGAACCCTCGACAAATCCTGCGCGTGCTGGTGCGCGCCCGCGGCTACTCCTGTGCCGCGGTGCTGACGATGGCCGTCGGACTGGCGGCGACGACGGCGGTGGTGGCGGTGGCCAGCGCGGTGGTGTTGCGGCCGCTCCCCTACCCGCGCCCGGACGGACTGTTCCGGCTCAACGCGATTATTTCCGACCCCAACGCATCGACGACGGCCTTCAATCTGTCGCCGATCGAAATCGTCCGATTGAAACAGGCGGCGAGCCTCGAGCAGATCGAAGCGATCGCGATGTCTGAAATGTCGTTACAGGGCAGCGGCACGCCCGAGACGCTGCGGATAGGCGCCGTCTCATCCGGCTTTCTGCGGTTGTTCGGCGTGCAACCGACAACCGGGCGTGATTTCACCGCCGACGAGGATGCGAATCGCGCGCCGGTTGTCATCCTCGATGGCGGCACCTGGGTGCGGCGATTCGGCGGTAACCCGGCGATCGTCGGTCAAGCGGTTCGCCTGGATGGCATTCCGCATGTCGTCATCGGCATCACGCCCGAGGGCTTCCGGCCCCTGCTCCAAACCGTCGACGCTTACGTGCCGCTCGGCGCCAGGGATAGCGTGTCGGTGCAATACCTGCGCAACGCGCAAGTCGCGGCACGCATCGCCCCGGGCCGCACACCGGCGGACGCGCGCGCGGAGATTGCCAGCATCCACCAGCAGATCGTCAGGGATTACCCGGTTTCCCATGGCAACTTTTCGATCAACTTCATCGACCTGCGCGAATCGCTCTATGGATCGTACCGCTCGGCGCTGCTGATTCTTGCCGCCGCCGTCGTGTCGCTGCTGCTGATCGGATGCACGAATGTGGCGAACCTGACGTTGTGCCGGGTCCTCGATCGGCGAGGCGAATTCGCGCTGCGTGCCTCACTCGGCGCCTCTCGCGCCTCGATAGTGACGGCGCAGCTGATGGAAACTGCCGTGATCTGTGTGGCGGGCGCTATCGCCGGCGTCGTGCTGACGTGGTGGCTGCTGCCCATCCTGCTCACCGTGTATCCGGCAGCGATCCCGGCGGACGCGCAGGTGCGCATCGATGCACGCGTCCTGGCGTGGATGATCGGCGTCGTCGCCGCGGCGGCGATGCTCGCTGGTCTCGTGCCGGCGCTGCGCGCCGGCGCATCGCCGGCGGTGTCGGCGTTGGCCGAGAGCTCGGCGCGCAACGTCGGCAGCGCCCGGGAAAGGCGCGCGCGTCAAGTCCTCGTCGCGGCGCAGGTCGGCCTTTCGCTGGTCCTGTTGGGGCTCGCCGGAGTGGTGTTGTCCAGCATGCAGCGCTTGAACCAGGTCGATCCCGGCTTCGACGCCGACCACGTTCTCACCATGCAGCTCGCGCCGCCGGCGCGGTACCCCGACGCGCAGGCCCGCGCGGCCTTTCTCGAGCGGGTGTTGACGCGCGTCGCCGAGATTCCGGAAGTGCAGGCAGTCGGCACGACGCAGACCACGTTCGTCCCCAATACCACGATGACGACACGCGCCGAGATCGCGGGCCTCGCCGGTGAGCCGGGGTCGCTGATGCAGGTCAACATCCGGCACATCACGCCCGGTTATTTCGAGGCGATGCGGGTGCCGGTGCGGAACGGGCGCGCCATCGAGGCGCGCGATCGCATCGGGACGCAGATGGTCGCCATGGTGAGCGAGTCGTTCGCGAAACGCTTCTGGCCCGATCGGAATCCGGTCGGCCAACAGGTGCGGCGCGTGCAGTCCACCAGCAACGGACCGTGGCTCACCGTCGTCGGCGTCGCCGCCGACGTGATGGACAACGGCCTCGGCGCCGATCTGGGGCCGACGTTGTATGTGCCGTACCTGCAACAGAACACGACGACCGCGCGCATTACGCTGGTCGTCAGGACCAAGTCGGACCCGCTCGCGATCGCCAACACCGTGCGTCAGGCGATCTGGTCGGTCGATCCGCTGCAGCCGATCGATGCGGTGCGCTCGCTCGACAACGCGGTGGCCGATTCGGTCGCGCAGCCGAGATTTCGGACGCTGTTGATCGGCATCTTCGGGTCGTTCGGGCTGGTGCTGGCGTGCATCGGCGTCTACAGCGTGGCGGCCTTCGGCGCGCGCCAACGCACGCGCGAGATCGGTGTCCGCATGGCGCTCGGCGCGGACCGGCGTGCGGTCACACGACTGCTGGTGACAGGGGCGGTGCCGCCGATCGCTGCAGGCGCCATCATTGGCGTCACCGCGACGGCGGCATTGATGGGGCGCGTCACGTCGCTGCTCTATCAGCCGACGCTCGCCGACACCGCCTACGTCGGCGTCGCCCTGGTCCTGCTGCTGATCTCCGCGTTAATCGCGACGCTCCTGCCTGCGGGACGCGCCGCACGTGTCTCACCAAGCATCGCGATAAGGACCGACCTATGACTTCCGATCGACGTGAGTTTCTCGCGACCACTGCCGCGGCCGGCTGGTTCGCCGCCCGTGCGGCGATGGCAGGGACCGCGCAAACGACGACACCCGAGCGATGGCCATCGGCGTTTCCCGCGCTGACGCAGCGCGTCAACGGCCATCCGCTGACGTTTCTCGACAGCGCGGCGACGACGTTGCGGCCGCAGTCGGTGATCGACGCGCTGGTTGATTTCTATTCGACCGACAACGCCAACCCCTCCCGTGTCCACACGCTCGCCAGTCGGGCCGGTGATCGCCTGGCGGCCGCCCGTCAACAGGTCGCCCGCTTCGTCAATGCGGCCGATCCGGCGGAGATCATCTTCGTGCGCGGCACCAGCGAAGGAATCAACCTCGTCGCCGGCACGTGGGGCGCCGCCAACCTGAAACCGGGCGACGAGATCGTGCTTGGCATCGCCGAGCATGCATCGAACCTCATGCCCTGGACGCGCGCTGCCCGTCAGGCGGGCGCCACGGTGCGCATCCTCGACGTCGACAACGACGGCCGTCTGCGGCTCGACCAGTTGAAACAGCTGCTCTCGGCCCGCACGCGGCTGGTCGCCTTCAGCCATGTCTCGAACGTGCTCGGCTACATCAATCCGGCGAAAGAGATCTGCGCGATCGCACGGAATGCCGGGGCGGCGGTGGTCATCGACGGCGCTCAGGGCGCGCCGCACGCGAAGATCGACGTCCGTGATCTTGGCTGCGACTTCTACGTTTTTTCCGGGCACAAGATGCTCGGCCCGATGGGCACGGGCGTGGTCTGGGGACGTCGCGAGCTGCTGGACGCGATGCCGCCGTACCACGTCGGCAGCAACATGGCGCACGCGGTCGACTTCGAACACGCCGAGCTCGAACATGGCGCGCAGAAATACCAGGCAGGAACACCGGACGTGGCCGGCCCGGTGGGTCTCGCGGCCGCGGTGCGATTCTTCGAACAGGCCGGACGGCGGCTGCAGGATCACGACGACGTTCTGGTGCGGCATGGCCTCGCGCGTTTGAACGCCATTCCCAAGCTGCGCTTGATCGGACCGCGGCAACCCGACAATCGTGTACCGGTATTCACGTTCGTGATCGAAGGCCGCGCCGCGGCGGACGTCGCCAAAGCAATGGACGCGCAAGGAATCGCCGTGAGAGCCGGAGACATGGCCGCGCTGCCGCTGCTGAAGCGATTTGGCGTAACCGAAGCGGTGCGAGCATCCGCCTACGTCTATTCGACGCCGGCGGATCTCGATCGTCTCGCGGACGCCTTACTTACGCTGTAGCAGCTCTTCGACGAGCGCGTTGACCTGGTCGCGGATGCTTTGTTCCGCGACCGCAAAGTCCGCGCTGAAGTCCGGAACCTGCCACTGCTTGACGACACCGCGCGGCGCCGGCAGCCGGCTCAGATCGCAGCCCATCGAAACGACGATTTCGGCGCCCTGCATGTCGGCGGCCGTGGCGGCGCGCGGCTTCTCAATCGGAATCTGGTAGCCGTTCGTTTGCAGATGCGCGACCACGCTCTTCGACAGTTGCGGATCCGGCTCCGTGCCGGCGAAATCGACGCGAACGTTCAGGCCGCGTTCTTTGGCCACCTTCTGGAAGTAGGCCGACGCCATCAGGCTCTTGGCCGCGCCGCGCGGGCACATGAACAACACCGTCGGTGCCGGGCCCGTGGCCGGCGTCTGTTGTCCGACGCCGCTGAACGTCAGCAGGAACGCGACGATTATTTCCATGTGATCTCCATCCCGAAAAAATGCACGAAGACCTGCCGGGCCGGCTTGTTCTTGGGATTCTGTTGCGGGCTGCGGATGTAAAAGTCGATCTGCTGCGTCGCCGGATTGGTCTCGCCGCCAGGCAATTTCTTTCCCGCGAGGGGATATCGCACCTGCAGGGTTTTTCGATCGCGCAGGCCCTGAGTCACCATGAAGTGCATTTCGTAGTCCTGATACAGCGGCTTGCCGTTCAGGGTGGCGCGGCCGTAGCCCCAACCCGCCAGGAAGCCGACGGTCTTCGGCCAGTTGTTGTCGCCACAGCCGGAATCGGTCCCGTGCTCGTGGATGTAGGCGACGATGCCGCCGTTCTGGCAGGGGTTGAACTCGTGCCAGCGCTCGAGGGTCAGCACCAGGTCGCCTTCGGGAATTTTCAGCTTGGCTTCGAAGCTGCCGGTGTTGGTGATCTCGTTGACGTCGATCTCGGCCGTGCCGGTGACCGGTTTGACGTTCTTCGCCTCGTTGTCGAGGTGGTCCCAGCCTTCCGGGTCATTGAGGCCGCCCACCATGTAAATGCGGTTGGCTGAAATCCGGAAGAGACCGTCGTAGAGATCGTGCTGATCCGGCGCGAAGATATGCATTGCCGCCCCCGGCTGCTGCCGCGGGTTGATCGCGGTCTGCTGCGCCGCGACCACCGTTGCCCCAAGGACCAGCACACCCAGCAAACTCGTCCGCATAAATTGTCCCCTCTCCATGGTGGCGCCGCGCGCTTGACAGCGCCGCAAGGCCAATCCTATTGTATGTAACAGTTGTTACACGATAATGCAAGGGTCTTCGGAAGGCTCTGCACTGCCGGGATCCTGTGCTACGGCAGCTATGCGATGTGCCGATCACCGTTGCTGCCGCTGCTGGCCCGCGAGCTGGGCGCGTCGCCGCCGATGGTCGGGCTTGCCGTCGCGGCCTCGACGATCACCGGCGTCATCGTCAAGCTGCCCGCCGGTGCGTGGTCGGACGCGATCGGCCGGCCGCCGCTGCTGATCGCCGCGGCGATCGTGTTCGCGATCATGCCGTTCAGCTACTTGACGGTCGCGTCGCTGACGGCGTTGATCGCGGCGCGCTTCCTGCACGGCTCGGCCACGGCGATGATGGGGCCGGTCATGTCGGCGGCGATTTCGGATCTGGCGCCGGCGGATCGCCGGGCGACGTGGCTCAGCATCTACGCGACCTGTCAGGGTGTCGGTCAGGCGGTAGGTCCGGTGGTCGCCGGCGTGTTGATCGCGCGGGGACGCTACGACATCGCCTTTGTGCTCGCCGGGCTCGTCGCTGCCGGCGGCCCCTGGCTGATCGGCACGCGACCGCTCCGCCAGGTATCGCGAACGAGCACTGCCACGCACGATCTCGGCCGCGGGGTGCGCGAAGTGCTGGCCGAACGCCGTCTGGTCGTCGCCAGTATCGCGCACGCGTCTTTTTTCGTCGTCAGCGGCACGTTGAACGCATTCCTGCCGTTGTTCGCCCAGGATCGCCTGCACCTCGATGCGGCGCAAATCGGCACCCTGTTTGGCATGCAGACGATGACGACGCTCGCCGTGCGGCCGTTTATAGCGCTCGCCTCGGATCGGCTCGGCCGTCGCGGCGCCATCACGCTCGGATTGACTGGATGCGCACTGAGCGTCTTCATGATCTCGTTGTCGGGCACGACGGCAGCGTTGTTCGCCGGCACGCTGTCGTACGCGGTCGCCGTCGCGATCACCACCGCCGCCGCGAGCGCCTACATCACCGACGTCGCGCCGAAATCGCGGTTCGGCGCAGCGCATGGCGTGTTCGGGACGATTTATGACGTCGGCGATGCCGCGGGCCCGCTGATCGGTGGCGTGCTCGTGCAGTGCTGGGGATACACCGCGACCTTCCAGGCAATGGCACTACTGGCGGCGGCCACAGCGTGCACGTTTGCGGTGCTGTCGCGTCGCTGATCGGTACCACGGACATTTATTGTAACACATGTTACAAATTGAACCGTGCCACGACGCGTCGCACGCGGGAGTTCGCCCGCGCCGCACCGCGGGCACGGCGGCGGCGGTTACCTGCGTTTGGCGCTGCGTCGCGGCTTGGCCACCGGGCGAGGACGGCTCGGCCGCGTTTGCTGGGAGAACGATCGGTAGAGCGCCTCGAAGAGGATGATGCCCTGATCGAGCAGCTGGTGATCGTCGGCGCACGACAGCTGCAGCCCGTCGATGGCCGCGCCCACCGTCACGGCTTCCGGCGGCGCGAACTTGCCGTCCTTCAGATCGAGATCGTGCACGACTTCGGCCAGCCGGGCCGCCGCCGCGTCGCCGATCGCAAAACGCGCGAGCAGCGTTTCGAACGTGCAGCGATCACCCTCGTGGCCGAAGCCGACACCGTACATATCGAAGGGCACGGCGTCGGGGGGGGCGCTCTTGGCATCGGTGACGAAGGCAAATGATGCGGCGGGGTCGATGAAGCGCCGGATCAACCACGCCGACGCCATGCGATCGACGCCCGGGCGCGGCCGTGTGATCCACAGCCGTCCCCGATAGCTCCGCGCATCTGCGCCAGGCTCCGGCGCCGCGGCGCCCGCGGCCCGTTTGGATTCCAATCCGGCCAGCAACGAGGCTACGCGATCGCGGCCGGCGCTGCCGAAAAAGTCGATCCGCTCGATCGCATGAAAGCGCTCGCGATATCGCGCCAGCTCCCGATTCGGACTCTGCGTGCCACGGCCGTCCGATTTGCGGCGAACCCGCTGCAGTTCGGCGGCCAGCTGCGTATACGCCACCTGCCGGCTGCGCCGGAACTCTTCGACGAGTGCGGCTTCCGCCTCCTCGTCGAGCAACGTCGCCAGAAACACCACGGCCTCGCCGCCCGACCCTTCGATCTCGACGCGCAGCCATTCGAAATCTTCGCGAGCGACTGGAGTGTCGGGCAGGGCGTAAATCGCCTGTTTGACGGCGACCGCGCCGAGGTCCTGCAGGCGGCGCCAGGTCTTGACGCGCAGATTGGAGGGCGTCGATGGCAATTGGTGCGCGAGCAGCAGCCACGCCCGTTTTGAAAGTGCGGGTGTACTGGATGCCACCGGCACAGCCGCCGCAGCCCGTTTAGCCACGTGTAACCACTGTTACTATCTTACCGCAGCCGTGCGGCGGGGGTGCTCAGCGCCGTAACAGGCAGATGCGCGGATCGATCTCCGCCTGCAGCGCAGTCAAGGCGTCGAACGGCGACGCGAAGCGCTCCGTACAGGCCACGTCGCGCTGCGGCCGCTTAACGATCAACACCCACCGATCCCCATCGGGCACCAACCGCGCATTCCACGATGAAGGCAGCCCATCCAGCACGTATCCGCCGGTGACGCGCAATAGCCGCAGCTGACGCATCTCGAGATCGCGCACCGACGCGAGCAGCCATTGCGCGTAGCTCAGTTCCGGGCCGAGTTCGACGACGCGCCGGAATGCTGTGTTCAGGTAGGCCGGATACCGCGCCGCCGGCCGCATCTGCGCCAGTCCGGCAAGCACTGTCGCCTTCATCGACGAAATCTCAGCCGTCAATCGCGCAATGTGGTGCTCGAGTCGTGCTCGATCGCTCACCTGTTCAGACTACCGTGTGTGCGCGGCCATGCCAAGATCGCCAGCTCATCGTCCAGACGATTGATCGGCCGCGCTCCTCGCCCGTCATGCTGATCTTCGGCACCCATTGGGTCTGCATGGAGGCCCTAAGTTGGCATCGCCAACGCGGTGCTCGAGGCAGGTCCACATGCGGCGGCGAATGTCGCCGTGTTTCTTCGATGCGCGCTGTCGTCAACCTCGGCGTTACTGGCGTGAATCTTGTATGAACAGCGCGAGGAGCGTCCCATGTACCTCATCCTCGCCACGCTACTCGCGCTATCGCAAGCGGTCACCGTACCTGACTTCAGCGGTCACTGGAGGATGGTGCCGGAACGCAGCGGCTCGCCGACGCAATCGCAGCCCATCAACGACATGACGTTCGTGATCGAACAGACCGCCGATCAGATCCGCCTCGACATGACCAGCAACAACGGCGCGCCGGTGTCGGCGACGTACGTGCTCGGTCCCCCGCCGAAGCTGCCGGCCGACCCGCTCGGCGCCGGTCAGCAGCGAGCTTACTGGGACGGCAACCGCCTGATCGTGGAACGCGGCGGGACGATCAGCGGCCAGACGGTGTCCTCGAAGCAGTCGTTGACGCTCAGCCCGGACCGATCCGAGTTGATCGTCGAACGCATCGTCATCGTTCAGCACGGCTACACTCTGAAGGGCACGAATAACTACGCGACGGTCAAGGACGTCTTCACCCGCGTCGCGCGCTGATGTCGCCGCCAGCGCCGGAGCGCTGCGATACCATCGAGGGCACGGATTTTCGATGTGGAGCAGAGCGTGAGCGAGCAGGAAGAGGATTTCGCGAGTTTGTTCGAGGCGTCGGCGACGGCGCGGCAGTTCAAGCGCGGACAGCAGGTTGAAGGCCACGTTGTCGCGATTGGACCGAAGGTGGCCTTCGTCAACATCGGCGGCAAGGGCGAAGCCGAGATCGACGTCGCCGAGCTGAAAGACGACGAGGGTGACGTCGAAGTCGCGGTAGGCGATCGCATCCATGCGATGGTGGTGTCGACGAGCGGCGGCATCGTGCTGTCCCGCAAGGGTGTCCGCAACGCCGCCACGCATCGAGAGCTCGAGGACGCCTTTCAGAGCGGCCTCGCGGTCGAAGGCAAGGTCGTCCAACCGGTCAAGGGTGGTTACGAGGTTCGCGTCGCACGCGAGCGTGCATTCTGCCCGATGTCGCAAATCGACATCGTCCGCACCGCCGATCCCAACGTCCATGTCGGCAAGGTCTACGCCTTCCGCGTCGTCGAATACAAGAACGGCGGCAAGGACATCGTCCTCTCCCGGCGCAAACTCCTCGAGCAACAGCAGCAGGCAGAAGCCGCTGAAGTACGTCAATCGATCGTCCCCGGGGCGGTGCTCAAAGGACGCGTCGCATCGGTGCTCGATTTCGGCGCGTTTGTCGATGTCGGCGGCGGCATTCAAGGGTTGCTGCACGTCTCGGAAATGAGCTGGACGCGGATCACCAGCCCCAGCGCGTTGGTAGCCCCCGGCGACGAGGTCACGGTCAAGGTGCTGCGCGTTGACGATGCAACAGGCAAGATCTCGCTGGGGTTGAAACAGCTTCAGGATGATCCGTGGGCGGCGACGGCATCCGGGTTCGTCGTGGGGCAGGTCTATGCCGGCCGCGTCACCCGCATCGCGGACTTCGGTGCGTTCGTCGAGGTGGCTCCAGGCGTCGAAGGACTCGCGCACGCGTCGACCTTTCCGCCGACGGGTCACGCGGGCGGCTGGTCCACATCGCTGAAGGTCGGCGATACGGGCGCCTACGAAGTACTCAGCGTCGACATCGCGCAGAAGCGGCTGTCGCTCGCCCGCGTCGAAGACGGCAGCTCGAGAGCGGCCGCTGCCGGGACGCCGCAGGATGCGATTGCACCGGGCGCGATCCTCACGGGCAAGGTCGAACGGCACGAGAAATTCGGCGTGTTTGTCTTCCTGGCGCCAGGACGCACCGCGCTGATGCCGCTGGCGGAGACAGGGCTGGAGCGCGACGCCGATCCGAAGAAGGCCTTTCCAATCGGCAGCGAGGTCGAGGTGGTGGTGTTGGACGTCGACCAGGCGAGCCGGCGCATTCGCGTCAGCAAGAAGGCGGTCGCCGAACGCCGCGAACAGGCCGAGCTGCGGGAGTACACGTCGCGGCAGCAGGCCGAGCCGTCGGCATCGATTGGATCGTTGGCGGACAAGCTGCGCGGCGCGCTGGGCAAGCAGTAGGGCGAACCTGCCGGCTCGCCCCCTGCCTCGATCGCCTACTTGCGCGAGTACTTCGTGAAGGCCCCGCCCGCCTGCGTCAGCGAGTTCGGGCCTTCGGCGGCATAGATGTTTCCGTCGGCGTCGACCGCGACGCCTTCGCCCGCGGTGCCCTGATAGACGCGATCCTCGCGCTCGAACGGTGGCACGAACGCGGTGATCCGATCCTCGTCGAGCGGTCCGATGCGCACGCCGTTGCGCCAGTTCGGGTGATTCATCGGGCTCGACTCCGAATCAATCGCGTAGACCTGGTTGTCCTTGATGAAGAAGCCGCTGATGCGTCCGTAGGTGTAGCGCGACTCGAGGTAATTGCCGTCCTGGTCGAACAGCTCGAGACGATGATTACCGCGGTCGGCAACCCAGAGCCGGCCCTTGCCATCGAACATCAACGCATGCGGCGTGCGGAACTCGCCGTGACGGACGCCGAGCTTCCCCCAGGATTTGACGAATTTGCCGTCAGCGGTGAACTTGCTGACGCGTGCGGTGGCGCCGCGCTTGATGCCGTCAGCCAGCAGCTGATTGGTCGTCATGCCCTGGCCGTCGTGGCCGTCGGACACGTAAATGCTGCCGTCCGGCCCGACGACGACGTCATTGGGTTGATTGAACTGTCCGTCGGCGTTGCCCGGCTTGCCGGCAATGCCGAGGCTGAGCAGCTTTTCGCCCTTGGGCGAGAACTTGTGCACTTGATGGCCCTTGGTGCCGTCCTTGTTGCCCGCGAAGTCCGCGACCCACACGTTGCCCTGTCGGTCGACGTGGATGCCATGCGGCGTGACCATCACGCCCTTGCCGATCGCCGCCAGCAGCTTGCCGCTTCGCCGATCGAACTTCAGGACCGGGTCGACGGGATTGTTCTCGCAGTCGACCGGACCGCCGCCGGCAGTGCCGGCGCCGCAGCGTTCGTAGGCCCAGATGTTGCCGTCGATCGGATCGATGTCGATGCCGGCCGACGTTCCCCACTTGCGGCCCGCGGGCAGCTCGCCCCAATTGCGTGTGACGATGGGCGTGGGGTTGGGCAGGCCTTCACCGGTAATGAAATTCGCGACCGGCGCGGGCTTGGCCTGGGCGTGCGTGGTGGTGGTTGCGTCCCACGACGCCATCACACCAATAGCGCCGATACCGACAGCAATCATCCACTTGCGGGGCAGCGTCATGTGCATCTCCTCTGGTCTCGAGCCGGAGCGGGGCCCCGGCTGATGAGGACGCTATTAGACGGGAGTCGCGACGCCGGCGCAAGTCGGCGCGATCCGCGCCCGTTTTCGGCGTCGCCACGCGTTCAGGCGAGCGTCGTCACGCGCTCGAAGGCGGTGCGCGTGTTCAATGCGCGTTTGTCATGGCGCCATGCGTCCTTCGCAAAATGCGGCCGGCCGATCCGACCGTAGAATGTCCGCATGCACCGCGCGCTCGCGGAACTGGAAGCCGCTATCACGATCGCCAAGGCATCGACCGCCGATCTGCCGCTGGTGCGGGAGTGCCTGGCCGAGGCGTTCGAACCGTACCGCTCGGACTACACGACCGAGATGTTCGAGGACACTGTCCCGTCGGTCGATGCGCTCGCACAACGCGCGCAACAGATGACGATTTGGGTCGCGCGCGCCGCGGACGGCACCGTCATCGGTACGATCGCCAACGGCATTGGTTCCGAGGGCGTCGGCCATTTGCGTGGGATGGCGGTCAGCGGGAACCATCACGGTGCCGGCGTCGCCGCGCGGCTGCTGCGTGCCGCCGAACAGGAGCTGCGCGAGCGCGGCTGCGGCGCGGTCACCCTGGACACCACGGCGCCACTAGTCCGGGCGATGAACTTTTACGAGAAGCACGGCTACCGGCGAACCGGCAGGCACTACGACAAACTCGGCATGGTGCTGATCGAGCACCGTAAGTCGCTGTGATTACCTGGAGAGTTCACATCGCACGACCGCCGGACGTGGTCTACGCGGCGCTGGATGATGCGCATCATCGCGCCCGCTTCTGGGCGGAGCGTGCTGAAGAGCGCGGCGGCTTCATCCACTTCATCTTCATCAACGGCGTCGAACAGCGCAGCCGTATCCTGCACAAGCAGCCGCCGGCAGTGTGGGCGATTGAATACTTCGGCGCGCCGTGCGTCTTTAACCTCGAACCGGATGGGCACGGCGGCACCGACGTTCGCCTGACCCACGACGCCGCACGAGACGACGAGTGGAATGATACGTACGCCGGTTGGCTGAACGTCCTGCTGCCGCTCAAGGCGTGGGTGCAATACGGCATCGACCTTCGCAATCATGACCGAAGCCGTACCTGGGATCAGCGCTATGTCGATCAGTAACGCGCCCATGGAGGAAACGCTCGATCCCGCTGACTGGAATGAGATCAGAGCGCTCGGCCATCGCATGGTCGACGACATGGTCGACTATCTCGCGACCGTGCGCGAGCGGCCGGCCTGGCGTCGATGACCACGCTCAACGGCAACCTCGCGATTCGCGTTGCCATCACGAACCATCGCAGCCGCCGTTCCGACTTCGACATGCTCGTCGACGCGGTGCTGCATACCGGCAAAACGCTCTCAAACCACGCGGTCTTTCCTCACCAGCGCTGACAGCACCTGCTGTTCTGCCTCGAGCAGTCCCTCAGCGACTCCGTCGCGGTTGTGGGCCGGCTGGTTTTGATCGAGCTTCCACTTGCCTGACATCCGCGTCGCCGTGATCTCAAACGGCACGATCCGCTTCATCGTCGCATCGAGATATTCCGGCGGTGCATCGTCGACACCCCATGGCCGCGCGCGTGCGTGTTCATGGTCGTGCGTCAACGCCCGCAGGTGCCGCTCGAGGTAATCGCGATCGTCGACGATGGCGATGCGGCCTTCGACGTGGACGACAACGTACAGCCAGGTCGGGACGACGCGCCCGTTGATCCGCTTGCTGGGATACCACGACGGCGTGACGTAGGCCTGCGGCCCGTGAAAGATCGCCAGTGCGCGGCCGCCGTCCTGAGCCGTTCGCCACTGCGGATTGCCGCGCGCGAAATGCCCCTGCAGGCGGCGCGATCCATCCGCCAGAACATCTAGGGTCAGCGGGATGTGGCTCGCGAACATCTCGTCGCCAGTGTGGGTAATTACTGAGGCCAGCGGGTACTTGCGAACGAACGCGTCGAGGACCTCCGGCCGCGACTCGCTGAAGTGCGGGGGCACGTAAATTGGCATCGCCGATCAGCATGGCGCGCGTAACGGCACCACGCGCATGAATCGTTTGCATACGTGCATGCGAACAATTCATTCGCTTCGCCCATCCCGGCAATGCACGCTGGTCGAAGTGGATCTGGAATTCGCGGGACATTGGCGCAAAGTCCGGTCGCGAACCGTGCGGCTGCTCGAATTGGTCCCGCCAGACAACGTCGAGTGGAGCCCCGCAGCGGGCGTGATGACGATTGGCGATGTGTTTCGCCACCTCGCCGTCACCGAACGGTGGTTGTTCGTCGAGGTCGCACGCGG
>Ga0196963_10001576_pt1 | contig 15106 bp, 23 predicted proteins | sample S1_5metaG_FD_148600 | JGI IMG/M metagenome (GOLD analysis project Ga0196963, IMG submission 148600) | Soil microbial communities from Anza Borrego desert, Southern California, United States - S1_5 | ecosystem: Environmental > Terrestrial > Soil > Desert | place: USA: California | collected... | reverse complement strand
ACGCTGAAGGCCTTCGCCGCCAAGATCTTCGACGGCCTCGACCTGGCCGACCACCCGGTCCAGAAGACGCACCGCGACGAGATCAAGGCCGACCCCGTCCTGGCGCTGAAGAAGATCCTCTCCCAGGCCACCGCGTGATGGAGAGTGCCGTGGACGAGATCGGGAGCCCCGCCCCGCCCACGCCCGGCCGGAACGACACCCCCTGTCTCTATCCGGCAGGGCTGCGTCGTGACCGCGTGTCGCCCGCGGCCCTGGTTCTGGCAGCCATCACGGTGCTGATGATCGTGGTCCCCTTTGCGGGTCCGGCCCTGCTGCTCCTGCTGAACCTGGGCTACGCCCTGCTGCTGGTGCTTCTGGGACTGGCTCAGATGGGTCTCGCCATTCTGGTGATGATGCCCGGGATCATCCTGGCGTGGCTGGCCGACATCCACATCATCGAACCCTTCATCGACGCGCTGCCGGGAATCAGCGGCGCGCCGCGGCCCTTCGGCGAGGACATGCTGGACTATTTCCTCGGCAGCATCGGCTACGCGGTCCTGTCCGTCATGGCGCTCGCCATTCTCTCGGTGGTCGTCACGGGCATCTTCCGCGGCATCATCGCGCTCAACAACCGGCTGCTCCGGGACGACTCCGCCGCCCCGCCTCAGGAGACATCCGCCTATGCCTATCGCTGCGTCTACGTCCGCCGGGTCGACGAGGATGAAGTCATCGTCGAGAAGCCCGTGACCGGCTTCAGCAGCGGTGCCGTCGAGCAGGAGCTGCGCAAGCAGTACCCGGGCGATGAGTACCTGGTCGGCGACAGCGTTGACGACGAGCCCGAGCTGGACGAGGCCGGTCCGTCATGAGCCGCGGCAGCAAGGCGGCGGACGGCGGCCTGCGCGTCTATGCGGGGGAGCGGCGCCTCGACCTGCCCGGATTCGTCGAGCAGCGCTACGTCCACCAGGGGCAGGAATACCTGTATAAAAACCCGCGTTCCGAGTGCTGGTACTGCATCGCCGCCGGCGTGCCGCGGGTCGAGTTCGAGGCCAAGACGCAGCAACCGAGCAGCGCCTGGGGGATCGGCATCCTGCATCCCGGCCTGGTGGCGATCGCCAGGGCCCGCCCGGGCAAGATCCTCTGGTGCAAGCCGGGCCGGGACAATATCGAAGCCCTGCTCGATCCGGCGCTCTGGGTCGAGATGCCCGAGAGCGCCTGGCATCACGGGTGGCAGACCCTCCAGCAGCAGCGGGCGTGCAGCTACACCACCGAGATGCACGCCGTGCTGAAGGCGCTCGTGCTAGAGGGCCGGCAGCCCGGCGCCGAGCAGGAGCGGGAGGTGGGCCGGCTGGAGCGCCTGCAGCTGGTCATCCGCGACCCGTTGGGCGGGGTGATGGCCACCGAGCGTGGCCAGGACGTCGCTCGGCATTACGACATGCAGCTGCTGCACGGTGGCACCGCGAAGAACCAGATCGACATCGGCAAGGTGCTGACCGTCACGGACTCCAACAAGCGCGACGCCGCCAAGAAGTCCGTGGAGCAGGCACGCGAGGAGCTGGCCGGCGCGCAGGCCCATGTGGTGGAGACGCTGGGCCGGCACCTGCGCCAGCAGGCGAGCTTCGAGGAGGTCGAGCAGGCCTACCTGGCCTTCGAGAGGCTGCGCGCCGAACGTGGCGCCGACGAGGTGATGAGATGAAGCTCACTCAAGTAAAGGCCGGCGGCCGCGCCGCGGTGACCATGGGCGGGATCGGCCTGCGCTTCTTCGCCGGCAATCTGCTGGTCGACCTCAGCAGGCCGCTGCGCGCGCCCTACTTGGCCACCGTCGCTCGGCGGGTGGCAACCCCCTCATGCCCGCCGGCCGGCTGGCTCAGCCTGCAGGCGCACATCGCGGGCACATTGGTCCTCCTGCGGGGTGCCGAGATGCAGGCCGCCTCCCTGGCCATGGCGGCGGCCCACGGCATACCGGTGCCGCAGGAGACGATGCGCTTGCACCGCGAGATGATCGACGAGATCCGCTCGGTGCTGCCTGTCCTGCGGGCGATGTAACGTAACGAGGACATGCCATGGCCGATACCGATCAGCAGACGTGCGCAAGCTCCGCGATCCAGACGACGCCGAGCGGCAAGGAGATCTGCACCCGTTGTCGGGACGCCGGCCGGGAGTACCGGATCGAGGAACGCCCCGCTGGGCCGGCGCCCAGCTTCTCCATGTGGCGGGGCGTCCCGCAGTACCGGCGGGTCTGCACCGGCTGCGGCGGCTCCGACGGCCCTTGGGTCAAGGCCGACCATGTCGGCTGCTTCTGAAGCGAGGATGACGGCCATGGCCGATACCGCTCACCAGGATCCCGCACCGGCGCCCGCCTGGCGCCCGATCGCGCATGCTGAGACCCTGAAGGACGGGAAGACCGTCATCCTGGCCCGGTTCCATCCGGATCTCGCGGACCGCATGGGCGCCCAGGACGAGGATCGCCGCCGGCATCTGGATCGCTGGAGCGGCTTGCAGGTCCTGCTGCGGCACCCGGGGCTCGCCGACGACGGCTTCGACATCGGCTGGAACATCGCGGCGCCCGTCGGCGTCGGCGGCTTTTCCGACGACTACATCGCCGGCTGGATGTACCCGCCGGCGCCCGACCAGGATGCCATAGGCCAGGCCCAGCTCGAGGGCTTCATCGCCGGCCTGCTGAAGGCGGCCAAGCAGGTCGGCTTCTACGGGGAGAGCCACGCCGGCGCCCGGGCCGAGGTGCTGGAGATCGCCCGCGAGCGGCTGGCCGCAGGCGTCAACGGCAGTTGCGCCAGCGAGCTGATCGAGCTGATCGCTGCCGTCCGATCGGGAAAGCCGCTCCCGCGGTGAAAGTAACGTAGCGCCGGTAACATAACGAAGCAGGTGACCTATGGCGTTGCGCCGCAAGAAGGGTGTCCAGGTCCGGGCGAAGACCGAACATCTGGGCGGGACCCGCGTGCGCTACACCTGCCCAGCCGGCCACGTATGGACGGAGGATCTCGGCCGGCCCGGCCTTCCCGTCAGCAAGCGCCTCGGCGAGACGACCGTGAAGCTGCTGACCCGGCAATGGGGCCTGGGCCACGCGGGCGTGACGATCGGGTGTCCGGCGTGCACCGCGGCCGCCGGCGCAGGGCAGGGACGTCCCCAGGCTGATGTAACGTAACGAGCCGACTCACCGCTTGCGGCGGCGGATCCGCGCGGCCTTCAGGTCGAAGCCGGTGAACATCGAGTTGACCTGCTGGATCTGCTCGGCCGTGGCCTGTCCCGACGCCAGGGTACGCTCATCGGCGTCGCGACCGGCCTGTTTGTGGACCGTCCTGTTCTCGAGGTCCGCCTTGTCGATCCGCCTGTGTCCGCGCAGGGCCTTTTCCAGCCCAGATCGTTGCCCAACCGTCCTGGCGTGATGGGAGGATCGCTCCCGATCTACACGAGGATGCCAGCCTCCGCCAGCACCCGGCGCAGCCCCGCATCCTCGCAGGCGGCGGCCAGGTCGAGCTCCCCGAACCAGTCGGCCCGGGTCCAGAGAGCCGTCCGCGCCACCAGCTCGCTGAGCCGCACGGCCTGCAGGTCTCCCAGCCGCGCCGAGATCTCCTCCAGGGCGGCCAGCTCCTCCGGCCAGAAGCAGCCCCGCACCAGCTCGAGGCGGGCGTGGTCACGCATGGCGCCGGAAAGCGTCAGGATCGACTGCACGCTGTCGCCGCAGGCACCGACGGACCGCGTCGCGTAGCCGCCGGCCAGCAGATAGTCCTTCACCTGGGCCATGCCGAGGGCGGCCGTGCCGTACTCCAGCCTGGTGTAGCCGCTACCGGAGATCGTCCGGTGATGGCGGATCTGATGCAGGGCGTCGGCGAAGAAGAGAAGCTTGTTCAGCGCGGTGCCGGCGAGCAGCCGTTCGGCGAGCAGGACGGTCGACATGCGGGCCAGGATCTTCTGCGGCAACGCCAGTCTTGGCGGAGCCGCCTCGACGCCCATCAGTTCGCCCGCGTCGACTGTCATGATCTTCAGTCTCCGGACCTTTGCAACGGTGCGCCGGCGGTGCGCCGCAGGGCATCGATCGCCGAGAGCCGGGGCTTGGCGGCGGGTGGCGGCATCGCGCTCACCAGATCCGGTCCTGGAGCGCCGGCAGGCTGGCAGGGAGCAGGCTGCACCCTGTCACCCTGCGTCCGGGCCATCGCCCTACGGCCAGCCGCGAGCCGCTCGACCCGCGCCTTATCCTTGCCGGGTCTTGGCAGCAGGGTCGCGCCGCGGCCCAGCGCCGCGGCCTTGCGCCGGCGATCCTCCAGATCAGCCAGCTGAGCGGCCATGCGTTCCGCCAGACGCTGGGCCGCCAGCTTCATCAGCTCCTCGTCGGTGGGCAGCGGCCGGTCCGGAACGATCCTCTCGCCGCTCTGCACCCAGACCCGGAACTCCTCTTCGCTCCAGCCATAGGCCATGTAGTTCGGCATCGGGCCGAAGCGGTTCTGCAGCCGGTCGTTCTCCCGGTCCTCCAGCTCCTGCGGCGTCGGTCGCGTCATGATTGCCTCGGACAGGATCAGGCAGTGGCTGCCAGCCGAGCGGCAGCCCGGGCGGCCTGCTGGCGACGGGCCTCCTCGATCAGGGCGATGGCGGCCGCCGGCAGCTTCGCCAGATCCTCCTCCCGACGCCGCGCGGCGTCGTCATAGGCCCGGCACAGCTCCTTGAACCTGGCGGCGACCAGCGGGTGGTCCTCGCGCAGCCAGGGCACATCGTCGATCTCCAGGTCGCAGGACAGGTTCACCCCCTCATATCCGGCCTCGATGATCTTGTGCAGATCATTGGCCGCGGCGGCGCATTCGACATGGGAACGGAACGTCCGCAGCCCATCCCAGGCGTCCACCGTGCGGTCATAGACCGTGCCGGGCTCGATCATGTCGCCGCAATGGTCGCAACGATGCCGTTTCCGGGCCCGCGGCGTGGTGTGGCTGATCTCCATGATGCTCAGGACCTCGCCGTGTGCGGGCGCATGAAGCCCCTGCCGCTGAAGTGCTTCACGCTGACCGAGGTCCGCGGCCGCATGCGGCCCGTGGCATTGAGCACCACCAGGTCGACCGAAAAGTCGGATCCCCAGCCGGCGACACGCACGATCCGGCCATCCCCGGCCTTCCAGGTGCTGCCGATCGGAGGAAGGGCGGGTGCGGCTTGGGCCTTCGCTTGCCGGGGCACGGGCGGGGAACTCCTCTTGGTCGACGCCGTCCCAGCATAGGGGCGAAGACCAGAATCGGCAACAAAAATGTGTGCGTATAGAATATACTATACGCAATTTTGCCCTTGCCACGAGAGGAATGGGGGCATAGCATGGCCTCATCCATAAGGAGCAAGACCGTGATCGTCCGGACCAATCGCAAGACCTCGCTGCTGAACCTGCTGCTGGCGCCCATCGCGGCCATCGCCTACGGCCTGGCCATGCTGGTCATGGGCCCGGTGCGCCAGACGCCGGCCCGCTGAGGGGAACGGGCTCATGTCGCAGCTGCTGCCCGTCGCCCCTCCGTTTCTGCCCACCATGGCCGCATTGGTTCTGCCGGTGCGGCCCGTGGTCGAGTGGGCGCTCTCGGCATACCGGAGATCCTTCTCCCGCCAGCTGAGTGGCTGCGCCGAGGACAGTCTGCACGACCAGGCACGGTGGCACATGGACGCACTCCTGCATCGGCTCGCCATCGTTTTCCTGCTGAACTTTCTGGTCATGGCGGCCCTGCTCGGCTACGCCCGGTTTCTGACTGACGGCAACGGGATCATCGGCCTATCCGGCTTCGGCGCGCTGCCGCCGACCATCGTCACGGGCTGGCTGGCCGCGACGGCGGCCATCGGGAGCCGTGTAATCTATCGGTGCGACCCATAAACCAGATGCCGTCCGAAGCGCCCGCGCTGATCGACGAGATCTGGTCCGCCATCACCGCGCGCGGCCGCGGCGTCGCCTTCGGGCTGCAGGCCCAGGGCCACCTGACCACCATCGAGCGTATGCTGGGCGAGGGCAGGGACTGGAAGGAGATCGGCCAGGCTATCGGCTGGTGTCCGGAGACCGCCCAGCGGCATTATGAGTGGCACCGGAACCGCGGAATCTGAGCCATGGCCAAGAACACCCACAACCACTGCTTCGTCTGCATCGAGTGCAGGCACACGGGCAAGTTCAACGGGTACAGCTACCAGGACCATCCCTGCCCGTTCTGCGGCAAGCTGATGATGGACTGCGACAACGACTTCAAGCCGCCGCGCAAGGACGACCTGAAGGGTTGGCGGCAGGCCTACCAGCACCTGCTCGACATGTTTGGCCAGAATCCGGCCCACTACCTGGAGAGGGCCCGCCACTACACGCGCGCGCCTGCGGAAGATCCCATGTATGTCCGCTGGACGGAATGGATCGAGCGGCTGAAGAAAGCGCTGGACGACCGGTCGGTTGCGGCGTGAGGGGAGAGGCGAACGAGTGGCCTGGAGCGCGCCGGCATCGTCGAACCGCGCCCCGGGGCGGGGCGTAGAGGAAGTCCGGTGAACACCGGCATCGCGTCCGGCCTCCTGGCGGGCGGACGGGCCGAGCGGTTCCCGTGCCGGCGGGAGTGCGCCTGATGTCCGGGCACCGCAGGCGGCTTCAGCAGGCGCTCGATCGCCTGGTGGCCGATGTCGGCGCCGTTCTGGAGCGAAACATCCCGGCCTCGGCTCCGCCTATACCGACAACCATTTCGGCCGGGTCGAGGCGGCGCACAGCTTGGCCATGCACGCTCTTCAGTCGGTCGGGCTGCGGCAGGATGAGGCGGGCCAGCTGCCGGTCTGGGAAGCCAAGGGCGGCGCCGAGCCGATCGACGCCTATTTCCAGAGGCTGGATGCTAACCGCAGGCTTGTCGTGGAGGCGGCCCTGCATGCCAACCTGACGATCCTGGAGCCCGTCATCGCCTCGGCGACGAAGGCGGCCATGGCCCTGGCGATCAGCAACAAGCTGGCGGACCTGGAACGCTGATCCATTACCCCTGGCGCCAGGGGTAATGGTCGGCAGCGGTACACGCCTGGGCTCAGGCGGCCTTCGTCTCGAAGGAGGCGACGACCGACGGAGCGCCCAGCGTCTGCTGGCAGGCGGCGCTCCAGAAGTCCTTCCAGGCCTGGGCGGCGGCCAGATCGGTCGCACGGCGCTCCTCGGCCGAGGCGGGCGGGGTCGTCGGCGGCAGGGCCGGGACGACGCTCAGCACGGGCGTCGCCTTCTTCGTCGCGCGCGGCGCCTTGCCCGCGTTCTCGTTGGCCGGCGCCTTGGCGGCACCCTTGCGGTTCGGCGCGGCCTTCGCCTTGGACTTCGCCGGCGCGTCGCCGCCGGTCGGCTTGACGGCCTTGGCTTCGGTGGTCTTGCGGACCTTCGCGGCAACGGTTTTCGTCATGTTCTTGCTCCTCCGGGATCAGCGGTGACGTCGCTCCTATATTGCGTCCATGATATCTCCTGCGCGTAAGTCCTGCAAGGCCAATCCCATTGCTTCCGCCGCCCGCTGAAAACCGCGTGATTGCGGGAGGTCCCTGCTCAATATCCTGACCGGGCCGCCATCCGCGCGCACCGGACGGACGATCCGACCGGGCGCCGGCGGCCCGGCACCGATGGCCAGAGGTAGTCCGATGTCATCCAGCAGGAATCCCGCGAGCAGGGCGGGGCCCGTCGAGTTCGTGCCCGACCGCTTCATCGCGGGACGGGTGCCGTGGCGGTTCGAGAGCATCGGCGCCGGCGAGGAGAAGAAGTCCAGCTGGGCTTGGCTGACCGGCGGGGGCACGTCTGGCAAGCCCAAGGACCTCGACCCGGTCGAGGTCGCCTGGAACCAGGCCGCCGCCAACTACGACAGCGAGCAGGTCTTCCTCTGCCTTTCGGTGCAGGACAACGACGTCTTCTACATCGCCGGCCCGAGTCCTGAGTTCGCTTCCGTGCCGAACCCCGGCACCGCTCTGGCCAATGCGTTGCCCGGGCGGCCGCTCTACCGCGGCCGGGGGCTCTATGTGGTCAAGACCAGGATCGGCATGGCCGCACTGGAGATCGAGGAGGGTGACGAGATCTCCGCCAAGCAGGGCGACCAGCAGCGGTTCCGCGCCTATGCGCGCGCCCAGGGGATGGAGATCTTCGATCTCTCCGACGAGGAGCCCATGCCCTGGATGCAGTTCCGCAGACGTGCCCAGGAGCGCGCGAGCGATCTGATGAAGCAGATCGCCTCCGTGTCCACGGTGGTGCTGGTGACCGGCGTGGTGGCCTTCACCCTGGCATCGCTGTGGCGTTCGGAGATCCGGGCCAAGCGCGCCGACACCCAGGCGCTCTACGAGGAGGGTGCCGCGCATGCCATCACCGTGCTGCGGCAGGCCGACCTGGTGGCCGGATCGGCGGACTTCAAGAAGGTCCTGAAGATCATCGATGACATCCAGCGGCTGGGCGGCGAGCTCGTGCGCTACGAGGTGGATGCCAAGGGGCACCATTTCATCGCCGAGATGCCGATCTACGCCGATCTGACGAAGCTGCGGGCACTCGGTCCGATCACCCAGTCCGTCCCCTCCACCCGCGAGAACTTCGTCACCCTGAAGGTAGAGGGGATTGCCAAGTGAACAGCAGCGCCTTCTTCTCCAAGATCGGCCTCGGCGGAACGACGCCCAAGGTCGATGTCCATGGCCTTACGGGCGCCGCCCGGAAGAAGGCGGAAGCGTCGCTTCAGAAGCGGGGCTTCATCGAGCTGCTCGGCATGAAGACCGAACGGCTTGTGCTGATCATGCCGGCGGCCGCCCTGATCGCAGTGCTGGCCGCCGCCAGCGAGTTCAGCAAGCTGCGCGAGGAGCAGGCCTACTTCGAGAGCGAGCAGATGCAGGCCATGCCCGTCCTCAGCGTCGATTGGGTCAATGCCCAGGACCTGGCCAACCGGATCAAGGCCATGGAGTCCGCCTATCCCAACATCCAGATCGGCCTGCAGGGGGACAACGTGGCCATCAGGGCCAAGGATGTGGAGGAGTGGCCGTCCTGGCGGGGGGCTATCATCGAGCTGGTGGCCATGAACCCGGACATGTCCTTCAAGATCGACACGATGTGCGCGGGCAGCAACTGCTCGGGAACGGCCCTGGCCATCACGCTCATTCCGCGGCTGAAGAGCCTGACGGTCCGGGAGATGAAGGCTCCCGAAGAGGTCCAGGCGGCCGTGAGCGAGGAATAGGTGCCTGCGGCGCCTGTCCGCGGCCGGCGCGCCGGAACCGGTGAAGGGCGCGCCCTCCCGGACATAGGACGGCTCGGGGCCACCATCGGCTGATGGCGATTTTTCGGCACCGCCGGTGGATTTGGCTGTTGCGCAGCCCCGACCTGCATATATCGTTCTCGCGTCCTGAGTAGCATGGACGCTTTCTCGTGCCTGGATGGCCCTCGAGCCCGATCCGGCATCGGGGACGTGAATCTGGCAGAACAAGAGGTTGCCGCCATGTTGCTCAAGAGCAGGCCTATCGGCCGCGAGAATTTCCACTGGATGAGCGCCCACGCCCGCATGCTCACCGGCTTCGTGATCGGCCCGATCCTGCTGGCCGTGATCATCGGCGCCGTGCTCGTCGGCTCCTTCGCTCTGACCCAGACCAGCACGCCCACCACCAGCCTGAACGAGACCAACCGCCTCGTGGCCTCCACGGTGATCCAGCAGGGCGCCACCCTTCGGACCGCGGTCGAGCGCATGCTGGCCAACGGCGCCGCGTCGGCTGAAATCACCTTCGAGGTGAGCGGCGTCATACCGGCGACGTCCCTGTTCAACTCGGGCGCCACCGGCGGCGGCGTCGCCAATCCCACGGCGCCGCCCAACAGCTTCTCGCTGAGCTCCACGCAGAATGCCCAGAAGTGGCACTTCTCCCGCAACGTCATCATCCCGGGCGTCGGCACCGCGACGGCCGAGCTGGTGGCGCTCCTGCCCGACCTGAAGCTGGGCGTCTGCCGCTACATCAACAACATCCTCTACAACGCCGCGGTCGACAACCCGGCGGTCAACCCCTATGCGACGACCGGCACCGCGGTCGGCTCCTTCCAGGATACGACCGCGGTGACCGCCAACACGGTCGCCACGGCCGTCGACCTGAGCGCCGTCTCGGTGCTGAGCACGCGCCAGCAGGGTTGCATCGCCACAGCGGACAACCCCTCCCGGTACGTCTTCTACCGGGTGCTGGCCGAGTCCGGCTCGTAAGCGCCGTGCCGGGCTCCGGAAGCCGACCCGGAGCCCGGCCGCCGCCGACACGCCTTCTGCTTTCCCTAGACGCCGGTGCCATCGTGCAAGCCCTGGGAGCCAAGTCCGGCTTCATCGTTGCCCCCATCCTGGTCGCCGTCATCATCGGCGCCGCGCTCGTCGGGGTTCTGGCCCTGACTACGGGCGACCAGAGTTCCGGCGGCAACGAGACGAACCGGACATTGGCCACCAACATCATCGGTCAGGGGTCCAACTTGAGTACGGTCATGCAGCGCGCGGTGGCGTCCGGCTTGGATCCCGACGAGATCACCTTCAACGAGCCGCCGTCCCTGTCGACGGACTTCTATGCGATCGCCAGGCTGGAGGGGCCGAGCCCGCTTGGATCCGCCATGTCGCACGGCTATGCCGGAAACAATCGCTGGCAGTACACGCGCGGCGTCAGGATCACCGGTGTTGGCCAGAGCGCCACGCAGCCTGAGATCGCCGCGGTCGTGGTCGGCCTGAAGCTCGGCGTTTGCCGGCACATCAACTTCGTCCTCTACGGCATGGATATCGATGATCCGGACAACCCCTATGACGGCGGCGCCGCAACGGCGGCAGACTGGCAGGCCGGCTTCATCGAGGGCGCGGCCACGATCAACCTGACGGGCGTGGCCGCCCTGGAGAACCGCCGCGAGGGCTGCGTGCGCACCTCCGACGGCGTGAACGTATTCTATCGCGTGATCGCGGAGCAGTAGGATGAGCCCGGCCGACATTCGCCCAGAGCGCCGTTTTCGCCCCGCCGCCCGGCGCCATCCCGGCTTCATCACGGGGCAGGTCCTGCTCGGCCTCATCCTCATGGCCGGCGCCGCCTCCGCCTTTGCCCTGAGCCAGTTCGAGATGGCCGGCACCTCGACCATGACGCGCGTCGGCAGCGAGGTCCCGGCCCAGGCCAACCTGATCCGGCAGCAGATCTCCAACTGCGTGATCAACTACGCCACGCCCGCGGCCAGCAGCGGCCGTCCCTATCCGGAGAACGCCGCCGGCAGCAACGTCCGCGACCTCCTCTGCCCGAACGCTCCGGCTGGACGCCAGGCGCTGTTCGGCGGCTTCGACGGCGTCTTCCTGCCGCAGCCGCCCGCGGGCTTCAGCGAGTGGACCTATCACCCGACCTTCCCCAGCGGGGAAATCTACATCCAGACCAGCATCGTGGCCGCCCGCCAGAACAGCCAGGCCTACCAGCAGGGTCTGGTGCAGGCGCTCTCGCGCTTCACCGCGACGGAGGCCATCGGCCTTCCCAACAACATCAATCCGACCGGCATCCGCATCTGGATCCGGCGCTGAACCGAGGAATTCCGACATGAACACCACCGAGTCCCGCATCAGCTACCCCTCCGCGCTCCTGGGCTTCGTGCTGGGCGGGATCTTCACCGCCGCCGGCGTCATGGCCTCGGCCGGCATCTCCGGCGGGTCTCCCGGCGGCATCCCGCTGCCCGGCAGCGCCAGGATCTCCCCCGACGCCCTGCGCGCGGCGGTGCGGGCCGAACTCGACATCCAGCTGGAGGACAGCCGGTTCGCTGCCGCGATCGACCGCTATGTCGAGGCCAAGCCGCTGTTCATCCACCAGACCGTCGTCAAGGCGCTGGAGAAGCAGCGCGGCGGCGACGCGAACCAGCCGCAGCGGAGCGACGCCGAGCTGGAGAAGGCGGCGAAGGAGAACCTGCCGCTGCTGACGGACGTGAAGGAGACGCCGTTCATCGGCAACCCGAAGGGCGACCTCGCCTACGCCTACTTCTTCGACGTCAGCTGCGGCTACTGCAAGCAGACCGACCCCTTCCTGAAGGGCGTCGTCGCCAAGAACCCGCGCCTGCGCGTCCACTTCGTCGAGTTCCCCGTGCTCGGCCCGGGCAGCCAGGACGCCGCCAAGGTCGGCATCGCGGTCGGGATGCTGGAGCCCGGGAAGTACGAGGCCTACCATGCCGCGGCGATGGCGCACCGCGGTCAGCTGGACGAGGAGGTCGTGAACGGCTTCCTGAAGACGGCCGGCCTCGACGTCGCCAAGGTCCGGGCCAAGGCCGCCACTCCCGAGGTGCAGAAGCGCCTCGACAAGTACATCGAGATCGCCGGCAAGGTCGGCGCCCGCGGCACGCCCTATTCGATCCTCCCGGGCGGCAAGATCATGCCGGGCGCCCCCAGCACCCAGCAGGACCTGGAGAACTTCCTGAACGACGCCGTCAAGGCGGCCGGCCTGGAAAGCCAGGCCGGCGGGGGACCCAAGGCCTCGCGCTGACCCGGCCCCGATCCCCGAACCCATGACGCAGCCGCCTGATGAGCATCAGGCGGCTGTTCGCGTTTGCGCTTGGGGGATCTAAACTCGTTTCCCAATGGGGTCTGTGGTACATCATACGCAATAGCCGCGGCTCCGCTCGCGGTTCCACTGCCCAGAAGACATCAGGAAGCCGACCATGACCGTCCGCCAGCTCGTTCCCGCGACCGCCCTCGTCCTGTGTCTCGCTGCCGGCTCCGTGCTGCCCGCCGGCGCCGCCCCGGTCGAACCGGAATGGGCCATCGCCTTCGTCAAGGAGAAGGGGGCCTGCATGATCGCGCCTGTTTCCGGCCGCTCGGCCGACCGCTCGGCCTCCTTCACCATCAGCCCCAAGGAAAGCCACGTCACCATCGGCTGGTTCGTGGAGCCGACGACGGAGAAGCTGACCGTCAACGGCCAGGAGAAGGCGGGCGGCGACAAGCTGACGCGGGTCACCGGCGAGTACCGGTTCCACTGGGATCTCCAGGATCCCAGGGCCTTCGTCGGCGACATCCTGGCCAAGAAGCGGATCGAGGTCGGACTGCCGAACGGGATGGTCCCCATCAGCATGTCCTCGTTCGCGGCGAAGGCCGCCGACATCCAGAGCTGCATGGAGCAGGCCCTCAACCCTGCCGGTCCGGCGGCCGAGGCGCCCGCTGCGGCCGGCGTGGCTGCGGCGCCCAAGGGCTGAGCATCCGGCCGCGTTCGGCGTCCTGCGGAAGGAACCTTAGCATGAAAGCCCCCCACAGAACCTTTCGTCGCGGCATGATCGCCGGCCGGATCCTGATCGGCGTGGCCGCGGCCGGCGTGGCGACGGGGGTCCTGGCGACGTCCCTTCTGCCGGTGATCCGCACCGCCAACAGCGTCAACGCGAGCGCCCTGACGGTCACGGCCCTGGAGGCGGCGGCCGACGGCCTGGCCGGGCGCTCCACGGACGTCGACGGCGACGGCACCACGGAGGCGCCGGCCTTCGACGTGGCGTCCGGTCTTCCCGCCGGCGTCGGCTATGTTCCGGCCGCCCTGACCGATATTCCGCAGCGCGACGGCTACGGCAACCGCATCGGTGCCTGCGCCTGGAACCACGGCACCCTGAACGCTGCTTCCGGCACGCGCCTCATGGGTCTGGCGGCCAACTTCAGCCAGCAGCCCAGCATCGGCGTCGTCTCCGGCGGCCCCGACGGCGTCATCGAGACCGGCTGCCCCGATATCGCCTCGAACCTCGCGATCGACGACGACAAGGTCCGCTTCGTCACCGCGGCCCAGCAGCAGCAGCTCTCCTCAGCCTGGTGGACCGCCAGCGGCCAGATCGGTTTCACCACCACGGCCAGCCGCGGCTGGCTTGGTGTCGGCACGGACGGCGCCCCGGCGGCGCCGCTCGACGTCAATGGCGATATCGCGGTCTCCGGCGCCGCGACCGCCGATGGCGCGACGATCACGAGCGGCATCACCGCCGCCACCGCGTCTGCCCCCAACACGACCCTGACCACGCAGGCCTCCGCGACCAGCTACAGCGGCGGGGACGTCGTGACGGACCAGCTTCAGCTGTCGCCGACGAACAGCGGCACCTGCAACGCCGGCACGGTCAACCATTCCCGGCTCAACGCGGCGACCGGCGTGATCGAGGTCTGCGACGGCACCGCCTGGAGGCCTCAGGAAGGCGCCTCCGCCGTGGTGAGCGACACCAACTTCCTCGCCGTCAGCAATGCCGAGCACCTGACGACCTACACCTCCAACGGCATCCGCATCGCGGGCATTCCGGACGGAAGCACGGTGACTGCGTCGGCCAGCGGGGGAACCGGCCTCACGATCATCAAGAATGGCGTGGCGAGCGGCGTCTCGACCACGGCCAACTCCTTCACCGACAGCCTGGCGCTGCGCATCACCACGCCGGCTATGCCGTTCTGGACGCAGACCGTCACCGTGACGCTGACGGCTCCCGGCAAGAGCTGGACCTGGACCGTGACGGTGCGCGCGCAGGACGTCGCCCCGAGCAGCTTCAGCTACAGCAGCCTGACGGTCCAGGATACCAACGCCTCCGTCACCTCCGCCGCCGTGGCGATCTCGGGCTTCGACCCGACGATCGCCGTTTCGGTCTCCGGCGATCCGTCCGCCCGCCTGCGCATCAACGGCGGTGCCTGGGTTACCGGCGGCTCGATCAGTCCGGGCGATACCGTGCAGCTGCAGATGGCGACGAGCCCGTCCGAAGCGACGACCCGTACCATCACCCTGGTGGCCGGCTCCGCGTCGACGACCTGGAGTGCGACCACGGCAACCTACAGCTGGAACAGCGGAACCTGGGGTTCCTGTTCCGGTGACGCTTCGTGGGTTACCGGATCCTGGGGCTCGTGCTCGGCCAGCTGTGGCGGCGGCACCCAGACCCGGACCAACAGCTGTCCCGCTACGAATGGCACCCAGACGCGATCGGTGACCTGCCTGCGTTCCGACGGCGCGTCCCGGGCCGACAGCTACTGCGCCGCGGTTAAGCCGGCCACGAGCCAGTCCTGTACCGGCTCGTGCGGCACGCAGCCGGCGACCAGCCAGTCGTGCAACACGCAGTCCTGCTGCACGCCCAGCAACCAGGTCACGAGCTATGGCTCATGCTCGGCCAGCTGCGGGGGCGGCACCCGGACCGTGTACTGGTCGGATGGCTGCGGCTCGACCTGGACCACCAGCCAGTCCT
>Ga0196963_10001575_pt1 | contig 15107 bp, 9 predicted proteins | sample S1_5metaG_FD_148600 | JGI IMG/M metagenome (GOLD analysis project Ga0196963, IMG submission 148600) | Soil microbial communities from Anza Borrego desert, Southern California, United States - S1_5 | ecosystem: Environmental > Terrestrial > Soil > Desert | place: USA: California | collected... | reverse complement strand
TACTCGTCCCATCAATTCCCGAAACAGATTATTCCAAACGCCTACTAAGATATTTGAAGCTTGAGGACCAGGAATCGGTTGTCCATATTGCTGGAAGGGTTGACCAACAAACTTTTCTAAGAAAGCCAGTTTCCGCCCATCAATGTTTCCCCCCCGACTACCAGGGCTGACATTTTCTACATTTCCCCAACGGTAGAGAACAGCTTCTAACTGACTGATGAACTGGCTATGGAACAGTTCGATATTTTGGGGATTGAGAGCAACTAGATTTCGCATCAAGCTGAGCAATGTAGAGTCTTTGCTCATAGCAATGTACAAATCTGGCAGTTCTCCATAACCTCTTAAGGAAGGCAGGAAAAGGGTTTCTGTCTTTAACTGATACTCCTTGTTATAAATAGTGTTGATCTGACTGAGGGTAAACCACACATCCACAATTTCCCGGCTCGTACCATCGGTGCGGGTGTAGGTGCTGGTGCTACTAATACGATTGCCTTGATTAGTAATATCAGTAGCTTGGTAATTCAAATTGATTGATTGGATACCCCAATCAGTAAGGCTTCGCAACTCTCCAATATCGCTGTAACCATCCTGATTTTTGTCTCGCCAAATTAACAGATTGGCAAACTGTGTGTCTTTAGAATCGATAACGTTGTCGTTATTACTATCCAGTTGCTTGAGGATGATGAATCCATCAGTGGTGGCGTTACCAAAGAGTTCTGTAATATCGTTGATGCGTTTGTCGCCGTTGCGGTCAATTGCCAAAAGTCCATCATCTGGCTTTACCCAACCTGTCTGTTCTGCAAATCCATCTCCATCCAGATCAAAGAATGCTTGAGAGCTTTGCAGAGGAGTGAGTTCAATCCCATCTCCATCCAAATCCAGCACCAGTGGTGAAATGGCTTGCGAGGCATTGTTCATACCAGTACTCGTGTCACGAGGGATACTACCTGTCTCGCGAACATCGTCACCATCTTCCCCCCACGAACCTGACCACCTTGGAGGTTTAGGAGGAGGGGGCGGAGGAGGCGGGGAACTCGGTCTAGGGGGAATCGGAAAAGGGTTGTTAGTCCCACCCCCAGGATCACGACCGGGCTTAGGATAGGGAACGACTGGGGTGACTGGACTAACAGGTTCTATTGGAGACTGTCCGCTAATATCAATCCAATTAACAGGGGAATTTAGCGCATAGGTGTAGAGATTAATTCCTCCAGATTGACCGATAGGGTCAAGGCTTGTAAAACGACCCCCTACAGGCGAATAATATCTAGCCCGAACAAAATTAAGACCATTCCCTTCATTCATCAAGCCCCACTGTCCAACATACTCAAATGAGTTGGCAACACCTTCTACAGTGAGCAGATTCTCTCCATAGGGACGATAGGCATAACGATTGATGTAACTGCCCGTTGCATTGGTGAGACCGACTGTTGAACCCAGGATGTCTGAGTCATAGTAAGCTGCATTCGTACCTGCAAAGCGACCGACTAAACCCATTCCATGAGCGTAGTTGGCAATCACTCCACCGCTGCCGTTATACTCACCAACGACATTGCCTAACCCAAAGGGATCAATCACATATTGGGTGCGTTGACCATTTTGAACGGAAGCAACCCGATTACCTAAAGCATCGTATTCGTAGGTAAACGTTCCTTCCGGAGTCGTTGCACCAATGAGTTGATTCTCGTCGTTGTAGGTATAACTCCAGGTGCGGCTTCCATCTACAACTCGAATCAAATTCCCGTCCGTATCGTAGGTGTAAGTCGCGCTGCCAACCGTTGTGTATTGGTTAAGACTGTTCGTAGCGTAGTTTGCCGTCACACCGTTAATGACAGTGCTGATACGATTTCCGGCAGCATCGTAGTTATAAGTGAGATCTTGATTAGCAATACTGGCATTAGTAGAGGTAAAGCGGGCACGAGTGAGTTGTCCGATCGCATCATAGGTATAAGACCAAGTGCCATCAGAATTGGTTACCCCTGTCTGCCGTCCTACACTATCGTAGGTGTAGCGAAAAAACGAGTTGACCGAGGCATCTGCCTTGTAGTTGAAAATCTCTGTTAGCTGCCCAGCTGAGTCATATTTGTAGGTGGTGTAGGTGCCATTCCCATTAGTCTCCCGCGCCAACCGACCTACTGCGTCGTAGGTATAGGCAACGATGCTAACACCACTGCCATTCTTCAAACCTGATAGTCGTCCCGCCGTATCGTAGGTATAGTTGACCGTGAATCCGTTCTGATCCACCATGCGGGTACGTCTGCCTTGACTGTCGTAGCTAAATTGCAGCCAGCGACTACCCGGATAGGTAATTTGAGTTAGCCGATTATTCGTGTCATAGGTCAGGTTGGTGGTACCTGTAGCATTTGTGAGAGATGTGAGATTTCCTTGGGTGTCGTAGGTGTATTGCTCAAAGGTTCCGTCATCAAATTCCTTACGAGTCAACCGTCCTGCCGCATCGTAGGTATAGCGGAATAAATCTCCGCTGCGCTCAGTTTGCTGAGATAAGTTACCAGATAAGTCATAGGTAAAGGTTTCTGAGCGACCATCTGCGTAGGTAATTCCTGTGAGTTCTCCATAGGCGTTGTAAGAGTAAGAGTACCGCATCGCCTGCCCACGCTGATCTGTCACCGTGACGGGAGAGCTGGAGTTAGTTCCGTAAGCAAAGCTAACAGTCCGATTGAGTGGATCAGTCTGACTTAACAGCCGCCCCTGGGCATCGTAACTGAAGCGAGAGATAGTGTTGTTGGGATCTATGATTTGACTGAGATGGTCATTAGCATCGTAAGTGTATTGAGTCACCCGATTTAGCGGGTCTTGGACACTCTGTAGCTGACCTGTACTTGTGAATTGAAGTTTGGTAGTTGCACCGTTAGCATCAATAACGTGAATGACACCAGGCGAAACGTACTCATACCTAACGGAGGCAGCAGTTGTACTCATGACGCTCAGTTTGATGGCTTAGGGGCATTGGATGAAGGAAGACAGTAATTTTACGCAACCTAAAGTGACCGTTTTTGCATCCATCAGGGAATACATAGACTTCCCCCAAGTAGAAGTAACGGCTCGGCAACGCAATATTTAACTTCTGTAAACGCTAAGGTTTGCTTTATAGTGAATATACTGATAAAGGCATCTTTAGTCTAGAGAAGCGAAATAACTTTATCTAAACTTTAAATTCCTAAGTTAGTTTTTCGCTTAAATTTTATGCACATTTCTGCTATTATCCGGGATTTTTATCGATCAAGGTAAAAAGCCTAATTAAATATCTTTTTTGATAAAAAGTGAGGATTTCAATAAAATTTGAACACGATTTAGACGGAGAGTTTTTCAATTCAAAGATTAAGGAGAGCGTCTTATACCTTGAATTTAATTTTCATTTTAATGGTGATTAATTAGTGCTCTCTTAGGCGCAATATAGATTCACTTTAACCTGGTAGAATTAAGAAACCTGTTATTTTTTTACATTGCTATGGCTGCTGAAACAAACCCAGAGATGCAAACGACTACAGGCGCTGATGCCGTGGATGAGGCGATCGCTAAAGGAATAGACTTCGACGGCACCCCCATTCCCACAGAGAAAATAGACCTCTATCGCCAGGTAATGGGATTGGAAGCGGGACGGCAACGTAGCGGCGTATCCAATACCATGCGTTCTCGAATTGTTCGCATTGGCGCAAAGCACATTTCCCAAGAAGAACTCAACCAGAAGTTAAGTGATGCTGGCTTTGCTCCGCTAAAGGAAAAAGAAATTGCTTTCTATTATGGAGGTAAATAAACTTTAGGGATTGGCGCTTCGGCTAGATTTCAGCATGAGCGCTCAGTCGTTAGGAAATAATAGAATTTTTAATAGTTTGAATGCGTAAGTCCTGTTATCAAAATGTTCTAGTGGAATATCTATACAGGACTTCGGGTTTCTTGACCAATGCAATCATCAATCAAAACCCATCTCACCCTAATTTTAAATCCTCTCTTATCTGTGTCCATACTTCGCTGCCCTCAGTACAAGTCTGTGGATATCCGTGGTAAAAATCAAGATGACTACTCATACAGATAATTTAATAAAGTTTTCTCAAATAGAAGCCGTAACAAAAGCAATAGTGCTTGACCACGAAACGGTTTGATTCAGTAAGTAACGATTAAAAAAATCTTTGACAATCCCTACTTCCTCTGCTGAAAGCAATTGAGCGAGATAAGCAGCATAAGTAGGGCGATCGCCTGTTACGGCAAACCAGCGTTCTAGTAGTGCAGTAGTAATATGCAACTCAGATTGCGATCGCTCTTGTTTCACTTCCACCACCAAACCTGCACTGACAAACATCTCTCTCAAATCCTCAGCATCCCAATTCACCATTGGATCTGAAGCATTACTATAAATCGCTTCTTCGGCGGCGACTAACCGCTGATATAAATCAGCCTCCAAGTTAGTTTTATCTAGCAAGCGATACAACCGTTGCGTGTGACTGGCTACCGTTTCTGCTAAAACGATCACTCCCCTATGCCGTAGCCAAGGAACTAAAAGCTTTACAGCGGCAGCTTTATCCACTTCATGCAATAAGACATTGCGCCCAATAATGCAGTCAAACCGCACATCCCGTGCTTGGGTTGTTAATACCCCTGGTAACTCTTTAACCTTGGCTTTTAATACCATAGGACGCATTAGTTCTGGCAGGGCTGTTGCTTGCTCTTGCAAAGCCGTTGCATCCGCTTCTGTCGCAACACAGGCATAAACCCCGCCTTCCGGAACTTGGCGCAAAGCTTCCCAAGTCAGCAAACCGCTACCCGCATTTACATCAAGAATCAAGTGATGGCGCTGCGGTGCAACTAGGGAAAAAATGCGATCGCGTATCCAGCCTAATTGTTGCCCGACTTGTGACAGCGTGCGCTGCAACCAGCGATCCGTTGCTCGATTCGGGGTGCCATACGTCAGCACTTCTGCGGGGGCTATTCCTGCACCTTCTAGTAAAGCTGCTAATTGCGCCTCTCGCCGCCGCGCTACTTGCGTACTAATCTGGGCTTCAAACCCCTGCTGGGAAGGTTGATAAAAAACTTGTCCTTGCAAACTAGTTGGTAAGTACTGCTGTGCAACCCAATGATCGCGGTAAGCATGGGGATACAGATAACCTGCACCATGTCCAAACCCCTTCTTATCACGCTTGGCGTCCTTTAGGTGCGTTGGAACTTCGTCTTCCCGTTCCTGTTCAACCGCAGCCAAAGCATCAAAAAAGCCCATCACACTATTAGATTTGGGTGCATTTGCCAGATACAACGTGGCTTGAGCCAAATGATAGCGCCCTTCTGGCATTCCTACGCGGTCAAACGCTTCTGCACAGGCGTTAACGACGACAACCGCATTTGGATCAGCCAGTCCCACATCTTCACTGGCTAAAATGAGCATCCGGCGCAAGATAAAACGGGGTTCTTCTCCCGCATAAACCATCCGGGCTAGCCAGTACAAAGCTGCATCCGAGTCAGAACCACGTAAACTCTTGATAAAGGCGCTAATCGTATCGAAATGAGCATCACCCTCTTTATCGTAGAGAACTGCCCGTTGCTGAATCGATTCTTCGGCAACGGATAGGGTGATGTGAATGATATCAGATGTATCAGGGAGAGTGGTTTCTACTGCCAATTCCAAAGCATTCAGAAGCGATCGCGCATCTCCATTCGCCACATTCACGAGATGATCTAAAGCATCTGGGTCAATCTTCACCTGGAGATTGCCATAACCCCGCTCTTTATCCGTTAAGGTTTGCTCGACAATGCGATACAAATCCTGATTATTGAGTTGCTTTAGCTGAAAGATGCGAGAACGGCTAACGAGTGCTTTGTTAACTTCAAAGTAGGGATTTTCTGTCGTTGCGCCGATGAGAATCACTGTCCCATTTTCCACCCAAGGCAGCAGCGCATCTTGTTGCGCTTTGTTAAAACGGTGGACTTCATCAACAAATAAGATCGTGCGCTGATGGTGTTTTTTGCCTTTTTCTGTAGCAGTATCAATGGCAGCGCGAATTTCTTTCACCCCAGAAAGTACCGCATTAATGGCGATAAAGTGGGCACGAGTGCTATTGGCAATTACTCGCGCTAAAGTGGTCTTTCCCGTTCCTGGAGGGCCGTAGAAAATGACGGATGAGAGTTGATCTAGGGTAATCGCCCGATGTAACAACCGTCCGGGGGCGATGATTGCCTCTTGACCAATAAATTCATCCAGCGTGCGCGGACGCATCCGTGCAGCTAGGGGTACTTCTGGAGATTGCGAAGGCCTTGAGTCAAATAAATCCATGCAAGTTGCCCACTAACCCATTAAGCTGGGCAAATTCTAGCTATTTCTCAAGCTAACAAATGATCTTAAGGTTGCGTGATGCCGAACAGGTGCTGAGGACTGATACTCATTCTCTAAAATCTGGTGGCACATGAGAGTTGTTCGCCAAAATCAAGTCTTGAGAAAGTCAATAAAATCTTATATTCCATCTGCGTTCATCTGCGTCTATCTGCTTTCATCTGCGTTCTAAAAAAACAAATGAAGATTTTTACAAGAAGTCTATTAAGACTGTTACATCTCCTAAATTCAAACTTTCCGCGTTTCCGTGTTAGCCCTAAGTAGGGATATCTAAGTGGATATCATTAATCATTCCTTCGCGGGTTGCAATTTATGAGCCGTTCGCAGAATTTGTCCAGCTAAGATAGCCGCACCAAAACCATTATCAATATTCACAACCCCAACCCCTGCCGCACAAGAGTTCAGCATTGTTAATAAAGGTGCCAATCCGCCAAAACTTGCGCCATAACCAACACTGGTGGGAACTGCAATTACGGGACAATCTGCCAATCCCGCCACCACGCTAGGTAAAGCACCCTCCATTCCCGCCACCACAATTAAGACATCCGCTTCATCTAACACATGGCGATGACTCAATAGACGGTGAATCCCTGCAACCCCCACATCCCAAAGACGACTAACCCGAAATCCCGAAAGTTCTGCCGTAATCGCGGCTTCTTCGGCAACGGGTAAATCCGCAGTTCCGGCAGACAAAATGCTAATGGTGCCAGAATACTGAGGCTCGATTGTAGCAGGCGCGATCGCACAAATTCGAGCCGCCGCGTAATATTGCAAATCCGCAACTTGTGCTTGCAACAGGGCATAAACAGCAGGTTCAATCCGGGTTGCCATTACCACCGGATGGCGCTGACGCATCACTTCTATAATTTGGATAATTTGTTCAGGCGTTTTACCTTGTCCCCAAATTACCTCTGGAAACCCCGTTCTTAAAGTGCGGTGATGGTCAATTTTGGCAAAACTACTGACTGGCTCAAAGTCAAAATGTTTCAGTTTTTCTAACGCAGCATCGGGACTGACTTCGCCAGATGCAACAGCTTTTAGCAAAAATTGTAAAGCTTCAGGCTGAGTCATTCGAGTTTTGCTCCTGAATGCATCCAAACATCATTCTCACCCACATCACTAACTTTCTTATCTGCGCTCAAAAAGATTACTATTCATCCACAAAGCCTAGTAACTTTTTGAGCATTCAAAATCCCCAAAAGTATCACTACTTCTCAGTAAGTTGCAATTCGTAAATATTCCACAATGCTCCTCCTAGTGCAGTGTACTTGATGCCTTGGACGCGATCGCGCACCGCTGTCATCGCTAGCGAATTCACCAAGTAAATAGACGGTAAATACTCTTGCGTGAGGCGCTGAGTTTCCGCATAAATCGCTTTGCGCTTACCTTCGTCTAACTCTCGTGCCCCTTGGATGTAAAGATCCCCAATTTTCTGCTCCCAATCAGCAACTTCTCGCCCCTCTAGAGAAGGTTGTCCTTTAGCAGGTTTCTGATTAAAGCTGTGTAATCCACCATCCGGCGACCAAACATTTGCACCATCATTCGGTTCTACGCCACCTGTCAAACCCAGCAAATAACATTCCCAATCTAGTGAGTTAGAAAGTTTATCTACCAAAACCCCAAAGGCAATCGGATTCAAATCTACTTGCATCCCGATTTTACTGAGATCCTGTTTAACCTGAGTTCCTAGTGCTTCCCTAATTTTATTGCCTGCATTGGTAATCAAAGTAAAGCGAACCGGATTGCCGTCAGCATCCAGCAACTGACCTTGCTCATTATATTTAAAGCCTGCCCCTAAAAGTAATTGCTTTGCTTTTCCGAGATTGTAATCGTAGACCTTTAAACCTTCTTGCGGTGAATAATAATAAGGACTTTGTACAGATAACGGTGAATTTTGTAGTTCTCCCAATCCGCGAAAGATATTATTAATCATTCGCGACCGATCAAGCGCATAAGCAACAGCTTGCCTAAACTCCACCGTATTAAACCAACGAGACTTAATGGGGTCAACTAAAGGGCGTCCGTTTCTACTGCCTTTATTTAGGTTGAAAGAAATAAAGTTGGTACCCGATGCAGGCCCACCACTGTAGATTGTAAAGTGGCTCCGCTTTTCTTCCTGCTTCAGCAGGGAAAAATAGTCAGGTTGTACCCCAACTGAATCTAATGCCCCAGAGCGAAACTGGAGTAATGAGGTATCAGTACTCTCAACAATTTGCCAAATCACTCGTTCAATATAAGGCTGAACCTGACCTTGGGCATCTTTGCGCCAGTAGTAGGGATTACGCCGATAAATCACCCGCTCGCTGGTAGTATAGCTTTCAACCCGATAAGGGCCATTAAAGACAATTTGGCTAGGGGGGGTATCAATTCCCCAAACAGTCAAAAATTTAGGTTTGCCGTCTTGGTCTTTTGTTTTTACCGATTCTCGCAAAGCATGGGCGGGTAAAATCGGTAATCCGGTAGTCCGCAGAAATGGAGCAAAAGGTTCTGGAGTTGTAAATTCAATCCGTCGGTCATCAATTTTACGCACCTTCGGCAGTGCCCTGCTTGTCCCTACCTGGAGAACATCTCTGGCATCAGTGGGAATGGCTTCATTAAAGTAGATGTCGTTGTAGGTAAAAATGACATCATCTGCGGTTAGCGGGGCTCCATCTGACCATTTAAGCCCCTCTCGCAAGGTAAAAACAATTCCTAGCTTGTCCTGAGTAATTTGCCAAGATTCAGCGAGGGCAGGTTCAATTTCCCCCATGCCATTTTCAGTGATTAACCCTTCATAAGTCAGCCCAAAAATATTCGGTGACTCTTGATTGAGCGGGTAGTTAAAGGTTTTTGGGTCGCTAAGAACGCTTAAGACAACTTGGGGCACTTGCGCTGCCTCAGTTTTCACTTTAGTTGGATTACAGGCGGTAAGCGCGATCGCGACAATCAAAACTAACACCCCTGCTAACCAACGCCGCCAATTAGCAGTCATCCCAGAAACTTTCATAATAATTTCCTATACAAGTCGCTGACAAAGCGGTTTAGGTGCAATCTGCACTTCAATGTCAACGGTTAGAGTTTCATTACTTTTATTGTGCAAAAAGTAAGACAACTGCATAGGCAGCAATCCCTTCTTCCCGTCCAACTGGCCCTAGCTTTTCGTTCGTTGTCGCTTTGATGCCAATTTGGTCGGGGTTTAATTTTAAAACATCTGCAAGGCGATCGCGCATCGCGGCAATATGTGGCTTCAGCTTAGGACGTTCTGCCACAACTACAGAATCAATATTTCCTATCTGCCAGCCTTTTGCCTGCACTAACTGCTGCACCTGAGACAGTAATACTAAACTGTCTGCCCCTGCCCATTGAGGATCAGTGGGGGGAAAATAATGCCCAATATCTCCTAAACTCAACGCTCCCAGCATCGCATCCATAATGGCGTGGGTTAAAACATCAGCATCACTATGCCCTAATAATCCTAGCTCGTGGGCAATTTTAACGCCGCCGAGAATCAGAGGGCGATCGCTCACCAGTCGGTGAATATCGTAACCATTACCAATGCGAATGTTCATGAATCAAGCGATGGGAATCATGTCCGTATACTCAGTCAACAACTCATCATAAGTGAGACTGTCCGCTTCTGCTTGAGGACTCCAGAGCAACTCAAACACCAATAAATGCTCAGCCGGAATCGCAGCCATCCGCTCTAGTGCTTGCTTCAAGGCTTCTGTGGTGCGAATTTCACCGAATAGAGGTTTGTCATATTCAGTCCCGACTAACAAAGTCACCACAATGTAGTCAGCAGACTCGGTGGAATCAGCAAGGATGGGACTGCGTTTGGTAATTTTCCCATTAACATGAGCCAAAGCCTCAACATTAAATTTGCTGCGTTCTTGCACAGACAATTGATTAAAGACTGTTTCTGCCTCTTCACGAGTGCGAACAGATTGAGAACTGGTGCTGACATGAGTCCAGTATTCAGGCGATCGCAACAGTGCTAGAGCAGATTCTTGTAACAGTTGTGCCAAGCCTTCTGACGTTTGTGTATCTCCATTGAGAGTTAGGTCAGACAACTGAGATTGAATAGTTCGCGCTTGAGCCATTAGCGCGACTTGCACTTTGCTGACGGTAACCGTATCGTTTTCTAACTCGTTCTTGACTGAAGCAGTACCACTAGTGGCTGCTTTACTAACTGCCCAAATCAACAAGGCTAAAAGCATAATTCCCTGACTACTCAGCGCGAAAAACCCCTCCGCAAGACCTACCAAAATCAGCCAATCTAGGGGCGATAAATCATCTGAGGAAGTTGCCTTAGAGGGAGCAGTAGGAGCCGCTGAGTTGGGAACTGCTTGCTGAGGAGCCGTCTGATAAGGCGTATAGCCAGGTGGATTGGCTGGAATCGGTGTAATTACACGGCTATCCTGAGTTGTAGAAACCCCAGAATTATAAGGGGTCGTTCTAGGATTAGAGGTCTGAGGACTTGAAAAAGATGGTGTAGAGGAGCGTTGAAATGAGCCACCTTGAACTCGTCCGCCAGTATTGCCTCGGTTGGTATCTATCGTCGTGGAACTACTGCCAAATGAACTCCTACTGCTACTACTAGAACTAGAGCGTGAAGGGGTAGAACTACTGCTTCTACTAGAACTAGAGCGTGAAGGGGTAGAACTACTGCTTCTACTAGAACTGGATGAGGATGAGCTTCTGCTAAATGAGCCACCGCTACTACGTCCACCGCTACTGCGAGCATCCGCTACATTGCTCGTATCTAGCGCAGTTTCAAAACCTTCTATGGGTAGCTGAAGCTTAACACTATTAATCAGGGTGAAAGAAAAAGCTGTGAGCAATAGAAACTGAAAGGTTGATCGCAGTCGCATGGGAGTTTAGACCTTCAATTTTATTCACTTCACCCAACCTAGCTTTTAATTATTTGAGCGTTGAGTGGGTAAAAAGAAGCGTGATCAACTTTAACTTCAAGCTTCTGGCAGCTTTTCCGTAGCAGAATTATTTAACCAATCTTTAAATAAATCTGGACGGCGATCGCGTGTTCGCTGAATTTGTTGCTCTCGTCGCCAGCGTTCTATTTCTCCGTGATTACCTGACAACAAAACATCAGGAACCCGCCACCCGCGAAATTCAGCCGGACGAGTGTATTGGGGATAGTCTAACAACCCGGCTTCAAAACTTTCTGCCTTCAGGGATTCTTCCTTGCCTACCGTTCCTGGGATTAACCGCACAACCCCATTAAGTAGCGTCAAGGCGGGGATTTCTCCACAAGTTAAAACAAAGTCGCCTAACGACACTTCACGCGTCACTAAATTTAGGACTCGTTCATCAACCCCTTCATAATGTCCACAGATAATCACTAATTGGTCGTAATCGATAGCCAATTCGCGAAACAAAGGCTGATTCATGGTTTGACCTTGCGGGGTCATCAGCATTACCTCTCGTCTCGGTAAAATCGGCAGCGATTCTACAGCCGCAAAGATGGGTTCGGGTTTCATCAGCATTCCCACCCCGCCTCCATAAGGCTCATCATCTACCCGCCGATGCTTATCGGTCGCAAAGTCACGCGGATTGACTAGATAGACATCTGCTAGTCGTTTAGCTAAAGCCTTCCCCAAGAGTCCGGAACTGAGGGGAGAGGTGAAAAAATCGGGAAATAGGGTAACAATATCGAATCGCACGGTTGCCTTAAGGGGAGCTAGAAGCTGTAGGAACTCTAAAAACTCAGAAAAAGTCAGATAATGTTAAATGTTTTATAAAATTTGTTTGCCTTATCTGGCATTATGCATATAGCGTGACCATCTAGAGCCAAAAACTTGGGATGTCACTGGAATGATTTTGAAACCTCTCAGAAGTTTTGGTGGGGTTTGAGTATTAAAGCCAGATGCGCTCTGGTAATTACTTACTACTTCCCAAGCTTAGAGCTTCTGAGCAACAGGTCTTGCCTCTTGAGCGTAAACCCAAATTCAGATAAATTGGCATTCCTATCATCGGGCAAAATCGCCTTAGATGTCCCCTTCATTTCCCAAGATCGACATTATGCTGCAGTTAGAATCTCAATCCCACAGAACTAGGATGCCCCAATCTACTAAAACCGCCATTTTGGTTATTGGCGGCGCTGAAGACAAAGTTCATGGACGAGAGATCCTACACACATTTTTTGGTCGTGCTGGAGGACTTGAAGCTCGTATTGCGATTATCCCATCTGCTTCAAGAGAGCCAGCCGTGATTGGCGAACGTTACCGGGCTATTTTTGCAGAAATGGGCGCTCCCATCATCAACGTGCTAGATATCCGGGAACGGGAGCACAGTGAAGATCCTCAGCATCAAGAATACATTGAAGCCTGTACTGGGGTGTTTCTTACAGGGGGGGATCAGCTGCGCCTCTGTGGATTGCTAGCAGATACTCCCTTAATGGAAAAAGTTCGGCTACGGGTGCAGCGTGGTGATCTCACCTTGGCAGGTACCAGTGCGGGTGCAGCCGTGATGGGTTATCACATGATTGCTGGCGGGGGAAGTGGGGAGTCTCCCAATCGCTCTTTGGTGGATATGGCAACGGGACTCAGTATCATTCCCGAAGTGATTGTGGATCAACACTTTAATAATCGCAATCGTATGGGACGATTGATGAGTGCGATCGCCGCCCATCCTGATCGCTTAGGAATTGGGATTGATGAGGATACCTGTGCCTTGTTTGAGACCGATGGTTTACTCCAAGTCATGGGCAAAGGCTCTGTTACGATTATTGATCCAGCGGAAATGTCCTACACTAATCATCATCAAGTGGGAGCGAGTGAACCCATTAGTTTGCACAATCTGCGGGTACATATTCTCAGTTATGGCGATCGCTACCATTTACACCAGCGAGTTATCCTCCCACGGGAAACCTAATGATTGCCTAAATCACTCTGGAGGGACATGAGTTGAGTTATGGTGATTATTACCATTGATACTAATCCCCCTGCCTCGTTAGGAGGCAGAATTCCTGCCCATCATGGCTACTTTGACAGCAAAGTGTTCGCTATGAACAGTTTAGGGGCTTTTTGAAGCTGGAAACTAGAAGATTGCTTCCAATGCTTGCTTGCTCATCTGTTGAATCACCATGAAAATTCTAAAAATCCAGACGTTACGCGGGCCCAACTATTGGAGCGTTCGACGCCAAAAACTGGTGGTCATGCGTCTTGATTTGGAGGAACTCGCTGAAAAACCTTCTCATCAAATCCCCGGCTTCTATGAAGGGTTGATCAAAGTGTTACCCAGTCTGGAGGAACACTTCTGTTCTCCCGGTTGTCGCGGTGGTTTCTTGAGCCGGGTGAAAGAAGGCACAATGATGGGACACATCATTGAGCACGTTGCCTTAGAAATCCAGAGGCTAGCAGGAATGCCCGTTGGATTTGGTCGCACTCGCGAGACAGCCACCCCAGGAACTTATCAGGTGGTGATTGAATATTTAGAGGAACAATCGGGTCGCTACGCAGCCAGAGCGGCAGTACGGCTCTGTCAGAGTATTGTCAGCACAGGCACCTATCCTCCAGAGGATCTAGAGCAAGATTTAAAAGACTTACGAGAACTCCAAGCGGATGCTGCCTTAGGCCCTAGTACAGAAGCACTCGTCAAAGAAGCCGCAGCAAGAAAAATTCCTTGGATGCCTCTGAGCGCTCGTGCCATGATTCAACTCGGCTATGGCGTTTATCAGAAGCGAATCCAGGCAACCTTAAGCAATTTATCTGGCATTCTCGCCGTAGAATTGGCCTGCGATAAAGAAGGAACTAAAAAAATCTTGCGGGATGCAGGGATACCCGTGCCTCAAGGCACCGTCATCCATTATCTCGATGAATTAGAACAAGCGATCGCAGACGTGGGCGGCTATCCCATCGTGCTTAAACCCATGGATGGCAACCACGGGCGTGGGATCACCATCGATATCACTAGCTGGGAGGAGGCGGAAGCAGCCTATGACGCTGCCAGTAAAGCCTCCAAAACTCGCTCTGTGATCGTAGAGCGGTATTATACAGGTCGTGACCATCGGGTTTTAGTTGTTAATGGCAAAGTGGTAGCCGTAGCAGAGCGAGTACCTGCCCATGTGGTTGGCGATGGCCAATCTACCATTGCCCAGTTGATTGAAAAGACGAATAGTGACCCCAACCGTGGAGAAGGGCACGATAACGTCCTCACCAAAATTGAATTAGATCGTACCAGCTGGCAGCTCTTAGAAAAACGCGGATATACCCTGGAAACTGTCTTACCGCCCGGTGAAATGTGTTACCTGCGTGCCACGGCTAACCTCAGTACAGGGGGAATTGCGGTAGACCGCACTGACGAGATTCATCCAGAGAATATCTGGTTATTTGCGCGGGTAGCGAAGACCATTGGGCTGGATATTGCTGGTATTGACGTAGTAACCGCAGATATTACTCAGCCATTACGAGACGTGAATGGGGTTGTGGTGGAAGTGAACGCCGCCCCAGGATTTCGGATGCATGTTGCCCCTAGTCAAGGGTTGCCGCGAAACGTAGCTGCCCCTGTACTCGATATGCTGTTTCCACCAGGAACCCCTAGCCGCATTCCCATCATTGCGATTACGGGGACGAATGGGAAAACCACCACCACACGCTTAATTGCCCACATTTTTCGCCAAACAGGTGTAACCGTGGGTTACACCACCACCGATGGGATTTATATTGATGATCATGTCGTAGAAAAAGGCGATACAACAGGGCCACAAAGTGCCCAAGTCATTCTGCGAGACCCAACGGTAGAAGTAGCGGTGTTGGAAACAGCCCGGGGGGGTCTG
>Ga0196963_10001574_pt1 | contig 15107 bp, 10 predicted proteins | sample S1_5metaG_FD_148600 | JGI IMG/M metagenome (GOLD analysis project Ga0196963, IMG submission 148600) | Soil microbial communities from Anza Borrego desert, Southern California, United States - S1_5 | ecosystem: Environmental > Terrestrial > Soil > Desert | place: USA: California | collected... | reverse complement strand
CAGCCCGTCCAACATCGGCAAGCGCGAGCAGCGCCACCAGGTCTTCGGCGATGCGGCGCGGCGCCACGGCCTGCCCATCCTCTACGTCAACCAGGTGGGCGGGCACGACACGCTGGTGTACGACGGCGCGTCCTTCGCCGCCGAGCCTGGCGCCGGCATCGTGTTCGAGGCCGAGCGCTTCACCGAGCAGGTGGTGACGCTGCAGTTCGACGGCGGCCGCTTCGCCGCGCTGGACGGTGGCGCGCTGCCGCCGGTCTCCAGGCAGGGTCTGCCGACGATGGCCTTCTACCAGGCGCAGATCACCCTGGGACTGAAGGACTATGCCCGCCGCTGCGGCTTCCGCCAGGTGGTCGTCGGCTCGTCCGGCGGCATCGACAGCGCGCTGACGCTGGCGTTGGCCGCCCAGGCATTGGGACCCGAGAACGTGGTGGCGGTGACCATGCCGTCGAAGTACTCGTCCAGCGGCTCGGTCGACGACTCGGTCACACTGTGCCGCCAGCTCGGCGTCACGCTGCACACCCATCCCATCGCCGATCTCTTTGCGGGTTATGGATCCCAATTCGAAAGCAGCTTCGGCGCCCCGCTGGTGGGCCTGTCGGCCGAGAACCTGCAGGCGCGCATCCGCGGCACGGTGCTGATGGCCTTCTCCAACCGCTTCGGCCACCTGCTGCTGACCACCGGCAACAAGAGCGAGATCTCGGTGGGCTACTGCACCCTGTACGGCGACACCAACGGCGGCCTGGGGCTGCTGGGCGACCTGTACAAGACGGAGGTGTTCGCGCTGTCGCGCCACGTCAACGAAGCCGCGGGGCGTGAACTCATCCCCGCCGCCATCATCGACAAGCCGCCCTCGGCCGAACTGGCGCCGGGCCAGCTGGACACCGACAGCCTGCCGCCCTACGAGGTGCTGGACGAGCTGCTGAAGATCCTGATCGAGGGTGAGCGCCTGGCGGCGTGGGAACTGGCCGAGGCCCGCGCCTTCTTCGACAAGACGCGCCAGACCGCAGATGGCGCGGCGCTGATCGAGCGCATCCGCGGCATGATCGCCCGCAACGAGTACAAGCGCCGGCAATCGCCGCCCATCATCCGCGTGCGTTCACGTGCCTTCGGCAGCGGGCGGCAGATGCCGATCGCGGCGAAGCACGTTTGAAGCGCGCCCCGATGGCCATCCCGGCCGCACCTGCCCTGCCCCTTTCCGCCCCAGCCCGCCGACCATGCCCCTGACTCCCGAAGCCCCCGACGCCGCCGTCTTCATCGGCCGATTCCAGCCCTTCCACGCCGGCCATGCGGCGCTGCTGACGCAGGCGCTGGCCGCCGCGCCGCTGTGCGTGGTGGTGATTGGCTCGGCCTTCCAGGCGCGCACGCCGAAGAACCCGTTCAGCTGGGAGGAGCGGGCCGAGATGTTCAAGCTGGCGCTGCCGGAAGCGCAGCGCGCACGCCTGCGCTTCCTGCCGGTGCGCGACTACTACAACGAAGACCGCTGGAACCAGCGCGTGAAGAGCGGCGTGCAGCAGATCCTGGCCGAGGCCGGCGTCGAGACGCCTGAAATCACGCTGGTCGGCCACTTCAAGGACGCCACCAGCGACTACCTGCGCGGCTTCCCCGGCTGGTCGCTGCTGAGCGTGGAGCGCAGCGGCCCGGTCGATGCCACCGCGCTGCGGGACGCTTACTTCGGCTGCGAGGGCAACCTCGATGCGACCCTGGCGGCGCTGGTCGACCAGGCCCCGGCCAGCACGCGGGCCTTCCTGCGCGCCTGGGCCGCGCTACCGCAGTACCGCACGCTGAAGACCGAGTGGCGCTTCATCCAGACCTACCGCGAGGCCTGGTCGAAGTCGCCCTACCCGCCGGTGTTCGTGACGGTCGACGCGCTGGTTCGCTGCGGCGACGAGGTGCTGCTGATCCGCCGCGGCGAGGCCCCCGGCCAGGGCCTCTATGCCCTGCCCGGCGGCTTCATCGACCAGCGCGAGACGGCCTGGCAATCGGCGCTGCGCGAACTGGAAGAAGAGACGAAGCTGAGCCTGCTGGACAGCACGATGCGCGGCGCACTGAAGGCCAACGTCGTCTTCGACCACCCCGACCGCAGCCAGCGCGGCCGCACCATCACCCACGCCTTCTACTTCGACCTCGGCCACCGCGAGCGGCCCGAGGTGGAAGCTGGCGACGATGCAGCGCGCGTCGAATGGGTGCCGATCGCGAGGCTGGCCTCGCTGGAAGACCAGTTCCACGACGACCACTTCCACATGCTCGACCACTTCATCGGGCTGACCGACCGCTGAGCTGGGGTCCGAGCAGCGCCTCCAAGCGCTTCCAGGTCACCGCCAGGTCCAGCGGCTTGGTCCAGTAGTCGCTGCAGCCGGCCTTCATCGCCAGTTCGATCTGGTGCGGCATCGCGTCGGCCGACACGGCGATGCAGCCGCGCGGCGCCTGCAGGCCGCGGGCGCGCAGCGTGCGCAGCACGTCCAGCCCGCTCATGTCGGGCAGGTTCATGTCCAGCAGGATCAGGTCGGGCGGCGCGGCGGCCGATTGCGCGACGGCCTCGGCGCCGGTGGCCGCGATGTCCAGCCGCCAGGCCGGCTCGATCTGGAACAGCTGCTTCATCAGCATCGCGTTGACCGTGTCGTCCTCCACGTAGAGCACGCGCCGCTGCTGCGCGCCGGCGGTGCGCTGCAAGGCCTCGGCCGGCGCCGATGCCGGCGGCGCCGCGGCCGGCAGCACGCCCCCGGACGCAGCCGGCAGCGTCAGGATCACGCAGGTGCCGGCACCGGGGCGTGATTCGAAGGCCAGCGCGCCGCCCATCGCATCAACCAGGGTCTTGGAGATCACCAGGCCCAGGCCGGTGCCGGCAACGTCGGTCTGCTCGGCGCCCAGGCGGTTGAAGGGCTGGAACAGCATCGCCACCTGCTCGGCGCTGAGGCCCGCGCCTTCGTCCTCGATCAGCAGCTTGATGTCCGGGCCGGGCAGCGTCGCGATGCGCACGGCGCCGCCGCGGCGGTTGTACTTGATGGCGTTGGACAAGAGGTTCAGCAGCACCTGGCCCAGCGCGCCCTCGTCGGCCACGACCAGCGTGTTCGCATGCAGCCGGTTGACCAGCACCACGCCATGCGCCTCGGCCAACGGCAGCAGCAGCGCCACCGCGGTGCTGCAGGCGCGCTGCAGGTCCACCACCGTGGGCGCCAGCGTGCGCTGGCTTTGCTCGGCGCGCGCGGCCTCGAGCATGTCGTTGATCAACGTCAGCAGCCGCTCGCCGCCGGCATGGATGGCTTCCACCCGCCGCCGCTGGGCGGCCGGCAGCGGCTGGCCGTGGTCCAGCATCGCCAGCTGCGCGAAGCCGAGGATCGCGTTCAGCGGGGTGCGCAGCTCGTGGCTGACGCGGCTGAGCAGTTCGCTCTTGTTGCGGCTGGCCTGCTCGGCGGCCAGCTGGCGCATCTGCTGCTCGCGCACCTTGCGCTGCGCACTCACCTGCTGCGTCACGTCCTTGGTGATGCCCCGGAAGCCACGGAAGCGACCCGCCGCATCGAACTGCGGCACCGCGCTGACGGAGATCACCCGGTGCGCGCCCAGCAGCGTGGTGTCGAACATCGCGCCGCTGAAGCGCTGGCGCGCGTCCAGCAGGTCGACGATGGTGACCGGTGGCTGCAGCGGATCGCCGCAGGCGTCCAGCAGCGCACGCTCGCGCACGCGCTGGCCCAGCCAGAAGGCCGAGGTGGTGCCCGTCTGTTCCTCGAAATTCGACGACAGCCAGCTGTAGCGGTGTTCGGCATCCGTTTCCCAGCCCCAGTCGCCGGAGGCGCGCGCCAGGTCGGCCGCGCGCCGCTCGTGCGCACGGCGCAGCACACGTTCATCACGTGCCTGCAGCACCTCGGTCACCAGCGCCGCCAGGTCGGCCAGCACCTGCGGCAGGCTGGGCGGCAGGTCACCGGGTTCGTCATCGCCCGGCCCGGATGCCAGCCGCCGCGGCCGGCGGTCGAGCACGCACACCGCGCCCAGCAACTCGCCGCCGAAGCAGACCGGCTGCGCGGCGTGGAAGCACCACTCGGGCTCGCCGTCGATCAGGTCGCGGCCGGCCAGGCGCGCATCGGCCCGCGTGTCGGTGATCAGCTGCAGGCCGGGCACGCCCTGCGCCTGCAGCGTGCACAGCGCCGGGTGCAGGCACGACGCGTCGCCGTGCCAGCCGTAGCGGCCTTTCAGGCTGGGCGGCCCGCCAGGGCCGAAGAAACCCACCAGCCCGGCAGGGGCCTGCGCCACGTGCGCGGCGATGCCGGCGATCTGGTCGAAGACCTGGTCCGGGCCGGGCTCCAGCAGTTCCAGTTGCGCCAGCAGTTCCGCCCGCGAGCGGACGGGCCGGGGCGGCGCGGCCGAGGGATCGGCGACGCTGGAAGGCCGGGGGTGGTCGGTCATGGGCCGGGCTGTCGAACGGCACGATCTTCGTCGATGTGACGCGCTGCAGCATCGGCGGAATCCCCCGCAGGGCCCCCATGCGACAAACGACCGCTTTCGTGGGACGGGGTGCGGAAAGCCGAATTGACGACGGCCAAGCCGGACGCAACAGTGTCCGGTTTCATTCCATCACCGGCCGCGGGCACGGCGCCACGAGCACCGGCCTTCGCCGACCTTCCGCATCCATCCGCCGCATGCACGCCACCGATTCCCCGTTCCGCCATCCCGCCGCCCGCCTGGCCCCGCTGGCCGCCGCCGTCCTGCTGCTCGGCGCCTGCGCCACGGCGCCGGCCACGCAGGCACCGGGCGCCGCTGCCGCCAAGCCGCCGGCGGCGCCCGCCACCCCGGCCACGGCGCCGGCCACCACACCGGCGGCCGGCACGCCGCCGCAGGCCGCCGCCGGCCCGGCCGCCGCTGCCTCGGGCGCTGCCGCCGGCCCCAGCGCCGCCGCCCGCCCCATGCCACCCGATCCCGGTGCGCCGAAGCCGTTTGCCGAGGTCTCGCGCGGGGCCACCCGCCAGGACGGGCTGTTCCCGATCTGGCGCAAGGACGAGAAGGTCTGGCTCGAGATTCCGCGGGCCATGCTGAACAAGCCGTTCCTGATCAGCGTGAACATCGCGCAGTCCATCGGCGAACGCGGCTTCTATGCCAGCCAGATGGGTCCGGACGCGATGGCCGAGTTCCGGCGCGTCGGCAACCAGGTGCAGCTGGTGCTGCTGAACACCGCCTTCCGCGCCGAGGGGGGCAGCCAGCGCGCGGTGGAGCAGGCGTTTTCGCCCAGCCTGATCGGCGCCACGCCGGCCGCCAGCGCCGACGATGCGGGCCGCAAGGCCTTCCTGGTCGATGCGTCCTTCCTGCTCAGCGACATGCTGGGCCTGTCGACGATGGCGGAGATGGCCTTCCGCCTGCCCTACGGCCTGGACCGCGCGAATTCCTTCTTCGAGAGCACCCGGGCCGAGGCCGGCGCCAGCACGCTCAGCGCCCGCCTGCACTTCGCCACCGCGCGCATCCCGGCGCCGCCGCTGGTGGCGCCGCCAGTGCCGGTGCCGCCGCCGCCGCGCACGGTGCCGGATCCGCGCAGCTTCTTCGTCACCGCGGTCTACAACTTCCAGGCCCTGCCCGAGGCGCCGATGCGCCCGCGCGTGACCGACCCGCGCGTCGGCCACTTTCCGCAATCGTTCACCGACCTGTCGAGCGACCTGAAGGCCAATCCGCGCGTGCACTACGTGCAGCGCTGGCGGCTCGAGAAGAAGGACCCGGACGCCGAGCAGTCGGAGCCGGTGAAGCCCATCACCTTCTGGCTCGACAAGAACATCCCCGAGCGCTACCGGGCTGCGGTGACGGCCGGCATCCTGGAATGGAACAAGGCCTTCGAGCGCATCGGCTTCAAGAACGCCGTGGTCGCCAAGCAGCAGCCCGACGACGCCAGCTGGGACAACATGGACAGCAGCCACGCGTCCATCCGCTGGTTCGTCGGCGCCGACGTCGGCTTCGCCATCGGCCCCTCGCACACCGACCCGCGCACCGGCGAGATCCTGGATGCCGACATCGGCATGAGCGACGTCTTCGCGCGCGGCTCGCGCCGCTTCATCGTCGAGGACGTGGCCGCCTCTGTCACGCAACACACCGGGGATGCGGCCCACGCGCATGGCCCCGGACCGTTTGCTCCGCGACCCACTTGGGGCGGCGTGCCGGCGGCCAGCCACGCTGCGTACTGCACCTACGCGCACGAGGCCGCGCAGGAGATGCACTTCGCGCTCGACCTGATGGAAGCGCGCGGGGACTTGGCGCCCGACAGCCCCGAGGCCGAGGCCTTCGTCAACCAGGTGATCAAGGACACGATCATGCATGAGGTGGGCCACACGCTCGGCCTCAAGCACAACTTCAAGGCCTCCACCACGCGCACGCTGGCACAGCTGAAGGACAAGGCCTTCACCGAGGCCAACGGCATCTCGGCCTCGGTGATGGACTACAACGCCTACAACCTGGCGGTGCGCGGCGAGGTGCAAGGCAGCTTCAACCAGTCGACGCTGGGGGCCTACGACTACTGGGCCATCGAGTACGCCTACAAGCCGATCGAGGCCGCGCAGGAAGCGGCCGAGCTGGGCCGCATCGCCGCGCGCAGCACCGAGCCCGAACTGGCCTTCGCCGACGACACCGACGCCGGCGGCTTCGGCCCTTACGACGGCATGGACCCGCTGGCCAACCGCTTCGACCTGGGCGACGACCCGCTGGCCTACTTCCGCAAGCGGCTGACGCTGTCGCAGGAGCTGTGGGGCCGGGTGCAGGACCGCGCGCCGCAGGCCGGCGAAGACCCGCTGCGCCGGCCGCGCGCGATGATGGCCGGCTTCCGCCAGCTGGGCCGCGCGGCCGAGCTGGTGGGCAAGTACGTCGGCGGCATGCATGCGGTGCGCGACCTGCCGGGACCGAACGCGCGGCCCAGCCTGAAGCCGGTGGAGCCGGCGAAGCAGCGCGAGGCCCTGCAGTTCCTGGCCACCGGACTCTTCAGTGCCGAAAGCTTCCGCTTCCGGCCCGAGTTCCTGCGCAGCCTGACGGTCGACTACAGCGAATGGGAGCGGCCGGCGGTGAACCTGCCCGCCGCCGTGGCGGCGGTGCAGATGGCGGCGCTGAACCGCCTGCTGTCACCGGCCACCGCTCAGCGCCTGATCGACCTGCCGGGCTACGTGCCGGCCAGCGAGCGCAAGGGCCTGATCAGCCTGGCGGAGGTGTACGGCACCCTGCAGTCGTCGATATGGAGCGAGCTGAAGACGGGCAGCGAGATCGACCGCCTGCGCCGCACGCTGCAACGCGAGCACCTGAAGCGCCTGCAGGCCACGCTGACCCGCCCCTCGCCGGCGCTGCCGGCCGATGCCCTGAGCCTGACGCGCCTGCATGCCGCGCAGCTCCAGGCCGAGCTGAAGCGCGCCGCGGCGCGGCCGGGCCTGTCGGTGGAGACGCGGGCGCACCTGTCGGACAGCCTGGGGCTGCTGACCGAGGCGCTGCGCGCCACCATGCAGCGGTCATAAGGCACCGCGGCCTCACGGGCGTGTGAGGCCGGCCGCCGAGCGGGTTGCGTGGCGCCCTGGGGAGCGGCCCGGCGCCGGCCGCGCCCTTCTTCGCCACGCGGCGCTTCGCCCGGCTGCTGCTATCGCTTGTCGGCAGCGGCCAGGCGGCGCGCCATCTGGTCGCCCAGGGCCTGCAGGCCGCTCATCGGCCGCACCATGACCTCGAAGTCGACGATCAGGCCGTCGGCATCGAAGCGGATCAGGTCGATGCCCTTCAGTTCGCGCGCGCCGACCCGGGCGCTGAATTCCAGCACCACGTTCAGGCCATCGTCGCTCGCCAGCTGGCGGTGGTAGGCGAAGTCCTCGAACACCTGGATCACGTTCGAGAGGATCAGCATCACCGCGGCCGCGCCGGGGTACGGCGTGTGCGCCATCGGCGAGTGGAACACCGCCTGCGGATGCAGGATCGTGGGCAGCGGGCCCATGTCGTGGCGGGCCACCATGTCGTGCCAGGTGGCCAGCGAACGGGCAGCGGCGGGATGCAGGGCGGGCGGGGTCGGCAGGCTCATCGGAGGCACTCCGTCAGGGCGGCCAGCGGATTCTGGGGCGCAGGGGCCGCGGGCGCTGTCACCTGGACATCAGCCGCGACAACATGATCCACAGCGCCAGCAGCGTCAGCCCGACGGCGACGACCACGCCGATCAGCGGCGCGCTGATGCGGCGGCGCCGGCGGCGCAGGCGTTCGCGTTCGAGCCGGCTGGGCTCGGAGAACGTGGAGTTGGCGCTCTGCTGCCAGTCGGAAGCGGTCGTCGTGCGGAACTCCGAGCGGCGTTCGTCGGACGGCTCGTTCTCCCAGGAATAAACGCCTTTGCGTCGGGTCATGCCCGCGTATCGGCCGCGGCGCAAGGCTCTTGAGGGCCGCCGGCGTGAAGCCCGACCGGTTCGCCGGGCAATCCTTGCCGCAACTTGTGCCCCGGGCCGGCCACGGCGGCCCTTGTCCCGCCCAGGCGCCGGCGCGAATGTGCTGCGCCGATAACGACTTGGGGCACCGTCCCGGCCCCGCGGCAAGCACGGCATCTTTGTTGCCCTGCAGCAATCGGCCTCTTGCAGATCCGGCCCTGCCGGGCTTCTGATCCCCTCGGAGGGCGATGGCGGGCATTGGCCGCCGCCAGGGGGAGCTATCCAGCGAGGTCCAGCCCATTCGTTATTCCGGCCTGTCATCAGGCCGTCAAAGGAGTCACCTCATGCAACAGGGAAATCAGTCGACATCCAACGCGCGGCCGTCTGCCGTCCAGGCCGCCGCCTTCGCGCTTCGCAGCCTGGGCCAGGTCTACGACATGAACGTGGCCACCACGCGCGTGCTGTGGCAGGCCCAGGCGCGGGCCGCTTCGGCCTTCGGCTGGCCCGATTGGTCGACGGTGTTCGACCAGGTCGACGATCGGGCACGCAATGTTTTCGCCACCAGCGCCGAACAGCTGGTGCAGGCCACCCAACGTGCCAACGAGGCTGCCGTTGAACTGCAGCAGCAGGTCGGCCGCGTGGTGAAGACACAGGCCGCCACCGTGGCCGACAGCCTGCAGCAAAGCCTGCAGGAAATCGGCGAGCAGACCGAGGAAGGCCTGCGCCAGCTCTGCGACAGTGCGCGCCTGCATGCCGAGCAGGCCGAGCGCGTCACGCAATCGGCCGGCCAGGAGTTCCGCGAGACGCTGCGCGAGGGCTCGGCGCAGGCACGCAACGTGATCCGCGAAAGCGGGCGCCAGCTCGACGAGGCGGTGCGCCAGACGGGCGAGCAGACCGGCGATCTGCTGCGCCAGGGGGGCCAGCAGATGCGCGAGGAAACTCAGCGCGGCAGCGAGGCCATCCAGCGCGCCGGTGAGTCCGCCTCGTCGTCCGCCACCGGGTCCGGCAACGGGCAGGACAGCCAGACCGAGGCCCAGCCGGCGGCGACCGACGAACGCACGGGCCGCCGTCCGAAGAACCCGCCTCAGGCCTCCGCCTGAGGCCTCCGCCTGAGGCACCGGCGGCCCGGGGACGGGTGAGGCTGGATTCGGGCCGGTCGCTTGCGGACCGGCCCGTGCCTGCCGAGCACCGGCACCGGCGGCTGGCACGCCGCGAGGAGGTACGGGTCGGGACGGCCCCGGGCGGTTCGCGGCCCGGGGCCGTTGAAGACGTCCAAGGGCGTTCAAGCCGTTCAGGCCGTTCAAGGCAAGGCGCTCAAAAGCCTGCCGCGCCCCGCACCCGCGGGGCGCCGCTGGATTCGAACTTCTGCTGGCAGGCCACGCAGCGCGCAGCCGAAGGCTGGGCCTGCAGCCGCGCCAGCGGGATGTCGATACCGCAGTCGATGCATTCGCCGTAGCGGCCGCCATCCATGCGCTGCAGCGCAGCGTCGATGGCGGCCAGCTCGACGGCATCGCGGTTCTGCTCGGCCTCGCGCACCTCGTCGCGCTGCACCTGTTCACCCTGGTCACCGGCATCCTCGGGTGTCTCGCCGGGGCGCCTGGCAGGGCCGGCGTCCCGCCGCTCGGCGGACAAGTCGCGCAACTCGCCGCCCAGCGCACGGGCGCGGGTTGTCAGTTGCTGGCGCAGGGCCTGCTGCTGTTCTGGACTCAAGGCGGTCATGGCCGGGGTTTCCTCACAAGGGCGGCAGCCAGCCGCGGTTGCGCACGGCGATCACCCACAGCTCGGCGGCTTCGCCGGGTTCGAGCAGCCACGCGGTCTTGTGGGCCAGCAACGCGTGCTCCAGCGCGATCACCGGCGACGCACGCGGCTCGTGCTTCAGGAAGTAGTGCATGAAGCTTCCGAGCCACTGCGCGTCGACGGGCGGAGGCCGGGCAAGATCGAACTGGAGCATGGAGCCTCCTGCGCAGCCTGCATCGGCTTGGCGGGCACATCCCAACGAGTGCACCTGCCCGGGCGAGGCAACGGGCGTGCCCACCGCGGCGCCGCAGCCGCGCCCCAAGGGGTCAATGGAAGTCGCGCGACGCCGTGGCGAGCCGCCCCAGCAGGTGCGTCAGGTCGATCAGCCGGCCGGCGATCAGGTTGCACACCTCGCCTTCGCGCTGCCACTTGCCGTGCACCGCCAGCAGGCGCGACTGCAGCAGCTCGCGCCGCTGCGCCTCGCGGATGCTCTTCCAGCAGATGACCTGCACCACGCCGGTCTCGTCCTCCAGCGAGACGAAGATCACCCCGTTCGCGGTGGCCGGCTGCTGGCGCAGCGTGACGATGCCGGCATAACGCACGAAACGACCGTCCGGCGTGTCCTGCAAGTCCACCGCGCGCGCCAGGCGCTTCTTCGCCAGCAGCGGCCGCAGCAAGGCCAGCGGATGGCGGCGCAGCGTGAGGCCGGTACTGGCGTAGTCGAACAGGATGTCCTCGCCCTCTGGCGCGGCGGGCAGGTCCAGCGTGGCCTCGTCGAACGGGGCATCGCGCAGCAGCGCGGGCGGAGCCTTCAGTGCCGAGGCGTCCCACACCTGCTGGCGGCGGTGGCCGGACAGGCTGCGCAGCGCGTCCGCCCCGGCGAGCAGGCGCATCTCGTGCTGTTCCAGCCGGGCGCGGCGGGCCAGGTCCTCGGCGCTGTCGAAAGGCGCCTCGGCACGCGCCGCGGCGATGCGCTCGGCCGACGCCTCCTTCAGGCCCGAGATCAGCCGCAGCCCCAGCCGCACCGCGGGCCGGTGCGGCGGCGGGTTCTCGAGCGTGCAATCCCACTGGCTGTCCATCACGTCCGGCGGGCGCACCTCGACCTCGTGGCGCCGCGCGTCCTGAACCAGCTGGCTGGGGCTGTAGAAGCCCAGCGGCTGGCTGTTCAGCATCGCGGCCAGGAATTCGGCCGGATGGTGGCATTTGATCCAGCAGCTGAAGTAGACCAGGATGGCGAAGCTCGCCGCGTGGCTTTCGGGGAAGCCGTATTCGCTGAAGCCCTTGATCTGCTCGAAGATGGCTTCGGCGAATTCCGGCTTGTAGCCCCGCTTGGCCATGCCCTCGACGAGCTTGGCGTGGTACTTGTCCAGCGTGCCGGTGCGTTTCCATGCGGCCATCGAACGGCGCAGTTCATCGGCTTCGCCCGGCGTGAAGCCGGCCGCCAGGATGGCGATCTGCATCACCTGCTCCTGGAAGATCGGCACGCCCATCGTGCGTTCCAGCGCCTTCTTCAGCACCGCGCTCGGGTAGTCCACCGGCTCCTTGCCCTGCCGCCGGTTCAGGTACGGATGCACCATGCCGCCCTGGATCGGGCCGGGCCGCACGATGGCGACCTCGATCACCAGGTCGTAGAACTTTCTCGGCCTGAGGCGCGGCAGCATGCTCATCTGCGCGCGGCTCTCGATCTGGAACACGCCGATGGTGTCGGCGCGGCAGATCATGTCGTAGGTGGCCTCGTCCTCGCGCGGGATGTCCTGCATCTCGAACACCTCGCCACGGCGTTCGCCGATGAAGGCCAGGGCCTTGCGGATCGCCGTCAGCATGCCCAGCGCCAGCACGTCGACCTTGAGCAGCCCCATCGCGTCCAGGTCGTCCTTGTCCCACTCGATCACGGTGCGCTCGGCCATCGCGGCGTTCTCGATCGGCACCAGCCGCGACAGCGGGCCCTTGGTCAGCACGAAGCCGCCGACGTGCTGCGACAGGTGGCGCGGGAAGCCGATCAACTGGGACGTTATGCGCATCAGCTGCCGAACCTGCAGGTCATCGGCGCAGAGGCCGGCATCGGCCAGCCGATCGGCCCGCACCTCGCCGCCTTCCCACCAGTGGTGGCCCTTGGCAAGCGCGTCCACCGTCTCCAGGCTGAAGCCCAGCGCCTTGCCGACGTCGCGGATCGCGCTCTTGGGCCGGTAGCTGATGACGGTGGCGGTCAGCGCGGCACGGTCGCGGCCGTACTTGCGGTACAGGTACTGGATGACTTCCTCGCGGCGCTCGTGCTCGAAGTCGACGTCGATGTCCGGCGGCTCGTTGCGCTCTTTGGAAATGAAGCGCTCGAACAGCAGCGCGGTGGACGCGGGGTCGACCTCGGTCACGCCCAGGCAGTAACAAACGGCCGAATTGGCGGCCGAGCCCCGGCCCTGGCAAAGGATGCCCTGCGATCGGGCGAAGGTGACGATGTCGGCGACGGTCAGGAAGTAGTGCTCGTACTTCAGGTCGGCGATCAGTGCCAGCTCGTGCTCGATCTGCTCCTGCACGGGGGCCGGCATGCCCCGGGCCCAGCGGCGGCCGGCACCTTCGTAGGTCAGCCGGCGCAGGTGGCTGGTGGGCGTCTCGCCGTCGGGCACCACCTCGCTCGGGTACTGGTAGCGCAGTTCGTCCAGCGTGAAATGGCACTGCTCGGCGACGCGCAGCGTCTCTTCCATCAGCTCGGCCGGAAAGGCCAGGCCAAGCCGCAGCCGGGTGCGCAGGTGCTGCTCGGCATTGGGCTGCAGGTCCAGGCCGCACTCGGTCAGCGGCCGGCCCAGGCGGGTGGCGGTCATCACGTCCTGCAGCGGCTTGCGCGAGCGGGCATGCATGTGCACGTCGCCTGCGGCGACGAGCGGGATCGCCGTGTGTTCACTCGCCTCATGCAGCTGGTGCAGCCAGGCCTCGTCGTCGAGCTGGCGCAGCTGCGTGGCGGCGAACCAGCAGCGGCCGGTGAAGTGCTGCAGCAGCCAGCGCGCGGTGGCGATCAGTTGCTCGGGTGTACTGCCGCGCTTCGGTGCCGCGAGCACCAGGCAGTCGGCCAGTGCGCGGCCGTCGATCTCGCCGATCGGCAGCGCGTAGGCGCCTTTCTCTTCCGACGCCCGCCGCAGCCGCGTGATGAATTCGCACAGGTTGCCGTAGCCGTTCATGTTCTGCGCCAGCACGACGAGCGTGAACGGGCCCGGCCCGCCGGGGTCTTCCGGCACGGCCACCTCGAACTGTGCGCCGACGATCAGCTTCAGCCCCAGCTCCTTGGCCGCGACGTGCGCGCGCACCATGCCGGCCATCGAGCACTCGTCGGCCAGCGCCAGCGCGGCATAACCCAGCGCGTGGGCGCGTTGCACCAGCTCCTCGGGCTGGCTGGCCCCGCGCAGGAACGAGAAGCTCGACAGGCACCACAGCTCGGCATAGGGCGGGATCACGGTGTCGCGCATGGCCGCTTCTTTCATGTGCTATGCGAAAACACCTTGCAGGTACCACGCCATCTCGTCGTCGGCCAGCCGCTCCTGGTAGATCCACAGCACGCCGGCGTGCTCGCTGAAGGCGACCCAGTAGTCGCGCTGCACGTTCAGCGCGCGCTGATCGTCCTGCGCGCCGCCCTGCGCACCCTGCGCACCTTGCGCACCTTGATCGCCCTTCGCACCCACGCGGTGCCACCAGCCGCCTTCGACCCGGTGCGGTCCGGTGACCAGCTGCAGCACGCCCTGGTACATCGGCTTGTGGCCGCGCACGGCCAGGCGCAGCGGCTCGGGCAGCAGGAAGCCGGGCTGAGGCAGCGCGCTGCTGCGGGCGCGCTTCTTCGGCAGCGGCTGCGGCGCGGGCTGCCAGTGCTGCATCCATTCGGGCCGGTGGTCCTCGTCGATCACCGGGCGCAGCACGTGATCAGGACCCAGCCGGGCGGCCAGGCGTTCGAGCACCAGGTTCAGCGACTCGGCCTGGTTGACCACGTCGGGCAGCAACGAAGCGCTTTTTTCATCGAGCGGCTGCACCTCGTCGGCACGCAGTTCCAGGTCGCCCACCGGCGCTTCGAGCGGGGTCTTGGCCAGGTGCTCGGCCAGCAGCCGGCACAGGTGTTCGAGGCGGCGCGTGGGCTGGGCGGTGCGGATCGTCAGCTCACCGCCCTCGCCCACCGCGCGCGGGCGCATCGCATCGTGCGCCCAGCGCAGCGTGAAGGCGGTGGTGCCGGCATGGCGCGCCGCCAGCCAGCCGCACAGCTGCAAGAGCAGCCGCCGTGCGCCGAACAGCAGCGCGGGCGCGGTGTCCACGCGCGACATCAGCTCCAGCCGGCTGCGGAAGGTGTCGGGCAGCGTGATCCAGTCGTGCGCCTCGGGCACCAGGCCGTGGGCACGGTCCAGCGCGGTGAGCAACGCATGGTCGAAGCGCCGGCCGATGCCGCCGCGCGGCAGCCGGCGCAAATCGCCCAGGCTGGTGCAACCCAGCTGGGCCAGCGTGGTCAAGTGCGGCCGCACGGCGCTCAGCGTATCGAGCGGCAGGCCGTCCAGCAGCTCGGCCAGCGGCTGGCGGAAGCCGTTTTCGAAACCGGCGCGGCCGCAGGCCAGCGCGGCCAGGCTGGTGGGCGCCCAGGCCAGCTGCGCCACGCCCAGTTCCTGGGCTTCCCGCAGCACGCGGTCGCGCAGGCGGCGCCTGCCGCCGAACAGGCGCACGCTGGCTTCCACCTCCATGACGACGGCTTCGTCGGTGATCGCCACGCGGGGACTGAACTGCAGGCTCCAGCTGGCGACGCCACGAAGCAGGTCATCGGATGGAGGCGTAGCGTCGGGGCCGGGCGGCAGGAGCAGTGCTGCCCACAACATCGGCAGCTCCTTCGGGAACGGAGGCGGCATCGCTGGCGATGCCGGGGATCGTGGCGGGGATGGCCGGGATCGGCGTCGAAGCCGAAGCCGAAGCCGAAGCCGAAGCCGAAGCCGAAGCTGGAGCTGGAGCTGGAGCTGGAGCTGGAGCTGGAGCTGGAGCTGGAGCTGGAGCTGGAGCTGGAGCTGGAGCTGG
>Ga0196963_10001572_pt1 | contig 15115 bp, 15 predicted proteins | sample S1_5metaG_FD_148600 | JGI IMG/M metagenome (GOLD analysis project Ga0196963, IMG submission 148600) | Soil microbial communities from Anza Borrego desert, Southern California, United States - S1_5 | ecosystem: Environmental > Terrestrial > Soil > Desert | place: USA: California | collected... | reverse complement strand
CCGCCGTCAGAGCGGCGGCGGCGGCGGCTACGGCGGCGGCGGTGGCCGCGGCGGTGGCGGCGGCGGCGGCGGTGGTCGCTACTAAATAACTTCGCGTCACTGACGCGAGGAAATGACGGACACCCGGCGTCTTTGGCGCCGGGTGTTTCGTTGGCATCCGCGGTTCATCGATGCGACGAGACGACAGCACCCGGCGCCTTCGGCGCCGGGTGCTTCGTTGGCATCGTCGATCCGCCGGATGGCGTCAGGCCGACCAGGTGAAGATCCGGGTCGGCGCGCCGCGCTGGTGGCGCAGGTCGAGCCAGGCGCGCTGCGCGTCGCCGGCCTCGACCCGCTCGGCGAGTCCGTCGACCCGAACCCGGCCGTCGCGCAGCCAGGCCAGCGCCGCCGCGAGATTGGCGATGATGCTGCCACGGGCGAAATCCTGCGGCTGCATCGGGACCTCCCATTCCCAGCCCGTGCGAACGCGGACGTAGCGGTGGAAGATCGCATGCAGAAGTCGATGCGCGCTGAGGTCCGTGCGCTGGCGCCAGGGCGCGCCGATCAGCACCGCTTCGCCGCCGCGGCGCACCACGTCTATCGCATCGAGCACCGCCTGCTCGTGGCCCGAGCAATCCAAAGCGAGATCGACGCGGTCCTTGAGCGCCTCGCGCGGCAGGACCTCGACGGCATCGATCCCGAGTTCCCGGGCGAGGGCGCTCCGCTCAGCGATCGGATCGACGGCCGACACGCGATAGCCAGCCGCGCGGAATATCTGCGCCGCCAAGTTGCCGACCGGACCAAGCCCCGTGACCAGCACCTGCGCCGGCGGCCGTGCCGAGGTCGTGATCAGGGTCGACCAGCTCACGCCCATGAGTCGGCAGAACACCGCGACGGCCGGATCGAGCCCGGCGGGCACGGCGACGACGCTGTCGCGTGCGTGGCGCTGCTGCGAGGCGTGGTTGCCCATGCAGAACACCAGATCCCCCGGCCGCAGATCGGCGACGTTGGCGCCGACCGCGTCGACGCGGAAGATCGCGGCGTACCCGCAGATCGCCCGATCGGTGCGCTCCGCGATGAAGGCGTTGAGCTCGGTGCCGGGGCTGGCGAGCGACACGAGCGTCGTTCCCGCGACCTCGTTGGCGCCGAGCGGCGATGCATCGCGCGGCACCTCGATGAGCTCGGCGCGTTCGCGGGCGGTGAAGGCGATCGCGCGCATGGTGGCGGCGAGGGGCTGGGCTGAGGCGGTCATGGGGGATCCTTAGGTGGCGGCGGTGCGGGCGGAGAACGCGGCGTCATCGGCGGGACGGAGCGCCCGCACTTCGCGCGCCGCGACCCACGCGGCGGCGCGTCGCAGCATCTCGCGAGGCGCGAACGCCTCGTACGTGCGCTCGCTGTGTCCGAGCAGCGTCTGGAACACGCGTCCGCGCCCGTAGCGGTACGCCCACGCGAGCGGCTCGGTCGCGCCGGTGACGCGCGATGGCGCCTCGAGCATCGGGGCGATCGGTTCGTCGCCGACCTGGCGCACGTAGAGCTCGTCGGCGACCGTGAACGGCTCGATGCCCGCCACGATCGGGTGGTCGCCGCGCGGGCTCGCGACGAACGCGCCGAAATCGTCGTGGGCGCTGCCGGCGTGGTGATCCCAGACGCGGCGCACCAGGCGCCGGTACTCGGGCCAGTCCGAGCCGCCCGCGCCAGGCAGCGAGCGGTGGAACGCGCCGTTGGCGAAGTGGATCACGATGAGGCCGCCGCCGGCGCCGACGAAGGTGGCGAGGGCGGTTCGCGCGGCCGCGCTGGCGCCGACGGGATCCTGCCAGTTGCACCAGTTGAGGGCGATCGCGTCGTAGACGCCGAGATCGCGCCGGGCCAGCTCCTCGGCATCGCCGACCGCGTCGACGGCGATGCGCCGGTCGCGCCCGAGCGCGGCCGCGATCGCCGGCGTCGTCGTCGGCCAGTTGTGCCAGCGGTGCGCCTCGTTGCCGGACAGCAGCAGCACGCGCAGCGCGGCATCGGCTGGTCGTGCGGCGAGGATCAGCGCCGCCGCGTCGCGCGTCAGGTGCGGCGCCTGGACGCCGTCCGCCGGGATCTCGACGCCGGCGCACCACGCCAGTCCGTTCAGCAGCGCGAGGCGATACGAGGGCTTGGCCCAGTTGGCGTGGTCGTGCCCGAGGCTGGTGCCGAAGCCGCGGCCGCCGTCGGCGCGTTCGACCGCCCACGCGACGACGTCGCCATCCTGGCGCGTGCCCGCCAGCGCCGGCACGCGCAGCAGGCGTGCGGCGTCGTCGGCCAGACGCAGGTCGTGATAGAACTCTTCTCGCAAGGTGAATCGGTCGGGCAGGCCCCGCGTCGCAGGATGGTCGGCGGTGACGACGACGTCCGTCTCGAGCGTGGTGATGCGCGAGCGCCAGGCGCGTCCGCCGTCGTCGCCCTGCCACTGGAAGTAGCCGCCGCACCAGCGCAGCGCCCGCTCGGCATCGCCTTCGCCGGCGAACAGCCCGAAGTGGACGACCGCGACGCCGCCGCCGCGCGCCACCAGCGCCTCGACCTGGGCGATCGCGCGCGGATGGGCGAGGTGCAGCGCGTCGCTATAGAGGTCGCCGTCGCGGCCGTCGCAGAACAGGGCGATGGCATCGCACCAGGCAAGGTCCTCGTCCTGCGGCCAGCCGTCGACGACCCGGCAGGACAGCTGGACCGACGCCGTGGATCGCATCAGCATCGCCGCGCATACCCGCGCATCCCAGCCGTAGTCGTGGACCCCGTTGCCTTCCGGGCCGTGGCTCTTGTCGCCGGCGACCAGCAGGAGGCGGCGATTGCGGACGTTCTGGATCATGGGCACCATCCCGATGGGCGCGATCATCGCCGATCCGGGGTAGGCTTGGAATGGCTGCCGATCCGCGCCGGATATCCGTGCGTCCCGGGAGGAACCGATGCGGGAGACCTTCGACGACCTGCGCCTCGACCGCGTCGAGGCCGAGCTGCAGGACATGCGCTCCGGATACGTGCACCGGAAGTGCATCCCGTGGGCGATCGTCGTCCAACCGGTGATCGGCGCCTACATCGCCAGCGGTCCGGAGCGCAGCGTGCGCATCGCCAGCGGCGAGGTCTGCCTGGTGGCCGCCGGCGTGCCGATCGCGTTCGACCACCGCGGCGACCGCGCCGGGCGGATGCGCTCGCGGTGGCTGCACATCCAGGCGTCGTACCGCGGCGTCCTCGACCCGTGCGCGCTGCATCGCACGCCCAGCCGCATCGCCGGCGCCGCGGGGGCGCGCATCGGCGCGTTGTTCGACGAGCTGCTGCCGATCGCCGATGGCGGCGTCACGGCGCGCGTCCGCCGGCTCGCCCTGGCGGCGCACATCCTGGCCGAGGCGTTGGCGGCGACCGCGGCCGATCCGCGCGCCGACGACCTGGTCGCGGGCGCGGCCCGGCTCGCGCCGCTGACCGCGTGGGCGAAGGCCAACCTGCATCGGCCGTTGACCATCGCCGACCTCGCCCGCGCGGCCGGCATGTCGCGGTCGCGCCTGCACGCGCACTGCCGACGCTGGCTGCACCGCGCGCCGATGGCCTGGCTGAAGGAGCTGCGCCTGGCTGAGGCCGCGCATCGGCTGCTGGTCGGCGACGATCGCGTCGCCGCGGTCGCCGAGGCCACCGGCTTCGCCAACCCGTTCCACTTCAGCCGCGAATTCACCCGCCGGTACGGCCTGCCGCCGCGCGGCTATCGCGACGGCCAGCGCCTCGGCGGCGCGTGAGGCTCAGCCGGCGGCGGCGCTGGCCGCGCGCAGCTCGGTGGTGCCGTCCGGCTTGCGGATCACCGCGTCGATGACCTCCATCGCCCACAGCGCCTCTTCCGGCGACGGCGACGGATCGCGCTTGGCCTTGATCGCGTTGACGAACTCGCGCACCGCGCCGGTGAAGCCCTGGAAGAAGTGGCGCGTCTGGCCCATGTTCGGGATGCCGTAGTCGGGACGCCAGATCGAGATCTCGCCGAGCGGCACGCGCGGTTCGATCTCCTGCATGGAGGGGGCGAGCACGTCGGTGCCGCCGTCGTTGCCGCGGTGCAGCTCCATGTGCTGGACGTTGTCGACGACGATCAGCGCGTTGGCGCCGTCCATGACGCCGGATATCTCGATGCGCTCCTGGATGCGCGGCTGCGACGAGTCCAACGTCAGCTGCGCCATGCGGCCGCCCGCGAAGCGCAGCGTCAGCGCCAGGGACACGCGATCGTTGCGCCGCATCGACTGCGACGACACCGCCAGCGGCGCGCCGAAGAACGAGATCGCCAGGTCGATGATGTGCACCGACATCACCAGCAGCATGTCGTCGAGCTTCCCCGACTGCCAATGCGCGTAGCGGAACCAGCCCATCGACGGATCGAAGCCGCCGCTGGTCATCAGCTCGCGCGCCTTGCGGTAGGGCAGGCCGAAGCGCTTCATGTAGCCGGTCATGACGAAGGTGCCGTTGGCGCGGGCCAGGCCGACCATCTCGCGCGCCTGCGCCAGCGTCGGCGCGGTCGGCTTCTCGACGTAGAGCGGGATGCCGCGCGCCAGCACCTGCTTGCCGATCTCGTAGTGGATCTGCGGCGGCCCGACGATGAACACGCCGTCCGGCTTGCGTTCGTCGAGCATGGCGCGCACGTCGGTGTACGACGAGGCGCCGCCGAAGATCCGCGCGTTGCGCTCGGCCAGCGCCCGGTCGAGATCGACCACCGCGTCGAGCCGGCAGTCGGCGTAGGCCAGGCACGGGTACAGGTTGTTGGTCGAGTGCGTGCCGCAGCCGATGAAGGCGATGCGCGGGGTGGTGCTCATGGGCGGGCTCCGATGGAGGTGGGACCGTGCGTGGTCGTGGAGGCGTCGGCGGCGTCGGCGGCGAGGCCCTGCAGGTAGCCGAGCGACCGCGACACGGCTTCGGCCTCCTCGCGTTCGTCGTGCAGCTCGACCTCGGCGCTCAGCCAGCCGGCGTAGCCGGCGCGCGCCAGCTCCCGCGCCAGCGCGCGGTGCTCGGCGGCGGCCGACGGCTTGGCGATGTCCTTGACGTGGACGTGCGCGATGCGCCGCGGCAGAGCTCGCGCGACCGCGGCCGGGCTGATGCCGGACGCGGTGAAGTGCCAGGTGTCGATGGTCGCGCCCAGCCCGGCGTCGGGCAGCGCGGCGAAGATGCGCCGGTAGTCGTCGATGGTCTCGATCTGGAAGCGGTGGTGGTTCTCGACGGTCAGGCGCACCCCGTGGCGGCGCGCCGGCGGCAGCAGGGCGCGCAGGCCGCCGATGATGCGCTCCAGCATCCGCGCGCGCGCCTCCGGCGGCGTGCCGTCCGCCACCGGCATGCCGTTGACGTTGACGAATTCGCAGCCGAGCGCGCCGGCGAAGGCGATGACCTTGGCGACGTAGTCCAGGGAGGTCGCGAGCGCCGCGTCATCGGTGCCATCGATGCCGCCGCCGTGGACGCCGATCGCGCGCACGCCGCGGCGATCGAGCTCGGCGCGCGCCGCCGCCGGCTGCTGCGTGCGCGCGTCGAGGTGGATCCACCCCGGGATCATCAGGATCTCGACGGCGTCGAAGCCGGCCGCGACCACCGCGTCCAGGGCCTCGGGCCAGGGTCGGCGGCAGGCGCCGATGGTGCTCATGCAAGGGCGCATCCGCATCTCCGACGGCGAGCATGCCATCGGCATGCGGAGCGGGATGGACGGGCGTGCTGCGCAGGTGCTCCGCCGTGCGGGCGGAAGGTTGTCGGTGGCCCGCGGTGGCTAGGATGCGCGCATGCCGGTCAGCGTGCAGTGGGCGGTCATCGACCGCTTCCCGGTCGGCTGGCGGATGGGCGCCCACCACCACGACGACATCCACGAGATCCTCCTGGTGACCGCCGGGCGGCTGCGCACCGCGATCGACGGCGTCGTCCAGGTCGCCGAGCCCGGTTCGGTCGTGCTCCACGTCGCCGGCCGCGACCACGCCGAGGAGGCGCTCGGCACCCGTCCGTTCGAAGCGCTGTACGCCAATGTCGCCGTGCGCGGCGCGCCGCGCCTCGATGCCGCGCCGTGGCAGATCGTCGACCACGGCGGGCGCGTCGAGGCGGCGATGCGCTGGGCGGTCGAGGCCTTCGCCGCCGGCACCGCGTCGGCGCGCGAGGCCGCCTCGGGGCTGATCGCCGCCGCGCTGCACGAGTTCATCGCCGGAGCCGCCGATCCCGACGCCGAGCTGGTGCGGCGCGTGCGCGCCTACGCGATCGCGCGGCTCGGCGAACCGCTGACGCTCGACGACCTCGCCGCCGCCGCCGCGCTCAGCCGCTACCACTTCGCGCGGCGCTTCCGCGTCGCGACGCGCCAGTCGCCGATGCGCTGGCTGAGCGAACTGCGCCTCGACAGCGGCCGGCACCTGCTCGCCACCACCGACCTCACGGTCGAGGCGATCGGGCGGCGGGTCGGATTCCCCGACCGCTTCCACTTCTCGCGCGCGATGCGCCGGCGCAGCGGCCGTCCGCCGAGCGGATGGCGGCGATGACCCGGTTTACGCCGCTCCGATCGGTGCCGCGGCGCCGATCGAGGGTTGACCCCCGCCCGCGGCCTGGCAAAACCAACTAAATGGTTGGATCACACATCCCGCGCCGTTTCGCCTCCGAGGACCAGCTCGAGGAGAGCCTCGCCGCGCCGCCGGCGTGGCTGCCCGAGGCGCTCGCGCGCGCGCCGGGCGACATCGTCGTGCTCGGCGCCGCCGGCAAGATGGGCCCGAGCCTGGCGATCACCGCCAAGCGCGCCGGTGGCGGCCGGCGCGTCATCGCCGTCAGCCGTTTCAGCGAGAAGGGCGTCGCCGAGCGGCTGCAGCGCGCCGGCGTCGAGATCCTGCCCTGCGACCTGCTCGACCGCGCGCAGGTGGCGCGCCTGCCGCAGGCGGCGAACGTCATCTATCTCGCCGGGCGCAAGTTCGGCACCGGCGCGGACGCGCCCAAGACCTGGGCGATGAACGCGCTGGTCCCCGCCAACGTCTGCGAGCGCTACGAGGGCGCGCGCATCGTCGCCCTGTCGACCGGCTGCGTGTACCCGCTGGTGCCCAGCGACCGCGCCTGCGACGAGGACGTGCCGCCGGCGCCGGTCGGCGAATACGCGCAGTCGTGCCTGGCGCGCGAGCGCGTCTTCCAGCACTACGCCGGCGAAGGCCGCGTGCGCTGCGTGCTGGTGCGCCTGAACTACGCCCTCGAGCCGCGCTACGGCGTCGTCCACGACATCGCCCGCGCGATCCTCGACGACGAGCCGGTCGAGCGCGGCGCGCCGTGCTTCAACGGCATCTGGCAGGGCGACGCGAACGCCATGGTGCTCGGCATGCTCGAGCTGGCCGCGTCGCCGGCGGCGGTGATGAACCTCACCGGCCCGGAGACCGCCTCGGTCACCGCGGTGGCCGAGGAGCTGGGCCGGCTGCTCGGCCGGACCCCGCGCTTCGTCGGCGAGCCCGGCACGCATGCCTGGCTCAACGACGCGCGCCGGGCGTTGTCGCGCTTCGGCTATCCGCGCGTGCCGCTGGCGCAGATCGTCGAGATGACCGCGGCGTGGTTGGCCGACGGCCGGCGCTCGCTGGGCAAGCCGACGCACTTCAGCGCCGTCGACGGGACGTTCTGAGATGGCGATCCCCAGCGACATCCGCGCCGCCTTCCGCGCCGGCACCGCGATCCCGGCGCATCCGCTCGCGCTCGACCAGGACAAGAAGCTGAGCGAGCGGCATCAGCGCGCGCTGGCGCGCTACTACGTCGCCGCCGGCGCCGGCGGCATCGCGGTGGGCGTGCACAGCACGCAGTTCCAGATCCGCGATCCGAAGATCGGCCTGTACGAGCCCGTCCTGCGCCTCGCCGCGCACACCATCGACGCCGCCGCGGCGAAGGCCGGGCGCCCGGTGATGCGCATCGCCGGCGTCTGCGGGCCGACGGCGCAGGCGGTGCGCGAGGCGTCGCTGGCGGCGGGTCTGGGCTACCACGCGGCGCTGCTGTCGCTGGCCGGCGTGCCGGGGAGCCTGGCCGACCTGGTGGCCCACTGCCGCGCGGTCGCCGAGGTCATCCCGGTCATCGGCTTCTACCTGCAGCCCGCGGTCGGCGGCCGCGTCCTGCCGTTCGCCTTCTGGCGGGACTTCGCCGCGATCCCGAACGTCATCGGCATCAAGATGGCGCCGTTCAACCGCTACCGGACGCTCGACGTCGTGCGCGGCGTCGCCGCCTCCGGGCGCGACGACATCGCGCTCTACACCGGCAACGACGACAACATCGTCGCCGATCTGGTCACCCCGTTCCGGCTCGACGGCGGGCGCGAGCTGCGGGTGGTCGGGGGCCTGCTCGGGCAGTGGTGCGTCTGGACGCAGCCGGCGGTGGCCCTGCTGGCGCGCTGCCGCGCGCTGGTCGCCTCCGGGGCTCCGATCCCGGCCGAGCTCCTGGCCCTGGGGGCACGGCTGACCGACGCCAATGCGGCGGTGTTCGACGCGGCCAACGACTTCCGCGGCTGCCTGCCCGGACTGCATTACATCCTGCACGGCCAGGGACTGATGCCGGGCTTGTGGTGCCTGGACGACCATGAAGTACTGTCTCCGGGACAAGCCCAGGAGATCGACCGCGTGCGCCACGCCTATCCCGACCTGATCGACGACGCGTTCGTCGCCGCCCACCGCGACCGCTGGCTGGCCGACTGACATGGCCGCCGGCAAACGCCGTACCGAGCCCGCCAGCGCCCGCGCGCAGGCGACGCGCGACGCCATCCTCGCCGCGGCGATGGAGGAGTTCGCGGCGCGCGGCCCCGACGGCGCGCGCGTCGACCGCATCGCCACCCGCGCCAGGGCCAACAAGGAGCGCATCTACGCCTACTTCGGCGGCAAGGAGCGGCTGTGGGCCGCGGTGCTCGAGCGCGCATTCGCCGAGATCGCCGAGGCCGAGCGCCCGCTGGCCGAGACCGGCATGGACGGCGACAACCGGCTCGCCGAACGCGCGCTACGCGTCTACTTCGACATCCACGAGAACCATCCGCACCTGTGGCGGCTGCTGGCCTGGGCGAACCTGACCGGCTCGGTCGGCGGCAAGTTCGCCAACGCCAAGGTCGCGGTCTACGCGGGTCTCGAGGAGGCGTTCGCCACCGCGCAGCGCAACGGCCTGTATTCCGCCGACGTCACCTTCCCGGCCTACGCCTTCGCGCTGATCGCGCTGTCGCTGGTCGCTTTCTCGAACCGCAGGACGCTCGCCACCCATCTCGATCTGGATCTCGACGACGTCGCCGTCCGCCGCCGCCTGGTCGAGGAGCTGGCGACATTGATCGAACGCGGCGCGGCCAAGCCCAAGTCCAAGGCGAAATGATCGGCGGCGAGCACACGTCGGCCGCCTGGCAGGAGCACGCCGGCGACGTCTGCGTGCTGCCGGTCGGCGCGTTCGAGCAGCACGACCGCTGGCTGCCGCTGGCGACCGACACCATCCTCGCCGAGCACTTCGCGCGCATGGTCGCCCAAGCGCTGGACGCGGCGCTGATCCCCGCGCTGCCGATCGGCACCTCGTTCGAGCACTGCGGCCACCGCGGCACGCTCAGCCTCAAGCCCGAGACGGCGATGGCGATCGTGCGCGACCTGGTCGACGAGCTGGAACGCCAGGCGTTCCGCATCCTGATCATCGTCAACGGCCACGGCGGCAACTTCTCGTACCCGCCGGTGGTGCGCGACCTGAACCGCCAGGACCGTCGGCTGAAGATCATCCTGGTCGATCCGTGGACCTTCGCCGCCGGCGGCATCGCCGAGGACAGCGCCGGCAAGGGCACCGACCTGCACTGCGGCGAGTTCGAGACCTCGCTCATGCTGGCCATCCGCCCCGACCTGGTCGGCGCGCGGATCGACAGCTACGTCCAGTCGCGCGACGCGCACGCCCTGACGCGGTCGGATCTCAACACCTTCGGCATCGGCCACTTCAACGCGTCCGGCTCGATCGGCTTCCCGTCCTTCGCCAGCGCCGACAAGGGGCGCGCGCTGCTCGATTCGATCCGCGGCGCGATGGTGCCGTGGCTCAACGACCGCATCGCGAGGCTGCGCCGCGAGCCGCGCTACGCCGGAGCCGGCGGCATCGCCCTGCGCACGATGGTCGCGCGCGATGTCGCGGACGGCATGCGCCTGAAGTCGGCGGCCGGCTGGAACCAGACCGAGAACGACTGGAACGCGTTCGTGCGCGCCTCGCCCGAGGGCTGCTTCGTCGCCGTGCGCGACGGGCGCGTCGTCGGCAGCGCGGCGACCATCCGCTACGGCGCCGGCGCGCGCGAGGTCGCCTGGATCGGCATGGTCCTGGTCGATCCGGACGAGCGCCACGGCGGCATCGGCACGCGGCTGATGCGCCGCGCGCTGTCGCACCTCGAGGACTGCCCGTCGGTGAAGCTCGACGCGACGCCGGCCGGCCGCGAACTGTACCTGCGCCTGGGTTTCAGCGACGAGCGGCCGCTCGCCCGCCATGCCTGCGTCAGCGCCCCGGCGATCGCCGGCGAGGATCCGACGGTCGCCATGCGCGCCGAGCATCTCGACGCCGTCGCCGCGCTCGATCGCGCCGTCACCGGCCTCGATCGCCGCGACCTGGTGCGCGCGCTCCACGACGCCGCGCCGCACCTCGCGCGCGTGCTGGTGCGCGATGGCGCGATCGTCGGCGCCTGCCTCGGTCGCGCCGGGTCGTCGGCGACGCAGATCGGTCCGGTCGCCGCGCCCGACAGCGCCGACGCGCGCGCGCTGATCGCCGCCGCGCTGCGCGCCTGCGCCGGACGCGCCGTGCTCATCGACGTGCCGGGCGCCCAGGCGGAGGTCGGCCGCTGGCTCGCCGATCACGGCTTCGCCGTCCAACGCCCGCTGATCCGCATGTGGCGCGGCAGCCCCGGGCCGGCGGGAGACGTCGCGCGCGAATTCGCGATCGTCGGACCCGAGTTCGGCTGAGCTTCGAGCTTCGAGCTTCGAGCTTCGAGCTTCTAGCTTCGAGCTCGCGGCTTCGGGCTTCGAGCTCGCGCTTCAGCCTTCGACGCTCAGGCGATCTGCTCGACGCTCACCCGGTTGCGCGCCGTGCGCGCGTCGACCCCGGCCACCGGCTCGATCAGCCGGGTGTAGAGCCCGGGCCGGCGCGACGCGAGATGCGCGCTCGGCAGGCTGCCGACGCGCGCGGCCTTGCTCAGCGTCGCCAGGACGATGTCGTCGCCCGCGCGCGTGGTCTCGGCCGCGACCAGGCCTTCCGGATCGAACACCGCGCTGCAGCCGACCCGCACCTCGGGGCCGTCGACGCCGACGCCGTTCACGAACGCCAGCCAGCAGTTGTTGTCGTAGGCCCGCGACGGCAGCCACTTGTGGATCCACGCCCGGCCCTTCGGGCCGATGAAGGCGTCGTGCAGCGGCTTCGGATCGGCGGCGCGCTTGCGCCACAGCTCGAGCGGGATGCGGCCCATGCCGGCGCGCGGGATGTCGAAGCCACCGGTCTGGTGCGGGGCGAACACCAGCTCGGCGCCGCTGAGCGCCAGCACGCGCATGTTCTCGGGGATGTTGTTGTCGTAGCAGATCAGCACGCCGCAGCGCCAGCCCTTGACGTCGAACAGCGCGAGGCGGTCGCCCGACGAGATCGACGAGCTCTCGAAGGCGTGCAGCTTGCGGTGGCGGAACAATGCGCCGGCGTCGTCGACCACCACCCACGTGTTGTAGAGGCGGTCGCCGTCGCGCTCGAGCAGGCCGAAGCCGATGGCGATGCCGTGTCGGCGCGCCACGGCCGTCATCGCGCGCACCGCTGGGCCGTCGTCCGCGGTCTCGGCGATCGCGCGCAGCCGCTCGCGATCGAGCCCAGTCAGGTAGTGGTAGCCGCTGAGGCACATCTCGGGGAAGGCCACGACCTCGGCGCCCCGCCCGGCGGCCTGGGCGGCCAGCTCGGTCATCCGCGCGAGGTTCCTGGTCTTGTCGTCCTCGGTCATCTCGAATTGGACCGCGGCGATGGTCAGCGTGTCGTTCATGGAGGCTCCGGTTTCCGGTGGCGGCTGTCTTCCAGCGTATCTCCAACCAACGAGGCGCTTGGCGACGACTTCGTCGATGCGGTCAGGAGGATCGTCGCCTGTCGTGCGGACGTTTGGCCGCGCCTCGCGCGCTGGCGACCTCGATGGGGGGCCGCCTGCGCGGCCGTCGCGCTCAGCCGGCCGGAGAGGCCCAGCGGTCGCTGCACATGACGCAGCGCAGGCGCTGCCCGACCACGTACGAGCGGCGCGTATGCCAGCGATGGCCGCACTCGAGGGTGAGGGTGCGGCCGCGCCCCTCGACGATGACCTCGAGGATGCGCCGCGGCGGCAGACGGGTCCAGGCGGGGCGCGTGGTCATGACTCTTGAGCCTGTCGGTTGGACGTGCTTGGCAAGCGGGCAGGACCGGAATCCATCAGCCGCGTCTCATTGCACACGACGCCGTGGCGACGGCGGGACCGGACGGCGGCGTGGTGCGCAGGTGACGCCATTTCCTGCGCAGGACGCGCCGGCTCACGGGTCGGCGATGTAGGCCTTGAAGGGTTGCCCGTCGCGCGTGCACACATTGACGGCGTGGCAGTCGCCGCAGCGGATCCGGTAGGCGGCGAACCGGCGCTGGAAGCGGTCGAGCCGGCGGCGTTCGGCGATGCCGACCCTGCCGAGGTAATCGGCGATCGCGTCGTCGAAGCGGTTGTGGCACAGCGCGCACGCGTGCTCACCGACCAGGCGCATGAAGCGCACGCGCAGCCGCCACTGCACGAACACCCACGGCACCAGCACCACGAAGCCGATCCCGAGGATGCCGCCCCACATGCCGGGATGGTCGCGGCGGCCCCGGCGCTGGCCAGACGTTCCATGCCGGACGTGCTCATGGGCTCGCAGGCGGTGCAAGACCTCCAGTTCGTAGCTCGTCGCGAGCATCGCCATGGCATCGTCCCAAGTGGGAGCCGCCCATGTACCTCCGCGTCATCGCCATCCTCGTCGCATGCGTCTCGCTGTCGGGAGCCGACCATTGGCGATCGGCGGGATCGGTGCGCGCCGTGCCGGCCACGGACATCGCCGCGGTGGCGCTGGCCTCGGGCTTCGCCCTGCGCGTCCCCGGCGTCGGCGCGTGCGAGCTGTTCGTGCCGATGATCGAGCGGTGGGTGCCGGTCGCGGCGCTGCGGACGCCGCGCCAGCCCGGCTCGTTCTCGCTCACGCGTCTCGCCGATGGCCGGGTCCTGGTGGCTGGCGGGACCGTGCCGGATTCGCCGCTCGACGCGATCCGCGCCTGCGAGGTCTTCGATCAGCGGACGCTGCGCTGGACGTCGACCGGCAGCATGCGCTGGGGCCGCCGCTGGCACATCGCCGAACGCCTGCCCAACGGGCGCGTGCTCGCCGCCGGCGGGCTCAGCCAGCAGTTCGAGTTCGACGATCCCGCCACGCCGTGGCCGGACGACGAGGTGCCCTTCGGCCGTTTCTGGGATGCGCGCATGCCGACCGCCGAGCTCTACTGCCCGGCGAGCGGCCGCTGGCGCGACGCGCGCGACATGAACGTGGCGCACAGCGAAGGCGCGAGCGCCGCGCTCGATGACGGCCGGGTGCTGGTCTACGGCGGCTGGACCGATGGCACGCGCACCGTCCAGTGGGCGGTCAGCGAGGTCTACGATCCCGCGACGAACCGCTGGACGCGCAGCGCGAACCCGGCGTTCCCCGACGAGTACGTCATGACCGAGCCGCTGACCAAGCTCGCGGATGGGCGCGTGGTGACGCTCAACGGCGTCTTCGACGCCTTCCGTCAGCTGCCCGAGGCCTGGCAGGGGGCCAGCGTCTTCGATCCGCGGACCAATTCCTGGAGCCGCTTCCCGTCGCCGATCACGCCGCGGCTCGACGCGCGGGCGACGCTGCTCGCCGATGGCCGCCTGATGATCGCCGGCGGCGTCGTCGCCGACGAGGATGGCAACCTGATCCCGACGCGCGCCGTCGAGTTCTGGTCGCCGAGCACCGGCGCGTGGACGCCGGCGCCGATCCTGGGCGTCGGTCGCGCGCTGCACCGGCAGCTGCGGCTCAGCGATGGGCGCGTGCTGGCGATCGCCGGCCTCGGCGCGCCCGGATCGAGCGAGATATTCGGCGGGCGCTCGGTGATCCTGCCGCCGGGTCCGCCGCTGGCGATCAACTGACCCGGCGTTTCGCGCGCGGCGGGGCGAGGCGCTTCATCAGCCTGGCGGCGAAGCCGGTGCCGAGCGCGGTGTCCTCGTGCCGGGTGAAGACGAAGCAGTCCTTCCACGCCTCGGCACGAATCCGCGCCGCCCACGCGTCGAGCGCGCGCGGCGTGTAGTCGAGCCGGCGCAGGCGCAGGTAGCCCCACGCGGCGGTCGCGACCATCGGCGTGGCGAGGTCGTCGGTGTCGGCGATGCACAGCGCGACGCCGCGGTCGCGCAGCACGGCGTAGACCGCGTCGTCGAACCACGACGGGTCGCGGAACTCGACCGCCAGCTTCAGCGCGCGCGGCCACGCCTCGAGCGCGTCCTCGAGCAGCGCCGCGTCCTTCTTCAGGTTCGGCGGCAGCTGGATGAGCGCGGGTCCGCGGCGCGCTCCGAGCCCGCCGAGCGCCGCCGCGAAGCGCGCGAGGTCGCCCTCGACGCGACGCAGGCGCTTGTGATGGCTGATCGTCGCCGGCGCCTTGACCGCGAAGCGGAAGGCGCGCGGCACCTGCGCGATCCACGGCGCGAAGCTGCCGGCGCTCGGCGCGCGATAGAAGGTGCTGTTGATCTCGACCCCGGTGAAGCGGCTCGCGTAGTAGCCGAGCATCGCCGAGGTCGGCAGATCGCGCGGATAGAAGCGGCCCTTCCACGGCGGATAAGCCCAGCCGCTGGTGCCGATCCAGCTCCGCGCGGTCATGTAGCCGACGCGGCGCCCGCACGGCGCAGCGCGCGATCCTGGATGAAGCGCATCTCGATCAGGTTCGCGGCGAGCGACAGGCGCGACTCGACCGCGAGCAGCGCCGCCGCGTAGGCCATCGCCAGCACGCCGCCGAGCCCGAGCAGCAGCGCCGCGCGGCCGGTGTCGATCTGCGCCAGGCCGGCCGCGCCGATGACCAGGCTGGCGAGGACCAGCAGCACCAGCGCCGCGTACAGCGTGACCAGGCTGTGGTGGATCAGGCGCACGCGGTGGACCAGCTTGGGCAGCACCAGCCCGACCAG
>Ga0196963_10001570_pt1 | contig 15130 bp, 17 predicted proteins | sample S1_5metaG_FD_148600 | JGI IMG/M metagenome (GOLD analysis project Ga0196963, IMG submission 148600) | Soil microbial communities from Anza Borrego desert, Southern California, United States - S1_5 | ecosystem: Environmental > Terrestrial > Soil > Desert | place: USA: California | collected... | reverse complement strand
ACGTATAACCCTGGGAGCACGAAAAGCACCATAAATGTATTGCAGGCTACCAAAAAGAAACCCAGGGAAACTCCCCGGGGAACAAAGACGATCGCTGAAACCCTTATGCTGTAAGCATTGTAGCGTTTGGGGTGGCAGCGGTATCCCTATAAAAGTTATGTGTATACGTATATTTAGCCTTATATGTATACGTATAAGCGTAGAAAAGTGTATACGTATAACTTATCAGTCGTGACTGAGTACAAATACTTACCCAAGGAGCCCTTGAATATACGGTATGCCTACCAAGAAACCGTAGATTATCTTAGGACTCCACCGAGGGAGCTCTGGGTGACTGGGACGATCGGTGAGTCTTGTCAGTGTCCCCAGTGTCCCTCCAGTGTCCCTGTTTGTAATCGCTGAAATCCTCATGGAGCCGAGGCAGTGTCCCTAATGTCCCTCCAGTGTCCCTGTTTAGGGACACCAGTGTCCCTGTTTGTAATCTCTGAAACCCTCATGGAATAAGGGGAGTGTCCCTAGTGTCCCTAGTGTCCCTGGTTTTTGGACTAAAAGTATTCATAAAATCTCCCATGTAAGAGAGGGTATAGGGACATTAGGGACATTAGGGACACTGGGCAGGCGTAGCAAGGGTTTCGGGGTTTCAACTTAGGGACACTGGTGTCCCTGTTTAGGGACACTGAGGGACACCGGAGGTTAGGTGTGACAGTTGCCCTACTCCCTCCGGTCGTATTCTTTGAGCCTCTAACGCTTGCCTGGAGCGGACTTCAGCCTATTCTAGCATCGTTTTCCCGGGGCTTGTCAACTGTGACAGTTACCTGGCAAACCTGCGGACGGCTCCAGGGCTACAACCTGCAAGCCTTTGAGCGACCTATAAGCCCCTGGGCTCCCTCCAGGATGCCCGTAGGGACGCGCTAGGTCACCCTAACGCAGAAACACCCCAGGAACTCCTGAGGTGTCTTCTAGCGCTTTCTAGGTGACTATTCCGTGACCTGGGCAGCCCTAACGGCGACTTGCCTGGGTCTTGACCAGGACTAACAGTTCAACTGCGGGACAGCTCTCTCCGAAGTGCTTCTTGAGACTTTCGCACTCCACCTCATCGTAGGCACCCGGTCGGATCTGGTACAGACGGTAACCTTCCTTATAGACAAGGCTGTGGTCGCCACGTTGCACAGGACGCCTTAAGAGCATATCTAAAGGTGTTGTTTTATGGTCTTCTCCACCTCAGTTAGAGCCTGGATAGAATCCTACCCCGTCCGATGGTCTTCGGGTAAGGAGATCGTATCAGTTCGCGTCCTTTTGGGGCAGCAGTCAAAGTCCTCTAACTGTGAGATAACCCTAGCAGATCCCACAGGGTCGATTGCTGAGGCATTGATCCGACATACCTTAGAATCCGGTGGGCTCCAGATGTTACCTTCTCCTGAAGCTAAGCCTAATATGGCTGTCCCCGGTAATGCCACTCCAGCCAATAGTTCCTCTACAGCTCTCGCAGCCCTGACCCCAGAGCGGAGAGCCTTCTTAGATGCCCTGGCAGAGAAGGAGAGTAATGGACAGTACAACATCATTAACGGAGGAGCGACGTTTAGCGACTACAGTAGACACCCTTTTGAGGGTAGTAATCAGATATTAGGGACAGGTGTAGCCGCAGGTCGCTATCAGTTCATGCCCGGAACCTGGGGAGACCTTAGACGGAAGCACAACTACCCAGACTTTAGCCAAGCTAACCAAGACCAAGCGGCGATCGACTACATCAGGGATCTAGGCTGTCTCGGTCTGATCGACTCAGGGGATATCGCTGGAGCTGCCCGGAGGTTACAGCCGATCTGGACTTCGCTACCTGGAGCTGCGGAGACTCAATGGAACTTACCGGAGTTCTTGGCATTTTATAACCAGCGTCTAGCCGCTTACCGGGGAGGTCAGCCCCAGACAATAGGAGAAAAGGCTCAGCCAGCTACGACCACTCAGGCAGCACAACCCGCTACAGCCGCCTCTGTCGAGAACTTCAAAGGCTCAAAGCTATTTGTTGAGGTGTCCACGGGCAGCAACGTGGCTCCTTATGTCTTCGAGTATTTCCATCAAGGTACCTATACCGACCAGGACGGGCTAACCAAGCTGACCGGGCAGGGTATCCGCTGGGTGCTCAATCGTCGCCGCAGGAACGAGGGACACAGTAACAAGTCCTTGAAACAGCTAGCGGAGGATATCTGCAAATCCCAAGGGCTCACCCTGGACTGGCAGGCACAGGTCAATCCTGATTACGAGTACATCGATCAGTCTGGTATATCGGATTACCAGCTACTCCTCCGGGAGGCAGAGAACGCTGGTCTCTTTGTGAGCGAAGCGAACGGGAAGCTTACGGTCAAACAACTGGACAACCTCCGGGACATAGACCTCACCCTGATGCCTGGGCTCAACCTGATCTCCTACAAAGTAGAAGACCGGGCGATCGACGTAAACCAGGAGGAATCTAGTAGCCTCGACCCGCAGGCATCTAAGTACGACCTCGACCCGGTAACCGGACAGTTCCGGCAGAGCCAGCCTGACGTAGACCCGGTGAACGATAAGAGCGCAACCGGGAAAGCCCAGGGGACACCTACCGGCACCCTGAAGCCCGGTCAGGATGCCACGGTAACCACGTCGAGACAGAGATATAAGAGAGTCAAGGGCTTGCCCAGTACCTTTGTGCTCCCGATGTCGGACAGTACCCTCATTCTGCAACCTTTGGATGCCGTAAGAACTACCGGGCTACCCGGGGTACTCAGTCGGATCTGGTTGGTAGACTCGGTTGCCCATGAGTTAGCCGATGGGCAGACGACGATCGACTGTTACAGCCCGGTTGAAGTGGTAGACCTAACTCCTCAGACTTTGGCTCCAGGAGAGGCTCCCTCAAGTAACCCTGGAGGCTACATCTTCCCGACCAAAGGCTCGATCGTGACAGACATCCGGAGGTATCGCAGTGCTACAAGATATCACCACGGACTAGACCTAGCTGGAACTCAGGGAGACCCAACCTATGCGATGGCTGCCGGAGTTGTTACCACAGCAGTTACCGGGTGCGTCGTCGGAGCCTCTGAGTGTGGAGGCGGATACGGCAACTGGGTAGAAATCAGTCACCCAGACGGCTACTCTACAAGGTACGCTCACTTGTCTTCTGTAAGCGTCCGAGTCGGTCAGCAAGTCACCCAAGGGCAAAACTTAGGAGGTCAGGGTACAACCGGAGGCAGTACCGGGGTACACCTCCATGTAGAAGTCAGGGACTCCTCAAATAACTCCTGTGACTTCAGTGTGGTCGGTCTTCGTAACCCAGCCGTTGGCGAAACTATTTAAGGAGCCTGGGTCTGGCGTTAGTAACTCCGGCTGACTCAGGGCAGCCCTTTAGGGAGTTCTAGGTCTATTCCTAGAGCGGTCTCTACTCGCCTCAATGTGTCGATCGGAGTCGCTTGCTTCTCTCCCTCGATACGGTGCCAGGATTGTACTGAAATCTCGGCTAGCGCGGCTAGTAGGCTCAACTGCCTGCCGTCGTCCTTCCTTGCCTGTCTGATACGATCTCCCAGTCCCGGGACTTCTACGCTGTACAGCACTTCCATAGATCGTGGTTCCTCTGAGCCTCTCTGTGGGTAAAGTTTAGGTTAAGTGACGTGACACGGGTAACGTCAGGCGTTATAGTTGGATTATACCAAAGGACGCCGCCCGAGCTCCAAACTAAGAGGGACAAACAAAAATGAAGTCAGAGTCACAGAAGTCGAAAATGTACGCGCTAGTTACCCGGCACTACAGAAAAGGTAAGACCCGGTACAGTCAGGTAGCTATTAACGATCGCCGAGGGCTAAGCAATCTATTAAAGAAGCGGTTCCCTAAGGCTTGGATGCTCTCCTGGAAAATCTTCACCCTGGAGGAGCACCCGGACAAGGTGGTAGAGCCGGGAGTCACAGTGGAGAGACTTGAACAGCTTTTCAATATGACCAGCTCTGCCGAGATATAGCCCATACACGTAGACACTTAAAAACCCTCCGGGATAGCCTGGAGGGTTTTCTTTAGAGTTGTTGAGGCTTAACCCAGGAACTCCGCCCAGGTCAGCTCATCGGTGGTGATACTTCCATCTGCCACTAGCTCAGGCTTAGCCGGAGGATTGTAGAGGTAGTAGAGGTAACGGCTAAAGTCTTTCGTACCTTGCGCTGGCACCTTGCGATCGAGCACATCGTCCAAAAATCGCTTGTGCTGAGTCGATGGCATGGCAGTGTCTTCTGGAGGACTGCCGAGCCACTCCTCGATCGAGCCCATCAGGCTATTAGCTGAGAGGAACGTCTCCCCTGCAAACTCATAGCGGGAAGGGTAAGCACCCTTGAAGCCATAACGGGACTTATTGAGAGAGTTAAGGATCAGGGATAAGTAGAAGGCGCGTTCATTTTCCTGGGTGTCTAGCTGGGTCACCTGAGCCCAATACTGACGCAGTAGCGACTTAGTACCCTGGTCTCCATAACTGTCCTGAGAGCCGAGCTGGTACTCTAGCAAGTCCTTGAGGTAGTCCTTAAATGCTGCGGTCATACTGTTCTCTATGGTAGGTGGGTCGTCGCTCTTAGGTTGTTTACTTCCGACGGGAGGCGATTTGCAGAAAAAACCTGTGGCGCGTAGTGATTTAGTAAGGCTGTGAACCTGTAGTCAAGGTCTCTAGCGATCGGCTACCACGGGCTCATCTAGTGATCATGTAGTCACTACGAGGCTAGAACCTTGACTCCTTCGTGGGTCGCTACAGCGACTACACGGCTCCAGAACTATGCTTTGTAGCGGTAAGGCTTTCCTTCCTCTTCAGGGTCATAGAGCCCTCGGCGGACTTTGGAGGCAAAGCTGTAGACGTTTTCCAGACGGGAGCGGTAGGCGTGGTAGCTACCACCAATAAGCTCCAAGCGTCGTATGTCGTCGAGGCAGATCGCCAAGCCCCGGTTCATTTCGTCCAAGAGAATGTAGCCTACTACCGGGTAGTCCTCGCACTCGATCGCCTGGGCGTCCCCTACTTTCACAAACTGCGGTCTCTTCAGGTTCGACTTTAGGATCTTCAGTGTGACGGCTGGCAAGGTCTGATTCCGAGAGACTCGGAGGACGCCCGCCTGATCCTTGGGCTGGTATGCTTCGATCCCGTGCTCTCTGAACAGTTTCACCAGGTCGTTACCGGGTACCCAGTAGGTTGCTTTGAGGTAATCTGCGGTCATTTCGGGGCTCCTTAGGCTCTGCCAGGTACCTCTGGGTACCTGAGGGTCACCGCTAAGCCGTTCAAGAAAAGAGCACCCTTAGCCCATAAGGATGCCCTGTTGACCCATAGAGGCGGAACGAGTGAAAGCTCACAGGCTCAACTCACCTAAACTGTCCTTAAGGTCGAACTTGGTGTAGCTCCTGAACGTGTTGCCTCCGAACTTCAAGCTATGCCCGAGGATCTGGCTAAAGTAGTCGGACTCCGAGATCCGATCGCCTCGGTACTTCAGGTTGCAGATGGAAGCGTAGATCCCTCTCAAGTCCTTGTACTCAAGGCTCACAAGAGCTCCATCACCATGATCCAACCGCATGGGTACCTCCTGCATGTAGCGGCTCAAGGACTTAGAAACCGACCTGTTGCAGTCCTTAGCTGTTCTAAATCGCTTTCCTCGCTCTATCAAAGATTGGATGCCCTGGTTGATGTCCTCCCAGGGTGCAAGGATAGGGATCTCGTAGCTCTCAATCGAGTCACTACGATCTTTCATTTTTAGCTGACCTGTGAATACTGCCGTGGTAGGGCTAGACCCTCTAGAGAAGCTCCCAGAGCAGTGAATCTCAGCCATTCTACGCCCCGTCACCAGGGCTAGAGCCGCAGACACTTCGTACCATTTGTAGGCGAGTGGCTCACTCAGGATGACCCGGCAGTGCTGGAAGTAGTCGGGCAGCCCTACGGCTGTCGCCTGGTTTGTGTTCGACTCCTCTAGTTTTGCCTGGTACTCGAGGTTCTGGGTCTGACTCAGTGCTCGAGTCCACCCTGCATACAGGGACAGGAAGGAGGTCACCGACTCAGATACTTTGACCTTTTCAAACCCTTGGTAGTCTTGCTTGGCGTCCTGTAGCCGCTGTCTAACGTAGGTGAAGTTGGAGCGGCAGGTTGTAGGAGAGTACCGGGCTTGCTCGGTTGCTTGCCATGAGAAATAGAGGTCTCCGATTGCTCGGTGGTACCTCTCCATAGCCTCGCGTTCTTGCTGCCAGGGTGTTTTGTTCGGGTCTTCTACGGACTTGTGACAAGCAACTGCGATAAGCCTATCAATCAAGACATCGACCCGCTCCTCCAGTGACTCGCCTGATAGGCTCACTGGTTCGGGCTCTACCTGACTTGCCCGAAGGTTGGCTGTAGCCTCCATGATTGCGTCGATTAGGGCAGCCTTACGGTACTTCTTGACGTCAGCTATTACGCCTCGGGCTAACTGCCGGATTTCGGTCACCGTAGCGCGTTCTAGGGCTACTCGATCGTACTGTGCCAGGGCTTCTAGTCTGGACTGAATCTCGTTCAAAGGCATGGCTGACATGGCTTAAGTCCTTATGTGATCGTCTCAGTCTATTGTATCAAAGTACGGCTAACTTTGTCCACAAATATGCCGTACTTTACTCTAGATTGTTCAGCCTACAGAAAAACCCCAGGCATCGCCCGGGGCTTAATCACATAAGGACTAGGGACTACCTAGCCTTGCTTATACGGTATCACTGGGCTCCCTGTAGCTGCCCTCAGGCGTGGCTCTAACCAGGGTGATCGTCAGCTTCGGAGGGTCTACTGGTGAAGCGTCTGTCATGACCTCGGCATAGTTCCGCCACTCTCTCGCCGCTTGGATGAGGATCTCTTCTGCCTTCAGGCTATGGGTGCATTCCGCTACAGATCTGAGACGCTCCATAGATTCATGAACGATCGCAGCCCCATAGTCCAGCATATCCTTCCTGGCTGCCTCGTAGGAACGCATGGGCACCCGAGAGTAAATCTTTTCTGACAGTTCCCTTAACTGGCTCCCACTCCCTCGTAGGTGACCTGTGGCGTGCTCCTGGAGCGTTCTGAGGCTGAACCCGTCGTACCGCTCGAGGATCTCGGCATAAGACAGCCCGATCTGTAGATCCGTGTTGATCTCTCCAGAGCATTCATGCTCACAAACTACGCAACTCCTGGGACGACCGCTAGGCATAACACTCACTTGGCTCTATGTCTTGCCCTTACGGTGTCCGCTCACTCTTCCCGTGAAAGCTCATTGAATAACTCTTCAGGGGTCTTGCCTTGTTGTTTAGCCTCGACGGTTAAGCGCTTTTCGTGCTCCTCCCAGGTACGCGAGAGGTATGTCAGCACTGCCGTCTGTAGCACGCTAGCGATCGACTTGTTGATGAGTCTCGAGGCTACCCGGATCTTGGCAGCATCCAACTGGGATAGGGCACCTATCCGGGGTTTCGTCTGGTTCAGGTCGTACTTGGGGATGTCGATCTTTGAGTAGTCCATAGGTCACAAGGTAGTCCCTAACTAACGGTAGCCCTAAAGTGTGGATTCAGTCACAAACCTTTACCTCGGCAGGGTTTCCGGTAATGTTATCGGCATTTCCTCTATTGATTCCGGTAATGATTCCGGCATCCTCACAGGGCTGAAAACTCTGTAACCGTTAATCTGCAAGGGTTACACCCTTTCCGGTATCACATCGGAAAAACAGCGGCAACTGCGGAAACACCAGCAAGAAGGCGGAAACAGCATTGACAACACCGGAAAACAAAGTAAGAATAGATGCCATGGAGATGTCGCCCACGGCATCCACAAGACACCTAAACATCACATAGGACTAGAAATGAACTACACTCACTCGACCCTAGCTGACATCCTGAACGTCTCCGACCGTACTCTACAGAACCACCGTAAGGCTCTGGAAGAGAAGTACAGCGTCGATTTGGCTACCAAACAAGGGAGATCGACCATCTACAAGGACGAGTACCTGGGTCTTATCCAGTTGTCCTTAGACGGGGCTGAACTGCCTGAAACTCTTACAGAATCAGAGTTACCCGCTTTCACTATCGAACCTACACAGGCGTCAGCACTGGCAATCTACGAACCTGTGACTGAAACGAGGAACACCCGGGCTCTAGCACCTGTAGGGGACGTGATCGATGTTGAGTACCTACTGGTAGACGTTGACACCTCGGCGATCGAGGAGCGGACAGAGCAGAACTTGAAAGCTGCGAAAGTGCTTCGTAGCGCACTGAGTAAGGTCATTTTGAACGAAACAGCCGCAGACGCTACAGAGCTTAAAGAGTCCATCAAGGCTATCTACGCTGAGGCTGTAGCGAGTGCTCGAGCTGAGGCTCTGAAGGACTTTAAGGGCAACTGACTGAACCGCTACCGCTTCACTCGAGACCCATCAAGAGGATCTTTTATGGCTAAGGCTTACCGGATAGCACAAGGCGCTTTTACCCTCTACCTGGCAGCAGTTATCTACCTGTTCACGTACCACACGATACTCGCTCCCGTTATTGCCGAGCAGGTACAAGGAACACCACAGCAACAATCCCGATAGACCGCCTAACCCTTGCCCCGGCTATGTTCCGGGGTTTCTCCGTTCAATCACATAAGGACTGAATCATGACTAGCAACTACGTCTCAGAGAGTGTCTTCCAGAACCGCCTAGAGTCCTTGAAAGGAACACAACGTTACTGGAAGCTGGAGGCGGAGACCCACAAAGTCACCGTCGAGCAGAACAAAGCGACCGCTGAGAGCATAAGGGCTAAAGAGTCAGAGATGTTTCCGGCGATTGCCCAAGAGGGTCTCAATCAAACAGCGTTCAAGCTTGAGGCGGCAAAGGTCAAGACAGGGATTGAGCAGGTCTCACTCAAGACCGCCCAGCTAGATCTCAGGGGTTCCGAGGAGGAGTACGTACTCAAACAGCAAGCCTGGGATCTGAAGCTTCAGGGACAGCGTACTGCGATCGACCTGATGCTCGGTAAGCTCCAGGAAGCCAAGGAGAAACTAGGACAGCCCGTTCAGACTGTTGACGTCCCGAACTTCCAGGAGGTTCGATAAATGAGACAGCTAGGGATAGGGATTAACCTCATCAGGAAGTCAGACCAGGCTGCGATCGTTGCTTCTGTGTCGCTGTTCTGGGGCTTGGTCTCCTCACTCATGGCACCTTCGGCGGTGTCCTTTTCTCTGCTGGGTGGAGGGACATGGATGCTTGCTCAGGACGTAAAGCACCGTAAGGAGCTGCGGGGCTACAAGGATGATTGGGACAGCACAAGGCGCCAGTTCCTCGATGAGATCGCCCGTCTAGAGGCTCAGGAAGCTGCCCAGGTAAACGACCTCACAAACCGCCTAACCATTGCGGGAGAGCAGTTGCAGGGTTTAGTCCAGTTGAACGGGGAACTAAAAATCGACCTGGAAATCGCTAGAACTGAGCAGCGGTCGGCGTTACAGCGTTATGTAGCCGAAATCCAGGAGAGGGAAGCGACTATAAAGACCCTTGGGGTACAACTCGAGGAAAACCTGAAAACCCTCGAGGCTCAGGAGTTGCAGTGTAAGGCGTCCCGGGAGCGGCTCCTCTTCCGGGAGCGGGAACTGCTAACCCAGGTCGCCAACCTCGAGTGTGAACTGGAAAAACTGAAAGATAAGCACCAGTTAGACCTGACAAACCTGGGTAACGTCCTACAGCAAGGGTTTGAGAGCTACCTAGAGGATCAACTGAAGACTGCCAGGGAGACCTTAGAGGAAGCCCAGGCACAGCTCCAGGAGACCCACAAAGAGCTAACCCACATCATTGAACTGAAGGACATGGAAATCGGGCACCTTCAGAACACCAATAACCGTTTAATGGCTTCACTGGGACATCACGCTAACCCCAGGTTTCTGAACGGTTCCGACCGGGCGACCTTTAACGCTAACCAGATCATTAAGGTTCTGTTCCATAACGAGGTCGTAGTCGATGGGGTAAAGGCATTTTCTAGAGGGCACCAGGATCACGTCTGGATTAAACCCCGGAAACATCGCCCCGAGGAGGTTAAGAAGTTTGGTGAGTTGCTCCAGGTGTCCTTAAGGCTCCAGTCAGAGCCCCAGTTCAAGACTGAGGCTGAGGGTCTTAAGCTCATCCTGGATGTAGAGAAGGAGTCAGCGGTTACTGAAGCCGTAACTCTGGACAATCAAGGGTTTCCGGTTTTCGACCTAAAGAACCTAACCAAGCGGAACTCCTACCCGATGGTCTTCATCAGTGGAAAGCCTGGAGCCGCCAAGACTACCGTAGCTAACTATCTGGCTGCAACCTTGGACATGGGTAAGAAGGTTCTGATAACTCCTCACCTGGACAAGAACGAGTTCCCGGGGTTTGATGGTTACTTCGGAGACGGAGCCTTGTATTTTGCCGAGGGAGAGGCTACGGACGGTGTCCACAACCTCGACTACATGATGAAGCACAAGGACAACCGCTGGAGCGTCTACGCAGGTCTTAAGGCTCTAGAGGACGAGGTCGGAAGCCGCTTGATCGACTACTCCAAGGGCAAGCGAGACTTTGAGCCGATCGACGTGTTCATGGATGAGGTACCGAGCATCCAGCGAGTCTTGGGCGCCAGGTCAAAGACTACCCCGAAGGAGCTTAAAGGGTTCTTCGAGAACTGGGTTTCAATGGCTATTACCGAGCCTCGTAAGGTCGGCATCCGGGCTTGGATTCTCACCCAGAGCCCTACAGTCAGGTCACTAGGACTGGAAGGGTTAGCGTCCCTTAGGGACGAGATGACCTGGCTCCGGCTGGGGACTTCTGCGATTCAACACGCTACCGCCGCTGAGTTGGACAAGGAAATCCTGAATCACCTCGTAGCTGGTAACGCTACTTGGGAGGCTACCGAGAATAAGCTCGGAGTCGCTCCTGTGGCTCTACTTAACGACTCGGTCGCAATCGTCCCGAACCTACAGACCATGATCAACTCCTACAGCAGCACCAAGGCACCCGAGGAGCCTAGGAGCACTCCGGCGATCGTCCCAGACCTCCCGAAGGAAGACACCAGGGACTCGGACATCTTGGGGTACCGAGGGCTGGGTCTTTCGGTTACCGACATCGTGTTCAAGGTCTACGGTCTTCGTCCTAGTCGCTCCAAGGCGTACCAGAATGCACGTCAGCATGTAGAGGGTGTTCTGGACGAGGCTCTGGAGGCTAGCGCCTAACAAGCTGGATTAGTACCTCAGCAGGGACACCTCGAGGTGTCCCTTTCCTTTGCTGATGTACTCTCACTGATACTTATTTCGCCGACTTTAAGCGACTTTAGCCAGTTCTGAGATCTTAAAAGTCTTAGTTTGAGACTTGAAGGCTGAAACCCTGATTCTACCGTAGGGTCTCCTGGCTGAACAGACTTAACACAATCTATAAGTAACAGGCGCATATAGGAACAGTTCATCCTATAGTACGTCATGTATAATAGTAAAGAGGTTAGACCAGTACGGAGGGCAACCCCAGATGATGATTGTTAACTCACTTGCAACCCTGATAGAGCAGGTAGGAGATAGTAAATATCGATTCGCAAAACGCACAGGGATCTCATTGAGGGCTGCATACTTGCTACTCAATGACCCTCACAAGGTTCCGTCAGGCGACTCTATGACAGCGATCTGTAGGGCGTACAACATCCAGCCCGGGGACTTCCTCAAGTACGTGCCTGATGAGCAGTAAGCAAGACACAAGCGAAGTTAAAGAGAAGCTAAGGAAAGGACAAGTGGAGGTGACAAAAGAAGATCCCCGTCTAGCTGGTTCAGAGCTAACGGGGCTGTCCTAGATAAGAGCTCCAGGAGGGCTACAGAAATGATTAATCTTTCCTCTAATGATACCCTGTCCAACCCCGAGCATCAACCCACGCTATCTACTCTAGAGAAGGAGATAGTTGCTATTCGAGCTGTAGACGATGCGATCGACTCGGGCGAGCTGGGTGGACTGACAGATGATGAGGCTGGTATCAATGACCCTCAATCCCCTGCCTACAAGCGAGTCTTTAAGCTAGCGAATAAGCTTAAAGGTAAGCTTTTTTGGGATGACTACACGCTAGAGCAGCAGTTCGGGTCTATGGGACGGTCTCCTAAGGCAGAGATCAACTTGGTGAAACGTAGCCTCAGGGCTATGAAGAAGGTACCCTCAGAGCAGGTCATCATGGATCTGTTCATTGCGCTAGAGGGTGACAACCTGGCGATAAATGAGCTGAGCCTCAAGATCGCCTACAAGGGCGTGACTCTGGACGATGAGGCTGATCTTTTTGCAAAGCTGGTAGAGCTATCCCGGAAGATGGGGCTTAAGGCTCCGAGTATGAAGCGGTTCTTTGAGTTGTTACCCGGCTTCATGGATCGCCGGAAGATCAACCCTGCCCGGGACTACTTCAACCGTCTGTCGCCGCTATCATCCGAAGACTTCAAGGCAAAGCACGGGTTCAGTCCTGAGTACATCGCAGAGAAGCTCACGGGCAACGACCACTACATCGTCCAGCTCGGCTGGAAAGTCCAGATGATCGGGCTCATCCGTCGAGTATTCAACCCTGGGGCTAAGCATGACCACTGCTTAGCTCTACTCTCCGAGACTAAGGGCTGGCGTAAGACGACCTTCCTGGAGAAGCTACTCCCGGATGACTCGCTGTATGTCTCGGTGGCTAACTTCAGTTCAGAGAAAAGCTTCTACGAGCTTCTCAGGGGCAAGGTTGTATTCAACATCGACGAGGCAGACAAGATCCTAACCGGGGCAGAAGGAACCACCGTAAAACGTGAACTGACTGCAAACAAAGACACCTACCGAGCCGCTTATGGGTTTACAGCAGTTGACCACAAACGTCACGGGGTATTCTTTGCAACGGCTAACAGTTACGAGATCATCGCTGACCAGTTAGGCGATCGTCGCTACATCCCAGTGAAGCTAGAGAAGGCGATCGATCTCGAGTGGTTCGAGGCTAACCGGGACGACTACTGGGCGTACTACCTGCATGAGTACCAGCAAGGACACCCGAACCACCTGGAATCGAACGAGATCGAGGCACTCCTAGATCTCCAACGTGAGTACAAGACCTCTCCGGCTTGGCTAGACGTGTTGGACGGGATCATTCAACAGCTCCGCAAGCGTTACCCTCAGGGCTTCGTAGTTACAGCTTCAGACCTGACGTTCATCCTTAAGGACTCATCGGGTAGCACTAAGCGGTACATGCTCCAGGACATTAAGGACGTCTGCAAGACGGAGTACGGCGCTATCGAAGCCAGACCAAAGCTAGACAACGGCTCCAAGCCTAGCAAGCCTCGGCTGTACTTCAAGGGTAATGACCTGCCCGTGTCGATCTCACAAACAGTCCTGGACGTCGCCCTCGGGGTCTACAAGCAATACGGAGACCAGGCGGTAGACACCATCAAAGCGCCTGACCCGGTCACCGGAATGTAAGCCTACAAGCCAGCCCTGGGCTAACACCAGGGCACCCTACCGACCGCTACAGACCCACAGGAGACCTACTGATGACTGACTACAGAAGCCTTGTAAATGAGTTGGTGGAATACTACGCAGACATCCCTAGCCAGATCGCGGGTTATGACGACTTCTACAGCCGCAACCACCTGTACGTCAGCAACCCGAGACTGTGCAATATGGTCTCCGAAGCTGTGTTCATGAGGAACGATCTAGAGCAGATTCGTATAGGCATGGCACAGGGTCAGCCCGTCCAGGTACCTGGAACTTCCGAGGATAGGAGCCTAGAGAGGCTCAAACAGATCGTAGAGATAGTTGAAAGCCTTACGACCCAAGGACACTTAAGGACTGCCGAGGAGTTTCTGGGCAAGATGCTCCCAGGGATGACCCTAGCAAAGTTGCAAAGTGCCCTAACGCCAGACACAGGCTACAGGTAAGTACCACATTAGGAGACTGAGACAGTGAGCTTACCCGTAGAAGGAATCACAGGTTTGAGTAGAGTACCCGGAGGCTACCTCGTCGCTAGGTACAGCGGCGAAGGTGGCGACCACAGCCTTGTCTATAAGGAAGGTTACCGTCTGTACCAGATCCGACCGGGTGCCTACGATGAGGTGGAGTGCGAAAGTCTCAAGAAGCACTTCGGAGAGAGCTGTCCCGCAGTTGAACTGTTAGTCCTGGTCAAGACCCAGGCAAGTCGCCGTTAGGGCTGCCCAGGTCACGGAATAGTCACCTAGAAAGCGCTAGAAGACACCTCAGGAGTTCCTGGGGTGTTTCTGCGTTAGGGTGACCTAGCGCGTCCCTACGGGCATCCTGGAGGGAGCCCAGGGGCTTATAGGTCGCTCAAAGGCTTGCAGGTTGTAGCCCTGGAGCCGTCCGCAGGTTTGCCAGGTAACTGTCACAGTTGACAAGCCCCGGGAAAACGATGCTAGAATAGGCTGAAGTCCGCTCCAGGCAAGCGTTAGAGGCTCAAAGAATACGACCGGAGGGAGTAGGGCAACTGTCACACCTAACCTCCGGTGTCCCTCAGTGTCCCTAAACAGGGACACCAGTGTCCCTAAGTTGAAACCCCGAAACCCTTGCTACGCCTGCCCAGTGTCCCTAATGTCCCTAATGTCCCTATACCCTCTCTTACATGGGAGATTTTATGAATACTTTTAGTCCAAAAACCAGGGACACTAGGGACACTAGGGACACTCCCCTTATTCCATGAGGGTTTCAGAGATTACAAACAGGGACACTGGTGTCCCTAAACAGGGACACTGGAGGGACATTAGGGACACTGCCTCGGCTCCATGAGGATTTCAGCGATTACAAACAGGGACACTGGAGGGACACTGGGGACACTGACAAGACTCACCGATCGTCCCAGTCACCCAGAGCTCCCTCGGTGGAGTCCTAAGATAATCTACGGTTTCTTGGTAGGCATACCGTATATTCAAGGGCTCCTTGGGTAAGTATTTGTACTCAGTCACGACTGATAAGTTATACGTATACACTTTTCTACGCTTATACGTATACATATAAGGCTAAATATACGTATACACATAACTTTTATAGGGATACCGCTGCCACCCCAAACGCTACAATGCTTACAGCATAAGGGTTTCAGCGATCGTCTTTGTTCCCCGGGGAGTTTCCCTGGGTTTCTTTTTGGTAGCCTGCAATACATTTATGGTGCTTTTCGTGCTCCCAGGGTTATACGT